>Ga0116226_10000305_pt1 | contig 41055 bp, 26 predicted proteins | sample S1TSphfallax_FD_89692 | JGI IMG/M metagenome (GOLD analysis project Ga0116226, IMG submission 89692) | Host-associated microbial communities from peat moss isolated from Minnesota, USA - S1T2_Fa - Sphagnum fallax MG | ecosystem: Host-associated > Plants > Peat moss > Unclassified | place: USA... | reverse complement strand
TGGTGGTGTCCAGCACCTACATGAACGCGGCCACCGGGACTACGACGGCGATCAACCACGGGTTTGATTTTTGCCGCCAGTCGGTTTGCGGCGCGGCGGCGGCGCCGCTCAAGGAAATATGTTCTTTTTTGAAAAAAAGAACCAAAAAACTTTCGCCCGTTGGCGGACGCGGCCCATGTCGAATTGGGTCGTGTCAGCCAGGGGTGAAAGTTTTTTGCTTCTTTTTTTCAAAAAAGAAGACCCTTCTTCGCTTGAACTTTCCATCACTGAACGGTGACGGTCGGGGTCACGGAAATACCGAGCGGCAACGGCAGACTAGGGTCCAGCCCGCTATCGATGATGATCTTCACCGGCACGCGCTGCACGATCTTGACGAAGTTGCCGGTCGCGTTCTCCGGCGGAAAGGCGGTGAACTTGCTCCCGGAGCCGAGCTGCACGCTGTCCACGTGGCCCTTCAGTTTCAGTTGCGGATAGGCGTCCACGCTGATCGCCACATGTTGGCCGGGGCGCATCCGCTCCAACTGGTCTTCCTTGAAATTCGCGGTGATCCAGATCTGCGGCGACACCAGCGACATGATCTGCGTGCCTTGCTGCAAATAGGTGCCGACCTCGACATTGCGCTTGGTCACCCAGCCGTCCTGCGGCGCGCGCACCACCGTCCAGCCCAGGTTCAACTGCGCCTGCTTCACCGCGGCGTCCGCCTGCTGGATGGTGCCGGTCAGTTGCGTTACCTGCGCGCCGACCTGACCGATATTCGGTTTGACCGGCGTGGCCTCCAGCACCGCCGCTTGCGCGGACGCAACCTGCGCCTCGGCGCTGCGTAACGCGGCGGTGGCATAATCGACGCTTTGCCCGGTGGTCGCGGCGCGGGACAGGCTTTGCTGGCGGCGATTATCGGTCTGCGCCTTGAACAGGTTGGCCTGGGCGTCCTTCAACTGCGCCTGCGCGGCCTCCAGCCGGGCCGGGAAATTCACCTTGGCGATTTCGAAGCCGCGCTGCGCCGCGATCAACTGGCCCTGCGCGGCCGCAAGCTGGCCCTGCGCCGATTCCAGCGCTGCCTCGTAATCGCGCGGATCGATATGAACCAGCGGGTCGCCGGCATGGACGAATGCGTTGTCGTTGATATCGAGGCTGACAACGTAGCCGGCGACATGCGGTGCGATCGGCACCGCGCGGCCGTCCGTGTAGGAATCGTCGGTGCTCTCCTCGTCCTTGGTCGCATACCAGTAGGACAGGCCGCCGATGATCAGCACCAGCAGCACGATCACCATGATCACACGGACCCACGGGCGCGCTGACTTGCGCTGTTCCGCCTGCTTTGCGTCGCGGTCCTGTTCGGCGCGGTCGCCGCCGCCGCTCGATTGCTGCCGTGCCTTGGGGGGCGCCTCGACGGTGTCGCTATCAGCCATACTGTCTTCCCGGCGAGGGTTGCTGACCGAACGGTTCGGTTACTCAGATAGACCGGCTAAAGAAGTGGGCAAGGCGGCCCGGCAGACGTAAACCAGCTATTCCGCGAAAGCTTGGCTGCGGACCAGCCGTGCGTAAAGTCCCTCGCGGGCAATCAGTTCCGCGTGCGTGCCCTGCTCAACCGCGATTCCTTCGGCCATTGCCACCACCAGGTCCGCGTCACGCACGGTGGACAGGCGGTGCGCGACGACCACCGTGGTGCGGCCGGCGCGCAGGCGGGCGAGGGCTTCCTGCACGGCGGCCTCGCTTTCGGCGTCGAGCGCGCTGGTGGCTTCGTCCAGCAGCAGCACGCGCGGGTCGCGCAGCAATGCGCGGGCCAACGCCACACGCTGGCGCTGGCCGCCGGACAGCCGGCCGCCCTGCTGGCCGACCAGCGTGTCGAGACCTTGCGGTAAGGCGCGGATGAAGCCGGCGGCGGCGGCGGCCTCAGCGGCGTGCCACACGGCCTCGTCCGACGCGTCCGGCCGGCCCATGCGGATATTGGCGCCAACCGTGTCGTCAAACAGCAGGCAGTCCTGGCCGACATAGGCCAGCACGTCGCGCAAACTGTCGCGCGTGACGGCGCGCAAATCGGCGCCGTCGAGCAGGATTTTGCCGCCGCTCGCGTCATGCAGGCGCGGGATCAGCGCAAGTGCGGTGGATTTGCCCGCGCCGGAGGGCCCTACGAGCGCGATGGTCTGGCCGGGCTCGGCGGCGAAACTCAGCCCGCGCAGGCCGGCGCGCCCGTCCGGGTAGATGAAGGCGACATTCTCGAACACCAGATGCCCGCGTCCCTGCGGCAACGGGCGCGCGCCCGGCCGGTCGGTGATTTCCGGGGCCTCGTCGATGACGTTAAACACCCGGGCGAGGCCGGCGCCGCCTTCCTGCAGCGCGGCGTTCAGCGTGCCGAGCGCGCGGATCGGCCGGCTGGCGAGCAGCAGCGCCGCGACGAACCCGGAAAAGCTGCCGAGCGTGCTGCCGCCCTGCGCCGCGCGCCAGCCGGCAAACCCCAGCACGGCCGCCACCGCGACGCCCCCGAGCATTTCCAGGAATGGTTCGACCCGGGCGCGATTGCGCGCCATGCGTTGCAGCGCGGCATACAGATTGGCAAAGGCGGCGCGTGCGCGCGCCTGCTCGGCCGCCTCCAGCCGGTAGGCGCGGACGGTGCGGGCCTGCGCGAAGGATTCCGTCAGCAGCGCCGCGGTCTCGCCCATCCGCTCCTGCATGCCGGAACTGGAGCGCCGCACGCGCTTGCCGAGCCGCTGGATCGGCACCACTGCCACCGGATACAGCAACGCGGCGACCAGGCTCATCTGCCAGTCGAGCACGAACATCGTGCCGACGAGCCCAACCACCGTGACCGCATCGCCGAGCGCGTTAATGGCGCGGATCAACGCCTCCCGCACCGTTGCCGCGTCCGTGGTGAACCGTGCGGCCAGCGCCGCCGGCGGCTCCCGCTCGATGCGCGCGAGATCGGCCTGGACCAGATGGGCGAACATCCGGTCCTGCAACTCGCGGATCAGGACGAGCACCAGGCGCTGCAGCAGCACCGTCTGGCCATATTGCGCGGCCGACTTTGCGCTGGTGACGACCACCACGATGGCGGGGATCTGATATAGAATCCGCGCATCGTGTTGGGTGAACATGTCCATGGCGTGCTTGATGACGACCGGATACAGCGCCGAAAATCCCGCCATCAACGCGGTCAGGATCAGCACCAGCACAAGTTGCCCAGGATGCCGCCGCACATGCTCGCGCCACAGCCGGCCCATGAGCTGGCGCGTGCGCGGTTCGGGGCGGGCGGTGGCGTCCATCGATGGGGCGTGTAGCATGGGAGGAGGGAAGGAAGGCCAGGGGCTCCGCCCCCTGGACCCCCGCTAAGGACAAGTCTTTAGAACCTGTTTGTTTGGTTGGGGGATAAGGCGGGGGCGCACGTATTGTGATGACCGTACGCGCGCCCCCGCCTTATCCCCCAACTGAAGTAATGCGGTCTGGGGACTTGTCCCCAGCTTGGTCCAGGGGCAGAGCCCCTCGCCTTCCTTCCTTCTTCCCGGGACATACCCCCCACGATGCCGCCACCGCTGCCCGATCTGCACGACATTGCCGGACGGCTGGCTTGGGCGTTGCTGTTGGGCAGTGTCGTGGGGTTTGAGCGGCAGTGGCATCAGAAGATGGCGGGGTTGAAGACCAACGCGCTGGTGTCGCTGGGGGCGGCGGGTTTCGTATGTTTTGGCACGGCAGCGGCGGGGGGCAATCCATCGCAGGTGTCGGCGCAGATTGTGTCCGGCATCGGTTTCCTCGGCGCCGGCGTGATCATGCGCGAGGGCGTGAGCGTGCACGGGTTGAACACGGCGGCAACGCTATGGTGTTCGGCAATGGTGGGCGCGCTATGCGGCTTCGGCATGTGGCAGGCGGGCGGCGTGGCGGCGAGTCTCGTGCTCGGCGCAAACATCGCACTGCGCCCGATCGCCAACCGGCTGAACGCGCGCGTGCAGGCTGGCAACGAAATCGAGAGCCACTACACCATCACCGTGTTGTGCGCGACGCCGGCGGCGTCCGCGGTGCGCGCGGCGCTATTGAAAGCGATGGTGCAGCAGCGCCTGCCGCCGCACACGTTGGCGAGCGTGCCGGGTCCCGCCGAGGGGCAGACCCAGATCAGCGTGCATGCCGACGTGGCGCATGTGATGGATGAGGTGGTGGAGAAGCTCGCGGGCGAGATCGGCAAGGTAGCCTCGGTGCTGACTACGTCCTGGCAGGTGGCGCGGCCCGATCCGGAGGCATAAGAACGAGCCTACCTGAGAATGGCGTTACCCGGGGCCTGATAATGCCGTATCGTTTTGTTCACGCCGCCGATATCCATCTCGACTCGCCATTGAAATCGCTGGCGCTGCGCGACGTGGAACTGGCGGAGCTCATCGGCAACGCGACGCGGCAGGCGTTCGTCAATATCATCGAGCTGTGCCTGGCCGAGCAGGTGGACGCGCTGTTGCTGGCGGGCGACCTGTATGACGGTGACCAGACTTCGATGAAAACGGCGCGATTTCTGGCCGATCAGTTGGCGCGGTTGCAGGCGGCCGGGATCGGCGTGTTCATCATTCGCGGCAACCACGATGCGCTGTCGGGGATCACGAAGGAGCTCACGCTTCCTGATACGGTCAAAATATTCGGTGGCCGGGCGGAAATGGTCCCGGTGGCGCCGCGGGACGCCGCGTTCGACGTCGCCATTCACGGCATCAGCTTCGCGCAGCGGACGCTGCGCGACAGCCTGCTGCCGAAATACAAGCCGCCGGTGGCGGGCGCCGTGAATATCGGACTGATGCACACGAGCCTGGACGGCACGTTGGGCCATGACGAATACGCGCCCTGCGGGCTCGCGGCGCTGGACGCGGCCGGGTTCGATTATTGGGCTTTGGGTCATATCCATAAACGCATGGAGCACCGCGGCCGCGCCGTGGTGGTGATGCCCGGCATGCCGCAGGGACGCGATATTAACGAATCCGGCGCCAAGAGCGTCAGCCTGGTGACAATTGCCGATGACCGTTCGATCCATGTCGAGGCACGGATGACGAGCCTGGCTCAGTTCGATCGTGTATTCATCGACCTGTCCGGCATCGAGGAATGGTCGGATATGGTGCGGGCGCTCGATGCCGGGCTGCGGCAGGCGCGCGCCGGCGTTGCGTGCGAACATATGGTGGCGCGGCCGATTTTTTCCGGTGCCACAAAGCTGGCCTGGCGCCTGCGGCACGACGCTGATGTGCTGCTGGAGGAGGCGCGCCGTCGCGCGTCGCTGCTGGGCAAAAACTGGATCGAAACGGTCGAAATACGTTGCAACGTGCCGGGCGACACCGAAAGCGGCCCGGCCGACGCGCTGACGGAATTATATGCGCTGGTGAACCAGGACATTCTCGCGTCCGAGTCCTTGCGGATCGACGCGACCGCGATCGCCGAGGAATTGCTGCCACACTTGCCGCCTGAATGTCGCACCCTATTGGGTGAGACGCCGGCGCAATTTGGGGATGTGCTGACAGCGCTGGTGCGTGACGGAGCGGAGGACGTGCTGGCGCGGCTGCACGCCAAATATGAACCCGGCGACACCTGATGCGTCTGCAGCGGATTGACCTAACGCGGTACGGCAAATTCACCGGCCACACGATCGATTTCGGGCCGCGCCGGGACGGGGTGCCGGATTTTCATATTGTGTACGGTCCGAACGAGGCCGGCAAATCGACCGCGCTGGCAGCATATCTCGATCTGCTGTTCGGCATCGAGAGGACCAACCGTTACAATTTCCTGCATCCCTACAACGTGATGCAGATCGGCGCGGCGCTGGCGGTCGGTGGCCGGGTGCATGAGTTGCGCCGCATCAAGCGCACGCTCAATACGCTGCTGGACGCGCAGGACCAGCCGGTGTCCGACGATCTGATCCGGGCGCATTTGGGCAAGATCGACCGCAAATCTTATTGCGCGATGTTTTCGCTCGACGACGATACGATCGAGCAGGGCGGCGACGATATCCTGGCTAGCAAGGGCGATCTGGGGCGCGCGTTGTTTTCCGCCAGTGCTGGGGTGGCGGGCCTGAGCCAGATGCTTGCAGGCCTGCGCGAGGAGGCGGAGCAGTTCCATAAGCCGCGCGGCCGCGACACCCGGCTCAACGAGCTCAAGGCGCGTCTTGCCGAGCTGCGCGCGCAGCGCGATGGGATCGACACGGCGGCGGCGGCGCATGCTCGCCTTGTGGCGGCGCGCGACCAGGCGCGGGAAGCCTACGAGGAAGCTGTCGCCAGGCGCGGTGAAATTCAGGCCCGCAGCGAGCAGGTGCAGCGCTACCTGGGTGCCTGGCCGCGCCTTGCTGCGCTGCGGACGTTGCATGCCGCAATCGCGCCGCTCGCCCATTTGCCGCCGGCGCCGCCCAGCTGGAAGCAGGCCCTGTCCGACCTACAAACCGAGGCGGCGGACCTGACCGCGCGACTGGACAGTGCCGCGCGCGACATCGCCGGGCGCGCGGCCGCCATCGACGCCATCGCGGATGACCCGGCCGCCCTGCGCCTGGCCGACCGCGTCGATGGCTGGACCGAGCCGCGGGCGCGGGCGGTCACCGCGCGCGACATTCCGGACCGGCAGGAGGCGCTGCGGCGAGAGGATATGACGATTGCCGGTCTGCTGGTCCGGCTGGGCCAAGCGGGCCATGGCAGTCCCGCGGACCTGATCCTGCCCGCCGCGGCAACCGGCGCGCTGCGTGCGTTGCTGGAAAGCCGCTCCGGCATCGAGGCGCGTCTGCGCGCCGCGGCGGCTGAATGCGAGGCGGCGCAGCTTACGCTGGCGGAGCTGCGCGCGCAGGCCGGCGGCCTCGATCCGGCCGCACCGGCCGATGCCGAGGCTGCGTTCGCGGCGCTGGCGGCAGCCCATGGCGCGTGGGAGGCAAGCGACCATGCGATGCGCGCCCGCCACGCCGACCGCACGCGTGCCGCGCTGCTGGCAACCGCGGCCGACGAATTGCACGCGCTGCTGCCATGGCGCGGTGGGCTCGATGAGCTGGCGGCGCTCAGCCCGCCTGCCGCACCGCGCCTGGCGGCGTGGCGCACTGCGCTGGCCGCCGCGCAGAAAAGGCTAGAGCGCCAGGAGCATGAGGTAGCACGGCAGAGCGCCGAACTGACGCGGTTCGAGGCCGAAATGGCGGCGCTCGCCGGCACCGAAGGCGTGGTCAGCGACCAGGAGGCCGCAGACCTGCGTGCCGCGCGCGACTTGGCCTGGGCCAGCCATCGCCGCGCGCTGGACGAAGCGACGGCCGACCGGTTTGAGGCGGTGTTGCGGCGCGATGACGTCGTGACCAGCGCGCGCTTGCGGCACGAAGGCGCCATAGCGCGCTTGCACAAGGCTACGCAGGACGCGGTCGTCGCGCGCGCCGCGGAGGCGCTCGCGCGGCGCGACATGGCGGCGCACGAAGCTGCGGTGGCTGCCATCGGCCAGGAGATCGCCGGTGCTATCGCCGCGATGACGCCCCTTCTGCCACCGACCATGGCTCTGGCGGAACTGGAGGCGTGGCTGGCCGGACGCGATACGGCGCTGAAAACCCGCGTTTCATTGCTCCAGGCCGAACGCGACCTTGGGCACGCGCGGGCAGACGCGGAAAATGCGCGAAACCTATTGGTGCGGGCGCTGGCGGAAGCGTCCGTGCCGCACGATGCGGCCGACGATCTGGCTGGGCTCGCCGCCCGCGCACAAGCTGCGCTCCGGCAGCGTGCCGGGCAGCAAGCGATTCGCCAAAAACGACATGACGCCGCGCGCGAGGCCGCGAACCGCCAACGTGATCTGGACCGGGCTGAGGCGGCGGACCGAGACTGGCAGGAGTCCTGGGTGCGGGCCTGCCAGGCCTGCTGGTTGCGCGATCATGCGGTCCCGGTCGCCGGCGTGCGGGAAATCCTTGACGTGCTCGGCGATCTCGGGCCGGCGCTGGAGCGCCGGGCGTCATTGTCGGACCGCGTCGAGGCCATGCGGCAGGATGAGCAGGCTTTCGCCGCCACGGTGCGCGCAGCCGCCGCCGAGCTCGGCATGGAAGCCGACGGCCTGCCGCCGCTGCACCTGGACCGTGTCATCTCCGCGCGCGTTCAGGCAGCCCGGCAGGCGCGCGAAAATCGCGCCGCGCGCACGCTGGAACTCGACGCGGCGCGACGCGACCAGGACGCGTTGGTTGACGCGGAGACGCGCCATCGCGCGGCCTGCGCGCGCATGACCGAGCATTTCGGCGTCGAGACCTTGGCGGAGGTTGCTGCCCGGCTGGATGAGATCGCGCGGCGGGACGGCATGCTTGCCCAGGCGGCAGAGGCGGAGCGCGACATCATGGAGGCACTGCGGGTAGCGACGCTCGCCGATGCCGAAGCAGCGTTGGACGCGGCGGATCGCACGACGCTGGAGGCGGAGCACGTGGCATTGAAGGCGCGGTACGGTGACAGCGACACGCACACGCAGACACTCTACGCGGCGTTCAGCCAAGCCGACGACCGGCTTGCCGCGGTCGGCGGCGACGACGCGGTCGCGCGGATCGAGGCGCAGCGGCGCACGATTTTGTTGGATATCGAGGACAAGGCGCGGCGCTATCTGAAATTGCGGCTGGGCATTACGGCGGCGGAACACGCGCTGCGCGCCTACCGGCAACTGCATCGCGGCCCGATGATGCAGGCCGCGTCGGAGGCGTTCCGGATCATGAGCGGCGACGCCTATAGCGGCCTGGCCTCGCTGCCGCGCCGGGAGGGCGAAGTGCTGGTCGCGATCGCGGCCGGCGGCGCATCGAAGCTGGCCGAGGATCTGTCGAAGGGCACGCGGTTTCAGCTCTATCTGGCGCTACGGCTGGCCGGCTACGAGGAATTCGCCCGGCATCGCGAACCGGTGCCGTTCATCGCCGACGACATCATGGAGACGTTCGATGATGCTCGGTCCGCGGCTGCACTGCGGTTGCTGTCGGAGTTGGGGCACCGCGGCCAGGTGATCTACCTGACCCACCACCAGCATCTCTGCGACATCGCGCGCGCGACCTGTCCCGGTGTCGCGGTGCATAATCTCGCGTCCTAGCCGGGCGCGCTTCTCCGGCGCCGCCGGATCGTGTAGACGAGCGTGTAGGAACAATGCCGCCATGCTGATTGCCGCCATTGCCGTCATGTGCGTTGCCGTGCTGATCGGGCTGAAGCTCAGCGCGCAATATCTGATCGAGGAGGCGCCGTCGGCGCATGCGGTGCGGCTCGCTTACATCCATGGCGCCGCTGGTGCGCTGTGCATCGCGCTATTCTATCTGGCGCTGCACCGCCCGGGCCCGCCGGCCAGCAAGTTCGGCTGGAGCGCGCTCTACGTGCTGGTTGCCGCGCTGGCCGGCGGCCTGACCATTCTGACCTTGCAGCTATCGCGCAAGCCGGTCAGCACCGTTCTGGTCGCCATGCACGCCACGGTCGGCATGGCCGGCGCCGTGATGCTGGCCGCCTATTTTTCCACGCCCGGATCGTTTGGGCGATAATCGATGCTAATCCGCGTTGAGTATGCCGCGGCCAAACGCCGGGAGGCAATTGCGAGCCGCGGCGCAGCGACCAAGGGTCACAGGCGGGATGTCGCGCGTGAAACTGGATTGCTTCGCAACGGCTCGCTATGACGAGAAGCGTCGAAATAAACGCAGTGCGGAATACGTTCTCTTAGTGGAATGATTTGTGCCTTCGCGTCTTCGTGGTTAAATACTAAGTTCAGCCACTAGCGGGTCATTCCGGACGATCCCAATGCCGAGGCAGTCACGACATTCTCAACCGATCACCACCGCCAGATCGGCCAGCCCGTCCACATGCCCCACCAGCCTGTCGCCGCTCGACACCGGTCCGACATTCTCCGGCGTGCCGGTGTAAATCAGATCACCAGGCTGCAACGTCACGTAGCGCGAAAGCTCGGCAATCACTTCCGGCACGGACCAAATGAGGCTCGAAATATCGCTGCTCTGCCGCGTCTGCCCATTCACCGTCAGCCAGATGGCGCCCCGCGACATGACACCGTCGGCGCGCGTGATTGTCCCGCACGGCGCCGAATGGTCGAACGCCTTGGCCATGTCCCAGGGCTGGCCAACCTTGCGAGCTTGCGCCTGCAAGTCGCGCCGCGTCATGTCCAGCCCAACCGCGTAGCCGAAGATCAGGCCGGCCGCGTCCGCGGCCGAGACATTGGCGCCTGCCGCGCCGATCGCCACCACCAGCTCGATTTCGTGGTGGAACGACGACGTCATCGGCGGATACGGCACCGTGCCGCCGTCTGGCACGATTGCATCGGCCGGCTTCTGGAAGAAGAACGGCAACTCCCGGTCCGGATCGCCGCCACTCTCGATCGCGTGTGCGCGATAGTTGCGTCCCACGCAGTAAATGCGCCGCACCGGGAACTGCGCGCCGCCGGCGACCGCCAGACGATTTTGCTGCATGTTAAACATCATATCCAGTCCTAAGAATACGACAGCGCCAAACGCCGGGTCACTGCGCCGCCATTATGGTTCTGTAGCGCGTGACCTGATCGATCACGGCCCGCATGGCCGAATAGCCCCATTGGCGGGTCGGCTCGGCGTCATTATTGCTGTTGGCGTCGGAGCCTTCGTCGGGCTCAGCGAACTCGTTGAACTGATTGATGATCAAAAAGGTGGGTTTGAGCGACCGCGCATAGAACATGAACTCGGCCAGCGTCTCATAGTCGCCCGTGCGGCAGCCGTTCTGATATCCCTCGCCGCAATAGCGCAGCGCCGCGTCCGGGCAGTAGCTGTCGTGGCCCTGCGTGGTCGCGCAGGTCCAGCCATTCTGGCCGGCCGTCGCGATAGAGGCGGTCAAGTTCTCGATGCCGGAGGCCGATAGGTTGTAGGTCGGGTAATAGGGCGCCGGCGGCGCGCCCCAGAAATTGATCCGATCGACAATGCTCCAGAATCCGTACTGCGCGGAAATGGCGATCGGCCCGGCCGGCGTCGCATTCGGGTCGGCCCAGAAATAGGGCTGGCTGTCGAGATAGCCGGCGATCAGCCGGAAGGTGAAGTCGCGATCCAGCCCCGAAATGCGCAGCACCTCGCGGATGGCGTGAACCCGGCCGGGATCCACCGGCGTGCCGGTGTAGATGAGCATGAGCGGTTTGCGACCATAGACCACGTTCATGGCCGGAAACCGCACCATAAGGTTGCCGAAATATTCCGCCTCCTTCTGCAACGCGGTGCGATGCCGGCTGTCGCTGGCGTCTTGCGTCACCGCATATTGGTCGAACCCGCCGAGCATCGGAATGATCTTCACCGGCGTCTTCAGCGCCGACCAGGCCGGATAGAGGTTGCCGGTATTGTTGCGGATATTCAGCTGGCTCGCGCGAAACTGCGGATCGGGGCAGGTGTGCTTGATAATATCGGCATTATCGCCGTCGAAGATGCAACTCACATTGTTCGTCAGGTCAGCGGTGACGGCATCGACGCCCATTTGGTGCAGCCAGGCGACATGCTGCGCGATCACCGCCGGATCGGCGCTGTCATAGCCGCCGCCGGCGGATTTCATGTCCGGCGATTGCATGCACAGCGTCACGTCGGGCTGAAAATTCACCGCGTCGGGACCGAACCACGCCTCATATTCCATAACCACGATGTGGCTGTTGCCGTCCACGCGTAGCGGCGCGGCGGGCAGACCGCCGGCGGTGGGTGCGTGCGCGGCCGGCGGCTTCGCGGCACAAATATTGGTGGTTTGGGCGTGGGCAGACCCTGCGCCCAGCAGGACGAAAAGTATGTTATTTTTTGAAAAAAAGAACCAAAAAACTTTTGCCCTTTTGCTGCCGTGTAAACGCGTCCAGTGACGACAGCGTCGGAGCAAAAGTTTTTTGCTTCTTTTTTTCAAAAAAGAAGACCTTCCTTTTTTCTAGCTTTCCCGCTGATCAATCAGCGCCCGACGCTTCAAATCCTGCAGCAACTGCCGCGACGCCAGTTCCACGCGCTCCTGTATCATCTGATCGGCGATGTCCTCGCGCGTCATTGCCGCCATGTTGCGCTGTTCCTTCTTGCACACCATCACCACCAGCACGCCGTCCGGTGTCACCAGCGCCTTGCTGGCGATGCCGGGCTGCAACGAATTCATCAGCGTCTGCATTTGCGCGTTCAGATGATCCACGCGCAATTCGCCGGGATTGCTCGCGCGCTTGCCGCCCTGCGCCGCGTTTGCCGCCTCGACCTCGGCGCAGCTATGCGCCGACTTGCTCAAACTCTGCGCGGAGGCCAGCGCCTGCCGCTGCTGCTCGGTCGGCGCCTGCGGGTCCAGCGCCGAGGTGAACGGATAGAATGCCTGCCGCGCATCGACCACGGTGGCCATGTCGTTGCCGCTCAGCCGCTTGTCCTGCAGCGCCACCACGTCGAACCCGCCGGCAATATGCACCGGATTGCTCACCGCACCGTTCGGCATCGATGTGACCAGCGAGGCGATTTGCGGATCGAGCTGGTCCGGCCGCACCCAACCGAGGTCGCCGCCTTTCAGCGCGGTCTCGCTCTGGCTGAACTCGGCCGCCACGATGCCGAACGGCGCGCCGGCGCGAAGTTGCTGGATCACCGTGTCGGCGAATTTCCGGGCGTCGTTCTGCCGCGCCGGATCCTCGGCGGCGACGAATATCTCGGCCACGTGATATTGCGGCTGGCCGACCTGCGCCTTGAAGCGCTTTTCCTCGGCATCGACCTCGGCCGGTGTCACGTAGCCGCGTTCCGCCAGTTCCTGCCGCAACACGCGCGTCCAGCCGAGCGAAGTGCGGATCTGGCTGATCAGGGTGGCGAACGACACGCCCTGTGCCTGTAGCTTGGCGCGCAGTCCGCCGCGCGGCAGCCCGTTGCGCTGCTCGACCACCGCGATCGCGTTCGCCACGTCAGCGTCCCCGATGACGATCTTGCGCCGCTGGATTTCGGCCCATTGCAGCCGCTCGTCGATCAACTGCCGTGTGATTTGCGGCTTCAGCCGGGTCAGCAGCTCAGGCGACATTTTCAGCCCGGTGGACAGTGCGAACAGCCGGCCGCGATTCTCGACGTCGGCGCGCGTGATCACGTCGCCATTCACGGTGGCGGCGATCGCGTCCGCGTCGGGCGGCGCCGGCTTCAGCACCGGCGGCGGGATCGGGATCGCCGGCTCCTCGCCCTTCGGCGCAGTGGTGTGCAGCGGTTTGTCGCTATCGGGCTCCGTGGCGCGCGAGCCGCCGGGGCTATAACCGCCGCCGCCCAATCCGCCACCGCCGAGGCCGCCACCCCCCAGCCCGCCGCCGCCGAGGCCACCCCCGCCGAGGCCGCCCATTTGCGCCTGCGCCGCCGGCGCCAGCAGCAGGATGCAACCCGCGGCCAATAGCGGCGCCAGACCGGACCAGCCCAAGCGGCGGCTGCGGATGGAAGGGGCAGAAAGCAAGGATGTGTGCATCATTGGATGGGGATCGACCCGACGGTTTTGAGCGTGATGGTGAACAGGATGGTGGTGGAACCGCTGTCACCGAGGATCGACGTATAACGCTGCTGGAACAGGAAGTCTAAGGCCGTGCATTCGTCTTCCCAGCGCAGATGCGCGTTCAGCGTGTCCAACTGGTCGGTTTGCACGTTGGCGTGCGCGTCGACCGACGCGGTGAAGTGCGAACTCTTGGTGCCGACGCCGACGCCGACATCGCTGCGCGGCGTGAAGAACGCAGCGGCGTTCGCGTTGGTTGGCACCAGTGTATTGGGCACGAAATAATCGTTCAGGTAAATCGAATACGGGTTGGTGGCGGCGTAGAAATAGCCGAGCGTCATATGCGCGATGGGCGGCCCGACGCTTGCCACCGCCTCGCCGAACCGCACGTCGCCGTTATATTGGTCGATGCGCGCGCGTGCGGTCAGGCTGACCCATTTATTCACCATCAGGCTGGCGCGGCCCACCACATCCGAGATGTGTTTGCGCTTTTCGAATCCGTCCCAGGGCTGGAATTGTGGGTAGAGATTCTGGTCGATATGTTCGATCGCGGAGGCGCCGATGATGCCGTCCAGCACCTGGCCGCCCTTGAACGTCCAGTTGCCGTGCAGCGCGAAATTGGCGCGCTCGCCGCCGTCGAACCGGTCATAGCCGCCGAACCGGTTCTGGCTGAACAAGGTCGTATCGGTGAATTCGTAGTCCAGGCTGTCCTCGTTCGGCAGCCGGTCATGCAGGCTGTTGCCGCTTTGCGGCGCGCCGATCAGTTGCACGATCGGTTCGATTACCTGGGTGCCGAGCGACCCCGCGTCGCGCACGAACGGCCAGTTGATTTTCAGCGACACCTGCGGCTGCACATGCGCCGCGGTGCTGACGCCGACCTCGCCGTAGGTCGGTTGGCTGCTGAGCTGGTTTGCCTCGTACGCGGCGCCGGCGACCGACGCGGTGAACTGATATTGCTCGCCGAGCAGGCCGGAGAACGGCCGATCCCATGCGGCCCGCGCCGCGAGCCGGCGATCGCTGGTGCCGACCTGGCGCAGCACGTCCCACGCCATCGTATCGAACGTAAACCGGCCGCCAAGAAATACCGGCTGGCTGAAGAAACTGTAGCTGTAGCGCGGCAGCACATAGGGCAGCGTATTCTGCTGCACGGTTGCGTTCAGGCCCTGGAAGATCGAGGCATCGAGCTTGCTGTACGATCCGACTCCGAAACCCTCAATATAGGCCGTGGTCTGCAAATAGTTATAGACCGCCGTGGTGACGTTGTAATCGCGCAGAAATACGGCGTTGTTGGCGAGTGCCACGTTGGCGCCATATCGCCAGGTGTCGTCCCAACTGAACGCGGCAGTGCCGAACAAATAGGCCGACAATTCGTTCGAATCGCGGCCGAACGCGCCGGTGAAATCGATGCGGCCTTCGTTGAACCAGCGGCGATATTCCGCCGCGAAATCGCCGCCTTGTTGCGAGCTGATTTCCGGCGTTGTGGTCAGGTCCGACGCATCGTCCAGCACCCAGTAATAGGGCACCGTGAAGAACGCGCCGAGATGATTGTTGTCGACACCGAAACTTGGGATCAGCAAACCGCTCTGCCGCTTCACCGAGGGGTCGGTTTGCGACATGTATGGCAGCCAGAACACCGGGTAGCCGAACACATCGATCCAGGCGTCGGAATATTCGATACGCTTATGTTCGAGGTCTTCCGTCGCGTGGTCGCCGCGGATTTGCCATTCCGGCGCGCGCAGCGGGTCCAGCTTGCACAGGTCGCACGCCGAATAGACCGCGCGCGACATTTCGTTCAGCTTGCCTTCGGTGCGGCGGGCGCCGTTGGCGGCGAGTTTGCCGTTCTGGGCCAGGTAGGCGCGCATGCCGGTGATGATGCCGTTTTTCATGCCCTGGGACACTTCGGCGTAGTCGCCGAAGATGATTTCCCCGGTGGGTTCGATGATGACGACGTGGCCGTGGCCGGCGGCGACGTCGGTATTGCGATCGAACGTCACGCTGTCCGCGGCGAGATAGTGGTCGTTCTGCCAGGCCTGGACGTGTCCGCTGGCGGTGACGATGCCGTTGATTTTGTCGTAGGTAACGCGGTCGGCGAGGAAGGTGACGGGTTCGTTGCCCGAGACGGGTTTGGTCGCGACGCCGGGGTGGGCGGGGGCGGCCCAGGCGGGACTACAAAACAAAAAAAGAAAAACAACAGGCCAGGCGCGCCGCCCCTGGACCCCGTCACGCGCAGCGTGCATTCGCACGTCACGCGCAGCGTGCATTCGCACGTCACGCGCAGCGTGCATTCGCACGACGTGGCCTGAGGCCCCAGACCCGCATCTTTTGGGATCCGCTTCAAGTAATGCGGTCTGGGGACGTGTCCCCAGCTTGGGTCCAGGGGGCAGAGCTCCCTGGCCTTCCTTACTTTCCTTTTGGTTCACCCATCCTCCAGGTGCAGCAACAAAGACACCGCCAGCATAAGCCCCGCCCCTGCCGGTGCCCAGGCCGCCAACCCCGTCGGCAATGCCCCGGACTGCCCGAACTCCTCCGCCACCTTGCTGATGGTGAAAAGCGCAAACCCGGATGCCACACCGGATAAAATCATCCGCGCCACCCCGCCGCGCCGCACCGGACGCATCGAAAACCCCGCCGCCACCAGCGCCATCGTGCCGCACAACAGCGGCAACGCCAGCAGCGTCTGGAAATGCAGCCGGTGCCGCACCGCCGAAAACCCGGCATTGTCCAGCAGCTTGATAAACCCCGGCAACGCCCACACCGACAGCGTGTCTGGCGACTGAAAACTCTCCTGCATGCGCCGCGCCGTCAGGTCTGTCGGCAACGCCAGGTCGCCGACCGCTTCCGGCAAATGATCCGGCTTGATGGTCCGCGCGCCGGTCATATGCCAGGCCCCGCCCGCGAGCCGCGCGTCCGACGCCTCGATACGGCTCAGCAGCCGGTCCCGCCCATCCAGCCGGAACACGCTCACCTCCTGCACCGTCACCACTTTCTTCTGTAGCGCCACCCGGCGCGCATGCAGCACGGCCACGCCCTGCGGCACGAGCTCGCGATCGGACTGCCGCAGCCAAAGCTGCCCGCCGGCCAGCGCCAGCGGCCCGCCCGTCTTGCGGACGAACTGGTTGTCGAGCGACTCCGCCCGCTGATACATCGCCGACGACAGCGGCGACACCGCAACCGTTGCGAGCCCACCCAACAGCACCGCGCACAACAGCGGCGCGGTGAGGAACTGCCACGCCGAAATCCCCGCCGCCCGCGCCACGATCAGCTCGGACGACCGCGTCAGACGCCAGAACGCCAAAATCCCGCCCAACAGCACCGCGAACGGCAAGATCTGCAACAGCCAGTAAGGCAGCCGAAGCAGTGCAATCGACGTCACCAGCCCGAACCCGACATCTGGCCGCGTCGCCGCGCGCCGCAGCAGCTCGATGAAATCGAATAGCATCACCAGCAGCGACAGGCCGGCCAGCATCACAGCGACCGCCTGGGTGAACTGCCGCGCGATGTAGGATGAGAGCGTCACCGAGAATGCCATTCTCTATGTCCCCGCGGCCAGATCCGGCTTCGGGTTGCGTAGTGCCAGGCGCCGCGCGGCCAGGAACGTGCGCTCCGCCGTACGCGGCGCGAACAGCACCCAGGCGGCGACCAGCCCTGGCAGCAGAACCTGCACCCATACCAGCGGGATCAGGGCAATGTTGCGGGTCGCGAGGCTGGAGACCGCGAGCCCACTCGCCAGTAGCCCTACCATGACCCCGACCGCCGCGGCGGGCCGAGCGACATTGCCATAGCGCCGGAACCCGCCGGTCAGCACCGACACCAGGGCCACCAGCGAAAACCCCAGCGCTGTGATCGGCTCGGTCAGCCGATGATGCGCTTCCACCAGATACTTGCCGACATCTTCCGGCCTGGTCGTCGCCGGGTCCGGGTGCAGCAGCTCCGCCAGGCCCAGCTCATTCACGTCCGGCTGAAGCTGGTTGCTGCCCTTGCCGCCGCTCGACAGGTCGATCACGTCCTCGGCGAAAGTCAGCACGTCGAGCCGGCCGGTCTTGCGGTCGATTTCCTCGCGCGAGCCGTTTTGCAGCAGCACGCGCGGCGTATTCCCACTGGGCAGCAGGCGGCCATTTTCGGCCAGGATGGTGGCGCGGCTGTTGGGCTGCCGGTCATCCTCGACCAGAATGCCGTGCAACGTGCCGTCCGGCGCGCGCGACCTGATATAGACTGTGAGCTGGTCCGACAGTGCGGTGAACACGCCCTCCTGCAACAGGAAGGCGGCCGCGCGGTTGCGGATTTCGAACTGGTAGCGGCGGAACGCCTGCTGGCTGACCGGCACGATCAGCAGATTCAACACCAGGCAAACCGCCAGGCTGATGACGCCGAGTATCAGGCCCGGCCGTGCGAGCGCCCATTGGCTCAGGCCGGCGGCGCGCATCACCGTCAGCTCACGGTCGCCGGACAGGCGCTGATAGACGAACTGCACCACCACGAAGGTCGTGATCGGCAGGATCACCGCGGTAAAGCCGGGGATCATCAGCGAGGTCAGCTCCAGGAACACTCGCAGCGACAGCCCGCGATTGACCACAAGCTCGACCAGCTTCAGCGACTGGGTCAGCCAGATCAGCGCCACCAGCGATGCGGTGACGGCGGCCAGGGAGAACGCAAGTTGGCGTAGGACGTAGCGGTCGAGCTGGGACAGCATGCGTCTGGCACTATCAGGTGCCACGCTGCCGGGCCAGCGTAGGCGGCGCGTCATAACTGTGGCCACGCAGCCACCAGCCTGCGCGCGCTTTCTGCGGATGGCGTGTTTCCAGGTGGCGCATGGCCTGCGGCGCCCCGCCATTCCGCCCTGCCGTAACGTCCGCCGCAGCGGCGCGTAAGGACCCGGCATGTGTGTAACGGAGCACAGGCCCGCCCGCATGGCCGAGCCTAAACAACGCGTCACACTTTGATACGACAGGAACTGCGATGGAGCCGATCCAGCTGCCCCGTACGGCCGATGCGTGGGGACCGAACGTGATTGCATTCGTGCCGCCGCCGGCGCAGACCGCGCGCCTGTCCTGGCGCGACCGCATGGATGTCGCCGCATGGCGCGAACCGGCGCAGCGCCTCGGCTATGATCGGCTGACCATCCATGAGCATAGCCTGTTTGATCCGCCCGAGCTGGAAAGCTTTCTGAGCGTCTACCGCGACGGCGCGCGCTGGGCGCGCTGGAGTCTGGCGCGGCGCGGCGCCTGGGTGTTCGCGTGGTGCAGTACGACGGGGGTGGATGTTGGGCGGTTTGCTTCGATGTCCGAGGCGCTGCGGGCGTTGTTGGGGACGGTATGAAAGAAGGAAGTGTTCTTTTTTGAAAAAAAAGAACCAAAAGACTTTTGTTACCTGGCATACGCGGCCCATTTCGAATGGGGTTGTGTCAGCAAAGGCGCAAAAGTTTTTTGCTTCTTTTTTTCAAAAAATAAGTTCTTCCTTCTTACATGAACTTTCCATGGCAGCGCCCCACGTGAATTGACCCGTCGCGGCGACGCGGGCAGCACGACGCCCGTGTCTACGCTTCGTTCTGCCAAGGCTGCCGCGTGGCTTCTGGCGATCTGCCTCGCCGTGCCGGCCGCGGCCCAGCAGGCCGAGGAGATCACCGTTATGCCCGCCGGTTCTCCCGCCGGCACCGCCGTGCTCGGCGCCGGCGATATTGCGCGCAGCGGCGCCGGCACGCTCGGCGCGTTGCTCGATCAGGTACCCGCATTCGGGTCGCAAGGGGTCAACGGCGCCCAGAACGACGACGGTTTCGGCGAATATTTCGTCGATCTGCGCAACCTGAATTTTGATCGCACGCTGGTGCTGGTGGACGGCCAGCGTTTCGTGCTGAGCGGCATTCAGACCGACGAGGCGGTGGATCTGAACAATATCCCCGCCGCCTTCGTCGACCACATCGAAGTTCTGCCCGACGGTTCGGAACCGAAATATGCGGCCGATGCCGTGGCCGGCGTGGTCAATATCGTGTTGAAAGATCAGGTGGATGGCATTCAGCTCGACAGCTACGGCGCCGGCGCCGGCGCCGGTGGCGACGGCACCGCGGAGGCCAGCCTGGTCGCCGGCCACAGCCTGCCCGATGGGCATGTCGCACTCGGCCTCGATTATTTCCAGCGCGATCCTGTGCTGCAAAGCGATCGCGCCTGGGCGGCCGACCCGATTGCGTCGACCGGCCCGCCGATGCTGTTCGGCAGCCCCGCCACGCCGGGCGGGCATGCGGTGGCACCCGGCGTGAACGCGCAGGCGCTCGGGCAAGGTGTATTCCGCCCGTACGACGCCGCGACCGATGATTATAACGGTGCCGGCGCCCGTTATCTACAAGGGGGGCTGCAGCGCGAGACAGCCTATTTTGACGCCGATGACGCGCTGACCGACAGCATCACCGCCAACACCGAGCTGCTATTCAGCGACCGCGCTGCCACCACGCTGGATCCGCCGCAAACGCTCGGCCTGACCGGCACGCTGAAACATCCGGACGGGTTTTTCATTCCCGCATCAGATCAATATAATCCGTTCGGCATGCCGGTGACGCTGGAGCGCGTGGTGAGCCAGGCGGGCCCGCAACGAACCATCACCGGCGGCCCGGTATGGCGCGTGGTCGCCGGCCTGGATGGCACGCTGGGCGATTGGGCCTGGTCCGCCTCGGTCAATCGCGGCCAGAGCCTGAGCCGTTACGTTACGGAGAACGAGATCAATCTGACGCGCGCGTTGCAGACCGCGGGCGCCGGCCCCTGTCCCGCATCGCTCGGCTGCGTCGAAGCCAACTGGTTCGGACCCGGCAGCCTTTCGCCGCAGTCGCTTTCTTACGTCGGTTACACCGGGCGATCGCAATCATCATATACTGAAACGGTTGCGCAGGCGCGGATTTCGCGCCCGGTGTTTACGCTGCCGGGCGGCGCGGCGCGGCTCATGCTTGGCGCACAAGCCCGCAACGAGACCGGTGCCACCACCGTCGATGCCGTGACCGCGCAAGGCAACCAGGCCGGGCCGGATGCCGCACCCACCTCGGGCGGCTACGACAGCTATGACGCCTATGTGACGCTGATGCTGCCGTGGCTCGCGCACTTGCCATATGCGCACATGCTGGATCTGACGCTGGCCGCGCGCGACACCGCGACCAGCCGCTACGGCACTTTCGGCACCGGACGGGCGGCGTTGGAGTATACGCCGGTGCGTGGCCTGCGATTGACCGCAGCACTTGCCACCGCGCGTCGGCCGCCGGCCATTTCCGAGGCGTTCGGTGGGATCACCGCAAGCCCGCAACCGGTGACCGATCCGTGCGCGCAAGGCTCCGGCCTGCGCGCCAATCCCATCGTGAACGCAAACTGCCTGGCGCAGGGCCTGGGGCCCGGCTTTGCCCAGTCCTCGGCCACGATCAATGTTTTGAGCGGTGGCAATCCGCATCTGCAACCGGAGAATGCAACCAACGCGACGCTCGGCCTCAGCATCGCGCTGCCTTCGTGGCCGTGGCTCGCCGCGAATGTCGATTGGTATCACTATCACATCGGCAATGCGATCGATTCGCTGGAAGATACCGATCCGAATTTCGTGCCCGCCGCATGCTACGAAAGTGCGGCGCTCAATAGCCCACTTTGCGCCCTGATCACCCGTATTCCCGGCGGCGGCAATAAGGGCCAGATCAGCTCGATTCTCGGCCTGGACCAGAATGTCGGCACCATCACGACCGACGGGCTGGATTTCGGCGTGACGCTCACAACGCCCGAAACAAAATTCGGCCGCGTGCGCCTGGATTGCCAAACCGCCTGGCTGCTGAACTATCGCCTGCATACCATCGGCCAGGCCGGGTATGTCCAATATGCCGGCACGTTTCCGGGCCTGTCCGGCGTCGGCAGTTACGCGCGTGTGCGGTCCCGTGCGACCGCGGATTGGCAGTTCGGCCCATGGTCGGCCGGGTGGACGGGCCGTTTCATTTCCGGCGCGCGCGTGCTGGGCGGCGAACTGGCCGATCCATATACGCGTGCACCGGATATATTATATCAGGACCTGGATATTTCGCGCAGCTTCGGCCGCTTGACCGCCATGGCCGGCGTGCAAAACCTCGCCAATGTGCGGCCGCCGACACTGGTTGATGGCGAAACAAACACGAGCACGGCGACCTATGACGTGGTTGGCCGGGTGATTTGGGGGCGGGTGAAATACGTGTTTTAGGACAGTTCTTCGCCCGTTACTGAAGGGGACCGTCGGAGCCGGCGCCTACAAGTTCGGATTGATCAGGTATTTCGTTCCTGTAGCGCGTTTGCTGTAGACGGCGATATGCTCGAGTTGCAGCGCATCCGCCAGCGACACTACGTTAGTGTAATGGCTGGCGAATGTGGTCGTTAGCTCCGCGGCGACGCGGGCACGCAATTTTTCCGCCTCGGCGCGGCCGATTTTCTGCAGGAACGGTGTCAGCAGCCAGCCGCCGACGCCCCACGCAAAGCCAAATCCGCGCGATAATTCAATCGGTCCGGTATTCAGCGCGCCATACACATAGACCTGCTTGTGCACTGTCGATCCGTAACGGCTATAGACCGGCGCGTTGCGGTTGGCGGCAATTTCCATGGCGGTCAAAATCTGGCCGGCAAGCGGCCCGCCGCCGATCGCATCGAATCCCAGTGTCGCGCCAGTGGCCGTTACGGCATCGATCAGTGCGTCCATAAACCCCGGTGCGCTCTGATCGCACACATGAGCTGCACCGAGTGCGCGCAATATCTCCGCCTGCGCTGGGCTGCGCACGACGTTCACCAGGCCGACGCCATCGGCCAGACAAATCCGGTTCAGCATCTGCCCCAAATTCGATGCCGCAGCCGTATGCACCAGCGCGCTATGCCCCTCCAGCCGCATCGTTGCCACCATGCCGAGCGACGTCAGCGGATTGACAAAGCAACTCGCACCCTGCGCCGGCGTGGCGCCGGCCGGCAGTGCCAGGCACTCGGCGGCCTTCACCACGCGATATTGCGCATACATCGCGCCACCTAATATGGCGACAACGCGGCCGAGCAGCGCCTGCGCAGCTGCCGACTCGCCGGCTTGCACCGCCAAGCCCGCACCCTCATTACCTACCGGCATCGATTCGCCGACGCGGCCTGCCACCGACGCAAGCAGCGGCGCGGGAATGGTGGCGGTGACGACCGGGCTTTCCGGCGATCCCGCGGCGACCGCAGTTGAAATGTCCGCGGGGCCCAGCAGCAATCCGAGATCGGACGGATTGATCGGTGTCGCCTCGATCCGTACCAGCACCTCGTCGGCCGCCGGTTCGGGCACCGGCACTTCGGCCAGCGATAATTCCAGCTTGCCGGTATCGGTGATAAGCGACCGTAGTTGCAGGGACGTTGTTGGGATAGCGAAATCCACGGAGACATCCTTAAGAAGGAAGTGTGTTCTTTTTTGAAAAAAAGAACCAAAAAACTTTTGCTCATTGGCTTACGTGGCCCGTGTTGCAGTTGGCCGCGTATGCCAAGTGGCAAAAGTTTTTTGCTTCTTTTTTTCAAAAAAAAGAAGGCCTTTCTTCCTTCTACAACAACGGCTGCCTCGGCGCCACCGCGTGGCCGGCGGGCAGATCGGCGGTGCTCCAGCCGCCGCCCAGCGCCTGCACCAGCGCGACACTGGCCGCCAGCCGCTGCGCCTGCACCGACAAAGCCGCCTGCTGGTCGGTCAGCAATGCCGTCTGCTCCGTCACGACGGAGGTGTAGGCGGCAGTGCCGGCCAGATATTCGTTCAACGCGATCGTGACCGATCGTTGCGCGGTGCGCACGGCATAATCCTCGGCCGCCGCTTGCGACTGCAGCACCTTCAGCGCCACCAGCTCGTCCTCGACCTGCTGAAACGCGCTCAGCACGGTCTGGCGGTAGGTTGCGACGCTTGCATCATAGGCGGCGCGTGCGGCGCTGACGGCGGCGGTGCGTTCGCCGCCATCGAAGAGCGTTTGGCTTGCATTGGCGCCCAGCGACCATACGCGATTGGCCGCCGAAATCAGCATGCCGATCGGCCCGCCTTGCCAGCCAAAATCCGCGGACAGCGAGATATCCGGATAGAATGCGGCGATCTGCACGCCGATCAACGCATTCTCCTCATCCATCATTCGTTCGGCTGCGGCGATATCGGGCCGCCGCTGCAACAGCACGGATGGTACGCCCGGCGGCACCACCGGCACATCGTGCGCCAGCGTCGCATGCGGAATGGTCAAGTCCGCTGGGGTCAGACCAGCCAGCACGGCCACCGCGTGTTCATATTGACCACGCAACACACCGACATTGACCAGCGACGCCTCGGCTGCCGCCAACTGCGTCTCGGCCGCGGCCTCGTCGGCGGGCGAGGTGGTGCCGGCCTGGACCTGATCATGCGTGATACGCAACGCTTCCTTGTAGGCCTTGACAGTCGCTTGCAGCAAATCCTGCAGGCTGTCCTCGTACTGCAATTCGATATAGTCCGTGGCCAGCGTGCCCTGCGCCGACAGCGTCGCGTTTTTTAGATCGGCGGCGCTGACTTGCGCCGCGGCGACATCGCTCTGCACCTGGCGGCGAATACGGCCCCATACATCGAGGTCCCAGCTCGCGGTTGCCTCGAGCGTATATTGCGTGCTCGTAACACCCCTGCCGGTGCCTGTGCTGGCGGCGCGGCCGGTACTGCTGCGGGTGACGCCGGCGGTGCCGCCGATGGTGGGGAACAGGCCGGCGCGCGCTTCTTGGACGGTCGCCTGCGCCTCGGCATATTGCGCGGCATATTCCCGGACGGTCTGGTTCGAAATCTCGACGCGCGATTCGAGTTTGTTCAGCAGCGGATCATGATAAATGGTCCACCAATCGCCTTTGCTTGCCATGTCCGCCGGCTGTGCCGGCACCCAGCCGGCGAGTTCCTTGTAATGAATGGGCACTGGAGCTGCCGGGCGATGGTAATCGGGGCCCACCATGCAGCCGCTGGTGAGAAGCAAAGGAAGTATGTTATTTTTTGAAAAAAAGAACCAAGAAACTTTTGCTCCTTTGGTGCCGCGTAAACGCGGCAAGGTCGGACAGCGCCAGAGCAAAAGTTGTTTGCTTCTTTCTTTCAAAAAAGAAGGCCTTGCTTCCTTCTTTCTCATGCCGCCGCCTCCGGGGCCCCGCGCCTGCTGAATATCCTGTTCACGAAGAGGCGCAAGCGATCAAGATAAAGATACACGACTGGTGTCGTGTAGAGCGTTAGCACTTGGCTCACCAATAATCCGCCGACAATCGATATGCCGAGCGGTTGACGCAATTCGCTGCCTTCGCCGAAACTGAGGCACAGCGGTAGCGCGCCCAGCAGCGCCGCGCAGGTCGTCATCATGATGGGGCGAAACCGCATGACGGCGGCGCTGAAAATGGCTTCCCGGCTGTCCATGCCATCGTTACGCTCTGCTTCCAGTGCGAAATCGATCATCAGAATGGCATTTTTCTTCACGATGCCGATCAGCAGAATGACGCCGATCAGCGCGATGATGGTGAACTGGATGTTAAACAGCAGCAGAAACAGGAATGCGCCGAGGCCTGCCGATGGCAATGTCGAAATGATTGTGATGGGATGGACGAAGCTTTCATAAAGCACGCCGAGAACGATATAGATGGCCCCGAGTGCCGCAAGGACCAGGAATTTCTCGTTGCCGAGCGATTGCTCGTAGACCAGCGCGGTGCCGGCAAAGCCGCCGACCAGGTCGCCAGGCAGCTTTATCGCCAGCTTGTCGCGCGTGATCGCGTCCTCCGCGTCGCTCAGCGATTTGTCCGCCGGCAGGTTGAACGAAATCGTTGTGGCAACAAATTGACTTTGGTGGTTGACCGCCAGCGGCGTGTTGCCGGGCCCGTATGAGGCGAACGCGGCGAGCGGCACCATGGTTTCCGCCGCTGTGGCCACTGCGGCGCCCGTAGAACTGCTGCTGTTCCCGGTGCTGGAGAGTGATGCCTGCGCCGCCGTCCGCACGGCGTTGTTCGCGGCCGTGCTGGACGATGACGACGTGGAAGATGACGCGGACGCAGCGCCGGCACCTAGGATGGTGACATTCCCGGTCAGCACCGAAGCGTTCCTGGTAACCGCGGTGGCGTTGCTGGTCAGTGCGGCACTGGCATTGTTGGCCGAAGCTGCCGTGGAGGACAGGCTCGCCGTGGCGGCCGGCGTGATATGCGCCGGGCCGGTGCGTTTGGTGGGCGCGCTGACCGCACCGCCGCCGAGTTGCGTGGTGGATGAGCCGGTAGGCGAGGCGCCGGACGTGCTGATCCAGATTTGCTTCAAAATGGACGGCCGCTGCCAATATTGCGGCGCTACTTCCATGACGACATGATACTGGTTCAACGCGTTATAAATGGTCGAAACCGAACGTTGTCCGAACGCATCATATAGATTATTGTCGATCTGCGACATGGTCAGGCCAAGGCGCGATGCGGATGCACGGTCGATGATCAGATTGGTTTCCAGGCCTTTCTGCTGCTGATCGGAACTGACATCGACGAAGGTTTTGTCCTTTTCCATCACCGCCAGCAGTTTGGGCGCCCACTGATAAACCTCGTCTGTACTGTCGCCGAGGATTGTATATTGATATTGCGCATTGCTGGATCGGCCACCGACACGAATATCCTGCACCGGCGCCAGGAACAGCCGGGCGCCGGCGACGCGGCCGAGCGCGCGGCGCATGCGTGCGATCACCACGTCCATCGTGTCCCGTTGGCTCTCGGATTTCAGCGAGATGAAGATCTGCCCGGTATTGGTTTGTGCGGCGGCACCCCCACCGCCGGCGCCGGTATAGCCCACCACATGGTCAACCGCGCGGTCACGCTGCACGATCGACATCATTTGCGTCATCTTCTGGCTCATGAGCTGAAACGATATGCTTTGGTCGCCTTGCACGCTGCCGACGATGCGGCCGGTGTCCTGCTGCGGAAAGAACCCTTTCGGGATCAGCGCGATCAGCCAGATGTTCAAGCCGATTGTCGTCAGCAGCACCAATGCGACCAGGAAGCTATGGTTCAGCGCCACACTGAGCGTGCGCGCATAAAAATTTTGTATGCGCTGGAACAGTCCCGGGCGCCCGGCGACGGCGCGCACCTGGTGCGGGCGCAGGAACAGCGCGCACAGCATCGGCGTGGTGGTCAGTGATATGAACATCGAAATGATAATGGCGAGCGACAAGGTCATGGCGAATTCGCGGAACAATCGGCCGACGATGCCGCTCATCAGCAGAATCGGCAGGAACACGGCGATCAGGGACAGGGTGATCGACACGACGGTGAAGCCGACCTCGCCGGCGCCGCGCAATGCCGCCTGCACGCGGGGCATGCCGTCCTCCAGATGGCGGGATATATTTTCCAGCACCACGATCGCATCGTCCACCACGAAGCCGGTGGCGATGGTCAGCGCCATCAGGGACAGATTATCCAGCGAATAGCCCAGCAGATACATGGCACCGAACGTGCCGATAATCGATACCGGCACAGCGATTGCGGGAATGACGGTTGCGCGCCCATTGCGCAGGAACGCGTAGACCACGGCAACCACCAGCAGCACCGCAATGATCAGCGTGCGCTGCGTGTCGTTCAACGCCGCGCGGATGGTGGTGGACCGGTCGATGGCGAAGGTGATGTCGATGTCCTTCGGCAGTGCCGCGGCCAGGCGCGGCACCGCGGCGCGCACACCGTCGATCGTGGTGATGATATTGGCGCCCGGCTGCCGGAAGACGATGACCAGGATTGCCGGTTTGCCGTCGGCGAGGCCGAGATTGCGCAAATCCTGCACCGAATCCTCGACATCGGCCACATCATGCAACCGCACCGCATCGCCGTTGCGATAGGCCACAACCAACGGCTTGTAATCATTGGCCAGGTTGGACTGGTCGTTGGTGTAGATCTGCCAGCGTTCGGCGCCGACATCGATATCGCCCTTCGGCGCGTTGGCGTTGGTGCTCGACAGCGCCGAGCGGATATCCTCCAGGCCGATACCGTAATGGAAGAGCGATTGCGGGTTGAGCTCCACCCGCACCGCGGGCAATGCGGCGCCGCCGATCAGCACCTGGCCCACACCGTTGATTTGCGAGAGTTCCTGCTGCATGACCGAACTGGCGGCATCGTACATCTGTCCGCGCGTCAGCGTGCGCGATGTCAGCGACAGGATCAGGATCGGCGCGTCGGCCGGGTTCACTTTGCGGTAGGTGGGTTGCGACAGAAGATTGGTCGGCAGGTCCGCTTGCGCGGCGTTGATGGCAGCTTGCACGTCGCGCGCGGCGCCATTGATGTCGCGATCGAGGCCGAATTGCAGCGTGATGCGCGCCTGGCCGGTCTGGCTCTGCGATGTCATTTCGGTAACATCGGCAATTTGCCCGAGATGGCGTTCGAGCGGGGCGGCGAGACTGGTGGCGACCACGTCGGGGCTCGCGCCGGGAAGCTGGGCGGAGACGCTGACGGTGGGGTAATCGACTTGCGGCAGGGGTGCTACGGGCAAGCGCGCGTAGCCGAGGATGCCGGCGAGCGCGATCGCGATGGTCAGCAGGGTGGTCGCGACGGGGCGCGAGATGAAGGGTGAGGAGATGTTCATAAGGAACACCAGGGGCGTCGTGCAAAACACGCATTCGCGTAACGCCCCTGGGCCAAGCTGGGGACAAGTTCCCAGACCCCATTACCTGGTTGGGTGTCCAGGCGGGGGGCACGGGTCACGTCATCACGGCCCGCAAGCCCGCCGCCTGAACACCCAACCAAACAAATAGGTACTAAGGACGTGTTCGTCGTGCGAATGCACGCTTCGCGTGTCGTGCGAATGCACGCTTCGCGTGACGTGCGAATGCACGCTTCGCGTGACGCGGGGGTCGAGGGGGCAGAGCCCCCTGCTTTCTTACGACATACCATCATTCCGCTGCCGCAGGCGCCGCCGCCGGCCGCGGCCCGAACAGGCCGCGGGCGCGCACGGCCAGGCGATCGAACGCGAGGTAAATCACCGGCGTGGTAAATAATGTCAGCAACTGGCTTACCGCCAGGCCGCCGACGATCGCCACGCCGAGCGGCCGGCGCAATTCGGACCCGGTTCCGTTGCCGAGCATCAGCGGCAGCGCGCCGAGCATCGCCGCCAGCGTCGTCATCAGAATGGGCCGGAAACGCAACAGGCATGCTTCATGGATCGATTCGCGTGGCGACTTCTGTTCCACGCGCTCCCGCTCCAGCGCGAAGTCGATCATCATGATCGCGTTTTTCTTCACGATCCCGATCAGCAGAATGATGCCGATAATACCGATGATATCGAGATCGGATCCGGCGATGCGCAGCGCCAGCAGCGCGCCCACGCCGGCCGACGGCAGCGTGGATAGAATCGTAATTGGATGAATGAAGCTCTCATACAATACGCCCAGCACGATATAGACGGCGACCACGGCCGCCAGGATTAGCAGCACTTCGTTCGACAGCGATTTTTGCAGCGCCGACAGCGCGCCCTGGTATGAGGTCAGGAAACTGTCCGGCAGGCCGATCGATTTTTCCGCCTGTTCGATATCGGTCACCGCGGCGCCGAGCGACGCGCCGGCGGCCAGGTTGAACGAAATCGACATGGACGGAAACTGCCCCAGATGCTCGATTTGCAGCGGTCCGTTCTGCTGCGTCACTTTCACGATCGCGGTCAGCGGCACCTGGCCGGTGCTGGCGGTGGAGGACGGCAAATAAATCGCCGACAGCGCATCCTCCACGCTATGGATGTTGCTCAGGTCTGCATTGAGAATGACGCGATACTGGTTCGATTGTGTATAGAGCGTCGACGCAATGCGCTGGCCGAACGCGTCATACAGCGCGTTGTCGATCGTGGAGGCGGTAATGCCGAAGCGTGCCGCGGTGGGGCGATCGATCGTCAGTTGCAACTCGCGGCCCTGGTTCAGCATGTCGCTTTGCACGCTGTCGAACTCGGGCATTTCCTTCATCTTCGCGACCAGCGCCGGCACCCATTTGGTGAATTGCTTTTGGTCCGAGTTCTCCAGGAAAAACAGATATTGCGCCCGTCCCACGGTGCTGTCGATCGTCAGGTCCTGCACCGGCTGCATGGCGAGCGAAATGCCGGTGACGTCGGCCACTTCCTGGCTGATCCGGCGGATGATTTCGGTGGCGCTCGCGTCCCGGTCGTCCTTCGGTTTCAGCGAAATCAGGAAGCGCCCGGTATTGAGCGTGTTGTTGGTGCCATCGACACCAATATAGGACGACAGCGAGACCACGTCCGCGTCCTTCAGGATCGCGTCCGCCAGCGCCTGCTGCTTGACCGCCATTTCATGAAACGAAATATTCTGTGCGGCATAGGAAATGCCCTGGATCTCGCCGGTATCCTGGGTTGGAAAAAATCCCTTTGGGATTTCGACGAACTGGAATGCGGTCACGCCGAGGGTCAGCACGGCCACGATCAGCGTCAGCCCTTGATGGTCCAGCACCCAGGTCAGGCCACGATCATAGCCGCCGATAATGCGGTCGAAACCGCGTTCGGCCATCATGTCGAACCGGTTGCGCTCACTCTCCGGCCGGTGGCGGATCATCAGCGCGCATAGCATCGGCACCAACGTCAGCGACACCACAGCCGACAGCACGATGGTGGTGGCCAGCGTGACGGCGAATTCGAAGAACAGCCGGCCGACGACATCGCCCATGAACAGCAACGGGATCAGCACCGCGATCAGCGACACGGTTAGTGAAATGATTGTGAAGCCGATTTCGCCGGCGCCCGTCAGTGCCGCTTCCAGCGGTGCCATGCCCTTTTCGACATAGCGCGAAATATTTTCGATCATCACGATCGCGTCGTCCACCACGAAGCCGGTGGCGATGGTGAGCGACATCAGTGACAGGTTATCGATCGAAAACCCGAACAAATACATGCCGGCCAGCGTGCCCACCAGCGATAGCGGCACCGACAGGCTGGGGATGATGGTTGCCGGAATGCTGCGCAGAAACACGAAGATCACCAGCACCACGAGCCCGACCGAAAGCAGCAGCTCGAATTCGACATCGGACACCGAGGCGCGGATCGTTGCCGTTTGGTCCGACAGGATTTTCACCTCGACCGCGGCCGGCAGGGATTGTTCCAGTTTCGGCAGGAGGGCTTTCACAGCACCCACCACCGCCAGCACGTTCGATCCCGGCTGGCGCTGAATGTTCACGATAATCGCCGGCGTTTTATTCGCCCACGCGGCCAGCTCGGAATTCTGCGATCCGTCCACCACCTTCGCCACGTCGGACAGCCGGATGGCGGCACCGTTCTTGTAGCCGAGGATCAGGTCGCGATATTCCTGCGCACTCTGCAACTGATCGTTATTATTGATCGTGGTGTCCTGCGCCGGCCCGTCGAAATTGCCTTTCGGCGTATCGGTGTTTTCGTTCGTGATATCGGTGCGGATATCGTCGATCGCGATGCCGTAGGCGGCCAGCGCGCGCGGGTTGACCTGAATGCGCACCGCCGGCCGCATGCCGCCGGTGAGGCTCACCAGGCCGACACCGCTCAACTGTGACAATTTTTGCGCCACGCGCACGTCGGCCAGGTCCTCGACCTGGGTCAAGGGCAATGTCTTCGACGTAATCGACAACGTCACCACCGGCGTGTCCGCCGGGTTGATTTTCGCATAGACCGGCGGCGCCGGCAGGTCGGACGGCAGCAGGCTGGTCGCCGCATTGATCGCCGCCTGCACCTCCTGCTCGGCCACGTCCAGCGACAGGTCCAGCGTGAATTGTAGCGTAATGACCGACGAGCCGGCCGAGCTGTTCGAGCTCATCTGCGCCAGGCCCGGCATTTCGCCGAATTGCCGCTCCAGCGGCGCAGTCACCGCGGTGGTCATCACCTCCGGGCTGGCGCCGGGAAAGAATGTGGAGACCTGGATGGTCGGGTAATCCACCTCCGGCAGGGCGGAGACCGGCAGGAACTGGTAGCCGACGATCCCCACCAGCAGCAGCGCCAGCATCAGCAACGTGGTGCCGACCGGGCGCAAGATGAACAGGCGCGAAGGGCCCATCACCGCACCTATTGGTCGGTCTGCTGGTGGCGGCGGTGCTTCTTCTGGCCTTGTGGTGCTGGCGCGCCATTGTTCGCGTTTGGCGGCACCGGCGTTGCGTTGTCGGGTTGCTCGCCGGGCGGAGCGCCTGGCCCGTTGTCCGGCGTGGCGGGGTTGGCGCCGGCGGGAGGCGTCACTTTCACGCGCGCGCCGTCCTTCAGCCGGTCCGCGCCGTCCACCACCACGGTGTCGCCAGGCTTGACGCCGCTCAGCACCTGGATTTCGTCGCCGTCGGTGACGCCGGTTTTGATCACCTGCACGCCGACGGTGCCGTCCGGCTTCACCAGATAGACGAATGTGCCCGGCGCGCCGTGCTGCACCGCAGCGGTCGGCGCCTCGGTCACCTGGGTCAGCGTTTGCAGCAGCAAGCGCGCGTTGACGAACTGATTCGGAAACAGCGCGTTGTTGCCGTTGGCGAAGCCAGCGCGCAGTTTCACCGTGCCCGTTGTCGTGTCCACCGTGTTGTCGAGTGTCAGGAGCGTGCCGTTTTCGATGAGAGTGGCATTGGTGCGGTCATAGGCGGAAACGGTCAGCGTGTGGCCGGCAGTCATTTCCTGTGCAATGGCGGGTATATTGTCCTCCGGCAGCACGAAGATTACCGAAATCGGCTGCAACTCGGTCACCACCACCAGGCCAGTGGAGCTGGAGGCCTGGACATAGTTGCCGGGGTCAACCAGCCTCAATCCGACCCGGCCGGTCACCGGCGACGTGATCCGGCAATAGACCAGGTTGAGCTTGGCGCTGGCGACCGCGGCCTGGTCCTCGATGACGGTGCCCTGGTCCTGCTGGACCAGGAATTGCGCGTCGGTGACGGTTTGCTGTGCGATGCTGTTCTTGCGGCTGAGCGTAATGTAGCGGGCGAGGTCGGATTTGGCCTGGGCGAGCAGGCCGGTGTCGTGCGCCAGCGTGCCTTCGGCCTGCTGCAGCGCGATTTCGTAGGGTCGCGGGTCGATCTGCGCGAGCAGGTCGCCTTTCTTGACCAGTTGGCCTTCGGTGTATCCGACCGACATCAATTGGCCGCTGATCTGGGTCTGAACCGTTATTGTGGCCATCGGCGTGACGGTGCCGAGGCCGGTGAGCACGACATGCATGTCGCCGACGCCGATTTTCGCGACACCGACGGGCTGCGGCGGCGCGCCGCCGGCGTGGGTTTTGGCGGCGGGCGTGAGGAGGCGCCACGCGATGTAACCGATCAGGATGACGACAAGGGCGGCAATAAGCCACCAGAACAGGCGGCGTCGCGGCGGCGTCGGGGCTGGCACCAACGCGCGGCCGGGCGGCGGCAGGGTGCGCGGCGCGTCCGCTACCACCTGGTCCTGGGGTCGATCCATGCAAGACAGTTTGGCGCGGGGGGGTGTTACTGCGTGTCGAGTTGTGTGGAGAAAGTTGGGCAAGGCCAGGGGTGTCACGCGCAGCATGCATTCGCACGACGCCCCTGGACCAAGCTGGGGCCCGAGGCCCCAGACCCCCACGCTCGGGGTTACGCGTTAAGTAACGGGGTCTGGGGACTTGTCCCCGGCTTGGTCCAGGGGCGGAGCCCCTGGCCTTGTTTTTCTTTGGCGGCTTCGCCGCACAACTCCACAAGACTCCCGACAATATCACCGACAAAAGGCGGAAAGTAACCATGCGCAACCTTCTTGTGGTGGAGGACGACGTGCCGCTCGCCCAAATGCTCGAGGAGTATCTGACGCCGGAGGGTTTCTCCGTCGCGCTGCTGCATGATGGCGCCGCCGTTGCCGCCACGAACCTCGCGGCCATCGACCTCGTAGTGCTCGACCTGATGCTGCCAAACCGCTCCGGCTTCGATGTGCTGCGCGACATCCGCAAGATATCGGATCTGCCGGTTATCCTGCTCACTGCCCGCGACACCGAAACCGACCGCGTCGTCGGCCTGGAACTCGGCGCCGACGATTACGTGCCCAAACCGTTCAAGCCGCGCGAGCTGGTGGCCCGCATCCGCGCCATCCTGCGCCGCACCGACCGCGCGGAGGCGCCGAACCCCAAACTCCGCGTCGGTGACGTCGAGCTTGATCCGCGGGCCCGCGCCGCGTTCTGGGGCGGCCGGCCGCTCGACCTCACGTCCGCCGAGTTCGCGCTGCTCGAACGGCTGCTGCGCCGCGCCGGTCAGCCGGTGACGCGCGACGAACTGGCGCATGCCGCGCTCGGCCGCGTCGGCACCGCCGGGCTGGACCGCAATGTCGATACGCTCGTCAGCAAGCTGCGCCGCAAGCTCGGCGGCGAGGACAGCATCAAGACCGTGCGTAATATCGGCTATCTCTACGCCGCAAGCTGACGGACGGCGCGTTGCAGGCTCCTCATCGCGACCCGAGCCTGATGCGCGGCTTCCTGGCGAAAATCTTCGCGTGCATGCTGCTGGTGCCGATTTTGGCCCGCGGCGCCGGGCTGCTGCTCGAATCTACGCTCAGCGATCCGCGGCCGCAGAGCGAGCGCACGCTGGCCAAAATCATGCCCGCCATGGCCGCGCTCGCGTCGGCCGATCTCCACCGCGACGGCCCGCCCGCAGTCCGCGGCGCGCTACAGAGCAGCGGCACGCTGGTGCAGCTTCTGCCCGCAACCGCGCAATGCGTGGACCCGCGTCCCGGTGCCTTCGTGGTTCCGGTGCCGGACAGCGACGGGCTGTGCCTGGGCGCGTTGCCGCCGCCGCGGCCGCTGGTGCTTGGCGTGGTGCCGGCAAGCGGGTGGTTCCTGGTGCCGGCGATGGAGCTGCTGTGCTGCGGCGTCGTCAGTTTCTTCCTCGCGCGCTACCTGGCCAAGCCGATCCTGCGCACGCGTGACGCGGCGATGGCGTTCGCCGGCGGGGATTTGACCGCGCGCGCAGCCCCTGCGCGGCCGGCGCGCCGGCGTGACGAGGCAGCGGATCTGGAGCGCGAATTCGACCGCATGGCGGATCGCGTTGCCGCCATGATATCCGCCCAGCAGCGTTTCATTGGCGATGTCAGCCACGAAATCCGCTCGCCACTTGGGCGCCTTTCCGTGAGTCTCGGGCTGCTGCGGCGCGACGCGGGCGTGGACCAGGTCGCCCGACTGGACCGGATGGAGCAGGAACTGGACGGCGTGTCCCGCCTGGTGCGAGAGCTTTTGGTGCTGGCGTCGCTGCAAGGCAGCGTCGGGCCGCAGCACGCGGAGCTGATTGATCTGCCCGCCATGCTCGATCGCGTGATCGACGACCTGACGTTCGAGTTCGGCGAGCGCGGCCACGCGATCCGCACCATCCGGCGGCCTGGCAGCCTGGTGATCCGTGGTGACGCGGCGCTGCTACGCCGCGCGGTGGATAATGTGCTGCGCAACGCGCTGTTCTATACCCCAGACGATAGCGACGTGGAGATGCTGGTCGATTCGGACGGCGCGTGGGCGCGGCTGGTGGTGCGAGACCATGGGCCGGGCGTGCCGGAGGCAGCGTTGCCGCAATTATTCGAGCCGTTTTTTCGTGTGGATCAGGCGCGCGCGCGCAATACCGGCGGCGTGGGACTGGGGCTGGCGATCAGCCAGCGCGCGGTGCAATTGCATGGCGGGCGGATATTGGCGGCGAACGCGCATCCGCATGGGTTGTCGGTGCGGATCGAGCTGCCCGTGGCGACGTGAGGAAGGAAGTGTTCTTTTTTGAAAAAAGGAACCAAAAAACTTTTGCTAGTTTGCATCCGCGGCCTCTTTCGAATTGGACCGCGTACGCAAACGGGCAAAAGTTTTTTGGTTCTTTTTTTCAAAAATAACACTTCCTTTTTCTGTTGGTTCCTAAACCCTACAAAAGCGCGCGAGCGCCCACGATTCCACCCGCGCCTTAACACATCGAAAACAACCCTGCCGTATATCGAGCATCAGCATGCGCGAAATTCCAGGCACTGGCTTGATCCCGGTTCCGCCCTCGCGGCCGGTTGCGGTTGTGGGCGGCACTGCCGCAATTATCGTTCCCGCGCTCCGTGCCGCCGATGGCGCCCTGCCGCCGGTGTCTGATGCCGCACCGAAGCAAGGCGCGCGGGGACAATTGCTCGATATTGTGGTTTAGCCGCGCCGATTTTGTGCCGGGCTCGTCAATTCTCGAACCGTTTGCAGAAATACAGTTGCGCGTGGCCGGGCGGAAAATTCTCCAGCGATCCGAAATGCGTGTAACCCATTTTGCGATAGAATTCGGGCGCCTGGAAACTAAAAGTGCCAAGATGCACGCCGCGACAGCCGCGCGCTCGTGCGGCCTGCTCCGCCGTGGACAGCAACCCTGACCCCAGCCCCTGGCCGCGCATGGTTTCCGGCACGACCAGTATTTGAATCAACAACCATTCGAACACGGTGATCCCCCACAGGCCACCGATGACGATGTTGGTTTCATCGACAAGCGGAATAATCAACAAATGAGGCTGCGCCAGCCCGACCAGATGTGCCGAGCTGATATCCAGCGCGTGGTACATAGCCTCGAACACGCCGGGCTGCGCCCTGTCCTGCACCACAAGAGTCGGCTGAGACATGATGAGGGTGAACCACGCAGGGATCGTTATGAACTCCCACGGCGGGTGCGAAGCCAGCCAGGAATTTCAAAGAGTCTTGCGCGGGAAAGATTAACAAACCGCTCCCTACTCGTGGTTGGACGCAATCCAGGCATCCACCCGCCGCGCGAGCACGTCCATCGGCAGCGGCCCCTCATCGAGCACGACGTCGTGAAAGCGGCGATAGTCGAACGCTGCACCAAATGCGGCGCGGGCGCGGTCGCGCAACCGTTCGATTTCCATCTGGCCGATCTTGTAGCCCAGCGCCTGCCCCGGCCAGCCGATATAACGGTCGGTCTCGTTCTGAATGTTCTTGTCCGACAAGGCGGTGTTGTCGCGCAAGCAGGCCAGTGCCTGGTCGCGGCTCCAGCCCTTCCAATGAATACCGACATCCATCAGCAGGCGGCAGGCCCGCCACATCTCCATCGACAACAGACCGAACCGTTCGTACGGCGTGGTGTACAAACCCATGTCGCGGGTCAATTGTTCAGCGTACAGCGCCCAGCCTTCGATATAGGCGGTGTTGCCATCCTCGCGGCGGAACAGCGGCAGGTCAGTCTGCTCCTGTGCCAGCGAAATCTGAATATGGTGGCCCGGCGCGCCCTCATGGCTGACCAGCGCCGGCAATTCATAGAGCGGACGCTGGTCGAGGTGCGACGTATTGATCATCAGCGCGCCGGCGATGCCTTGCTCCGGGCTGCCGGGGTTGTACCGGCCGGAGGTGTAACCTTCCTCCATCGTGCGCGGCACTTCGCGCACGCCGTAAGGCAGTCGAGGAAGTTTGCCAATGAATTCGGGCAGTCTGCCATCTACGCGTTTCGCGAGGCGGCTCGCCCTCTCCATCAGCGCCTCGCGGGTAGTGACATAGAATTGCGGGTCACCGCGCAGCTTGGCCTGAAATTCCTTGAAACTGCCGCGAAAGCCACTGGCGGCGATTTCGGTGTCCATCGCCCGCCGGATGCGCGCTATTTCGGACTCGCCGATGGCGAATATCGCATCCGGGGTGAGGGTTGTCGTCGTTTCGCGGCGCACGCGATAGGCATAATAGGCGCGGCCGTCCGGCAGCGCGGACGCGCCCAGCGTTTGCCGTGCATGCGGCAGATAATCGTTGGCGAAAAATGACGCCAACGTGTGCTCGGCCGGTTTGACGCTGCTGGTGATCAGGCGGAGTGCTGCGGCGCGCAACCCATCGCGCTGCGGCGCCATGGCGGGCGGTAGGCGGTCGAACGGCTGCAGCAATATGCTTTGGTCGGCCGGTAGATCGGCCAGCGCGCGCGTGGTGCGCACACAGGTTTCCGCCGTCAGCCGCGGGCTGACAAAGCCGGTCGCGATGCCGCGCCGCAGATTATCCGTCTCGTGCGCGTAATACGCGGCCAGCGTGGCGATGCGGTTGAGCCACGCGCGCGCCTCCGCGTCATTATGCAGATGCGTGTCCTGCGCGGCGTAGCTGGGTTCTACGAAGAATCCCTCGTCGTTGCTGAACGGAATCCGGTCCTCGTCGAACGCATCGCCCGCCAGGTCGATCGTGAGCGTGGCGGCCAGCAATTCGCGGTTCAGCGCATCCTCGCCGCGCAGCGCGGTGGCCGGGATCGCATCGAGGCGTTGCTTGAACGCGGCCCGCTGGCGGTCACGTGCGGCGGCGGCGGCGGGCGTGTCGTCAGGCCACAACGCTGCCGCGCGCAGATCGCCCAGTTGGCCGGCCGCGACCGGATTGGCCTGCTTCCAGAATTCGTCATAGTCGTGCAGCAATCGCTGCAGCGGTGCCGCGCCGGCGCACAGCGGAAAGGCGATCACCGCGGCACACAGCAAGGAAGGACTTCTTTTTTGAAAAAAGGAAGCAAAAAACCTTTGCTCTTGCGCCTTTACCACGTGACGGATACTGGCGTCGGCGTGCGCGCAACCGAACTAGCAAAAGTTTTTTGGTTCTTTTTTTCAAAAAAGAACATACTTCTTCTTCCTTTAGCGGTCGGGCTCGGCGCGGCCGCGCCATGGCGTCCGCTGGACGCTTCTAACACGCTGGTGATCGACACCAGCAAGGGCCGGATATTGGTGGAAATGCGCACCGATATCGCGCCGCACGCGGTGGAACGCATCAAGCTGCTGGCGCGCGAGCATGTGTATGATGGGCTGCTGTTTCACCGCGTGATCGACAATTTCGTCGACCAGACCGGCAACCCGAACAACCATGATGGCGGCGCCACGAGCCATCCGAATCTGTCGCCGGAATTCAACGTCCGGCTGCCGCAGGCGGCGATCGATGCGGTGGCGACGCAAGGCGCCGACGGTATCAGCGGATTTGTCGGCGCCATGCCGTTTCAGGCCAGCCCCGAGCTGAGGCGGCCCGGCATGTGGCGCGCCTGGGCGGCCTATTGCCCTGGCGTCGCCGGCATGGGCCGGCAGGCCGACCTCGGCAGCGCCAACAGCGAAATATTTTTCATGCGCGCCGCGAGCCGGCGGCTGGACCATGATTTCACGCCGTGGGGCCGGGTGGTGCAGGGTCTGGACGTGGTGCGTGCGGTGGCGGTGGGCGAACCGCCGGCGCATCCGGACCGGATGCTGCGGGTGCAGGTGATGGCCGACATGGCGCCTGCCGAACAGCCACGGATCGAAGTGATCGATACGAGCTCGCCTGCGTTCAAAGCGACGGTGGCGCGCGTCAGGCAGGCGCGCGGCGCGGATTTTTCGGTATGCGACGTGCCAATCGATATAAAGCTGAAATGAGGCGGCAGGCGGCCCATATGCCGGCGCATTTCGGCTGAGAGGGCCTCACCCTCCCACCGCTGCTAGCCGGGCCCCTCCCTCTCCCGCAAGCGCGGGAGAGGTGTTTGTGGAAGGTGTTTTTTCAGCCTTCAGGTCGTCGGCACGGTCGCGATCGTTTTCAGGATGCGCGACGCGATCTGGTATGGGTCGCCTTGTGAATTCGGGCGGCGATCCTCCAGATAGCCGCGATAGCCGTTCCGCACAAAGCTGTGCGGCACGCGGATCGACGCGCCGCGGTCTGCAACGCCGTAGGAGAATTGATGGATCGATGCCGTTTCGTGCAGCCCGGTCAGCCGTAGATGGTTGTCCGGCCCGTAGACCGCGATATGTTCCTCCCGCGCTTCGGCGAACGCCGCCATAAGCTTTTCAAAATATTCCTTGCCGCCCACCTCGCGCAGATACGTCGTTGAGAAGTTGGCGTGCATGCCGGACCCGTTCCAGTCCGTGTTGCCCAGCGGTTTGCAATGGAATTCGATGTCGATGCCGTATTTTTCAGTGGTGCGCAGCAGCAGGTAACGCGCCACCCACATTTCGTCCGCCGCCTTCTTCGAGCCCTTGCCGAAGATCTGGAATTCCCACTGGCCCTTGGCAACTTCCGCGTTGATGCCTTCATGGTTGATGCCGGCATTGAGGCAGATATCGAGATGTTCCTCGACGATCTTGCGCGCGATATCCCCCACGTTATTATAGCCGACGCCGGTGTAATACGGGCCTTGCGGCGCAGGATATCCCGTCTCCGGGAAACCGAGCGGGCGTCCGTTCTTGTAGAAGAAGTATTCTTGTTCAAAACCAAACCAGGCGCCCGGATCGTCCAGGATGGTGGCGCGCCCGTTGGACGGATGCGGCGTCTCGCCATCCGGCAGCATCACCTCGCACATCACGATCGCACCGTTCAGGCGCTCGCTGTCAGGGTAGATCGCCACCGGCTTCAGCACACAATCCGAGCTGCCCCCCGGCGCCTGTCGCGTGGAACTGCCGTCGAAACCCCATAACGGCAGCTGCTCGAGCGCCGGAAAACTGTCAAATTCCTTGATCTGCGTTTTCCCACGAAGATTTGGCACCGGCGTATAGCCGTCGAGCCAAATATACTCCAACTTGTACTTGGTCATGTACTGATCGCCTCTTGCTGCATAAAGATACTAGAGCCCACGGTTGATGATGGGGTTGACGATGGACGACACGCCTGAAAACTAAGCACATTTTATGCCACTTTTATGCGGCCGCTGCCGCGTCGCGGCGCGCTTTCGCGCGTCTGCGCGTGGCGCAGGCTGTGGCCGTATTGGGCAAATAAGTGGCAAAAGCGGGGTGCGGCAGGTGGCAACTGCCGCAAGAAGTGGCGCGCTGCTGCCCGGCTGCCTGAAGCGAAGGAAGTATGTTTTTTTAAAAAAGAACTAGAAAACTTCGCGCTCGTTGCAAATACTGTTGACGCCGGCGCCGCCATGCGGTCCGACCATAGTGGCGCGGGACCTCTCGCCAAAGATTTTGCGAATAGAGCGAAAAATTTAGTCGGTTTTGTTTCGTGCTCGATAAATCGGCTTCACGTGTAACGCGGCGCGGCACGCATGGGAGCGATCGAGTATGTTGGTTTTGCTGTTTAGCATATCTGCCCTGCGCATCCAACGGCGGCGCGTGCGCGGCGCCGCAAATCCTCCCGTGCAGCGCAACAAAAATGCTGGGTCGTGATAAGAAATTACTTACGTCTCGATGAAATCGGGCGACTTTGAGCTCTGCCATCACGTCATGTCTGGCTCCAGCATGTCCAATCGACAGGTTGGAACCATCCCATGCTAGGTTGCATTGGCTTTATTACACCGGAGTTATATCGATGAACGACAGCCCTCATCTTTTGGCGATCATGGAAAGCAAGATGGCGCAGGTACGAACCCGCCTTGAACATAACAGCGTTGCGAAAGCGCAGGCACTTTTGCGCGAAGTTGAGATCTACGCCGATGATTTGCGCCTGATCTTGCAGGATTAGGCCCGCCGGCATGTCGTGTGCATCTCGTCATTACGTATGATCAATGCAACGAAAGCGGCGCTGCGGCCCCAGCCGCCCGACCCCGCAATCACTTTCTGTCGGAACCAGGGTTACGTGTGGGGTGCTGCACCGCACAACGTCGGGTGCTCCGTTTGAAGCGCTGCTGAGCGCGGACATGGCCCGAGATCGCCATTCCCATCCATGCCGCGTCAATGTGGCTTGACGGCGCGGCGGCACAGTGAAAGTTTACGCCTGACAGAGTGAATGATCGTCCAGAACCAGAGCAGCTCGTACGCATGGGGGTCATGCGTGACGGTGGTGCCCTGTTCAACAGGGCAGAGCTGGGAGCCATCGATGGGTCAAGCCGCACACTCGGCTTCGGCAGGCTGGACGAACCAGTTCGGGTCATCGGGCCGCGCGCCCCCGCCATTATCA
>Ga0116226_10000304_pt1 | contig 41074 bp, 26 predicted proteins | sample S1TSphfallax_FD_89692 | JGI IMG/M metagenome (GOLD analysis project Ga0116226, IMG submission 89692) | Host-associated microbial communities from peat moss isolated from Minnesota, USA - S1T2_Fa - Sphagnum fallax MG | ecosystem: Host-associated > Plants > Peat moss > Unclassified | place: USA... | reverse complement strand
GGGCTTGGGGTGTCGATTCCGCGGCAGACGGTGAACGGGGTGCATAATGCGCGCGTCACGCTGCTCGCCGGGTTCACCACGGTGCGCAATGTCGGCGCCGACGATTTCACCGATGTGGCGATCAGGGACGGGATCAATGCCGGGGATATTGACGGGCCGCGCATGCAGGTGAGCGGGCCGCCGCTGGGCATTACCGGCGGGCATGCCGACAATAATTTGTTGCCGTATGAATATCATGACACCGCCATGGGGGTGGCGGACGGGCCGTGGCCGGCGCGGCACAAGGTGCGGGAAAATATCAAATACGGCGTCGATCTGATCAAGATCATGGCGAGCGGCGGCGTGTTGTCGAAAGGCGATACGCCCGGCGCGCCGCAATATACGCTGGAGGAGATGCAGGCCATTGTTGATGAGGCGCATCGTCTGGGCCGGCGCGTTGCGGCGCACGCGCACGGCACGCAATCGATCAAGGACGCGATCATTGCCGGGGTGAATTCGGTGGAGCATGCGAGCCTGATCGATGACGAGGGCATCCGGCTCGCGAAGCAGCACGGCACGTATCTGGTGATGGATATTTATAACGACGATTATATCCTGCAGCACGGTGCGGCGGCAGGGATGTTACCGGAGTCGATCGAAAAGGAGAAAGGCATCGGCCGCTTGCAGCGGGAGAATTTCCGCCGCGCGCATGCGGCCGGCGCGCGGATTGCGTTCGGCACCGATGCCGGCGTGTACCCGCACGGCGACAACGCCAAACAGTTTGCCAAGATGGTGCAGTGGGGCATGACGAAGCTGGAGGCGATCCAGGCCGCCACGCTCAGTGCCGCGGACCTGATGGGTTGGTCCGGCAAGGTTGGCATATTGGTTCCCGGCAGCTACGCCGATGTGATTGCCGTGCAGGGCAACCCGCTCGAGGATGTAACCACCCTGGAACGCGTCACCTTCGTCATGCAGGGCGGCACGGTGAAGAAACAGTAAAGCGGGCAACGCGCGCGCAAGCGCAAAAGTTTTTTGGTTCTTTTTTTCAAAAAAGAACACTTCCTTCCCTTGCGTGTCGTGGGTCTTTACCCAAGGGGGTCGCGCCGCTATAGGGAGCGCCCGGCTGGTCCCGAATAGCTCAGTTGGTAGAGCAAGCGACTGTTAATCGCTCGGTCGTAGGTTCGAGTCCTACTTCGGGAGCCATCGGCCCCTTTCATATCAATATCTTATATGCTGCGCGAAAAAAGAGGGCGCCCGCCTTTCGGCCGGCGCCCGCAAGTTTAGGTGTCGGTAACAAACAAAATGCACGCTCAGGACACACGCATGTGCCCTGTCTCGATTGATACAGGAACGCATCGCGCGGTTCAAGAGACATTTTAATGAAATCTAGACACGCTATCCTGGCCTAGAGGACAATCTAGGCGTGTGGACCGGGGCTTGCTCATCCATTGATGTGGCCACGGCTCAGAGCGTGAGGGGCAGCTCGGCGGTTCACGGTGGCTGAAAAGCAGGGCAATCTGGTTGGATGTGCGGCCGATTTGCTAGCCAGTTGCCACCCGACGCGATCGCACGGCTGTTCCAGGCGGTCGGCGATGTTCCCAATCTGCCGGCCAACTGGAACGTGGCGCCGACGCAGCAGGCCATGGTCGTGCGGCGCCATGCGGCCAGCGGCGAACGACGGCTGGATGCGCTCACCTGGGGCCTGGTGCCGCATTTCACCAAGGACCTGAAGGCATGCACGCGGCCGATCAATGCGCGGTCGGAGTCGGCGGCGACGGCGGGCATGTTCCGCGGCGCGCTGGCGGCGCGGCGCTGCCTGGTGCCGGCGGACGCGTTTTATGAATGGCGCTCGACCGCGGACGGCAAGCAGCCTTACGCGATCGCGCGCGCAGACGGCGCACCGCTGGCGTTCGCCGGGTTGTGGGAAGGCTGGCGCGGGCCGGACGGCGAGACGCTGCGCAGCTTCACGATCCTGACCACGCGCGCGAATGCCGACCTGGCGCCGCTACATACACGTATGCCGGTCATCCTGGAGCCGGGTGCCTGGCCGGTGTGGCTCGGCGAATGCGAGGGCGCGCCGTCGGCGTTGCTGAAGCCTGCGGCCGAGGGCGTGGTGCGGTTTTGGCCGGTGAGCCGCGCGGTCAACAATGTGCGGAATAATGGGGCGGCGTTGCTGGACGCAATTCAGTAGAAGGAAGGCCTTCTTTTTTGAAAAAAAGAAGCAAAAAACTTTTGCTCTGTGGCATATGCGGCCAATTCGAAAGTGCCGCGGCTGCAAACTGGCAAAAGTTTTTTGGTTCTTTTTTTCAAAAAAGAACATACTTTCTGCCTATCTTGGCGGGCGCGATGCACACGCCGCCTGAATTGACGGCGTGACTCTGATTCTGACCAACGCGGCCCTGGTGCTGCCCAACGAAGTGCTGCACGGCACGGTGCGGATCAGCGCCGGCCGCATTGTCGCGATCGACGGCGGCACGACGCGCGCGCCCGGCGCGATCGATCTGGGCGGCGACACGCTGCTGCCAGGTGCGGTGGACCTGCATACCGACAATCTGGAGCGCCAGGTGCAGCCGCGGGCCGGCACACGATGGCCGGGGCGCAGCGCGTTCCTGGCGCATGACGCGCAATGCGCCGCGGCCGGCGTCACGACCGTGCTGGACGCGCTGTGCGTCGGCGATCTGGGGTTCGACGAGGACCGGCCGCGCACCTGCAGCGAAGGGGTCGCCGACCTGACGGCGCTGGCGCCGACCGGGCTGCTGAAAGCCGATCATTATCTGCATCTCCGGTGCGAGGTGCCGGCGGAAGGCGTGGTGCAGGTGCTGGAACCGCTGATCGCGCATCCGCGTCTGCGCCTGGTCAGCCTGATGGATCACACGCCAGGCACCGGCCAATACGCGGACCTGGCGCGTTACCGCGCCATGCGCACGCGTGACGGCGAGGCCGCCGCCATCACCCAGCACCGGATCGAACATTTGCAGGCGCAGCAGGCGCGGCTGCGCGGACCCAATCGTGCGGCGTTGCTGGCGCTGCTGCGGGGCGTGGCGGCGCTGGCCAGCCATGATGACCGCACCGCTTCGGACGTGGCGGAAAATCTTGCCGACGGAATCGCGCTGGCGGAATTTCCGGTCTCGGCCGAGGCGGCGGCCACGGCGCGGGCCGGTGGACAGGGCGTGATCGCCGGCGCGCCGAACCTGGTGCGCGGCGGCAGCCATACCGGCAACGTGGCCGCGCTGAACCTGCTGCGCGCGGGACTGGTGGACGCGCTGGCGTCGGATTACGTGCCGTGCAGCCTGATTGAAGCGGCGTTTTGCGCCGTGGCGGTCGCCGGCATCACGTTGCCGCGGGCGGTGGCGATGGTTGCCGATGCGCCGGCGCGGATGGTGGGTTTATCCGATCGTGGGCGAATCGAGGTCGGGTTGCGGGCGGACCTGGTGCGGGTGCGGATGCATGAGGGTGCGCCGGTGGTGCGGAATGTTTGGGTTGCTGGGGAGCGGGTGAGTTGAAGAAAGAAAAGTTCTTTTTTGAAAAAAAGAACCAAAAAGATTATATTGAGCCTAGCGGCGCTCAAGAAGAATGATGAACGTGGCTGCGGGCCCAATATCCCTTATACGCGGGGCATTTTCGTAAGTGCGGGCCGCCATCTATTGGGCGCCATCGGTAGACGACCCGCTGTGGGACCTGGGATGTCGCTGGCTCGGCCGCGATGCGGAGGCGAATATTTATGTGCCGCAGCCGCCGATCGATGCGCTTGACGACCTGACGCGTCAGGCACGCCATTACGGTTTCCACTGTACGTTGCGCCCGCCGATGCGTCTCGCCGGCACCTGGCACGCATTTTACGACGCAGTGCTTGGTGCCGCGGGCACGGCGCGGCCGTTCGCGCTGCCGAAGCTGCGTCTGCGCGCGCTCGATGGCTTCCTGGCGCTGACGCTGGCGCATCCAAGTGCGGGCATGCAATCATTGGCGGACCTGTGCGTTACAGCAACGGAGCCGCATCGCGCGCCGGCGCCGCCCGCGGAGCTGGCGCGCCGGCGTGCGGCCGGCCTGTCGCCGCGGCAGGAGCAGATGCTGCAAGCGTGGGGCTACCCATACGTTATGCAGGAATGGTATTTCCACATGACGCTGACGCGCCGCCTGACGGAAGCCGAAATGGAGGCTGTGCTGCCGGATGCCGCGGCGCATTTCGCGGCTGCGTTGGACATGCCGCGGTTGGTGGAGGAGATTTGCATTTTCACCCAGCAGGATGGGGATTTTCTGATTGCGGAGCGTGTCCCGCTCGGGTGAGACCTGGGAGGGGCGGATCTCGCTGCGCTCTTCCGCCCTACGACCGCAACGGTTTTCTACGCGGCAATTTCTGCCCATCTTCCCTGAGGTGCAAGGCACATTGTGCCGATGCCGCACGCCAGAATGGCGGAACTTCGTGCATGCCTGCGTGGCATAGTAACTGCAACAATGGCGCCAGCAGTGAGGGAGATAGGTGCCATGAGCATTACCGGAGTTTCCGCAGGGGCGCAGACCGCCGCCGCGCATGCCAAGGCAGCCAATGCCGCGTCCGCGCAAAACCCGTCGCACCAGAGCAAGATAGCCACGCCGCATCAGCATCTTCATCATGCCGGCGGGCTGACAGCGGGGAAATTAACGTCGGCGGGGAATACGCCGGTGCTGGATAGTTTGGTTTAGGAAAGAAGGACGTGTTCTTTTTTTTAAAAAAAAGAACCAAAAAACTTTGCCAGTTGGCCTATGCGGCGCACGTCGATATTGGCCGCGTACGCCAACGAGCAAAAGTTTTTTGCTTCTTTTTTTCAAAAAAGAAGACCTTTCTTCCTTACACTACCGCGAAATCAAATCGGTCCCGGGCAAAGTTCGGGTTGAAATATGGATCATTCTCCACATACCGCGCCCAGCGCGTCACGAACCGGCGATGTTCCTCGGCGTTCTGCGTCGTGCGCTGGGCGGAGGCGCCCTCGAAATGGAACAGCTCGCAATAGGGCGTGTAGGCGATGCGGTAGCCGGCCTCGATCATGCGCAGGCACAGGTCCGTATCGTTGAAATCGACGGCGAAACTTTCATCGAAGCCGCCGACCTGCGCCAGCACGCTTTTGCGCGTGGCGAAGCACGCGCCGGTGACGGCGGCGTAGTTGCGGATCAGGTGCGTGAAGCCGTTATAGCCGACGAATTCGCCGGGATAGGAGTGATAGACATGCGCGGAGCCGCCGCAAATGCCGATCACGCAGCCGACATGCTGGATCGAGCCGTCCGCGTGCAGCAAGCGGGCACCGACCGCGCCGATTTCCGGCTCCTGCGACAATTCCAGCAGGCTGGTCAGCCAGTCGTCGCGGAACACCTCCATGTCGTCGTTCAGCATGACAAGATGTTCGGTGCGGCACATGCGCAGCGCGAAATTGGCCTTGGCTGCATAGTTGAACGGCACCACGGGACCGGTGAAATTCTCCACCCGCACGCCGAGCGAGGTGAAACGTTGCAGCTGCGGCGGCGTCAGTTTGCCGTTGTCCACCACCAGCACTTCGAAATTGCGATAGGCGGTGTTGCGTAAGATACTATCGACCAGATTATCGACCATGTGGAACCGGCCGCGGCCTGGCAGCTCCAGCGACCCGTTATTGGTCAGGATCACCAGCGAGGCGCGCGGCTGGCCGAGGATCCGCCGCCGGACGCGGAATGTGCCCGGCAGCAACCCTTGCTCCACCCAGGCATGCTCGCCGTGCCGGATGCGCGCATGCTCGGCGAGCGCGCGGAAGCCGGCCTGCAGCGCGTAGGGCTTGGCGTCCACCACCGCGGCGGCCGACCCCTGCACGGCGCGCCAATGATACAGCGCGCGGCTGATATGATGGATGTTCTGCGTTTCACGTGACAGGCGCAGCATCAGATCGTAATCCTGCGCGCCGTCGAATGCGGGGCGGAAACCGCCGACCGCAAAGAACAATTTCTTGCGCACCACCAACATGTGCAGGACATACATAACGGATTCGAGATGTTCCGGTGAGAAATCCGGCTTGTAATAGGTGTCGATCAGGCGGCCCTGCTCGTCGATCTTGTCCTCGTCGGTATAGATCACGTCGATGTCGGCATTGCTGAACAGCGCGCGGGCGATTTCCAGCAGCGCGTCCGGGTCCAGCGTATCGTCGTGGTCGAGCATGGCGATGAATTCGCCGGTGCTCATTTCGGCGGCCATGTTGCTGGCGCCGCCGATGCCGCGGTTTTTCGCCAGCCGCCGGATGCGGATGCGCGGATCAGTGCCCTGATAACGATCGAGCACCGCGCGGGTAGCGTCGTCCGTGCTCGCGTCGTCGCACAGGCATAATTCCCAGAATGGATAGGTCTGCGCGCGCACGCTGGCGATGCAGGCCTCGAGCCAGGCGGGTGCGACGTTATAGACCGGCACGATCAGGCTGATCACCGGCCGGTTCATGCCGAGTGCTACAATGGCCTGGCGTTGCGCTGGCGTCAGCGCCGCGACCGGCGCGGGTCCGGTAATGGCGCGCGTCTTGCCGATCCAGGCCAGATACGGCGGCAAGCCGGCGGCGAGCCCGGCGACGTGGATGCGCCGGCGCATTTCCTGGCCAACGCGGGCCGCGGAGAGCTCCTCGCGCACGCGCCGGGCACCGGCAGCACCACGCGCCCATGCCTCATCCTGGTTTTCGTACACGGCGCGAAACTGCGCCACCAGGCTGTCGCGGTCGGGTTCCGCCCAGACCGAGAACGGCATGTAGGGACCGGCCTGCGCGTTCACCTCGGTGAGCGTATGCGCGATCGGATAGCCGACGGTCGCGTCGAAAAATTCGAGGTTGCCGGAATATTCCGTGGCGATAACCGGTTTTCCGAGCGCCATGAATTCGGCGATATTGAGGCCGAAGCCCTCGCTGCGATGCGCGGAGACGAAACAATCGCAGGCGGCGCGCAGCAGGCCCATGTCCTGGTCGGTCAGCAGGTCGGAAATCACCAGCACATTGTCGGCGCCGCGCAGCGCCTGCGTCAGCTGCCGCGTGATCGCCGGCTCGACGGCAGTGGAATGAAATTTGATGACCAGGAACACGTTTTCGCGGCCGGGGAAGGCGGCACGGAACGCGTCCACCACCATGCGCGGATTTTTGCGTGCGCTGGTGCTGCCGACGTCGAACGCCACCATGAACACGAAACGGTCGCGCGGGATGCCGAACACGTCGCGGCCGCGTTCCGGGTCGGACCAGCTCAGCTCGACCGGCAGGCGGATTTTGGTCAGCGGCACGGGGCTCACCGCGCCGATGCTCTCCATTTCGAAATCGCTATTCGTCCAGATTTCGTCCACCGGGCCGAACGCGGTGAACCAGTCCTGCCGGAACGCGGCCAGTTCCCAGGCCCAGACGGCAATGTTGTAGGCATCGTCGAACGTGCCGGGCGCATAGAGCGCGGTCAGCCGCGCCATCTGGTCGGCGTTGGCGAGGATCAGGTTGACGCGGTACTCCGGGCGGCGCGCCTGTTCCGCGGGCGTAATGCGTGGCTTGGCGCGGCTGACGTCGAACGGATGCAGTGAAACGGGTGCCCCGGTGCTGCGCAGTGCGCGCAGCAGGCCGCGCGCCGCGGTGCCGAGCCCGCTGGTGGCGGCGAACGGACCGAACACATTGAAGCCGAACGGCTTGGCCAGTACCGCGTGCGGCCGCGCCACCCAGCCGCGATAAGGTGCGACACCAGGGCCGGTGCGGCCTTCCAACCTGCCATGTTCGATCCAGTGGCGGCGCGCGGCGTCCGGGTCGGGGCCGAGCGCGCGCAGGACATCAGGGTAGAGCAGCCAATATGTCTCGACATCGAAATTGCCGATATCGGGCGGCGCTGGCGGGTCCGCAGGCGGCATGCCGGTGTACCAGCCGTCCTGCACGATGCTGGGGCGCGCGCCTTGCGCCGTCTCCGCGCGGCCGCTCCGGTCCCAATGGGCGCGGCCGCTGGCGAGTTCGCGGCGCGCGACCTTCGCGGCAACGTCGGGGTTCAACGCGAGGTAGAGCGCCTCATCGAAAAACGCGGCCTCGTCCGGGTAGGTCAGCGCCGGCGGCGGCGGGGGCGTGTAGGGGATGGCGTCGACGGAGGCGGTGTGCAGTTGCGGCGGCGGCGAGGGCGGCACCGGCGCGTTCGGGTCGGACGGCAGCGGCAATACGGAGCGCATCATGTCCAGCCGCCCGCCGGTGAATGGCGAGGGCCGGCGCGCATTCTCTATTTCGGCGCGGCCGTAACGCTCGTAATGCTCGAAGCCGTTGCGGAACACGCCGGCCTGCACCGCGTCCCGCACGTCACGAAACGCCTCGAGATACTGGAACTCAGGAAAATTCGCTTCGTCGAACGCCGACCCCGACATTATGCCTCACCGTTGATGGGCCCGCAACTTTTGCGTGTATATCTGGGTTGGTAATACACGCAAAGAGGCGGCCGGCCAGGGCGGCCCTGGGTCACGTGACAGTCACTCCACAAATGCGAACCCCTGCCTCCGGTCTGATGCCCAGTTCCCTGGCATCGCCGGCCGCCGAGGGTGCCGCTGCGCCGAGACTCACATCAGCATCAGTGCAGCGTGCGTGTCCTGTGCACTTTGCTCCGGCTGCGGTCAAACAACGCTCTGCCGGGGGAGCGACATCAATCGTGGCGCACGGTTCGTCTCGGGTTCGGACCTTTCCAGGACAACCAACGGCCCTCTCGCGCCCCTTTGGCGGCGCCAGATGCGGATCCATACGCGCCCTTGGGAGCGTGATTTCCCGTAGGGAGCTGCCTCACGCGGGATGCCCGCCACATTCTGCCGGGTCATAGCTTGGGAACGACTGAGCGGCCAGGTTGCGCTGCGGCGCCACGCGCCAAGGCCGAGCTGTGGCCCGGGGCCCCCCCTCGACGACCCGATGGTTGCATCGGTGCTCAGCGACCTGATTGGCCGAAAGCTGGGCGCCATGACCGGCCGCGGAAGGGCGCGGCACAGGCGAAACCAGCGGCCCGAGCGGGGTCGCCAGGGCGCGCAGCATGACGCGCCCGTTCGTTCTGGCCGCTGCGGGAGCTGCAAACGTGACCGAGACGAAACCGGGCCGGGGCCACAACCCCGGCCCTTGTCGCCTTATGCCCGGTGACAGGGCGTGCTCAATTTCCGCGCAACAGCAACACAATCAAAACGATAAGGAGGATGGTCCCGATACCGATGCCGCCGCGTCCATAGTGGTGATACCCGCCGCCGCCCCACCCGCCGAACGTCGTCCCTAAGCCGCCGCCGAATAACAGAACAATGAGTACAATCAGAAGAATAAGGCCCATAACCAGTTCACCCCCCGCGCCTGAATTAGCGCGTACGCAGGGTAAGGACGGACACGCCACTATGTCCACATATCCAAGGTGGCGGGCCCGCCGCGCGCGCGGCGATGCAAACGGTATGGGCTGCCTTGGCTGCGCTGCCGCAGGTCCGCCAGCAGAATTGCGTTCGTCTCACGCCCTCAACCGCGGCGGCAGATCGTACCGCCGATGGTGTCCTGGATAACAGCCGGGTGGAGGGCGCGGGCGTGCGGGCCGGATCGGGCAGGGCGCCTTGTGGCGTGCGCCGCGCCGGCCATGGCGAGCGGGGATGCTAACAGATTACCTGTAGCCTATCGACATCATGGTCGGAGCGGCGGGATTCGAACCCACGACCCCCAGTCCCCCAGACTGATGCGCTACCAGACTGCGCTACGCTCCGATGGGCGGGGCACATACCATTCAACGGTACGCAGCACCACCCCCGCTGGGCAGGCGGGTTTCGTCAGGCGAAGGAAAGGAAGTGTTCTTTTTTGAAAAAAGAGCCAAAAAACCTTTACTCGTTGCGAGCAGCACCCACGTCACCGCGCCAGACGACAGAGGCAAAAGTTTTTTGGTTCTTTTTTTCAAAAAAGAACACTTCCTTCCACTCTCTGTCCGTTAGGGCAGCAACGCGCGGAGTGCTTCCAGTTCGGCCAGCGTGTGCAGCAGCGCGGCGCGGAGGCGGTCTATTTCGGTGGGGCGGCGGGCGGCGAGCGGCGGGGGTTCGGGGATGGTGAGCGTAAGCTCGGGCGGGCCGATGGCATGCGCGAGGTCGCGTTCGGCGGCGGCGGCGGCGCGCTCGTCGGGCGTGGCGGGCGGGATGTCGTCGGCCAGGCGGCCGCCGCCTTCGCGCAGCAGGCGCTGCACGCCCTTGATCGTGTAGCCCTGGATGTAGAGCAGATCGGAAATCCGGCGCAGCAGCGAGATGTCGTCGGGCCGGTAATAACGCCGGCCGCCGCCGCGCTTGAGCGGCTTCACCTGCGGAAACTTGGTTTCCCAGAAGCGCAGCACGTGCTGCGGGATGTGCAGCTCGTCGGCGACTTCGCTGATGGTGCGGAAGGCGCCGGCGGCCTTGCGCGGGCGGAGCCGCCCGGTGTCGGCGTCATCGTTCGCCGCGGGCGGGTCGAACATCACTCGTCATCGCCCTCGGGCGCAACCTGGCCGTTGATCTGCGCCTTCAGCACCTGGCTGGGCCGGAACACCAGCACGCGGCGCGGCAGAATGGGCACCTCGACGCCGGTTTTCGGGTTGCGGCCGACGCGGCGCCCTTTTTGCCGCACCGAGAACGTGCCGAACCCGCTGATTTTCACTGACTCGCCGTCCTGCAGCGCGCTGCACACCCGCTCCAGCACATGCTCCAGCAGGTCCGACGACTCGTTCCGCGAGAGCCCAACCTGGGTGTAGATCCGTTCGGCCAGATGCGCGCGCGTTACAGTGGTCATAACCTTACGGTAAGGTAGGGTTTACCTGGCCGTCAATGAACCTTGCGCGTTCAAGCCGTTAACGGGCGCGGCACGCGCCGTGGGAGAAGGCAAGGAAGTCTGTTCTTTTTTGAAAAAAAGAACCAAAAAACTTTTGCAAGTTGGCACAGGCGGCCTGCGTCGGCATGCGCTGCGTAGGCCAATGCGTAAGCGTTTTTTGCTTCTTTTTTTGAAAAATAGGGCCTTCCTTACTCCCATTCCAGTATCCGATATTTCCAGGCCGGCCCACTCAAAGTCCCGTCGAACCGCATCAGCACGCGGCGCACAAACCGCGCCCCATCGGCACCATAGGCGGTCGCCTCCATCCGCAGCACCACCGGGCCGCGTGTATCCGCCGCATCGACCGTCAGCGCCGCGGTGCGTTTGGCTTTCTGAATCGCGGCCAGCATTACGGGACTACAATATTGCAGCCAAGGCCCCTGCTCCAACGCGATGGTCAGGTAGGGCAGCGCCGCCTCGTATAATTTCGGGGTCATGCCACGCACCAGCTTTAATTCGTCCAATCGCTCGATCTCCTGGCCGGGCGGGCCCCACATGCGGCCGTCCATGCGATATTCGGCCGGCACGCTGGAATCGGCGTCGCCCGGCGCTGACTGGCTGCGCCAGTCGCCGATATTGTTGCCGAGCGTCGTCGCGGTCGCATTGTCGGCGCCGAGCACGCTGAACAGCGCGGTCAGCAGCCCAGGCGGCACCTGGTTGACATCCAGTTTGCCACGCTGGTCGAACACCTCGACATGCACGAGGCCGGTCGCCTCGTGCAGATCGTAGCCGCCGTCGCCGGGCAGCCAATGGTCACCGCCGCCATCCAGCATGTGCCAGATCGTTTCGTAAACCGCACCATCCGCCGCCGCTTCCAGTTGCGCCGACTGGCGCAGTGCGGCCGCCATGCGCGATTCGGCACGCCCGGCCCCGGTTACCTGGCCGGCGAGCAGCGCCAGCAGCACCATGGTCCATAGCACGATCAGCAGCGCGTAGCCGGCCTGCCGCGTGTTATCGTTGCATGCAGGCTCGTGCGCCATCAGAAGCTGCCGTTGGTGTCGAGCATGGTCGCCACCTGCAGCACCGGCCAGGTCCGATGGGTGTCCTGAAACACGATGTGCAACGTCACCAGCGCCGGCAACGAACTGTCCTCCCACACGCGCAGCCATTTGCCACCGTCGGTCAGGGATTGGCGGTAGCTGAGATCGAGATGATCCACCCCCTCCGCCAGCACGACCTCCTGCGGCGGCGGCAATTTCTTCAGCGCCACCGCGTTGGCGTGCGGGGTCCAGCGCAGCAGGAGCCGGTGATTGCCGTCGACGCCGATGGCCACTTGCGACCGGCGCACCGGATCGGTCGGCGGCTGATCCGGCAGGCGCGTGACCAGCACCACGCGGTGTTCCTGGCCGGCGAACGGCTTGTCGTCCGCGGCGAGCGGCGGGGTGGCCTGCGCAATGACCTCGCGCAGCACGCGGTCGACACGTTCCATCTGGTCGACCCGCACAGCGAGTTTTTCCTGCGTGTTCCAGGCGGTGATGCCGAAGCGCGTGGCTTGCGAGAGACCGGCCAGGATAAAGCCCATCACGACGACGGCGATGATGATTTCGATCAGCGTGAAGCCGTCGTCGGCAAGCAAGGAAGAAAGGCCTTCTTTTTTGAAAAAAAGAAGCAAAAAACTTTTGCTCGTTGGCGTACGCGCAAGGCGAGGCAAGTCCGCGTCTGGTAATGAAGGCGCAGGAGCAAAAGTTTTTTGCTTCTTTTTTTCAAAAAAGAAGGCCTTTCTTCCTTGTCTCATCCGCCGCTCGCCGTGCGCAAATCGAAGCGATGCGTGCCGAGTGAAACCTGGCGCGTGCGCGGACCGTCCTGCCAGGTCTCGGTCACCAGGATATCATACAACACCGCGTTGGTCGGCTTGGTGTCGTTGGCGCGGTCGCTGTCTGACAAATTCATTTCGCGCGACGCAATCGGGCGGATATGCAGGTGCCAGCTATAGCCGTCGCCATCCACGCCGCTCGATTCCTGCTGCGCGATCGCGTCACCGTGGCCGATCGCCGCCAGATGCGAGCGGGCGAGCAGCACCGCCTCGTTCGTGCGGGACGCGGATGCCGTGGCGGCCAGACCGCCCGTGGTGCCCTGATACAGCAGCGCAACCGCGAGGGCGGAAATCACGAACGCCACAATCACCTCCAGCAGCGTAAAGCCGGCGTCGGGTTCAGGGCGCATCGGCTACCTGCACGCGGCCGGTAAGCCACTCGACCGTGATGCTCAGGCGGCGCTTGCCGGCGCCGAGCAGGATTTCGCCGCCGCTGGCGCTGCCGTCCGGCGAAAATCGTATCAGCCTGGTGTCGTTGGGGCCGGGCAGCGCCGGCGGCAGTACCGCGACATCCATGCTGGCGGCAAAATGCTGCACCGGGCCGCGGTCGGCGGCGAACACGCGGTGCACCGGGTCGATCGCGACGGTGACCGTCTCGCTGCGGTCGATCGCTTGCGCGCGGGCCGCGCGCAGTGCCTGCGCGAGCGCACCGGCCGCCGCGCGCGTCTGCAGGCCGACGCTATGCACCGGCCCGCGCGCGACGAGAATGCCGATCAGCACGCCCATGATGGCGAGGACGACCATGAGCTCCATGAGCGTGAAACCGTCGTCGGACCGGCGCTTCGGGGGTTGGCGCATCGGCGCACACAAGCCCGGCGGGCGGGGCGGGGCAAGTTAACTTCAGTTCGGGCGGCACGGGTTTGGTGGCTGCAAAGCAGCCCACCCTACGGCTGCGCTTGCTTGCGGCGCTTCTTGCGCTCCTCGTCGTCCGTGCTGCCGCCGATGCTGATCACGTCCACGTCCAGCACCGACGCGACGTCGCGCACCTGGTTGTTGCCGTTTGCCTGGCCTTGCGCGGCGGCGGTCGACGCGCCGGCCGCGGCGCCCGCGGCCTCCACCGCGCCCAGGCTCGCCACGTTCACTGTCGGCGCGCCCTGGGTGCTGCCTTTCACCACGATATTGTTCGCGCCGACCACGCGCTGGCCGGCGAGCACCAGGTTGCCGGAGACGCGCACGCCCGCCTCGCCGGCGTCGATCGAGCCGGCCGGTGCGATCAGGCTGACATCGCCGGGCGGCACGCTCGGCAGCGGCTGCAGCGTCGCGATGCCGGCGCCGCTGGTGCTGGCGGGCGGCGTTTCGGTCACGTCGCCGACGTCGTCGTAGTCCAGCACCGGCGGGTTGTAGCTGACCGTGGTTTTGGCGCCGATGCCGGCATTGATGTCGCCGCTGGACGACCAGATGGCGATATTGCCGCCGCCGGTGGCGAAGATGCGGCTCTTGCCGAGCAGCACGCTGTCGAGCGCGTAAATATCGATGTCGCCGGCGCCATAGGTGATGATGCCGGAATTATTGCCCGGCGCCGGCCCGCCCGGAATGCCGAATTCTATCGCGCCGCCGGGGTCGAGCACATCGACGGTGCCGCCATACAGCGTGGCGATGCCTCCATCGAGCGTGTAGTTTTGGCTTCCGTTGCTCGTCAGCAGCGAAATCGGGCCGCTATAGGCGGTGATGGCGCCGTTGTAGCCGCCCGGCACGCCGAGCGAACCCGCGGCACCGATATTCGGGAACAAAATATCGATCGCGGTCTGGCCGCGGATGTAATCCTTGTAGAAGCGGCTGTTCGGATCGGATTCCTGTGCGCCGCTGGCGACCAGCTCGTCAAAGAACACGGTGCGGACGAACACTGCCTGGTCCACCGCCGGCACCGACGCCAGGAAATACGCCAATGCGCTGTCGGCGCTACCGGTATAGCCGTAATTCGCCTGCAACCAGGCAACGAGTTGCGTGGTGTAGACCTGTTGCACCTTGCCTTTGTTCGCCGCCGCGGTGATCGGCAAAGCGAGGTTCGCCTGATTGGCGGGATTGAAATACAGATCGGCGAACGCGGTGTAATCCGGGCCGGCGGCGCCGATGCCGGCCAGCACGGCGATGCCGGCGCCGCCGGTCAGCGTCGGCGTGGCGCCGGCCAGATAGTCGTCGCCCAGGCTCTTGAACGCGCCGAACGACAATTCCTGCGTGCTGGTGCCGCCGGCTTGCAGCGCATAGGCTTCCTGGTCGATATTGCGGCCGGCATCCACTTCCAGCAATCCCGGCCCGATCACATACGCATAGGCGCTGAGGATATCGCGGCCGGCCGAAATCACCGACACGGCGTTTGCGGTATTGTTCAGGAACAGATTGCCGCTGGCATACACGTTGCCGATCTGCGTCGGCGCCAGCCCCTGATTTTCCTGCAAATCAAACAAAGCCGGATCGTCGGACGGATACACGCCGGGCCGCGTGCCGGTGCTGACGATATCGTCTGACGCAATGATCCACACCGGTTTGGCGGCGAGATACCAGGTGGCTTCGAGGCTGCCGTTCAGCACGTAATTCAGCGTCTGCCCGGTCTGGAAATTCACGATGTCGCCGTCGGCGGCGTAGAACCGCGCCGGCGTGGGATCCGCCGCGTGCAGATCGGTGGTTGGCGTATCGGCTTGCAGCGCGAACAGCGATAGCGCGCTGAGGCCGGTTTCGGGCCCGGTCAGCACATTGGTCGGGGTGCCGAAATTGCCGTTCGCATCGATGGTCTGCACCGCCGGGTCGGCCGGCGTGGACAGGCCGGCGGGGTCCGCGCCGGACATGTCGATGACATAGCCGTTGGCGAAGATCGATTTGCCGGCAAGGAACTGCACCTGGCCGGTCGCCGACGGCATGGTTTCCAGCGCGTAATCCAGATACGGAAACACGTCGTTGGCGACGGTCGCGTTCTGCGGGCTCGGGTTGGTGTCGTCCTGGCCGTAGATGATGTCGCCGGTCGCCGCCGTGACCAGCAGCGTCGGCGGATATTCCGAGCGCGCCTCGGTCGGCAGATCGTTGCCGACCGCGCCGGAAATCGCCAGCGTCTGGTTCGGCAATGATGTCGGGGTGACGTTGCCGCCGCTGGAGAACAGCGAAATCGCCGTCGTGCTCTGCCACAGCGTGAAGCCGGTGAAGTCGCCGGTGCTCGGCGTCAGCGTGCCGGTGTAGGATGTGCCGTCGGCCGGCAGACTTTGTTCCGGCTCGCGCCCCGGATCGCCGGCGCCGCCGACCACCAGGTCGCGATCGGTGGCAAGCGTGATCGTCCCGTCGCCGGGCACCAGCACGATGCCGCCGTTCGGCACCCCGTTATCAGGTGTCGCGGGGTCGATGGCGCGCGGATCGTACAGATTTTGGCTTGGACCGTTATAGACATAATCGATCCGCCCGATCGCGCCGGCGGTGACGTTCACGTCGCCGCGAATGTCGATCAGGTCGCCATTGACCGCCTGCGGCTCGCTGTTCGCATTGGCGCCATTCAGGCCGGCATTGTCGCCGACGCCATACGCCGCGGCGTCGAGCGGATTGAGCGTGCCGCCCACAGTCAGCGAAATGTCGCCGCCGCCGGTCGTCACCGGCGTGGCCGAGCCCGGCAGCAGGCGCCCGGTGGCGCCGACCGCAATGACAAGGCCCTCGCCGTTGAAGGTGGAGGCGCCGGCGAGGCCGAGCCCGCCTTCATCGCGATCGGACATCTCGCCGGCATTGCCGCCGATCGTCACGGTCACGTTGCCGCCGCCGAGCGCGCCGATGCCGGTAAAGCCGGTCATGGCCAATTGCACCGCGGCATTCGGGTTCGGCGTGCCGGTGCTGGTCAACGGATCGACCAACGTGCCGAAATTGATCCACCATGCGGTCGGCTGGCCGAGCTGCGTGCTGCCTTGGCGCCACAGCCAGTTGCCGACGGCGTCGCTCGGCGACGCACCAATGCCGCCGGGATTGGCGTCGCCGGCGAAAATGTCGCTGGTGATGTTGCCTTGCGCCGCCACCAGCACATCGCCGCCATCGTTCGGATAATAGGCCTGATAGGTGCTGCTGATCAGCGTATTGACCTCGGCACCCGCGGCACCCGACAGCGGCAATAATTGCCCTTGCTTGCTGCCCAGATCCTGCCGGGCGGCGTTGAATTGCGCGTCGGCGCCGCCGCCCAGCGGATCCTGCGTGCCGGCGGTATAGATGCCGTAGAGCGAACTGACATCGGTGTTGCCGCCGGCGACCAGCGACAGGTTGCCGGTGCCGGTGCGGATGACGCTGAACGCGGTGACCGCGTCGCCGAACTGGAAATTGGCGTTGTCGCTGGCGCTGTAGCTGTAGAAATGTTCGTCATCGATCAGCAGGCTGCCGGGCGCCTGGTCGATCGCGACATTCTGCGGCGTGATCGCGCCGCCTTGCAACGAGGATGGCGGCAGCACCGCGTTCGCCGCGGCAGCGGAGAGGTTGGCGCCGGCGACGAAATCCATGCTCCAGGATTGCGACCCCGCCGGCAGCATCTGCGCCAGCGGATAGAGATAGCCCTGCACCCCGTCGGCGCCGGTCGGCCGCAGATAGAGCGTGTTGATGTCGGCGATCGTCGCCTGATCCTGCTTGTTGGTATATTCGACACCGAAATAGGCCTCGGTGTTCGACGGGATAAGTGCGTTGACCGGCAGCGGCGCGGTGTCGTTGGCCAGCGTGATTTGCGAGCCATTATCGCTGGCGAAAATGTCGAACGACGTGCCGGCGGGGATGACTTGGCCGTTGGCGGTGCCGACGGTGACCGGCAGCACGGCACCGGCGGCGAAAACGTCGCCCGGCTCGAACTGGAAGCCGGCGGGTATCAACGCGCCTTTCTGGAAAATCACCACGCCGTCGCGGGTGATGGCGGACGTGGCGATCCAGCCGCCGGCGGGCACCGGCGCTATGGCGCCGGTGGCGACATCGTCGGCGATCGTCAGCTTGAACGGAATGACCACGCCGGCCTTGATATCCGCGGTTTCGATCGAAATCGCGTAATTCAGCGAAATCGGCCGCGTGACATCGAACACGGTCGCGGCACCCGATGGATCGCTGGCGCCGAGCAGCACGATTTCGTTTGAGGTGCCGGACGTGCCGCCCGCGCGGTAGGTGCCATAGGCGCTGCTGGGTAGCAGCAAATCCGAATTGGTCGGATCGACCCAGGGTGTCAGGTTGGACGGGCTGTCGTAGATTTCCCAGCCGGTGGTGTCCGCCTTCAGCGCTGGCGTCGCCCCTTCGTCGGGCGGCGGCAGGAACCCGTCCGACACGCTGCCATTGACCGTGAGGTCGTTGCTCGCACGGAAGACGATCGACCCCGCCTCGCCGGAACCCGCGAGCGCGGTGACGATCGTGCCGAATTGGCTCGGATCGGAATAACGCAGGCCGGAGAAATCGAGATCGCCCGAAATGGTCAGGTTGCCGCCGCTGGCGGCCGTGCTGACGATCTGCACGCCGGGCGCCAGATTGAATTTGCTGCCATAGGCGGCCAGGCCCGCCAACTGGCCGCCGGCCAGCGTGGCGCCGTCCGCATCGACCTGCGCCATGTAGGCGGTGCTGTCCTGGCCGATTTGCACGATGCCGAGCGCGCCGGCGGGAATCGGCGGCGCGCCGGCCGCATTCCCGGCGCTGGTGTCCTGCACGATGGTGCCATTGGCGTCGGTCGGCGAATAGGTGCGGAACGCGAACAGATCGATCGCGGCGGCACCGACGACATGCAGCGAGCCGGTGGCACTGACCGCGACGTCGATCAAGCCGCCACTGGCGCCGAGGCGCGGCGCGTTCAGGATCAGTTGGCCTTGCGGATCGCTGCCGGCATCGGGATATTCCAGGTAGATCGTCGCACCCTTGGTCAGCACGATGCTGCCGCCGGTGCTGGTGAGCGTCACATGGGCGCGGTTTTCGGCATCGATCGGTTCGCCGTAACTATCCTGCGCGGTCCGGCCGGCATGCGCGTCGAGCACCGCACTAGCGTCCAACGTCAGCACATCGCCGGCCGCGAGGGCGATGCTGCCGGGTGCCGCGCCAGAAGCGTTGATCGTGCCGGCGACTTCCAGATTGCCGCCGTCGGCATCCAGCTCTACGGTCTGCGCCCGGATGGTCTGATCGACCAGGATATTGCCGGTGGCGAGCTCGAAATCGCGCAGGCCATAAAAGCCGCCATAATTCAGGCGTTGATTGACCGTATCGAACGCCGAGCCGGTTGCGTTGGCGTAGTTGGCGGCGAGCGTTCCGGCAAGCAGGGTGAAGCTGCCGCCTTCCGTGGCGCCCTGCCCGTCCAGCCCGCCATCGATCGTGACGGTGCCGTCCAGCGCCGATATCGCAATGGCGCCGGCGGAAGCGGCCGGCGCCGAGACATTTATCATGGCACCGGAATGCTCGGTAATGTTGCCGGTGCTGTCGAGCAGCAGCGTGCCGCCTTGGCTGGCGGCGGTCTGATCGAAGATCGGGATTTTGCGCCCCGAAAGATCGATGTCGGCGCCAGCATCGAGGTCGATCGACGCAGTGGCGCCGGGCGCGTCCGCGGTAATGCCGAGTTCGCCGGACGGCAGCGCGATGGCGGTGCTGACCGTGACGACCGGCGCCGCCAGATCGATTTGCGCGCCCAGCGTGGTGATGGAGCCGGTGGCAGCCGGCGCCAGCGTCCCGAAGCTGGTAACCTGCAAAGTGCCGCCGGTGCTCAGTTGCAACACCGCACCGCTGTCGGCAGTAAGCAACGGCGTCTGCAAGGTCAGATCGCCACCATCGCCCGCCTTGCCGATGCTGGACTGCGTTGCATAGACCGCCAACGCACTCTGGGTGTTGGCGGTGATTTCGCTGCTGGCGGACAAGGTTACCGCATCGAATCCGACGGCCACGCGGTCCAGCGTCACCTGATCGTTCACCTGCGTGTTCGGGGCGTACCCGAGCACGATGGTGCCGGCATCGACGGCGAGCGACGCCGCACCGGTCAGCGATGCGGTGCCGCCATCCGCCGCCACAGTTGCGGTGAGCCGGCCGCCCGGCACGGCGGACACCACGGTGGAATTGTTGGTCTGCAACGCGTCACTCGCCGCCACACCGCCCCAGGTGAACACCGGTGCCACGATCGAAACGCTACCGCCTTGCGACAAGGCCGCGTCAGAGCCGGTGGTGCTGATGCCGTAGCCGTATATGGCCGGCGTGTTCAAAACCAGATCGGTGGTCCCGGAATTCAACGTGACATTGCCGAGCAGGTTGACCGCCTGCACCGCGGTCAGCGACAGCACGGTTGCGTTCTGCGCCAGATTGCTGAGCGACGCATCGGTCAAGGTCAGCCCGCCCGGCAACACGCCGGCGAAGGCGGCGAGCGCCGCAGCACTGCCGATATTGATGTCGGCGACCTGGATATTGACCGTGCTGGACTCGAGATTGGCCGGCGCGATCTGCACGTTGGTGCCGCTCGGTGCAATGAAATTAAGGCTGCCGCCGGGTGCCGTCGCCAGCGTCGCGCCCTGCCCTATTTGTATGAGGGCCGCACTCGCGGGATCCGCGTTCGGCACGAATTGCAGGTTGTTGTTCGACACCGCGAGCGCCGGGCTGGAGCCGGAGGCGCCATAATCGGTGCTGAACAGGAACGGCGTTGCGGTGCCGTAGACATTGACGCCCTGGCCCATGGTGCTGATCGCGGCGCCGGGATCGAGCAGCACGGTGCCGCCATTGTTGCTGGCGGTCAGGATCACGTCGGCGGCGGTGACGTCCGCATGCTCGCCCAGCAGCACGACCGGCGCCTCGGTCGCGGCAAGATCGCCGCCGACCGTGATCGTCCCCTGGCTGCTGGTGAGGGTCCCGCCTAGCACCAGCCGCGTGCCGATGTCGGCGGTGACCGTGCCGACCGCGACTTCCACCGGCGCCGTCATGTCGTCCAGCGACGCGCTCGAAATGCCGATCACCGGCAATTTCGTGGTGCCGCCAGGGGCGAGCATCGGCACGATGCTGTCGCCCGCGCCGAGCACTTCCAGCGGCACATCGGCGGTGACCTCGATCGTCGCGCCGTAGCCGACGCTGGTCGCGCCGTCGTCGGTGAATATTGACGGCGCCTTCAGCAACGTTGCTGCATCGATGCTGATGGGTGTTGCGATCAGCCCGTCCTTGCTCGGGCTGTTCAGCAGCAATTGCAGCGTTTTGGCGTCCTGCGGCAAATCCGGGCGGGCGGCGCCGAAACTGGTCGCCGATGCTGCCTCGAAACTATTATACGTCTCCTCGTCATATTGCGACAATTGGCGCACGCCGGCGCCAGGCGTGACGAGCGCCGCTTGCGGCACGCTGCCGACGATCGATGTGTTGGCGTAACCCACCTGCACCGCAGCCAGCGTGGTGAAATTGCCGAACGGCTGCGTGGTGCCGGGTGCCAGGGCGGTGCCGGTCAGCTCGACGCGATAGCCGCCCGGCAGTAAATCGTAATAAGCCGGCAGCAGCGTATAGGTGCCGGCGGGCAGCCCGGCCACTTCGCCGGCGCCGATGGTAATCTGCTCGCCAATACCGGGCGTGTCGTAGCCGGCATCGCCGGGTGCCACCGGGGCCGTGCTGGCGCCGTAGCCGGCCACAATTGCGTAGACCGGATCGGTGCTGTTGGATGCAACCGTGCCGGTGCCGCTATTGAGCAGCGGTGTCTGGTTGACATCGGCGCTGCCGCCACGGCCCGGAATGAATCCGCCGCCAGCCAGGGTGCCGCCGCCGCGCAAATCGATCACGGCTCCCGCCAGCGCATCGAATTTCGCGGTGCCGATCGCAATCACCGGATCGAACGTGCCGACCGGCTCGCCATTATAGCTGTAATTGACGCCATCCACGGTACCGCCATACGGAATGGTCTGACCATACAGACTGACGGAGGTGATGCTCTGCGCACCGAGTGTCACCAGGTCGGTGATTTCGGCCGAACCGCCATTATGCAGCGGATTGCTCTCGTCGCCGACGCTGGCGCCGAGCTGAATGACGCCTTCCGGCGCGCGAACGATACCGTCCTGCAGCACCACGTCGCTGACCAGCGCCAGCGTGCCGCCGACGGAATAGGGTGCCGCCGGTGCGGGGCCGGGCTGGCCGAGCACGGTCAGCGTGCCGCCGGCGAATTCGTTGGTGGTGCTGTCGCCGGACGCCAGATGCTGATTATCGCCGGCATAGATTGTCGCATTGGCGCCGGTCGCCGGATAAAGCTGCGCCGCCTGCAATGTGATGTTGCCGGCGGAATCGAGCACCGATTTCGATCCGTCCGGAGAGACATCGAACCGCAGGTCGCCCGCGCTGTCGAAATCGGCGGCGGCGAAACCATAGCTGGAAAACGCCGGCACCGCGCCGGTGCCGGTCACCACCTGCTGGCCGCCGAGCACCAGTTCGCCGGCGAAATCGATCATGTCGGCATGCAGCGACAAAGTATTGTCCACGCCGGCGAGTGCGGCGAGCGTGCCGCCGCTGGTCACGCCCTGAAAATCTTTCGTGTTATTGCCGATGATGCTGATATAGGGCGCGGTGATGCTGTCGGTCGCGTGCTGGTCCACGCTGCCCAGTATCGGCGTTTCCAGCGTGACCGCGCGGGCCAGGTGCAATGCGACGCTGCCGTCGAAGGCGATATAATCCTGCGCGAACAGGTTCAGCGTATCGAACCCGCCTTGCGTCAGTTGCGCCTGCGAAATACGTCCCAGCCGGTCGGTCGCCGCATCGGTGGTGTCGCCCGGCGCCAGGCCCGGCGTGGTTTGCACGCCGATCTGGCGCGCGGATATCAGAATGCGTCCGCCGTCCTCGAACCCCGCGGGCAGACCGGTCAATTCGCTGACGCTGAGCGGATCGATCCGCATAGTGAGGGTGCCGCCGGCAGCGCCCGGGCCGGCGCCCGCGGCGCGCAACGTACCGTCGAACGCAATGCCGCTATAGGACCGGGCGAGGATGGTGCCGCCATTGCCGGCCAGCGTCACCGGGGTCGCAAAGCGCATCGATCCGCCGGTGCCGAGCGCCGGCACCACATCGACGCTGGTGGACGCGCCGGCGGCATCCAGCACCGCGCCCGGCCGCTCGATCACCTGCGCGTAGGTGCTTTGCAGCGAATCGGCGTCAAGTCCGCCGAGGCCGCCCAGCAGGATAGTGCCACCCGCGCCGGCCTGGCCGAACACGCGGCCTTGCGCGTCGGTGAATGTCACCGCCTGGCCGGCGGCATCGACCAGCGCGCCGGCGCCGATCCACACCGACAGGCCGGGCGCGTCGTTCGATGGCACGCCGGTGCCGTTGCTGCCGGCAACCAACTGGTCGTAGCGTGTGTTGGCGAGCGTGATGGTGCCGCCATGCGCGGTCAGCGTGCCGAGATCGGTCACCTGGCCGTATGCGGCGACCGTAATGGATTGATGCGGATCGACCGTGATCTGCGCGCCTTGATCGATGTAGACCGGGCCGCCATCGCCATTGGGCAGAGCGGGTGCCACGCTCGATTCCAGCTTCAGGCTGGCGCCTGCCCGTTGAGATATCGTGTCGTTTTCCGCATCCGGCGTATAGAGCGGCGCCAGATAGGTCGCATAAGCGCCGGCGGCGGGGGCGCCGGTCGCCAGCGTCGGGTTTTGCAGGATATAGACCGGGCGCGTGACGGTCACTACCTGGCCGCTATCGACTTCGACGCCGTAATAACCATTCAGCACATAATCGGCGAAGCCGCCGCCGAACAGGCTGTTATCCGGCAGATCCAGCACCGCGCCGGGGTTCAGCACGAAAAGCTGGTTCGGCACACCGTTGGTCAGCGTGCCGAGCACGATTTGCGGCACGGTAATGGACAAGGTGCCGCCGGCGCCGCTGGCCAGGCCGTCGATCGCGCCGTCCAGCGCCACATCGCCAGTCGCATTATAGGTCGTCGCGGTGCCCGGCAGAATATCGGCGGAAATCGCCACATTGCCGCCGGCCGCCGCGGTCAGCTTGCCGGCGGCGGACAACACACCGCCGGACGACACGTTCAGCACCGATCCGGCCGCCAGATCCACACCGCCGACGCTGATCAGATCGATCGTGCCGCCATTCGCGTAGCCGGCCAGCGTGTGGTTGGCGGGGTCGGTCTGCAGGTTGGTCCATTCGCCGCTGGTATCGATCGCGACACCCGGCGCGAGCGTAATGCCACCCGCGCCGGCCCCGAGCGGTGTCACCGACGTGGCCGTCGTGGAGGTCGCGCCGGACGTGCTGGTGGTGGTAATGGTCAGCAGATTGGTCAGGTTGACCTGGCCGGCATGGGCGGTGATGCCGGCGTCGAGTTCCACCGTGCCGCCGCCCAGCGTCACGCTGCCGCCATCGGCCAGCGTGAGCGCGCCGGTGACGGTCAGATCGCCGCCGGTGAGCACAAGAATGCTGGAGAATCCGGCATCGTTCAGCAGGGCTGTGCTCAACGCCACCGTGCCGGTCACGGCTTCGGCCGGCAGCGGCAGCGTGGGCGTGCCGTTGTTGCTGCCACCGGTGCCGGCGATCAGCACCTGACTGTCGAATTGCGCCGGCAGCAACGCGCCGCCGCTATAGGCGCCGACCGCCAGGCTGCCGGCGAGCGGGACCACCGACTGCGCCAGCAGGAACGGGTCACTGACGGTCGCGGGCCGCGCCGTGGTCTGGATCGCGCCCGCGGTCACGCCGGCGGCAACCGTGCCGTCCAGCAGTGCCGCCGCGGCACTGATGGTCAGGTCGCCGGCATCGCGGCCGATCATATAGCCGGGCTCGTAGATTTCGCTCGGCGTCAGCAACGGGTTGATAAAATTCTGCGTAATGTTCCAGCGTTTATGGGTCTCCTGCACGCCGGTATAAACGCCGGTGTAGACGAGATCGCCGGGCGCCTGGTTGATGTTGTAGACGCGGCCGTCGGCTGCCTGCACGTAACTCTGCTGCACCATGCCGGCATCGTAGGTGACGGTGCCGCCGGTGAGGTTGATTGTCGCACCATGCGAAATGACCACCGTGCCGCCGCTGGTGACGCCGTTGGTCACCGAATTGGATTGCAGCGTCACCTGGCCGCCGACGGCGGTGAATTCGCTGATCCCGTGCGGCACCAGGCCCAGATAGCCGGAAACTTCCAGCAGGCCGCCTTGCGTGTAGACATTGCCCGCATAGGCGCCGGTGCTGATTTCCACCAGCGTGTTCATGTCGACGTAAACGTTGTTGGATGATAACGGCCCGGTGCGGTTGGCGCCGCTGTCACGCACTTCGTACGGCTGAATATTGACCAGCAGGTCGTTCGCGCTCGCCGGCAGCACCGCGTTGGTACCGGAAACATCGATGGTGGCGCCGCTTTGCAGCATAATGGCGCGGCCGGCATTGACCGCCACCTGGCCGCCTTGCGCCAGCGCCAGCGCGCCACCCTGCATGTCCACCGTGCCGCCGGTGGAAATTTCGATGCGGCCTTCACCGAGCGTGTCGGCCAGGTCGTCGAAATCGTTCAATTGCGGCCCGGTCGCCGGACCACTGCGCAGCGCGTTGTCGGTGGCCGACAAAGCGAGGTCCGCGGTGCGCTGCGCGTCCTGCTCGGTTTGCAGACTACCTTGCGCTGCATTGGGGTTTTCGAGTTGCGTCACCAGCGTGCCGTGCAGGCTGTACAGATCCTCCGGCAGCACTTCGGTGACGCTGCCCGGCGCCAGCACGACCGACGCGGTGCTGTCGCTGTTGTCGGTCAGCAGATGCACGGTGCCACGATTATCCACCGTGGTGGTGGCCAGCAGCACGCCCGCCTGCGTCACCAGATGGCCCACCATGGTCACATCGCCCTGGTCGGCGATGACGATGCCGCTATTGGTCGCCGACCCCAAGGCGCCGGTGATGCTGCCGGTATTGGTCACCGCGACCTGGCTGCCGATGACGGTCGCGGTCGGGTTGTTCGGGGAATAGCCCGGCTGGAGAATGAAATTATTGCCGGCGGCGAGCACGGTCTGGCCCTGCGGCGTGCTGATGATGCCGGCATTCTGCACGCTGGCCGCCAGCAGCATGACGTAGCCGCCGCCGCTGGTGCCACTGGGCACCGGTGTCGCAATGACCGCGCCGGGGGCGACCGCGACCGTGGCCCCGTTCGGGGCCGCTTCGAAGGTCGGCAGGAAGCTGCTCGTGACCGTGGTGCCGGTGGTGGAGCCATACAGCGAAAAGCCGGTTATCAGGCCGGCCGTGCTGGTGGTGAATTGCGCCTGCGCGATGTCGGCCGTGGTCGCCACCAGGCCGCCGACATTCACCTGCGATCCGGCGCCGAACAGAATGCCGTTCGGGTTCAGGATATAGACTTTGCCGGGCGCCGAGATGTCGCCCAGAATGGTGCTGGGGGCGTCATCCGGATTCTGTACCGAATTGATCGCGACCCACGAACTCGCCAGCGTGCCGCCTGCGCTCTGGTCGAACACCAGTTTGGTGTGGGCGCCGATATTGAAACTTTTCCAGGTCAGCGCGGCGACGCTGCCGGTCTGGTCGACCGTGACGGTGGTGGTGCCATTGGCCACGCTTTGCGTCAGCGTGGTGGACGCGCCGCTCCAGAGCGTGGAATTATTGCTGCCGGCGACGCCGTCGGCCTGCTGCAAGCCGCCAGGTGCCACGCCGTTGGCGACCGGCGCGCCGGTATAGGTGCCGCCGCTCAGCGCATCGGACAGGCTGCGGAAGCGCTGCGCGGCGGCGGCGAAATTCTGCGCGCCGAGGCCGGCCTGTTGCGCAGCACTTGCCCCGCCTGCGGTGGCGGCGGCCACCATTGCGGCACTTGGGTGCGACGCGAGCGCCTGCGACAGCGATTTGTAGCCGCCGGCGCCGGCATGTGCCGGAGATGTGGCGGCCAGCAGCGCCGACAGGCTGACGCCGTGCAGCAGCGAGAGCCGGAGATTAGAATCCATGGCGCCAACAAATTTCATTGCCTTGCGGCTACCAGATGCGCCGGCGCCAGGCTACCTGGTCATAAAATTGTCATAGAAGAAGAAAGGATTCTTCTTTTTCTGAAGAAAAAGAAGCAAAAAGACTTTTGCCCGTTTGGTTACGCGCTCGTGCTGGGTATTTACGCCGAAACCAAAAGAGCAAAAGTCTATTGCTTCTTTTTTTCAAAAAAGAAGATTGTTGCTTCCTTTACTTTTCGCGGCGTGGGCGCGGATTTTGGCCTGGCCACGCGGCCAGATGGTATTCGAGCGGCCCTGCATGGCGTTCATCGATGACGCGGCCGCGCACGGAAATCCCGGCGGTGTGCACGGTCTCCGCGCTGCCGGAGACGAGGGGATGCCACCAGGCCAGGTCCTGCCCGGCGTGCAGCCGCCGGTAGGCGCAGGATGGCGGCAGCCAGTCGATTTCCGCCACGGCTTCGGGTGTCAGGCGGACACAGTCCGGGATGCGGCGGCGGCGGTTTGCATAATCCGAGCAGCGGCAAGCGTTCGAATCGAGCAGGCGGCAGGCGACGTTGGTCCAGGAGATCTCGCCGGTGTCGTCATCACGTAATTTATGCAGGCAGCAGCGGCCACAGCCGTCGCAGAGTGACTCCCATTCGGCGCGGGTCATTTCCGAGAGGGTTTTGGTCTTCCAGAACGGGTCCATGGGCGGGCGTTATAGGAGGCGCCGGCATGTGCGTGAAGGAAGTAGGAAGGAAGGCCTTCTTTTTTGAAAAAAAGAAGCAAAAAACTTTTGCTCCCACGCTGTCATCACCTGACGCATCGCTGGTTCATTTTGCGCGGAACCAAACAGGCAAAAGTTTTTTGGTTATTTTTTGAAAAAGAACATTCATCCTTCCTATTTACTCGGCGGCCAGCGCCATGGGTGTTTCGACGAAAGCCTCGCTGGCTTCGAGCAGCACGGCGGTGGTGACGGCATGGCACCGCAAACCCCATTGCCCGCCGCGCAGCCGTGCCTGCCAGCCCCCGGCGGGGTGGCGCATCACGTCCATGGGAAGCTGGCGGACCACCCCTTCATGCGCCACGGTCGCGGTGATCGGGCCTGGCGTCGCACCGATAATGCAGATGACTTCCACGGGTGGCTCCCTTCGCTGATGGGAGGACCCTACGCAGGCACGGTTTCGGAAGGATTAACCGCAGGGAGGACGCGCTAGCTCAGATAGCGCGCCGTCAGATGCGCTTCGAACGCCGCCGGATCGAGCTTGCGCCCGGTGGCCTCGGACAGCAGCTCGTTGAAGTCGAGCCGGCTGCCGTGCGCATGGACGTGGGCGTGCAGCCAGTTGGTCAGCAGGGCCAGGTCCCCTTGCGCCAGCGCGCGATCCAGGTCCGGCACCGCGGCACGCGCCGCGGCCATCAATTGCGCCGCCGCCATGGCGCCCAGCGTGTAGGCCGGGAAATAGCCGAACATTCCCTCGTACCAATGGATGTCCTGCAGGCAGCCGCGCGTATCGTCGGGCGGCACGATGCCCAGCAAACGTTGCAGCTCGTCGGCCCACGCGCCGGGCAAATCGTCCACCGACAGATCGCCGGCGACCATCGCGCGCTCCAGCCGGAAGCGCATGATCACATGCGCCGGATAGGTCATTTCGTCGGCATCGACGCGGATGAAGCCCCGCTCGACACGGCGCCACAGGCGCGCCAGGTTGGACGGCGCCCAGGCGGCGCCCGCGCCCTTGAACACCGAGACGAGCTCGGTGGACAACCAGCCGAGGAACGGGTCGGACCGGCAGGCCTGCATCTCCAGGATCAGCGACTGGCTTTCATGCGCCGCCATGCCCGACGCGGCGCCGACCGGCTGGCGCGACCAGGCGCGCGGCAGACCACGCTCATACAGCGCGTGCCCGGTTTCATGCAGCACCGCCATCATGGCCTGCACCGGATCGCGCTCATCATAGCGCATGGTGATGCGCACATCGTTCGGCGTGCCGCTGCAGAACGGGTGCAGCGACCGGTCCAGCCGCGCATGGTTGAAATCGAGGCCGGCGCGTTCCGCCAGGCGGCGGCACAATGTCTCCTGCGTGTCGGCCGGGAAAGTGCCGGTCAGGCGGATCGGCGCCGGACTTTTCCGCTGACGCTCCTCGACACGCGGCAAGGCGCTGGCGAGGAACTGCTCATAGCGGTCGAACAGCGCCTGCACGTCCGCGGTGAGCATGCCGGGCTGGTAGCTGTCCATCAGCGCGTCATATGGCGACAAGCCAAGCCGGTCGGACAAGGCGGCGGCACGCTCGCGCACCAGGCCGAGCACGATTTTCAGGCTGGGCGCCACCTGGGCGAAATCAGCCGCGGCACGGGCCTCGCGCCAAACCTTCTCGCAGGCGGAATTGGCGCGCGCTTCGGCCTCCACCAGATCGGCCGGCAGGGCGGTGGCGCGCGCATGCTCGCGCCGCATCAGACGCAGATTGGCCGCCTCCCACGGATCGTCCGGGTCGGCGACCGCTGCGAGGTCGTCGGCCACTTCGGGTGCCGTGACCAGCGCATGCGCGACGCCCGCCAGCACCGCGAGCTGGTCGCCGCGGGATTCCGCGCCGCCGGGCGGCATCAAAGCCGCCGCGTCCCATCCCAGCATGGCCCCCGCCTCGGACAAGGTGGCGATGCGGGCAAAGCGAGTTTTCAGGCGGTCATAGGCAGGGTGGTCGAACATGACCGTTGTTTTAGGGCGTTCGACACAAAAGGAAACACTGGGGCCAGCGCGCCGCAATGTTCATATTATGTTCTTGACCGCAGCGCAGGCTCATGCTGGATGTTGCCGCGATTTGGGGGTGGCAATGTCGAATGGCATCGTTTTGAAAAGTCTGGCGCCGGTCCTGATCGTGGACGCGATCGAGCCATCCCTGCCGTTCTGGACCGATGGGCTGGGATTTACGCTCGTGACGACAGTGCCGGAGGCGGCGCCGTTCGATTTCGCCATTCTGGCGCGCGATGGCGTGGAGGTGATGCTGCAGACACGTGCGTCCGCCGCGGCCGATACCGGGGACGTAGCTTCCGGCTTGCAGGCGAGCGCGCTGTATCTGAGCGTGGGCGCGATCGATCCGGTGCTGGCGGCGCTGGGGACGGCCGACATCGTGGTGCCGCGGCGGACGACGTTTTATGGCGCGGATGAGGTCTGGGTGCGCGATCCGGCGGGACATCTGGTCGGGTTTGCGGCCGCGGGATAAGCGGACCCGGATTTCATGTCACGCGGCGACCCAATTTTCCACCGTCAGGCCAGTCAGGCGAAACTCTTCGGGAGCCGCACCGCCTGGCTGTTGCCGGACTGAAAAACCTTCGCCTGTGCCATGGTTCAGAGCGCCCCCGCGCCACGTATATCCGCCGACATATATACGCTTGGGGGCGCTTTGTACAACCGCGGTTGTGAAGGCCTACGCGACCAGCCGCGCCTCCACTTCGTCGGGCGCCATGCGCACCAGCGCCTCGTAATCCTGCAGCAGCGTCTCGGTGATGGCGCCTGGGGTGAAATGACGGTCGCCGATCTGGCGCACGGGTGTCACCTCGGCGGCGGTGCCGGCCAGGAACACTTCCTGCGCGCGGTCGAGCTCCTCGGGCTGCATCGCGCGCTCGATCACCGGGATTTGCCGGCGGCGCGCCAGGCCCATGACGGTGCGGCGGGTGATGCCGTCCAAGAAACAATCCGGCGTGGGCGTGTGCAGCGCGCCGTCGATCGCCAGGAACACGTTGGCGCCGGTCGCCTCCGACAATTGGCCGCGATAATCCAGCATCATCGCATCGGCGAAGCCGTTCGCCTCCGCCTTATGTTTGGATAATGTGCCGATCATGTAATTGCCGGTCGCCTTGCTGGCGGTCGGCGCGGTGGTCGGGTCCGGCCGCCGCCATTCCGCCCAGTCCAGCGCAATGCCGGCCATGCGGTTGTCGAAATAGGCCGGCCACACCCAGCACGCGATGGCCAGGTGGATTTTGGTCTTCTGGGCCGATACCGCGAGCATTTCCGAGCCGCGCCAGGCGATCGGCCGCAAATAGCCCTCGGTGAGCCCGTTCGCCGCCAGCACTTCCACGCAGGCCGCGTCGATCTCGTCCGCGGAATAGGGGATTTCGAAGCCGAGGATGCGCCCGGAATTGATCAGCCGGTCGGTGTGCGTGCGGAGCCGGAAGATGTTGCCCGCGTAAGCGCGCTCGCCCTCGAACACGCCGCTGCCGTAATGCAGCCCGTGCGTGAGCACATGCAGCTTGGCGTCCCGCCACGGCACCAGCGCGCCGTCGAACCAGATGAAGCCGTCACGATCGTCGAAGGGCAGCAGAGCCATGGCATACCTTGCACGCGGAAACATGCGTGAGGTAGCGCATCCGCGCGCCGATTGATAAGGCAGAAGTGTTGCCATAATTCGAGGGGAGCCATGCCGGACGTGCCCGTGGCCGGCGCGAGCCTGCTGTTTCTGCGTGAGGAACAGATCCGCCGCGCGCAGGACCTGTTTTTTCTGGCGTCACGCGACCTGGCTGGTTGCGCGGATCGTGTGCTGGAGGCGCATGGGCTGGGGCGCGCGCATCATCGCGCGCTGCATTTCATTGGCCGCACGCCGGGCCTGCCGGTCAGCGACCTGCTCGCGGTGCTCGGCGTCACCAAGCAGAGTTTTGCCCGGGTGCTGGCGCCGCTGGTGAAACAAGGGCTGGTGCGGCAGAGCCAGGGCCGCGCGGACCGGCGGCAGCGGCTGCTGCATCTGACCGAGGCGGGGGTGACGCTGGAACGGGCGCTGTTCGAGTCGCAGCGGGAGCGGTTGCTGGCGGCCTATCGCGATGCCGGGGCGGCGGGCGTGGAGGGGTTTGGGCGGGTCATGCGCGGCGTGATGGGGCCGGCTGCCAAGAAACTCCTGGATAAGACGTGAGAAAGGCCGAGCGTTCTGCCGGTGGCCTGCCTTTCCATTAACACGCCGCAAGCCAAGCGATCATCCTTCCCAACGCCCCCTCGCCCAGGCTAGGGCAAGGCCCACCAGTCAGGGACACTGCGTGCTCGTCGAATTCTTTACATGGTGGGGCCAGCAATTGCTGGACTTAGTGCCGGAATCCCTGCGCCAGGGGTCGGGCCCGGCCGCCAATGCGCTCGTCGCAGACGCCACCACGCCGGGCCTGCTGGCACTTCGCCGCCGCCGCCGCGGCGTGGAGACCCGCGTCGCCGACATCCGCCTGGACGAACCCGGCCTGCCGACCCTGCGCGCCGCGCTGAACGGCCGCCCCAGCGGCGAGCCCGTGATCCTGCGCCTGCCCGCGCACATGCTGCTCGAACGCACCGTCAGCCTGCCGCTCGTCGCCGAACGCGACCTCGAACGCGTGCTGACCTACGACATGGAACGGCTGACCCCGTTCACCAACGAGGAGGTCTATTGGGGCTTCGGCGTGCAGACCCGCGACCGCGCGCGCGCCAGGCTGCTCGTGCGCCTCAGCCTGGTGCCGCGCCCAGCCGCCCAGGCCCTTATCGACCACCTGACGGACTGCGCCGGCCGTCCGAGCCTGATCGAAGCCGACACCGAGACCGGGCCGCGCACCATCCGGCTGGCCCACGCGCCGCAAGCCAGCCGCATCGCGCGGCTGACGCCACGCAACGCCGCCATGGCGCTGGCCGGCCTGGCTCTCCTGGTCGTGGCGGGGCCGTTCCTGCGCCAGTCGCTCGACCTTGCGGGCGCTGAACATCGGCTCGACGCGCTGGCGCCCCGGATGCACGAGGTCGACGCGCTACGCCGCCGCATTGCCGGCGCCGGCGCCGGCGGCGACGCGGTCGCGCGCGAAAACCGCCGCCTCGGCGACATGCTGGAGGCGCTGGCCGCGGTGACGGAAATCCTGCCCGATGACAGCTATCTGACCGAATTCACCATGCGTGAACGCAAGATGACGTTGTCCGGGCAGTCGGCCTCCGCGCCGCGTCTGATCAGCGCACTGTCGGCCGATCCGCGCATCCGCAAGCCGGGTTTCACCGCGCCGGTCACCCGCGCCGATAGTGGCCATAACGACGTGTTCTCGATCAGCGCCGAACTGGCCAATTGAGCATGGCAGCGTTGCCAGCAACCACCCTGCCCACCGGCCGCAACGGCCGCATCCTGGCCGCCGGCCTCGCGTTGCTGGTGCTGCTGGTGCTATGGGTCGGCGTGCTGTCGCCGGTGCTGGACTGGTATGACGCCCGCGCGGCTCGGCTCGATGATCTGCGCCTGCGGGCGGCACATGAGCAGGCGCTCATCGACGCACTGCCGGCGCTGAAAAAAGCCGCGGCCGCGGCCGCCGCCCAGCCGACGCGGGCCGTGCTGACCGGCAACACCGACGCGGTGGCCGGCGCCGCGCTGCAGGAACAGGTGCAGACCATGGCGTCCGCGGCCAGCGTGACGCTGACCAGCACCGACCAGTTGCCGGCCGAACAGGTGGCAGGCTACCGGCGCATCGGCGTGCGCATCGAAATGAACGCGCAATTGCCGGTGATCGTCGCGTTGCTGAAATCGATCGAGGAAGCGCAGCCGAGCATGGTGGTGGATGACATTCATCTGACCGCGACGCCGGTCGGGCCGCAGAACGTGCAGTTGCCGCTCGATGCGTCGTTCACGGTGTATGGTTTTAGGCTTGGCACCGCCAAGGATGATGCCGGATGAAAAGAGATGAGAAGGTAAGGCCTTCTTTTTTGAAGAAAAGAAGCAAAAAACGTTTGCTCTTGCGCCCTCGCCGCCTGGCATGGCCTTGGCCCAGCGTGCGCGGAGCCCAACAGACAAACGTTTTTTGGTTCTTTTTTTCAAAAAAGAACATTCTTTCTTTCTTGGCGCGCGCATGAGCATCATCGCCCGCCTGATGGACAAGCCCGCGGTGCCGTTCGCCGTCGCCTGCTGCGTGCTGGCGACGCTCGCGGCCGCGGAATGGCTGCCGGCCGGCGAGGTGGCGGCGCCGCGGCCGTTGACGGTGGCGCAAATCCATACCGCCGATGACCCGGGCGGCGACACCGACCGCGACACGGCTGGCTGGGCCTCAACCATCACCGCGCGGCCGCTGTTCAATATCGGCCGCCGGCCGCCAAAGTCGGCGTCCCACAGCAATGCTGTGGCCAGCAGCGATCTGCCGCGCCTGTCCGGCATCATGATCACACCGGGCGGCCGGCGTGCGATCTTCAGCCCCGAGAGCGGCAAACCGCTGGTGCTCGCCGAGGGCGCGGCGCTGGAGGACGGCACGATCCGCCGCATCGCCGCCGACAGCGTCACCATCCAGAGCGCCAAGGGCGACATGGTGCTGCGGCCGAGTTTCGATCATAATCATGCGGCCGGCACACCGATCATCAACGGGCCGGCGTTCCCGCCGAATGCGGCCGCCTTCAACCCGGCCTTTCCCAATCCCGCATTCGCACCCGGCATGCCGCAAGTGCCGCAGCCTGCGCCCGATCAATCCGACGACGCCAACAATGCCGACGGCGCGCCGGCGCAGCCGATTCCGCGCCCGCCCTTTCCCGGCGCGTTCCGTAACCCCGCCCAGCTACATGTGAGACCGCAATGACCCGCCGTTCCCGACTCCTGGCGATCATCTGCGGCGTCGCGCTGGTGCTGAGCGGTTGCGCCCAGACGCCCAACCCGCCGATGCCGCCGCTGCCGATCCTGTCGGCTGATGCCGGCCACGCGACGCCGCGGATCAGCGGCGCCGTCGGCGCCATTACCAGCCACCCACAGGTCACGATCAGCACCGTGCCAAGCCGTTTGCCGTCGATCGCGGCACAAAGCATCGCCCCCGGCGGCGGCAATGTGCAGTTCGATTTCGCCGACACCGACATCCGCGAGGTGGCCGCGCAAATCCTCGGCAACACGTTGCACGTGAATTACACCATCGATCCGAACGTGCACGGCACCGCGACGCTCCGCACGGTGACGCCGCTGTCCACGGCGCAATTGCTGCCGGTGCTGCAATCGCTGCTGAACCAGAACGGCGCCACGCTGACGCAGCAGAACGGCGTCTATCGCGTGCTGCCGGTGGCGGCCTCGCTCGGCGTCGCCGGCAGCGCGGGCACCGCGGGCGGCAGTATGATCCCGCTGCGCTATGCCAGCGCCGAGGATTTGGCCAAGTCGCTGGCGCCGTATGCGCAAGGCGGCGGCCGCATCATCGCCGTGCCCGGCGCCAACGCGGTGATCGTCAGCGGCGAGCCGGCGCAGCGCGACGCGCTGGCGGCGCTCGTCGAGGCGTTCGACGTCGATCTGCTGGCCGGCCAAAGCTATGCGCTGCTGCCGGTGACGACGGGCGACGCCGCCGATCTGGCCGATGCGCTGAAGCAGGCGTTCCGCGCGCAACAAGGCGGGTCACTCGCCAACGTGCTGCGCGTGGTGCCGATGGCGCGGGTGAACGCGGTGCTCGTGGTCGCCAATGCGCCGCGTTACATCGAGGAGGCGCGCCGCGCCTTCGCGGTGGTCGAGCGCGGGCGGCGCCAGACGATGCGCAGTTGGCATGTATATTACTTGCAGAACGGCACCGCCAACGACGTCGCCTACACGCTGCAGCAGGCCTTCACGCCGAACAACGTGACCGCCCAGCCCAGCGCGCATGCCAGCGGCCAGTCGGGCGGCAATTCAGCCAGCGCGTCCGGCATCAGCAGCATCTCCACCATGGGCAACAGCAGCACCGGCGGCAGCTCCGGATCATCCGGCCTGGGCGGGCTCGGCAGCAGCACCAGCGGTTCGAGCGGCACCACCGGCGGGCTTGGCAGTGCGGCCAGCGGCGGTCACACTGCGACGTCGGCCACCGGGTCCACCGGGTCCAACCCGCTGCTGGGCGGCATCGGCAATAGCAGCGGCAGCGGCGGCAACGACGCCAATTCCATGCGGATCATTCCAAACCCGGATAACAACGCCATCCTGATCTACGCCACCGGGGAGGAGGAGGACACGGTCGAATCGATGCTGCACAAGATCGACATTCTGCCGTTGCAGGTGCGGATCGACGCCATCATCGCCGAGGTGACGCTGAACGATAATCTTTCCTATGGCACGCAGTTCTTCTTCAAGCATCACGGCATCGCGGGCGGCCTGATCCAGGAAGCAGAAAACGCGGTGACCGGCGGCGGCGGCAACGCGTTCAACCCGAGCATGCCGGCGACCCCCGGCTACGGCACGCCGAACGCCTTCTTCACCGCGTCCGGTGCCGGCGGCGACGTCGTGCTGCAAGCGTTGCAGGACGTCACCACGGTGAAGGTACTTTCGGCGCCTGATCTGCTGGTGCTCGACAACGAAACCGCGCAGTTGCAGGTCGGCAACCAGGTGCCGGTGCAGAACGGCACGCTGACCACGTCGGCTGCCAGCACCGGCGTGCTATCCTCGACGTCCTATGTCACCACCGGCGTGATCACGCAGGTGACGCCGCGGGTGAATTCCGGCGGCCTGGTCACGCTCGACATCCAGCAGGAGGTGAGCGCCGTGCTGCCGCAGAGCGAAGTCAGCGGCAATTCCGGCACCGCGGCCGGCGGCGCCGGCGCCGGTTCGCCGACCTTCTCCGACCGTGCGGTGAAAAGCCGTGTGGTGGTGCAGGACGGCCAGACCATCGGCCTCGCCGGCCTGATGACCGACAATGTGAGCAAGGATAATGCCGGCCTGCCCTGGCTGAAGGACCTGCCGGTGCTCGGCGCCGCGTTCGGCACCCAGACCAACACACGCACCCGGACCGAGTTGCTGATCCTGCTGACGCCGCATGTGTTGCATGACCAGCGCGATGCGCGCGCGCTCACGCAGGACCTGCGCGATGCGTTGCCGCATGCCGCGACGATGCCCTATGAATTGAACAACCTGAAGCCGACCGGGTCGGAAGACCCGCAGGCGAACATCCGCCGGAGCCTTGGCTTGACGCCGCAATAGGGCGGATGAAATCCGCCTGTTAAGTAAGAAAGCAGTTCTTTTTTGAAAAAAAGAACCAGAAAACTTTTGCTCGTTGGCGTACGTGGCCCAATTCAAAATCTGCCGCGTCAGCAGAAGAGCAAAAATATTTTGGTTCTTTTTTTCAAAAAAGAACATACTTCCTTCTTACTTCGCCGCGTGGAGGAGCGCATGCTGAAATCTGGTATCGTAGCCCTGGCGTGCCTCGCCGCAGGACCGGCGATCGCGGCGGCGACACTCCCGACCAACTTGCCGGGCGCCCGGACCTTCCCGGCGCCGCCGGCCGGTTTCAATGCGCTCACCGCGTCGGATTCCGACCTCGCCGCCTACGGTTTTCCGGCACGGCCGAACCCTTTCGAGCAGCGCAAGGCATACGCGGCTTGGTCGCATTTCATCGCCCATGCACGTGTTCAGGTGGCGCCGATTCTGAAGACGATACCGTACCGCCATCGGCCGATGATTTCAGCCGGCCCGCCGCCGGCCGCGACGCGGCTCATGACGGCGCCACGCCAGGCCAACACGAGCTACTCCACGAACTGGAGCGGGGAGGTTCTGACCGATAACGCGACCTATTATGCCTATGGATCGTTCTACGCCATTTGGGGCGATTTCAACGTGCCGATCGGCGAGCAGCAATTCGGCACCTGCACGGGCGGCACCGAGTATTCGTCGGTCTGGGTCGGCATGGACGGGGCACCGGGTGCTGCTTCGGACGTGGTGCAGGCCGGCACCGAGTCGGATGCGGCCTGTTACGGCGGCTACACGACGCCGACCTATTACGCGTGGTATGAATGGTATCCGGCCTATACGGTGGAAATCAGCAATTTTCCGGTCACCGCCGGCCAGGATGTCGAGGTCGAGGTTGCAATGAGCGGCAGCACCACGGCCGCGGTCTACATGACGAACGCAACGACCAACCAGTATGTCGCGATCGCGTTCGATGCGCCGGCGGGCACCAAATTCGTCGGCAACAGCGCCGAATGGATCGTCGAACGGCCGGACATCAACAACAAGCTGAGCAGCCTGGCGAATTACGTCACGCAATATATCTCCGATACGGTGGTGCTGATGCACGGCCGCAGCGGCGGCATTTTCGGCGGCACCGGCGCCTACGGCGTGCCGATGCAAAGCGTGACGATGCTGCAGAACAACGCGGCCATTTCGGTGCCATCAACGATCGGCGCAAGCGGCGTTCAGATCAGCACGACGGGCGCCGCGAACTGAAGAAAAAAAGGCGTTCTTTTTTCAAAAAAGAACGCCTTCCTTCCCGGTTTCAATCCGCCGCGCGCCGCAGCGCATCATGCGCCGGCACGTTGCTGGGCTCCGTATTGTCGCCTTTTTCCACGAACACCATGTTGTGGTAAAACGACATGCCCAGGATATCCCGGTCGAACCGCCCGGGCCGTTCGCAGCCCGCGACGATTTCGGCGTGGTTGAGGCCATGGATGAGGCTCTTGAAATATCCCATCATGGTATGCGCCGAGTCCGGGTCGCGCGACGATCCGCCGAGCACCGGCCAGTATGAGGTCTGCATGTCCTCTACCACATAAAGGCCGCCGGTTTTCAGCAATGGAAACAACACCTCGAACGTCGCGATGACATGCGCGTTGATGTGGCTGCCATCGTCGATGATGATGTCGAAACCGCCGGCTTCGCGGTCGATACGGCATAGCAAATCGGCGTCCGTCTGGCTGCCCTGATAGAGCCTGACGCGCTCCGGCACGGTGAACCGCTTTGCATGCAGATCGAGCCCGACGATGCGGCCGCGGGTAAAATAATCGTGCCACATCCGCAGTGACGCGCCACCCGCCCGCGGATCATCGTAGCCGCCGATGCCGATTTCAAGCAAATTGACCGGCTGCTCCCTGAATCTTGCGAAATGGGTTTCGTAGTGCCTGGTGTAGCTGTGCGGCCCCCATTTGTCGGATTGATATTTTTCCGCCAGCGCCGTCAGACTATGCACGCAGTCCATGACCGATCCTTGTCAAACCTAAACGGGCAACTGTGCTTGGCTTTCTTTTTTCAACGAACGCCGGTTCATTTCTCGCTTGGTACAATGGTCAGCCGGTGCTTGCCGAAGCTCGCCATGATGGCCCATGCGTACCAAGCGCCGTCGCCCCAAATCACGTCGCTGTGGCGCGTGTAGGCGCCGGCGGGCATGCTGTCCCAATTGGTGATCCGGGCCGGCGGCGACAGATAGAAGGCCATGTCGTCGCCCGCGCCGTGGCCGGACTGCCAGGTGCGTTGCCGGGCCGCGATCACCGAGCCAAGGCTGCGATAATCGGCCCGCAATGGCGGGGCGCGCAGCGCCAGCAACCCGCATAGCAGCGACGCCAGGCCCACGTGCCGCACCAGCGCGGGCGGGCCGCGCACCAGCCCGGCGAGCGATGCGATCGCGAGCACGACCATCCCCTGCCGGAACGTCGCATGGCGCTCACAGCACAGCGTGCCGAATTGATGATATGCCAGCGCAATAGACGCAAACGCCCCCAGCAGCAGCGCGCCAGCCCACGGCACCACACGCCGCCAGGCCCCGGGCTCCGGCGCCGCGCCATTCATGCAACATAGCGCCAGCGCCAGTTTGATCGCACCACCGGCAGCAAGCGGAAGCCCGCCGATCCCCATCAGTTCCCACGCGAAATCGGGCAGCGCGGCCGTGATACTCGCCGGCCAGTGACCCGCCAGGCCGCTGCCGGGATCCATCACCTCACGCATCAGCGTCATGCGCGCCAGCAGTACCTGCACGCACACCGCGGCGGCGGCGGCGGCGGCCGGCGCCACCCAAACGAGCGCCTTCATATGCCGCGCCCGCCCGCCGGCACCCGCCGCCAGCAACGTTACCAGAGCCATGTAAAGCAGAACGGTGTTGGCGCCGATTTCCGCCGAGAAAACCGCCGCGAGCAGCGCGAGCAGCAACGCCACCCCATGCCGCGCCACCTCCCCGCGATGCAGCATCGTCACCGCCGCGAGCGCCGCCCAGCATGGCACGTAAGCCGCGGCGCCGACCGGCCAGTAGAACATCTCACCCGGCTTGCTCAGCAGCAGCGTGAACGCGAACAGCGCCAACGCCATCAGCACCGGCCGGCGCGCATGTGCGATCCAGCCGGCCCACGCCACGCCAGCCGCACATACCAGCCACAGCGACGCCAGGAACGTCACAATCAGCGGCCGGCCCACCGCATGCACTGCGGCGAAATACAACCACGTCAGCGGCGTGGAAATCAGCCTTGGTCCCCAGTGCAGGCTGCGCACCAGGATCGGCCAATTCCCCTGCGCGATATAGGCCGCGCCCAGATAATCATCCGCCTGCCAGCGGCCACCCGGCAGCAGCCGTGCATACGCCGCGATCACGAGCGCCGCGGCGACCGCCGGCAGCGCTCGGGCAAAGCCGGATTGACGTTGACCGTTCGAAGAAGGCGGGGGGCGTCGTGCGAAGCACGCATTCGCGTGACGTGCGAAGCACGCATTCGCGTGACGCCCCCTCGACCCAAGTCGTGCGCAGCACGCATTCGCATGACTTGGGTCGAGGGGCGGAGCCCCCGCCTTTTTCAAAGCGTGAACCTCAGACGGTTTTCAGGAACTCCGCGAGCTTGAGCGAGGCGGCGGCTTTGTCGATGCGCTCAAGCGCGCCGAGTTCGGCGGCCAGGCGGTCCATGGCGGCTTCGTAGATTTGCCGCTCGGAAAAACTCTGGTCGGGCTGGCCGGCGTTGCGGTGCAGGTCGCGTACCACCTCGGCGATCGCCAGCGGATCGCCGCTATTGATCTTGGCCTCGTATTCCTGCGCGCGGCGGCTCCACATCGTGCGCTTGATACGGGCGCGGCCCTTCAGCACGGCCAGCGCCTCGTCGAACATCTTGCGCGAGGCGAGCTTGCGCAGGCCCGCCGAGCGCGCCTTCGCGACCGGCACGCGCAGCGTCATGCGGTTTTCTTCGAACGTGATGTGGATCAGCTCCAGCTTGTGGCCGGCAATCTCCTCGGTGGCGATGCGCTCCACCTTGCCCACGCCGTGCGTCGGATAGACCACGTGGTCACCCTCGGCGAACTGCTCGGCTTTCGCCATCGGGCGCGGCGGCGGCATGATGCGGCCGCCTTGCATGCCGCCGCCGGGCGGACGCTGGCCGCCATGCATCTGGCCACCATGGCGCGGCGGCATCGGCGCCGCGGCACGCACCGGCGCGCTATCATTGGCCGGAACGGCGGGTTCCGGTGCGTCATCGACGTCATCATCGTCGGCGTCGGCATCGGGGGCCGCCGCGACCGCGGCGTCTTCGTCATCGCTGTCGGCGGGGACGGTCTCCACCACCTCGATGAGCTGCGCCTCGGCCTCGTCATCGGAGTCCGGCGGCAGGGCGTCGTTTTGGGTCTTCTTCACGGAGGCTAACTTGCTGGGCACTTTCCTACGCAACTCCTTATAAGCCGCCGCCCGCGAGGGCTGCGTTGCCGCACGCCGCATGGGTCGGGCCGAGACAAGCGGGGCGACGCGGTCTGGTGTTATGCAAAGCGGCGCCGAGGCGCCGCTTGCTACACGCAGATTTCGTGTTCGGACCCTGCTTTCTCAACCCCACGCATGACTGCGCGACATTCCTGAACACGGGCCGAACCATTGGACGAAACTGGCGCGTCTACCGTAAGTTCCGTGTCATAGCAGCTTTTTAGCGCCTCGTCACGCATAGTCGGATAGGCATTGCCTAGGCCGAATGCGGGCAGCAACTGGCACAGGTTTTTGCTTCTTTTTTCAAAAAGAAGTGCTTTCTTCTGCCATAAGTGTATATTTTAGAACTTTCCCTGGCGAGTCAG
>Ga0116226_10000303_pt1 | contig 41124 bp, 43 predicted proteins | sample S1TSphfallax_FD_89692 | JGI IMG/M metagenome (GOLD analysis project Ga0116226, IMG submission 89692) | Host-associated microbial communities from peat moss isolated from Minnesota, USA - S1T2_Fa - Sphagnum fallax MG | ecosystem: Host-associated > Plants > Peat moss > Unclassified | place: USA... | reverse complement strand
TGGCGGAGAGGGAGGGATTCGAACCCTCGAACACCTTTTAGGATGTTACACACTTTCCAGGCGTGCGCCTTCGACCGCTCGGCCACCTCTCCACTCGGGCCGCAAGGGTACCGGACGCTGGTCGGGCGATCAAATCGGCGCGCTGGGAGCTGGAGCCCGCCTCAAGCATTTGCCGTGGCCGCGACCGACCGGCGCCTAGGGCGAACCGCCCTCTTTGATCATTTCCGCGGCGCTCTTGGCGGGCGGTGGCTCCTTGAACCGTGGCGGCGTATCCAAGCAGGCGTCCTTCGCGCCCAATGGCGGGGGCGTCGCCTCGTCCGCGGGCGGAATCACCAGCGCACCGGTCACGTTGGGGGCATCCAGGCCCTCGGGCACATGCAAGGGAGCGACTTGCTGGGCCTTTTGGTAGAGCTGGGGTTTGTGGCAGTCAGGCTGAAAGCCATGGAATATTTGACAACCGCCGGCCAGCAGAGCCAACGGCAAACCCAATATCAATCGACCTCTCGTCATGCTGCTTGATCCTTCAGTTCAATTCCGGCCGCCCGCATCGCGCGCAGGATCGTCTCCTGGTGGACTGCGGACATTTCGACCAAAGGCAAGCGCAGAGCGCTGCCGATCAGTCCCATTCTGGCAACCGCCCATTTCACGGGGATCGGGTTTGCTTCGACAAACAGATCTCGATGCAACGGCTGCAACGAGACATCGAGCGCGCGGGCAGCGGCCAGATCCCCCGCGAGAGCCGCGGCGCAGACCTCGTGCATGCGAGCGGGCGCGACATTGGCCGTCACCGAGATGACGCCCTTGCCGCCCAGCGAGACGAACTCGACGAAAGTGGCGTCGTCACCCGACAGCAGCGAGAAATTCTCCGGACAGAGCGCGACGAGTTCGCGAATCCGTTGTTGCGTGCCCGTCGCCTCCTTGAGCGCGACGATCTGCGGGTGCCGCGCGAGCCGGGCAACCGTCGCTGGAGCCAAGTCCACCGAGGTGCGTCCTGGCACATTATACAGAATCACGGGCGCGGCAGAGGCGTCCGCGGCGGCGATGAAATGCCGATAGAGGCCTTCTTGCGGCGGTTTATTGTAATAGGGGGTCACGAGCATCACGCCATCGACGCCCATACGGGACAAGGACCGCGTGCGCGCCACCGTGGACGCGGTGGAATTGGTTCCGCAGCCGACGATCGTCCGCGTCCGGCCGCGACAACGCGCGACGGCCCGCCGCGTCAGCTCCTCGATTTCCTCCAAAGTCAACGACGGCGACTCGCCGGTCGTCCCCGCCACCACGATGCCTTCGGTGCCCGCTTCCACGTGGAAGTCGAGCAATCGGTCCCACGCCGCCAGGTCCAATGAGCCGTCGGCCGCCATGGGCGTGACGATTGCGACTAGGCTTCCGGTGAACATGCAGGGCTCCGCAGGCAAATACCGCTACCTTAAGTTGCCGACCGGCACCGTGGCAAGCAGAAGCAAGCCCCTGGTCGCAGCCAAAGCAGGCGCCAATGGCTACACAAACGGCGAACTCTTCGCCTGCGACCGCGATCCTTTAGTAGAATTTGCGACAATGAAACAACACATCGTGATTTCTGCGGTCGGCGGCGACCGTGTCGGCATGGTCCACGACCTCGCCAAAGCAGTGACCGACTGCGGCGGCAGCATCAGCGAGAGCCGCATGACCTCGCTCGGCAGCGAGTTCGCGATGCTGCTGCTCGTGACCGGCAACTGGCACACCCTGGCGAAGCTCGAGGGGGAATTCAAGAAACTCGGCGACGCCTCAGGCATGAACATTCAGTTGCGGCGCACGGAGGCGCGTGCGGCCCGGAATGATATGCTCCCCTACTCCATCGATGTCGTCTGCCTGGACCAGAGCGGCATCGTCGCGGGGCTCTCGGGATTCTTCTCCCAGCGCGGAGTCGACATCGCCGAGCTGTCGACGCGCTCCTACGCCGCGGCGCACACGGGCGCGCCGATGTTCTCGGTGCAGCTCATCGTGAACGTTCCGAGCCGCCTGCACATCGGCGTGCTGCGCGAGGAGTTCATGGATTTCTGCGACCATTTGAACCTGGATGCAATCTTCGAACCCGTCAAGAGTTGAACAACCTCATGAGCAAGATCGAAATCGGCAAGAAGGCACCGGCATTCACCCTGCAAGGCACGGGCGGCACATGGTCGCTGAAGGACGGCCTCGGCAGTCACATCGTGCTGTACTTCTACCCGCGCGACAACACGCCCGGCTGCACCAAGGAGGGAGAGAGCTTCACTGCGAGCTACGCGCAATTCAAGAAGGCGAAGGCGCTGATCTTCGGCATCTCGACCGACAGTCTCGAGTCGCACGAGAAGTTCAAGAAGAAGCTCGGCTTCCCGTTCGAGCTGTTGAGCGACCCGGACAAGGAGATCTGCAAACTGTACGACGTGATGCAGGAAAAGAGCATGTACGGCAAGAAGTTCCTGGGCGTGGAACGCAGCACGTTCCTCATCGACGCGAAAGGCGTGCTCCGCGAAGCGTGGCGCAAGGTCAAGGTGGACGGACACGCTGACGCAGTGCTGGCAGCGGTAAAATCCCTGTGACCGGTGCGCTGCGGCCCACCCGGGCCGTCGTCGCGAAATCCCGCAAAATCGCGCATCAGCGGCGGATTTTCGTGCTGGACACCAACGTGCTCATGCACGACCCGACCGCCATCTTTCGGTTCGAGGAACACGACATTTACATCCCGATGACGGTGCTCGAAGAGCTCGATGCGGGCAAGAAAGGCCTCTCTGAGTCCGCGCGCAACGTCCGTCAAGTCAGCCGTTTCCTGGACGAACTGATGCAGGGAGCGACCAAGAAACAAATCGATCGGGGCCTGCCCCTGCCGACTGCGGCGCCCATCAATCGCGGCAAACCGCAACCCGGCGGACGGCTGTTCTTCCAGACCCAGCAGCTGGTCTCGGTGTTGCCGGCAAGCCTTCCCGGGCATGGCGCCGACAACGCGATCCTCGCCGACACTCTGGCCTTGCAGCAGAAATTCACGGATATGCGCGTGACCTTGGTCTCCAAGGACATCAATCTGCGCATCAAAGCGGCGATCCTAGGCGTGCACGCCGAGGATTACTCGAGCGACAAGACGATCGAGGATGCCGACCTGTTGTCGAGCGGCGTGCAGCAACTGCCGCCGAACTTCTGGGACAAGCACGGCAAAGGCATGGAGTCCTGGCAGCACCAAAGCCGCACGTACTACCGCGTTCGCGGGCCCCTCGTCCAGGACTGGAAGACCCACCAATTCGTCTATGACACGAGCGACAACGGCGTCGAGGCCATCATCCGCAAGCTCGAGAGCGATGCGGCGGTCCTGGAACTCACGGTCGATTACCGAACCGAACGCAACAACGTCTGGGGTGTGAGCGCGCGCAACCGCGAACAGAACCTCGCCTTGAACCTGCTCATGGACCCGGAGATCGACTTCGTGACCGTGCTGGGGCCAGCCGGCACCGGCAAGACGCTTCTCACGCTCGCCGCGGGCCTGTCGCAGACCCTGGATCACAACCGCTTCAGTGAAATCATCATGACTCGCGTGACGATCCCGCTCGGCGAAGACATCGGTTTCCTGCCGGGCACCGAGGAGGAGAAAATGGAGCCCTGGATGGGCGCGCTCATGGACAACCTCGAGGTGCTCACCCAGAGCCAGCCGGGCGGCACCTGGGGACGGGCAGCCACGAACGACTTGCTGCGTCATCGCATCAAGATCCGTTCCCTGAACTTCATGCGCGGCCGCACCTTCCTGAACCGCTTCATCATCATCGACGAAGCACAGAATTTGACCCCCAAGCAAATGAAAGCCCTGGTAACCCGGGCCGGTCCCGGAACCAAGATGATCTGCCTCGGGAACATCGCCCAGATCGACACGCCCTACCTGACCGAAACGACGTCCGGCCTGACTTATGTCGTCAATCGCTTTCACGGCTGGACCCATTCGGGACACATCACGCTCGTGCGAGGCGAGCGCTCCCGCCTTGCGGATTATGCGTCCGAGGTTCTTTGAAATATCCCTCCCCGAGCGAACTTAAGGACGGAAATCGCACTCCAATGGGGCCTATGGAAGGAGTATTGCAACGTTTCAAGAGGTCATCGGCGTTTTTCGCCGCGTTCGCATTGGGGCTGAGTCTCAGCATCGCCTGGGTTGACGGCGTGCAGGCGCAGGAGATCCCCGGCAGCGGCGGCTCGGAGACCGACCTGCCCGAACTCGGCAGTCCGGCAAATGCCGCCATCACGCTGGAAGACGAATACGGCGCGGGCCTCATGTACGTGCGGGAGATGCGCGAGCAGAACGTTCTGCTCGAGGACCCGGAAGTGGAGGAATACATCCAGTCCGTCGGCCATAAGCTGTCGAGCAACGCCGAGGAAGGCCAGCATCAGTTCACCTATTTCGTGATCAAGGATCCGACCCTGAACGCCTTTGCGATACCGGGTGGCTTCATCTTCGTCAACAGCGCCCTGTTCCTCGCAACGGAAAACGAAAACGAACTCGCGGGCATCCTCGCCCACGAGACCGCGCACGTCACGCAGCGGCACATCGCCCGCGGCATCATCGACCAATCCAAGGCCGGCCTCGTTTCGGCAGCCGCGATGCTCGCCGCGATCCTGATCGGCGCAACCGCAGGTCGGGGCAACCCGGGCGCGGTCGAAGCGGGGGTGCTGGGCACCGAGGGCGCGGCGATTCAGCACCAGATCAACTACACGCGCACGCAGGAGTTCGAGGCGGATCGCGTCGGCATCTACACGATGTCGGCGGCGGGCTTCGATCCGCTCGGCATGGCAACCGCTTTCGCCGCGCTCGAGCGTGGTTCGCCGAATCCGGACCGGATCCGTCAGGTCGAATTCCTGATCAACCATCCGGTCACCGCGGACCGCATCGCCGAGGCACGCGACCGCGCCGCGCAAATCGGGCGTATCCGGCACGAGGATTCACTGAGCTACGGACTGATGCGCGAGCGCGTGCGCTCGCTCGTGGACGACCCCAAGGTGGCGATCCAGTATTACAACGAACTCGTCAAGAACGGCGCGGGCACGACGCTCGCGGAGCGCTACGGCCGCGCCGTGGCCTATATCGCGGCGAAAGAGCCGCAACCCGCGATCCAGCAACTGCAGACGCTGCTCGCGGAATACCCCAAGGTAACCCAGCTTTACGGTGCACTGGGCCAGGCCTACCTCGTCAACGGTCAGACCAAGGAATCCGTCGAAATCCTGCAGAAGGCATTGGGCTTGTTCCCGCGTAACGTGCCGATCACGATCCGTTTGGCGGAAACCTACATGCACTCGAACGAGAACAAGGAGGCGCATCTTTTGCTGCTCGACCTGTTCGACGTCGTCGATCCCACGCCGGACCAGGCGAGACTGATCGCGAAGGCGGCCAATGCCGCGGGCGACACCGCGGACTCGTATTACTATCTTTCGGATTTCTACATCATGACCGGCGACTTGAACAAGGCGTCGACCCAGCTGCAACTTGCACTGGGACTGCCGGGATTGAACCCGATCCAGCGTGCGCGCTTCAGCGCCCTGCTGGAAGAGGTGCGCACGGCGCTCGCGCGACAGCGCAAGACCCAGGTCGCCGACGACAACAGCGGCGGCGGCGGCCGCCATTGATGACACAGCAAACTGACATAGGGATAGACCAATGATGAATCGACTCGCGGCGCACGCGCTGACCTTTTGCCTGCTTGGCGCGACCCTCACGGGCTGCGTCACCCTGCCCCCGAATGCCCCCCGATCGCCGCAGGACCCTTACGAAAGCTGGAATCGAGGCGTCTACAAATTCAATACCAAGGTCGATAACGCCGTCACGAAACCGCTCGCCAAGGGCTACGTGAAAGTCGTGCCGCAACCCATCCGCACCGGCGTCCATAATTTCTTCGGCAATCTTCGAATGACCACGGTATTCATCAACGACTCACTGCAGGGCAGGCCCCTCGCGGCGGCAACGGATCTCGGCCGTCTGCTGCTCAATACGACCGTGGGCATCGGTGGCCTGCTCGATCCAGCCACCCATGCCGGACTTGCACACAATGACGAGGATTTCGGCCTGACTCTGGCTCGCTGGGGCGTGCATTCCGGTCCTTTCATCGAGTTGCCGATATTTGGGCCATCGGACCTGCGTGATGCGCCTGCTCGCGTCGTCGACGCCTATACGAATCCCTTGACCTACGTCCACGACCCCTGGATCAAGTGGCCGCTGTATGCCGTCGACTTACTCGATACGCGCGCCGGATTACTCTCGCTCGAGCCCACGCTCGCGACCGCTTATGATCCCTACCAGTTCGTCCGTGATGCGTATTTGGCGCGGCGCGCGTTCCAGTCGGGGCAGAAGCCGCCAAAACAGGAGGATGATTCGCTCCTGGATCCGGACGCACCCGGCGACACCACACATCCGTAGCGGCGCACGCCGCGATCGAGGCGAGGGAGACCCGCCTGCACAGGCTCCTGCCTAATCCCAGAGCAGCAGCTCCTCGACTTCGCTGAGTCGCGCAAGCTGCTGTAATTGGGCCGGCATGTTCTCGTAGCGCAGGCTCTTCTTCGCGGCACGCGCGACGCTGAGCCATTCGAGCAGCAGAGCGAGTCCGGCGCTGTCGCTGGCCGTGACGCCGGACAAGTCGATGAAGCCCGCCGTACCGGCCGTAATGGCGGCGGATCCCTGCGGGAGCAGCGCCGCGACGGAATCGAAATCGAGCACGCCGGTGACGGCCGCACGCTCCCCGCCCTGCAGCGAAAACGCCCCCGAACCGACCACGCTCGCCACGACCGCGTTCAGGTGCCCGGCTTCGGGGCGATGCCCTCGCCTTCGAGACGCGTGATGACCTCGTCCAGACCTTTGGCCTGCACTTCGCTGCCGATGTCGGTGCGGAAACTCTTGATGTAAGAAATGCCGTCGATCACGACGTCCCAAGCCTTCCAGCCAGTGTCGGTCTTGTGCAGTTCGAATATGACCGGCACGACTTCGCCGGAAGCCCGCTTCACCTCGGTCCGGACACTCGCGCGCGTATCGTTCGGGTCCCCGGTGAACGGCAGGATCTTGAAACGATCGCCCGTGAAATCGACCAGCGCCGCGCCGTAATTTCGCAGCAGCGAGTGGTAGAACGCATCGACGAAGCGCTTGCGTTGATCGGGCGTCGCCGTCCGCCAGGTCAAACCCAAGACCAATCTCGCCGCAGCCTCAGTGTCGAAACTCGGCAGCAGCACGGTAGCCACCAAATGATCGAGCTTGGCCGGGTCCTTCTTGTAACTGGCGCGGTTTGCATCCAACTCGGTGAGCATGCGCTGCGCTGAGTCGGCGACGATCTGCGCAGGACCGGCATTCGCCGGCAGCGGGGAGGCCGCGGGCGCGCCGGCGGGGGCCGCTTGATCGGCGACGGCAAGGCCGCCTCCGACTGCGAGAGAGCCGGCCAGGATCCATGCGTTGACTGTGAGATTCTTGTTCATTTGGTCTTCTCCGGAGCCGCCGGCGCCGCGGCGTGGGCGGCATCGCCGTTACTCTTCGCAAAATTCGCCACCAACTGTCCGATCAGACTTTCGAGCACGAAGGCTGATTGCGTGAAATCGATTTGATCGTTGTTCTTCAGATAAGTTTCCGCGCCGCCCGCCGTCAAGCTGATGAACTTTCCGCCGAGCAAGCCCTGCGTGTTGATGCTGGCATCGCTGTCGGTCGGGATCTCGTTGTACTTATCACTGATGCTCATCTTGACGACCGCCTTGTAGACCTTCTGGTCGAAATCGATGCTCACGACCCGCCCGATCTCAACCCCCGACATCGAGACCGGGGAACCGACTTTCAAGTCCCCGACGTTGTCGAACTTGGCGATCACGTCGTAATGCGGTTTGCTGCCGAACGACAGACCGTGCGAGGTGGTCTGCGTCGTCAAAAAGAACAGCGCGCCGAATCCCAGCACGATGAATAGCCCCGTTCCCACACTCAAGCTCCGCGACTTGCGCATAACCCTTCCTCTTAGAGAAACATGGCTGTGATCAGGTAATCCAGGAACAGGGTCGTGACGGCGGACGTCACGACCGTGCGCGTCGTCGCGCGTCCCACGCCCTCGGCGGTCGGCTCGGCGTTGTAACCCTCGAACACCGCGATCAGGCTGCAGGCGACGCCGAAGATCAGGCTCTTGACGATACCCTCGTTGATGTCCCGGATGCCGACCGAGGCGCGCATCTGCGACCAGAAGCTGCCCGCATCGACGTGCATGATCTGTACGCCGATCAGCTGCGCGCCGTAGATGCCGATCATGCTGAAGATCGCCGCCAACAAGGGCATGGAGATCACGCCGCCCAGAAAGCGCGGCACGACGACGCGCTGTATGGGATCGACGGCCATCATCTCCATCGCGGAGAGCTGATCGGTCGCGCGCATGAGGCCGATCTCGGAGGCGAGCGCAGTGCCCGCGCGTCCAGCGAACAGCAGCGCCGTGACGACCGGGCCCAGTTCCTTGACCAGGCCGATCGCGGTCGCTGTGCCGAGCGCATCCTCGGAGCCGAACCGCTGCAGGAGCTGGAATCCCTGCAGGCCGAGCACCATGCCGACGAACAGGCCGGACAGCATGATGATCACCAGGGACAAGGCGCCGGCATTGAAAATCTGTTCGGCGACCAGCCCGAACCGCAGCAGCGCCCGCGGAGTCCCGACGGTCAGGCGCAGCAGGAACCGCGCCACGTCGCCGACACTCACCAGGGATTCGATCAGGCTGGACCAAAGATTGTTGGAGACTCTCACGTTTCTCCGTCGCGACCGAGCAGCTCGCCGAAGTACTCAGGGGCAGGATAATGAAAGGGCACGGGCCCGTCGGCAAGGCCGCCCATGAACTGCCGCACGATTTCCGACGGATAGGTCTGCAGTTGCTGCGGCGTACCGTGGGCGACCACCTGTCCGCCGGAGAGCAGGAACACGAGGTCGGCGACCGTCGAGATCTCCTGCACGTCGTGCGAGACGACGATGCTGGTCAGTCCGAGCGCATCGTTGAGACGGCGGATCAGGCGCAGGATCACACCCATCGAAATCGGATCGAGTCCGACGAACGGCTCGTCGTAGATCAGGATCTCCGGATCCATCACGATCGCGCGCGCGAGCGCCACGCGTCGCGCCATGCCGCCCGACAGCTCGGCCGGCATCAGATCGATCGCGCCGCGCAGGCCGACGGCCTGCAGCTTCGTGAGCACCAACTGGCGGATGAGTCGCTCGGGAAGTTCGGTGTGTTCGCGCAGCGGAAAGGCGACGTTCTCGAACACGTTCAAATCGGTGAGCAAAGCCCCGTTCTGAAACAGCATGCCCATGCGCCGCCGCAGCCCGTAAAGGTCCGTACGCGACAGGGTTTCGACGTCGGCGCCGTCGACGTGCACGGATCCCGAGTCGGGGCGCACCTGACGCGTGATGAGGCGCAGCAAGGTCGTCTTGCCCGTGCCGCTGGGACCCATCACCGCCGTGACCCGGCCACGGGGAATGTTCATGGACAGACCGTTGAAGACCGGGCGCCCGCCCACGGAATAATTGAGCGCTCGGATCTCGACGATGTTGGCGTTCTGATTCAAGGTGTTTCGTTGTAGACGCCCTCCCCGCGCGAGACGGGGAGGGCTGGTTCGACTTAAGGGATCAGGCCGCCGAGTTTTCCAGGGCGCCATTATAGGCGCCGACCGATGCGAGGCCATTCAATTTCGCGCGCTTGAACAGCGCCGCTTGACCTTGGCCGAAGCTCGAGGCATGTCCCGACCAGGCGACCAAGGCATTGTCCTGCAGTGCGCGCCCGTAACTGAACGTGACCGGCCAGGGCAAGGGACCCATGGCGTTGATCAACTGCAGGTGATGCGTGGCGTCGACCGAACTCTGTCCGCCGGACAGGAACGCGATCCCCGGAACCGCGGAAGGGACGTGCCGCTTCAGCACCCGCACGGTCGCCTCGGCCACTTGTTCCGGCGTCACCTTTTGCCCCGACTTCTTGCCCGGAACGATCATGTTCGGCTTGAGGACGATGCCTTCCAGGAACACGTTGGCCGCGAACAGATGATCGAAAACCGTCGCGAGCGTGGCCGAGGTCACCTCCTCGCAGCGTTCGATCGTATGCGCGCCGTCCATGAGCACTTCCGGCTCGACGATCGGCACGATGTTCGCTTCCTGACAGAGCGCCGCATAACGAGCGAGCGCGGCGGCGTTCGCCGCAACTGCATAGGGGGACGGGATGCCCGCGCCGATGTCGATGACCGCGCGCCACTTGGCGAAACGGGCGCCGAGCGCATGGTAGGCGGCAAGACGCTCGCGCAGTCCATCCAGGCCCTCAGTGATGGTCTCGCCGGGCGCACCTGCAAGAGGCTTTGCGCCGGTATCGACCTTGATGCCAGGGAGGATCCCAAGTTTCGTCAAATAGGTCGGAAACGGCACGCCGTCCTTAGTTTTCTGATGAATCGTTTCGTCGTAGAGGATCACACCGCTGATGTAATCGGCGGCACCCGGCGTCGTGAACAACAATTCCCGATAGGTCCGCCGGTTTTCCTCGGTGGACTCGATCTTGATACCGTTGAATCGCTTACCGATCGTGCTCGTACTCTCGTCGGCGGCCAAAATCCCCTTGCTCTTGGCAACCATTGCTTGGGCTATAGCTGTTAACTCTTGGTGGTTCATGACTGGCGTCTCTTGCTAAAGTGGTGATTGATAGACCGCCCTCAGGATAACAAACTTAGGCTGCTCCCGCGCTGCGGTGCTGCGGATCGCGCATTGCGGTGGAACTTGAGGTTAAATAGGACTAAAATCGTCCTCTATGCTGCGCATGGGAAAACTCACTGATTACGCCACCGTCGTTCTTGCCGCATTGGCGCAGGACCCGGCGAATCACTGCGCCGCCGCAGAACTCGCGAGCAAGACCCGCATCCGCCTGCCGACCGTCAGCAAGGTGCTCAAGGAGTTGCAACGCGCCGGCATGGTCATCTCGTCCCGTGGCCCCTTGGGCGGCTATCGGCTCGCACGCCGCCCGGACCAGATCACCGCTGCGCAGATCCTCGACGTGTTCGAGGGACCCGTGGCGATCACGGAGTGCAGCGCGGTGGCCAGCCAGTGCGGCATCGAGAAACTCTGCCGGGTTGGAGGCGCCTGGCAGAAGGTCAATGCGGCGATCCGGCGGGCCCTCGAGGACGTGACGCTGCACCAGCTCGCGGGCCTCGACGCCGTGGGCGTGCGTGTGGCACAGCTGGCCTCGGAAATTCGCATCGACGCGGCCCATCTCGGCCGCTCTCAAACCAACGGATAGACTATCGTGGCAAGCAAACCTTCCGACGTTGAAGCGCTGATGGGGCAGAAGTATCGGCACGGCTTCGTGACCGACATCGAATCGGACAGCCTCCCGCCGGGCTTGAGCGAGGACGTGGTCGCGGCGATTTCGCGCAAGAAGAGCGAACCTCAGTTCCTGCTCGATTGGCGGCTCAAAGCCTATCGCCATTGGCAGACCATGCGCGAGCCGACGTGGGCGCACGTGCATTACAAGCCGATCGACTATCAGGACATTTCTTATTATTCAGCGCCCCGCGCGCCGGTCGATGCGCCCAAGAGCTTGGACGAGGTCGATCCGAAACTGCTCGCCACCTATGCAAAGCTGGGAATTCCCCTGCACGAGCGTGCACGTCTGGCCGGGGTCGCGGTTGACGCGGTGTTCGACAGCGTCTCGGTCGCGACCACGTTCAAGGACAAGCTGGCCAAGGCCGGTGTGATTTTCTGTTCGTTTTCCGAGGCAGTGCACAATCATCCCGAGCTCATCGAGCAATACCTCGGCAGCGTCGTGCCCGCCGGTGACAATTTTTTTGCCGCGCTCAATTCGGCGGTCTTCTCCGATGGCTCCTTCGTCTACGTCCCGCGCGGCGTGCGCTGCCCGATGGAGCTGTCGACCTACTTCCGCATCAATGCGGCGAAGACCGGGCAGTTCGAACGCACGCTGATCATCGCCGCCGAAGGGGCGACCGTGAGCTATCTCGAGGGCTGCACCGCGCCGATGCGCGACGAGAATCAACTGCATGCTGCGGTCGTGGAATTGGTCGCGCTCGACGATGCGACCATCAAATATTCGACTGTGCAGAACTGGTATCCGGGGGACGAAAACGGCATCGGCGGGATTTACAACTTCGTCACCAAGCGCGGTGAATGCCGCGGCCGCAACGCCAAGATCTCGTGGACGCAGGTCGAGACGGGCTCCGCGATCACCTGGAAGTACCCTAGCTGCGTTCTCAAGGGCGAGGGATCGATCGGCGAGTTCTACTCGGTCGCGGTCGCGAACCATTACCAGCAGGCAGACACCGGCACGAAGATGATCCATGTCGGGCGCAATACCAAGAGCACGATCGTCTCAAAGGGCATCTCCGCGGGTCACGCCGAGAACACCTACCGCGGTCAGGTCAAAATACTGCCGGGCGCGGACGGCGCGCGCAACTTCACCCAGTGCGACTCCCTGTTGATGGGTGGTTTGTGCGCGGCGCACACCTTTCCCTACATGGAGGTGAAGAATCCGACCGCGACCGTCGAGCACGAGGCCAGCACCTCGAAGATCGGCGAGGATCAGCTGTTCTACTGTTTGCAGCGCGGGATCTCCGCCGAGGACGCGGTCAACATGATCGTGAGCGGATTCTGCAAAGTGGTTTTCAAAGAGTTGCCGATGGAGTTCGCGGTCGAGGCACAAAATCTCCTCAGCGTCAGCCTGGAGGGGTCCGTCGGATGAGCGTTCACTGGGTAATCGGGGAAGAATCTTGCTGAAGATCGAGAATTTGAGCGCCCGTGTCGCGGGCAAAGACATCTTGAACGGCATCGATCTGTGCATCAATGCGGGCGAGGTGCACGCCATCATGGGGCCGAACGGTTCCGGCAAGAGCACGCTCGCGCAGGTGTTGGCGGGCCGCGAGGACTACGAGGTGACGGGCGGCCGGATCACGTTCGACGGCCAGGACCTGCTCCTGATGAAACCCGAGGACCGCGCGCGCGCGGGCCTGTTTCTCGGCTTTCAATATCCCGTCGAAATACCCGGTGTGAACAACGTCTACCTGCTCAAGGCCGCGTTGAACGCCAAGCGCAAGGCGGCGGGCCTGCCCGAGGTCGACGCGTATGAATTCCTGGCGCTGATCAAACAGAAAATGAAATTCATGGAGATGAGCGAGGCGTTTCTGACGCGCGGCGTCAACGAGGGGTTCTCCGGCGGCGAGAAGAAGCGCAACGAGATCCTGCAGATGCTCGTGCTCGAACCCAAGCTCGCCATCCTGGACGAGACCGACTCGGGGCTGGACATCGATGCACTCAAAATCGTTTCCAAGGGCGTGAACAGCCTGCGCGATGCGAAGCGCGCGGTCGTGCTCGTGACCCACTACCAACGGCTGCTCGATTACATCGTGCCCGATCAAGTGCATGTGCTCTCGGGAGGCCGCATCCTCAAGTCCGGCGACAAGTCCCTCGCACTCGAACTGGAGCAGCGAGGGTACGACTGGGTCAAGGCGAGCCGAGTCGCATGAGCGTCGCGCCCGCGGCGCTGGCCGCATTCGCCGCGCAGTGGCAGGCGCGCACCGTCGACGCCCTGCACCCCTGGCGCGAGCAGGCAATGCTGCGCTTCCTGCGGCTCGGACTGCCCGGCAGCCGCGACGAGAGTTGGCGCTATACGAGTTTGCGCGGGCTCGCCGCGTCCGACTTCGTCGCCTCGACCGAGGAGACCCTCGGTGCCGGGCCGACGGATCCGACTTTCAATTACACCTTGCCCCTCGATGCCGTCCGCGTCGATCTGGTCAACGGGTATCCGCAACCGGCGTCCCTGCCGACGGCGGCGGGCCTGAGGCTCGCGAGTCTGCGGGACCGGGCGCGCGACGATGCGGCGGACTTGAGCACCCGGCTCGGTGCACCGTCGGATTCGGAGCAGCAGCGCTGGGCGCTACTCAATGCCGCCTTGTTCGTCGACGGCTTGCACGTGCTCATCGATGGCGTGGTGGACGTGCCGCTGCTCCTTGTGCATCACACGCACGGGCCCAGCGCCAACACCTCGGCCCATCCGCGCCTCTTGGTCGAGGCAGCGCCCGGCAGTAGCGCGACCATCATCGAATGGCACGTCGAGACCGGCGCGGGCGCGACCCTCTGCAATTCGGCGGCGCAGATCGCGCTCGCGCCGGACGCGCAAATCGAGCACTACCGGATCTTCTCGGCCGGGCCGGCCGCGACGAACATCGATACCCTGGAAATTCGCCTGGCAGCGAACAGCCGCTGCAAGCAATTCACGGTGGCGCTCGGCGGCGAATTGCTGCGCACGAACCTGGAGGCCCATCTCGATGGCGCGGGCGCCGAACTCGACAGTTTCTCGTTGCTCGTCGGGTCCGGACCACGGCATGTGGATTGCATGAACGTCGCCGCGCATCACGCGCCGCGCACGCAGAGCCGTCAGACTGCGCGCGAGATCGCGGGCGACACGAGCCGCGTGATCTTCAACAGCAAGGTGATCGTCGACGCCGGCGCGGCCCACGCGCAGTCGCAGCAATCGAGTCGCGGACTGCTGTTGTCGCCCGGCGCCGAAATCGATACGCGGCCGCAACTCGAGATTCACACCGATGAGGTGAAGTGCGCGCATGGAGCGACGACCGGGCGCCTCGATCCGAACATGCTGTTTTACATGCTCTCGCGCGGCATAGACCGGGCGACGGCCCAGAGCCTGCTCGTCTATGCATTCCTCGCCGACGTGCTCACCGACATGTCCTCGCGCGGAACGCGCGCGGGCGTCGAGGCGCAGCTGATAAGCCAATTGCCCGATTCCGATCTGTTGCGAGAATTCCGATGAACAACACCGTAAGCGTGCTCGAGCCCGCGAGATTCGACGTTGCCGCCGTGCGCAGGGAATTCCCCGTGCTCGCACGCACCATTCACGGTCACCCGCTCGCCTTTCTCGACAATGGCGCCTCGGCACAGCGACCGAGCGCCGTGATCGCGGCCGTCGACGACTACGAACGGCATCACCACGCGAATATCCATCGCGGCGTCCATGCCTTGAGTCAGGAAGCCACGGCGCTCTACGAAAATGCGCGCGACCGGATCGTGCCGTTCGTGAATGCGCGCTCGCGTCAGGAGATCGTATTCGTGCGCGGCACGACGGAGGCGATCAATCTGGTCGCCCAGAGCTATGCCCGCCCCCTGCTGCGTCCCGGCGACGAGATCCTGATCACCCACCTCGAACACCACGCGAACATCGTGCCCTGGCAGATGGTCTGCGACCAGACGGGTGCGACGCTCGTCGTCGCGCCGATCGACGAGCGGGGCGAGGTTCACTTCGAGGCGGTCGAGGCCCTGATGAGCCCGCGCACGAAGCTGCTCGCCTGCGCCCACGTATCGAATTCCCTGGGCACGGTTCTGCCCGTGCACCGCCTCGTCGCCGCCGCCAAGGCACGCGGCATCGTGACCCTGATCGACGGCGCCCAGGCGATCCCGCATCTGCCGGTCGACGTGCAGGCGCTGGACTGTGATTTCTACGCTTTCTCCGCACACAAGGTCTTCGGCCCCACCGGCATCGGCGTTCTCTACGGCCGCGAAAGCGTGCTCGAACGCATGCCGCCGTGGCAGGGAGGCGGCGACATGATCCTGACCGTGAGCTTCGCCAAGACCACTTACAACGCCCTGCCCTACAAGTTCGAGGCGGGAACGCCCAATATTTCCGGCGTCGTCGGACTCGGTGCGGCGATCGACTGGCTCGGGACCCTGGATCTCGAGGCGGCGCATGCGCACGAGTCGGAGTTGCTCGCCTATGCGACCGAGGTGCTCGAGGGAATCGAGGGCCTGAGGGTGATCGGCACGGCGGCCGACAAGGCGAGCCTCGTTTCCTTCGTTGTCGCGGGGGTGCATCCGCACGATCTCGGAACGATCCTGGACCAGGACGGCATCGCGATCCGCACGGGCCATCACTGTGCGCAGCCGGTCATGGATTTCTTCCGCGTGCCGGCAACCGCGCGCGCTTCGTTCGCGTTCTACAACACTTTCGAGGAAATAGACCGTCTCGGCGCCTCGGTGGCGCGCGCACGCCGTCTGTTCACCTGAGTCCCGCCATGCAACTCGCCGACCTCTACCGAGACGTGATCCTCGATCACAACCGCCAGCCGCGCAACTTCGGCGAATTGTCGCCGGCGGACGCGACCATCGAAGGATTCAACCCGCTGTGCGGTGACCGCCTGACGCTGCGGCTGCGCTTCGGCGACGACCGCATCGAGGAGATCAAATTCGACGGCGCTGGTTGTGCGATCTCGACGGCATCCGCATCGCTGATGACCGAGGCGGTCAAGGGCAAGACGCGCGCCGAGGCGCTCGCCCTGTTCGAGCGCATACACCTGCTGCTCACCGACGACGCCGCACCGGTCGATGACGAAGAACTCGGCAAGCTCGCCGCACTCTCGGGCGTCCGGGAGTTTCCGGCGCGGGTCAAATGCGCGAGCCTCTGCTGGCACACGCTCGCGAGGGCGCTGCGTTCCAGTCAGGGGCAGGGCCCGGCCGCGGTATCCACGGAATGACGGCCCCCTCGAGGTAATCACCAGCCATGCGCTCCTATGAAAATGAACCAATCGTCGTGCAGCGCGACGTGCGTGCCGTCGCGATACCCGCCGGCGTCGAGGTGACTCTCAAGGTAGGTCAGGTCGGCTACATCACACAGGCGCTCGGCGGCAGTTTCACCGTCTACGTCGAGGGCAATCTTTTCCGCATCCCCGGCAGCGAAGCCGACGGCATCGGAATGACCGTCGCCAAAGCGCCGGAAGTGCCTCCGGAAGCGTCCGAGGAAGACATCAAGAACGTCGTCTGGCAGCAGCTGCGGACCTGTTACGACCCGGAGATTCCCGTCAACATTGTCGATCTTGGCTTGATCTACGAGTGCGACGTCCGCCAGAACGAGGATGCCACCCGCACCGTGGAAATCAAGATGACGCTGACGGCGCCCGGATGCGGCATGGGCGAGGTCCTCGTGCAGGACGTGCGCGACAAGGTCCAGATCGTCCCGACCGTCGCGCGCGCCAACGTGGAGCTCGTCTTCGATCCGCCCTGGAACCACACGATGATGTCCGAAGAGGCCCGGCTGCAAACGGGCATGATGTAGTTCGAGGCTGGAGCACACGTGAACTGGATCGATGCCGGACCGGTCGGCGAACTCGCCGAGGGCCAATCCATCTCGATCGCCGTCGGCCGGCGGCAGGTGGCGGTCGCGCGCTGTGAAGGCGCCTTCTTCGCAATCGAGGACATCTGCACGCACGACGACGCAGAACTCACCGGAGGCGCGATCGAGGGCTGCGAGATCATCTGCCCACGGCACGGTGCGCGCTTCTGCCTGCGCACGGGGCGCGCCCTGACGCCGCCGGCCTACGAGTCGGTACGAGTTTTCGAAACCAAGATCGAGGCGGGACGGATTTGGGTACGCGGCGACTGATTCTGTTGCGTCACGGACAGGCGCAGCCGGAGGCTCCGCAGTCCGACGACTTCGACCGCGTGCTGACGGAACGAGGGACGCGCGAGGCGGATATCATGGCGCGGCTGCTGCTTGCCCGCGGCTGGATTCCGGATTGCTGGATCGCGAGCCCGGCCGAGCGGACGCGCACGACTGCGATGCGTGTGGCGCAGGGCTGCGGCGTGGATCCGCGGAGCATCGCCTTGCTGCCGGAACTCTATTCAGCCGGCCCTGAAGCGATCTGGGTGGCGCTCTCGGCGCGCGAGGCTTCGCAATCCTGCGTCCTGATCTGCGGCCACAACCCCAGCCTGAGTCAATTGGCGAGCCGCCTGGGCGAGTCCTCCCGGCGGCGTGACTTGCCCACCGCGGGACTCGCGACGGGAGTCTGGGAAGCGCCCGATTGGTCGGCGGTGCAGCCGCAAAACGCGCAGGACTGCGAGTTCGCGGCGCCCGGTCTTTAAAACGCGTAAGCCAGGTTGACGGTGGTCAGGGTGTCGGTCGCCTTGCTATCAGGCGGCGGACTCGTGTTGTGGCGGACGGCATAGGCCACGCTCAAGGACAGCTTGGTGCTCACCTTCACGCTGGCCGCCAGATCATCCTCGAGGTAGGTGTTCACGCTCGCATAGGTGAACTTCAGGTCATTCGTGAGCTTGGTCGTCGAGGTGAGCGCTTGCTCGTATTTGGCTTCGCCCTGGAGCACAGCCGTGTTTTCCTTCTCGCCCTTGACCTTGTCGATCTGCACGCCGTCGGCGTTCAAGATCGGCTCGTAGGGCTGCAGCTGGCCGTAACCGAAGCCGAGTTGCGCGGTCAACTTCGTCGTGTCCGAGGCGATGAGCTTGCGGCCGTAGCCCACGGTCGCGTTCGCCTGGTAGGCGAAGCCGCTGAACTCGTCGTCAATGTAGGCAACGCCGCCGAACACGAAATCAGCGTTCGTGAGATCGTAATTCGATTGAAAAGCGGCATCCTTGCGGTTCGCGGAGGTGACACCGGTGCTCTTCGCCGACAAGTCGCCAACGGTCAAGGTGTGTTTCCAGGGACCGATCTGATCGCTGATGGCGAGCTTCGCATCGAAGGTATCGGCATTGGTGTTGCCCTTGGCATCGACGAAGCCGAGCTCGCCTTTGCCCGACCAACCCTGGGGAGGCGGCGCATCGTCCGCGACTGCAACGCGGGCCGCCATGAGGACGAGACACGCCAAGAGGCCGCCTTCGACCCGTCCAATCTTGTGCGCTCGACGCATGACATTCGTTCCTCGGCTGTTTCGGGAGGCGCGGATTATATCGAGCGAGGCTCCGGTGTCCAGACCGATGTTATGTCTGATCCCGTTGCAGCCGCATGAGGCGGCGCCGGTCGCGCTTGTCGGGCCGCGCGTCCGGCCGGGGCCTGCTCTGCTGCGCGAGGCGCTGCTGTTCGCGCAGGCGGTCGCGACGCGCCGAACTCTCGGGCGTCTCGGCGTAGCACAGCGCCGCCTCGGCGGCCGGACCCCGCCGCAGTGGCAGCGCACGCACGAGGAATTCGGCGACGATGCCCTGCAAGGAGATGCTGATGAAATCACCCGGTCGCACGCGATGCGAGGCCTTGACGCGCTCCCCGTTCAAGTGAACCTTGCCGCCCGCGATCGCCCCCGCGGCGATCGACCGCGTCTTGTAGAACCGGGCATAAAGCAGCCATTTGTCCAGACGGTGGTTGGCGCCGGAACCGTCGTCGGCCGAATCGTCGTCGCGCATTGCAGCTATAATAACCCGCTGCCCCACGCCCCCGCTGCTCGAAAGGATGCCTCGTGATCGGAGAATTTCGCGAAAGATTGCGCCAGAATACCGCCGAACTCGAGAGCACGGGCTTGCTCAAGCGCGAGCGCGTGATCGGGTCGGCCCAAGGTCCCGTCGTACGCCTGGCCGACGGCCGGGAGATGATCAATCTCTGCGCCAACAATTACCTCGGACTCGCCAATCATCCCTCGGTTCGGGAGGCGGCGCACGCCGCGCTCGATCGCTACGGCTATGGCGTCGCCTCGGTCCGCTTCATCTGCGGAACCCAGAGCGTGCATGCCGAACTCGAGCAGCGCTTGAGCCGCTATCTCGGCATGGAGGACACGATCCTCTATTCTTCATGCTTCGACGCGAACGGGGGACTGTTCGAGACTCTGCTCGACGACAGCGACGCCGTGATCAGCGATTCGCTCAATCACGCCAGCATCATCGACGGGATCCGGCTCTGCAAGGCGCGGCGCTTGCGCTATGCGAACGGCGACCTCGACGAACTCGAGACCTGTCTCAAAGAGGCTCAATCGGCGCGGGTGCGGTTGATCGCCACCGACGGGGTGTTCTCGATGGACGGATCGATCGCGAAGCTCGCGGAGATCTGCGACCTGGCCGACCGGTACGGCGCCCTCGTCATGGTCGACGATTCCCATGCCACGGGTTTCATCGGCGCGAGCGGACGCGGATCGCACGAACTGCGCGAGGTCATGGAGCGCATCGACATTCTGACGGGCACGCTCGGCAAGGCCCTGGGCGGCGCCAGCGGCGGCTATGTCGCCGCCCGCGGCGAGATCGTGGCCTGGCTGCGTCAACGTTCCCGCCCCTACCTGTTTTCGAACAGCATCCCGCCGGTCGTGGCCGCCGCGACGCTGCGGGTGATCGACTTGCTCGAGACCTCGCCCGAGTTGCGCGAGCGCGTGCATGCAAATGCGCGACACTTCCGCGGGAGCATGCAGAAGCTGGGCTTCTCGCTGCTGCCCGGAGAACACCCGATCATCCCGATCATGCTCGGCGAGGCGCCGCTCGCCGTTGCGCTGGCCGAGAAAATGCTGGACGAGGGTGTCTACGTCGTCGCTTTCTCGTTTCCGGTCGTGCCTAAGGGCAAGGCGCGGATACGCACGCAGATGAATGCGGCGCATTCGACGGAGCAACTCGATCGGGTCGTCGCGGCATTCGCCAAGGCGGGCCGGGAACTCGGCATCATTTCTTGAGAACACGACATCTTCGAAGGTAAGCCCATGAAAGCACTCGTCAAGGCACGCGCGGAACCGGGGATCTGGCTGCAGGACATTCCGGAACCCGCGGTCGGCCACAATGACGTCTTGATCAAGATCCGCAAGTCGGCGATTTGCGGGACCGACATGCACATTTTCAACTGGGATGCCTGGGCGCAGAAATCCGTGCCCGTGCCGATGGCCGTCGGCCACGAGTATTCCGGCGAGATCGTCGAGGTCGGCAGCGAGGTGCGCGGCTTCCGCATCGGCGATCGCGTTTCCGGCGAGGGGCACATCACCTGCGGCCATTGCCGCAATTGCCGCGCCGGCCGCCGGCACTTGTGCCGCAACACCCTCGGCGTGGGCGTGAATCATCCCGGCGCCTTCGCGGAATACTTGACGCTCCCCGCGACCAATGTCTTCAAGCTGTCGCCGGCGATCGACGACGACATCGCCTCGATCCTCGACCCGTTCGGCAACGCGACGCACACGGCCCTCGCCTTCAACGTCGTGGGTGAGGACGTGCTCATCACGGGCGCGGGCCCGATCGGGATCATGGCGGTCGCAATCGCGCGGCATTGCGGCGCACGCCACGTGGTCATCACCGACGTGAACGACTACCGCCTGAGCCTCGCGTCCGCCATGGGCGCCTCCAAGGCGCTGAACGTGGCGCGCGAGTCACTCGACGTCGCCATGAAGGAGCTCGGCATGGAGGAAGGCTTCGACGTCGGCTTCGAAATGTCCGGCAACGCCTCGGCGCTGCGCGAAATGCTGCGCACGATGAACCATGGCGGCAGCATTTCCATGCTCGGTATTCCACCGGGGGAGACCGCGATCGATTGGAACCAGGTGATTTTCAAAGGCCTCGTGATCAAGGGGATTTACGGCCGCGAGATGTTCGAGACTTGGTACAAGATGTCGAGCATGCTGCAAAGCGGCCTCAACGTACGTCCGGTGATCACGCACCGGCTCGGAATCCGCGACTACCTCGAGGGATTCGAGATCATGAATTCCGGCAAATCCGGCAAGGTCATTTTGGACTGGGCGGCGCTCTGAACGACAAGGTCGGCTGCGTGCACCAGCAATAAGCATAGAGCCCGCGCGGATCGTTGAGCCGGGCAATCGCGCGGGCCTGCTCCAGCACCGGATCGAGCATGCGCTCGATGTCGCCGCGCACCGGAACGATGCCCACGGCGCGCCCGACGGACAGAGCCTGTGAGCGTAGCTGCAGCAACAATTGCTCTCGCAGACTGAGTTCCTGCTGAATGTAGTCGACGCCGAAGTCACCGCTCAAATCAGCGAGCCGCGCCGCCGCTGCGGTCGCATCGGGCAGACCGCCCAGATGGTCAACGAGACCGATGCGCTCCGCGTCGGCGCCCGCCCAGACTCGGCCCTGGGCGATCTTGTCGATGTCCTCGACGGTCTTTTTCCGGCCTTCGGCGACGCGGCCGAGAAACTCAGCATAGGCATGATCGACCGAGGTCTGTAGGATCTCGCGCGTGTCGGCGCTCAACCCGCGATCGAGGCGCATGCCGCCCGCGAGCGGGGTCGTGCCGATACCGTCGACTTTGACACCGAGCTTTTCGAGCGTGTGCTCGAACGTGGGCACGACGGAGAACACGCCGATCGAACCGGTCAGTGTCGTCGGACTGGCGAAGATCTCGTTGGCCGCCGCAGAAATATAGTAGCCGCCCGAGGCCGCATAGGTGCTCATCGAAACGACGACCGGCTTGCCCGCCTGGCGCAAGCTCTGCACCTCGCGCAGGATTTGTTCGGACGCGAACATGCTGCCGCCGGGGCTGTCGACGCGCAGCACGACCGCCTTCACGCTGCTGTCGTAGCGCGCCTGGCGCAGCAAGTCTGAGGTGCTCTCACCGCCGATCGTGCCCGGCGGCTGCCGGCCGTCGAGTATCTCGCCCGCCGCCACGACGATACCGACGCGCGCCTCGGACTTCGGCTTGAGGGCGCGCTTGGACCGCATCGACACCAGATACTGGCTCATGTCGACGGCATTGAACGAATGACTGTCGGCATCCTCGCCGACCAGGGTCTTCAGGTCGTCGGCGAGCTGGCGCCGGCTCTTCAGACCGGTCACCAAACCGCGCTGCACCGCCAGGCGCGCCGCATCGCCGTGCAGGGCCGTGAGCGCCGCGGGCTCCTGCGCCACGTAGTCGTCGAGCGCGGTCGGGGGTAGTGAACGGGCGTGCGTGACGTCGCGCTGGTAAGCGCCCCAGAGCACTGCGAGCCACGCAGAAGTCTCCTCCCGCTCGCTCGGCGCCATGTCGCTGCGCGAGTATTGATCCGTGTAGCTCTTGAAGGTCCCGGCGCGAAACACGTTGACGTCGACGCCGAGCTTGTCGATCGCGTCCTTGAGGAACATCCGGTAGTAGCTGAAGCCGTCGATATAGACCAGACCCAGCGGATCGAGGTAGACCTCGCCCGCCTGTGCCGCCAGATAATACTGTGTCTGGTCCAGGGAATCGGCAGCGACGACGACCCGCTTGCCCGCAGCCCGGAAATCGCGCAACGCGGCGCCGACTTCCTGGAGTTTGGACAGGCCGGAGGGCGCAAGGTCACCGAGGTCGAGCACGATCAGCTTGATGCGCGCATCGTCCTTGGCTGCGGCGATCGCGTCGATGACGTCGCGCAGCAGCGTCTCGGGCGCGGGCCCTCCCGAGGCCTGGCCGATCGCGCGGCGCAGGCTGTCAGAGGAGAGTTGCTCGACGAGTTCGCCCTGCGGTTCGATCACGAGGGCCGCGGAGCGCGGGATCACCGGAATCGACGTATGCAGGGCCGCCAGGAGGAAACCGAAAATCACGAGCAACAGCACCAGGCTCAAGGCCTTGCGAATCCCGTCGAGGATTCGCCACACCAGCAGGAAAACTCCTTTCAGTGCAGTGCCGAAACTCATCGATCGCCTCCCGGCGCAGAGACCTCAGCGACGTGGTGTCGGGTCTTCAGATCTTCTCTTCGATGCGCGCTGCCTTACCGGACAACTCGCGCAGGTAATAGAGCTTGGCACGACGTACGGCGCCGCGGCGCTTGACGCTGACTTCGCTGATCGACGGACTGTGCGTCTGGAACACACGTTCGACGCCCTCGCCGTGCGAAATCTTGCGGACCGTGAAGGAGGAATTCAGGCCGCGATTCTTCTTCGCGATCACGACGCCCTCGTAGGCCTGCACGCGTTCGCGATCACCTTCGATGACTTTGACCTGAACCACGACGGTGTCGCCGGGGTTGAAGTCAGGAAACTTCGCCAACGCACGTTCGCCGTTCAACGCTTGGATGATTTTATTCATAACGATCTCGACCTCACCTATGACTTGTCTTCGCCCTGTGCTGAGCGCGCCGCGCGCTCTTTCTTGAATTCTTCCAGCAATGTCCGTTCTTCCGCATTCAATCCGCGCCGCTCGAGCATCGCCGGCCTGCGCAACCAGGTGCGTCCCAGGGCCTCGCGCAGGCGCCAGCGGCGAATCGCCGCGTGATCGCCGCCGATCAGCACCTCCGGGACGGCGCCGGCAGCGTGGGTCGGCGGCCGCGTATAATGAGGCCAATCGAGCAAGCCGTCACTAAACGATTCTTGGACTGCAGATTCGCTGCTGCCCAAGGTTCCCGGCACGAGCCGCGCAATCGCATCGATCACGACCAAGGCCGGCAATTCGCCGCCCGAGACGATGTAATCCCCGATCGACCAGGTTTCATCGATCTCCGTGGCGATGAAACGCTCGTCGATGCCCTCATAGCGTCCCGCCACGAGCAGTAGTCCGGGCAGTCCCAGCGCTTCGCGCGCCCGGCGCTGATCGAAGCGTTCGCCGTCCGCGCCCAGATAAACCCGCTTACTGCCCTGCGGCAGCCGGTCCGCAGCCGCATGCACGGCCGCCTGCAGCGGATCCAGCTTCAGTATCATGCCCGGACCCCCGCCGTAGGGTCGGTCATCGACCGACCGGTGGACATCCTGCGTGAACTCGCGTGGATCGACGCACTCGACCTCGACACCGCCCCGCTCGACCGCGCGTCCGACGACCCCGTGCGCCAGAGCGTCGTGGATCATCTGCGGGAACAAGCTCACTACGGCGATTCGCATCGCTTCATCCCGTCGGTTCGTCCCAATCGACCACCACGCGACGGGCGCCCAAATCGACGCGGCGCAAATGCTGCGGCACCGCTGGAATCCAGAACTCCGCCTCGCCGCGCACGACCATCAAGGCATGCGCCGTCGTCTCGATGAAATGATCGACCCGACCTAAAGCTTTGCCGGCCAGATTCACGACTTCGCAGCCGAGCAAATCGCTGCGGTAGAAATCCTGACTCCGGCCCTGCGGCAGATCCGCGCGGGGTACGACGATGACCGCACCGCGCAAGGCTGCCGCCCGATCACGGTCGTCGACCCCAACGAGCTTGGCCGTCAACTGACCGCCACTGCGCCCGGTCGACTCGATTTTGAAGATCTCGGTCTTGTCATGCCGCAAAAGCTGCAGCCGGCGTTTCTCGAAGACTCGCTCCGGTGGGTCCATGAAGGAACGGACCTTGATCCATCCTCGGACGCCAAAAGGAGCTCCCACGCAGCCCATCTCGACGAGCGGCTGTGCGCCGGTTGAAGCGCCAGGCGATGAATCCTCGCTCGGCGTGTCCACGCGCACCGCGGGAGACTTAGGTCTTACCTTAAGCCGCTACCGCTTGCTTGCGAAACGTGGTCAGCAGTTGCTTGACCCGATCCGACATATGGGCGCCCTCGCCCAGCCAGTGCTCGATACGGGCCACGTTCAAACGCAGCTTGACTTCCGCACCGCGCGCTACCGGATTGAACAAGCCGACGCTTTCGAGACTCATGCCTCCCTGGCGCTTGCGACTGTCCGTCACGACCACGTGATAGAACGGGGTCTTCTTGCCGCCACGCCGAGTCAATCGAATCGTCACCATGTCATCACCTTCAGGCAAAAGATAGCCGCTAATAGTAATAAAAATGAGGCCTTGAGCGCAAGTGAGGTGGCCCAAAAACGGCGCCGGGACCACCAAGCTGGGCCAAAAGCGCCCTAATCGGCCAATCAGCGTCACTAAAGGCTTCCCGGCGGAGCTTCCGATGGGCCGCCCTGGTCTGTTTCCTCGGTCTGTTTCCTCGGTCGTTTTATTGGGGGCCGAAACCGCCGGGCATCCGGCCGGCCATGCCGCGCATCATGTTCTTGAGCATGCCGCCTTTGGCCATCCGTTTCATGGTCTTCTGCATTTGATCGTATTGTTTCAACAGGCGGTTGACCTCGGGCAGCTGCACGCCAGCCCCGGTGGCGATCCGGCGCTTGCGTGAACCGTCGATCATGTCGGGACGGCGCCGCTCGCGCGGAGTCATCGAGTCGATGATTCCGATCTGGCGCTTGAGGGCCTGCGGATTCACCGCGCCCGCGGCCTTGGCGGCGTTCGCCTGCATCTGCGCGGGCAGCTTGTCGAGGACGGCCGCCATGCCGCCCATGCGCTGCAGCTGGGCAAGTTGATCGCGGAGGTCGGCGAGGTCGAAATTCTTGCCGCTACTGATTTTCTTGGCGAGTTTCTCCGCCTTTTCCTGGTCGACCTGCTCCTGCACCTGCTCGACCAGCGACAAGACATCGCCCATGCCGAGGATCCGCGAAGCGATGCGCTCGGGCTGAAAGAGTTCGAGAGCGTCGGACTTCTCGCCGGTGCCGATGAACAGGATGGGCTTGCCCGTCACCTGTCGCACCGACAGGGCCGCACCGCCTCGCGCGTCGCCATCGGCTTTGGTCAGGATCACGCCGGTGAGACTCAGCGCCTCGTTGAACGCCTTGGCGGCATTGATTGCATCCTGGCCCGCCATGCTGTCGACGACGAACAAGCGCTCGTGAGGATGCAATTCCGCCTCGAGTTGCGCGGCCTCGGCCATCATGTCCGCGTCGACATGCAGGCGCCCTGCCGTATCGAGCAGGAGCACATCGTAGGCTTGCAGCGTCGCCTGCGAGAGGGCGCGCTTGGCGATCGCGAGCGGCGACTCGCTCGCTTCAGCCGCGGCGAAACCGGCGCCCACCTGCGCGGCCAAGGTTTGCAGCTGCAGGATTGCGGCGGGACGGTACACGTCGGTGCTGACCATGAGCACCTTCTTCCGCTCCTTCTCGATCAGCCAGCGCGCCAGCTTGCCGGCGGTCGTGGTCTTGCCCGCGCCCTGGAGCCCGGCGAGCATGATCACCACGGGTCTTTGGGCGCGCAGATTCAGTCCGGTGCTCGCCTCTCCCATGAGGCTCGTCAGCTCTTCGTGGACGACCTTGATGAAGGCCTGCCCCGGCGTCAGGCTCTTGATGACCTCGGTGCCCACGGCGCGCGCCTTGACGGCCTCGGTGAAGGTCTTGACGACCGGCAAAGCCACGTCGGCCTCGAGCAGAGCGAGGCGCACCTGGCGTACGGTCTCGGCGATATTGTCTTCGGAAAGGCGGCCGCGGCCCGAGAGCGCGCGCAGTGCCGAACCGAGTCTTTCGGTCAGTTGATCGAACATAGTGGTCTCACGAGGGGCTAGATAACGAAAGTCCTTGGTATCATAACGGCTGTCCACATCACTTAGGGTCACCCTTGCTGCTCGCCGCCACTTTATTCCTGCTGTACTCCGCCAGTGCCTGGACGATGCTGCGCAGCGTAACGAACCGTCGATTGGATCCGCTGGCCTGGGCCCTGACGTTCGCGGCGATTTTCGCCCACAGCGACGCGATCGTCCATCTCATGCTGCGGATCGTCCCGTTTTCGATCGGTCTGCTCGAGGCGATCTCGATGCTAGGGTGGACGCTTGCGGCGCTGGCCTGTTTCATCGCCTTCGAACGTCAAAATCGCGTCCTGACTGCAATTCTGCTCGGCAGCGCGGCCTTCGGCGCGACCGCGACCCGGGCCGGCCCGTCCTTCGCCGAGGACGCAACCGCGGGCTGGGAACTGACGGCGCACATCCTGCTGTCGATGGGTGCGGCGGCTCTGCTGTTCGCGGCAGCGGTCACCGCGGTGCTGTTGTTCGTGCTCGACCGCCGGCTACGCTCGCGCCGCCTCACGGCTCTACCGAGCGCGCTGCCGCCGGTCGACACGCTCGAACAAATCATGTTCCGCAGCATCACGGCCGGCTTTTCGTTGTTGACCCTGGCGTTGTTGACCGGTTTCGTTTTCGTCACGAACCTATGGACCCAGCACCTCGAACACAAGACCGTCTTTTCCGTCATCGCCTGGGTGATCTTCGCCGTGCTGCTGGTCGGCCGCAAGCTCTACGGCTGGCGCGGGCGTGTTGCCGTCCGTCTCACGCTCGCCGGATTCGTGTTCGTGGTCCTGGCTTATTTCGGTTCTAAGTTCGTGCTCGAGGTTCTTCTGGGACGTCACTGGGGCTGATCCGAAGCGGACGATGCAACACCTGTCCATCGGTTTTCTGTTCTCGGCGCTGGCTGCGCTGCTGTTGCTGGCCGCCTTCTTCGCGGGCAGCGAAACGGCCCTCATGAGCCTGAACCGATACCGCCTGAGACACCGCGCGAAAGCCGGTAATCGTGGCGCGCGGCTCGCCGAAACGCTGCTTGCGCAGCCGGATCGACTGATCGGTCTGATCCTGCTGCTGAGCACGGTGGTCAATGTGGTCACGCCCACCCTGGTCGGTTTGATCGCCTTCCGGCTGGGCGGCGACTTCCTGGTCGCGATCGGCGTGATCGCGCTGACCTTCGTCCTGCTCATCTTCTGCGAGGTAGCCCCGAAGACCTTCGCGGCGCTGCATCCCGAGCAACTCGCGATTCCGGCCGCCTACATCTACACCCCCCTGCTGATTCTCTTCTACCCGTTCGTGTGGGCGACCAACCTGCTCGCGAACGGCACGCTGCGGCTGCTGGGCGCGTCTCAGCAGCGCGCCTCGAACGCGCTCAGCAGCGAGGAGCTGCGCACGGTCGTGGCCGAGGCCGGCGCAATGATCCCGCACCGCCATCAGCAGATGCTGGTCAGCATCCTCGATCTCGAGAATGCGACCGTCGAGGACATCATGGTGCCGCGTGTGGAGATCGTCGGCGTAGACGTCGAAGATGACTGGGACAAGATCGTCGATCAGCTGCGCCAGACCCAGCACACGCGCCTGCCGGTCTACGAGGGCGAGATAGACCGCATCATCGGCGTCCTGCACATGAAGAGCGTGGTCCATGAACTCGCGCGCGGTCGGCTGGATCGCGAGTCCTTGATCGAGTCGGCTACCAGCCGGGATGCCTACTTCGTCCCGTCCGGCACGACCTTGAACATGCAGCTGCTGAATTTTCAGCGCGACAAGCGTCGCATGGCGTTCGTCGTCGACGAATACGGCGACATTCAGGGACTTGTCACGCTGGAGGACATCCTCGAGGAGATCGTCGGCGAATTCACGACGGATCCGGCGACGATGATGCACAAGGACGTGCACAAGGAATCCGACGGCAGCTTCGTCGCGAACGCCGCCTCCTCGATCCGGGCCCTGAACCGCTCGATGCGCTGGAATCTGCCGACCGACGGGCCGAAGACGCTCAACGGCTTGATCGTCGAGTACCTCGAGACGATCCCGGAACCCGGGACTACGCTGAAGCTCGCCGGCTACATGCTCGAGGTCCTGCAGACCGGCGACAATGCCGTCAAGACCGTGCGGATCAAGCCGCCCGCACCGGTGATCTCCACGGCGGCATCTACAAAGCGTCGAGCGCCTGGCTGAGGCGCGTCACGCTGATCACCCGCATCCCCTCGGGTGATCGCTTCGGCACGTTCGCCTCAGGGACGATCGCTGTCGTGAAGCCGTGTTTGGCCGCCTCGCGCAGCCTTTCCTCACCGTAGGGTACCGGCCGAATCTCGCCGGCGAGCCCGAGCTCCCCGAAGGCCACGAGGGACGTCGGCACGGGCGCATCGCGCAGGCTGGAGCGAGCCGCCAGCACGATCGCCAGGTCCCCGGCGGTCTCGGCGAGCCGCACCCCGCCGACGACGTTGGCAAACACGTCTTGAGCCTGCAGGGCGAGACCCGCATGCCGGTGTGCGACCGCGAGCAGCATCGTGAGGCGGTTCCCGTCGATGCCGACCGCGACCCGGCGGGGGTTGGCGCCGAGACTCGCGTCGGCGAGCACCTGCACCTCGATCAACAGCGAACGAGTACCCTCGCGCATCACGGTGATCACGCTGCCGGGAACCGGCTCGCCGTGCCGCGACAGGAAAATCGCGGAAGGGTTCGTCACCTCGCGCAAACCCTGTTCGACCATCGCGAAGACACCGATCTCGTTCGCCGCGCCGAACCGGTTCTTGACCGAGCGCAGGACGCGAAAGCGGCTGCCGGTATCGCTTTCGAAGTACAACACCGTGTCGACCATATGCTCGAGCACGCGGGGACCCGCGATCTGTCCTTCCTTGGTGACATGGCCCACCAGGAGCACGGCCGTTGCAGCGCTCTTCGCGTAGCGGACCAGCGCGGCGGTGCACTCACGCAGTTGCGAGACCGCGCCGGGGGCTGATTCCACGTGCTCGGAATACATCGTTTGAATCGAATCGATGATGAGGATGCCCGCCTGCATGCCGGCGGCCGCGGCGACGATCTGTTCGACGCAGGTTTCCGCGATCAGGTGTGCGGTGGCCGCCTCCAGTCCCAGCCGCCGGCCGCGCAAGGCGACCTGCTGCAGGGATTCCTCGCCGGTCGCATACAGCACCGGTCGTCCCGTGTTGAGCGCGGCGGCGGCCTGCAGCATCAGGGTCGATTTACCGATGCCCGGATCTCCGCCCAGCAAGGTTACCGATCCCGGGACGAGACCCCCGCCCAAGACCCGATCGAGTTCCGACGAACCGGTCGAGAGCCGCGCCTGCGTTCCCTGCGATTCGGCCGCGAGGGTCGAAATCTGATCGGCGCGCGCAGCGCGCGCCACCGGCCCGGAACGAGACGCGTCGCTCACGGTTTCCGCGGTCAGCGTGTTCCACTCTCCACACGTGGGGCACTGCCCCTGCCATTTCGGTGCCGCGGCTCCGCAGCTCTGGCAAACGTAGATCTCTTTTGACTTGCGCATGAGCTTCCTTTACGTCGAATTGTGACATCAGCCTTGCTGCACAAGCGCCCCGATCACCTATACTGCCGATTCTGTTGGTTGTGATTATGTCTACTCAATGAGAAAATTGGGTTTATTCGCTGCACTGCTCGGCCTGGCCATCCTCGCTTTGGACCTGATTCTCCGGATGGCCGGGGCCGGTAATGCGTGGATGTGGGTGCCTGGGACCCTCCTTTCGGGCGCGGGCGCAAGCTTGATCCTCTGGGTCCGATGGCAGGTGCAGCCGGCCGCCGCCGTGTTGCCGCCGGGACGCCAGAAGCCGCCGATGGATACCGCGAGATTTCTCGACAATTTCGAACAACGCTTCGCCGAATTGAAAACGCGCAACCCCAATTCCAGCGTGCTCAGTGACCTCTATACGCTCGCCGCGGAGTTGGAGCAACGAAATCGCCTGCCACAGGCGACCGCGGTCTACCGACATCTGGTTCGCATCGACAACACCTATCGCGACGTCGGTGCCAGGTTGGGTCGTTTGATGGACGCGGAACGTCTGGCCGTCCGGACGGCGGCGGAACAAGCCAGGTCGTCGAAGCCGTCTAAGCTGACGGAGAAGCCGGGGGAGTCGGAGGAGCCGGCGGAACCGGAGCCGACGGTAACACTCGAACTCGGTGTGGCCCGCCTCGGCGGCGTAGCCCGCGCGGCTGCGGCGTCGGGCCAGCGTACGAGCGCTTTCGCGATTCCAGGCAAGGACGGCGGCGGTCCGGCGATCCGCCAACTCGGTCGCTACCGACTCGAGCGTGAAATCGGGCGCGGCGCGATGGGCGTTGTCTATCTCGGGCGTGACACGGCGATCAATCGTCTCGTGGCGATCAAGGCGATTCCCCTCGCCGGCGAATTCAGCGACTCGGAGCTGCAAGAAGCCCGGCTGCGCTTTTTTCGCGAAGCGGAAACTGCAGGACGTCTCAACCATCCGAGCATCGTGACGATCTACGACGTGGGTGAAGAAGGCGGACTTGCCTACATCGCGATGGAATATTTGAAGGGCAGCCATCTCAGCGATTTCGCCGCTTCGGACCGATTGATGGAACCGCGCAAGATCCTGGAACTGGTCGGACGCACCGCCGATGCCTTGGGCTTCGCTCACAAGCAACAGGTCGTGCATCGCGACATCAAACCGGCCAACCTCATGTACGATCCGAGCGGCGATGTATTGAAGATTACGGATTTCGGGATTGCCCGCATCACGGGAGCCGGCAGCACACGCACGGGCATCGTGCTCGGCACGCCGTCGTTCATGTCGCCCGAACAGCTGGAGGGACGAATTGTGACCGGTCACTCGGACTTGTTCTCCCTGGGTGTTAGCCTATTCCAATTGTTGACGGGTCAGCTGCCGTTCACTGCCGATTCGATGACCGGACTGATGCAGCAAATCGCCGAAGCGCCGCATCCGCCACTGCGCGCTTTCCGGCCCGATTTGCCGGCCTGCGTGGAAACCGTCATCGATCGGGCCTTGGCCAAGGACCCAGAGTCGAGATTCGACACCGGTGCTCAGATGGCGGCCGCTCTCGAAGACTGTCGCGTACGAATACCGAGCGGAATGCCATGATCGATGTTGAGAACAGCCTCCCATGAGTCTAAGGGGCAAGATCGCCAGCGTGGCTCTGAGCGACACCGGCAAGGTGCGCGAGCACAACGAAGACATGATCGGCACCGAGCCCGACATCGGCTTGTACGTGCTCGCAGACGGCATGGGTGGCTACAATGCGGGCGAGGTCGCGAGCGGCATCGCGGTCAAGACCATCATCAGTCTGGTGCGGGACGCCGTGGCGCGCGAGGACCTGACCGTCCCCGACGCGGAGACCGGATTGACGCGCTCGAGCATCATCCTGCGGGATGCGATTCATCGGGCCAACAAGATCATCTATCACACGTCGAAGACCCAGCCCCAGTGTGAAGGCATGGGCACGACGGTGGTCGCTTGCTTGTTCCATGACAACCGGATGTCGATCGCACACGTGGGGGATTCCCGTCTCTACCGCCTGCGCGACAATCGCTTCGAGCAGATGACCCTGGACCACTCGCTCCTGCAGGAACTCGTCGATCGCGGTTTCTACTCGCAGCAGGAAGCGCAGCGCGCCACCAACAAGAATTACGTCACCCGCGCCTTGGGCGTCGAGCAAAACGTCGACGTCGAGATCCACGAGGAGCCCGTCCAGAAGAGCGACTATTACGTGCTCTGTTCCGACGGGCTCTCGGACATGATCGAGGACGAGGACATCCATTTAACAATCAGCACCTTTAGTGCTAATCTCGATACGGTCGCTAAGCAGTTGATACAGCTCTCGAACGACAACGGTGGGCGAGACAATGTGTCGGTCATCATGGCGCATGTAACCGAGCCCTTCCCCGCGCACCGGCGGATATTCGAGAAAATCCTGGGATGGTTTGGTTAGGGAGTCTGAATGGCACGCCTGATGCTCAGCTTGGACGGTCAAGTCCTCGCGGAATACAACATGAACAAGGAGCGGTACACCATCGGGAGGCTGCCGGACAACGACATTCGGATCGACAATCCGGCGGTCAGCGGCCACCATTCTTTGATCATCAACATCCTTAACGACTCGTTCCTCGAGGACTTGAACAGCACCAATGGCACATACGTCAACGGCAAACTGATCAAAAAGCATGCGATGCAGCACGGTGACGTGATCACGGTCGGTCATCACCAACTGCGGTTCGTCGACAGCCAGGACGGCGAGACCGAGCAGGATGAATTCGAGAAGACGATGGTGATCACGCCGAGCTCGCAGGGCGAGGATCGGATCCGTCGCGTCGGACAGGCGGTCGACCAGGCGGCCAAGGCCGTGTCGGCCAAACGTCCGTTCAATGCCGTGGCGGAAGCGCCCACTGCCTTGCCGAAGGCGAAGCTGCAGGTGCTGAGCGGTGCCTTCGCGGGCCGCGAACTGGAGCTCACGAAGGCGCTGACGACGCTGGGCCGACCCGGCGTGCAAGTGGCCGCTATCACCCGTCGCTCCGAGGGCTACTTCATCGTGCACGTCGACAGCGGCAAGGAAAACGACTATCCGCTCGTCAACGGCTTAGCCATCGGACCGCAAGCGCGCCGACTCAACGACAACGACGTCGTGCAGTTGGCGGGCGTCAAAATGGGATTTTTCGAAAGCTGATTGTTGGCGCTCTACCGTCTCAGCACAACTCGACGGCGACCCGCTGGCTGATGCCGCACAGCAGCTCGTACGGCACAGTGCCGGCCCAACGGGCAATTTCCTCGACGGGCAGCTGCGGCCCCCATAAGACGACCGGGTCGCCGAGCTTCAGGGGCACCGGCACATCGGTCACGTCGATCCCGATCATGTCCATGGACACGCGTCCCGCGATCGTCGCGCGTGCGCCGCCGACGAGCACGGGGGCGCCGGACCCCACGCTGCGCGGGTAACCGTCGCCATAGCCGACCGCGGCAACCGCGAGCCGGGTTCGCCGCTCGCTGGTCCAGGCACCGCCGTAGCCCACCCGCTCGCCGACGGCAACGTCCTTGAGGGCTATCACGCGGGATTGCAAGGTCATCACGGGGCGCAATCCCAGTCCTGCGCCAGTCGAATCAGGCAGGGGCGAGACGCCGTAGAGCAGCAGTCCAGGACGCACCCAGTCGCCGCGGGATAGGGGAAAGTTCAGCAGGCCGGCAGAGTTGGCGAGGCAGCGGTGACCACCGAGCGCGCTGGTCGCCTCCATGAATACTTTCAGTTGCGCGAGCGTGGCCTCTGGATCCCGCTCGTCGGCGCTGCTGAAATGGGTGAACAAGCCGACGGCCTTGCGCACCTGGACCAGACCCTCCAAGGCCTTCCACGCATCCGCGAAGGCGCGGCCCTTGAAGCCGAGACGGTTCATGCCGCAATCGAGCTTCAGCCAGACCGTGCAACGTGCCGCGGGCGTCAGTGCGCGCAGCAGCTCGATCTGTTCGGGCACGTGCACGACGAGCTCGAATTGTTCCGCGACGGCCGCTTCCAACTGCTCCCGATCGAACACTCCTTCGAGCAGAACGATGGCCTTTGAAACACCGGCGGCGCGCAACAGCAAACCCTCCTCCAGGCGCGCCACCGCAAACGCGTCGGCATCTCCCAAGGCCGCGGCCACGGCAACGAGGCCGTGCCCGTAGGCGTTGGCCTTGACCACGGCCATGACGCGCGCACCGGAAGCATGGGCGCGGACGATCGAGAGATTGTGGCGCAGGGCGGCCGTGTCGATCGAGGCGCTGACGATCGGCTTCATCGAGAAAACTCGTGCGGCTGCAGTGGCATGGCGTGCGTGGGGGGGGGCGGCTGGAAGGTACTGCTGGTGGTCGCGGTAAGCGTACCACCGGCGAAGCCTATTCCGTCATTCGATGTCGCATCCAAACATGCTGAACTTTACCAAAGGGGTGTAGCCTAATGAACGCACGCGCGATACGGCTGGAGAGGTCCCGCGGGCACGATCGAAAATCAAAAAATGGAGACGTCATGATCTACGCATCCCCCGGCAAGCCCGGCGCGAAAGTTGAATTCAAGACCCACTACGACAATTTCATCGGCGGCCGCTGGCAACCCCCGGTCAAGGGCAATTATTTCGACGTCATTACGCCCATCACCGGCAAGCCCTACACCAAGGCCGCGCGTTCCACCGCCGAGGACGTGGAACTCGCCTTGGACGCAGCGCATGCCGCAGCCGACAAATGGGGTCGGACCGCCCCGGCCGAGCGCGCCAATGTGTTGCTCAAGATCGCCGATCGCCTGGAACAGAACCTCGAACTGCTCGCCTACGCCGAGTCCGTCGACAACGGCAAGCCGATTCGTGAGACCTTGAATGCCGACATCCCGCTGGCGGTCGACCACTTCCGCTATTTCGCCGGCTGCGTGCGCGCCCAGGAAGGCGCCCTCAGCGATCTCGACGAGACGACCGTCGCCTATCACTTCCATGAACCGCTCGGCGTCGTCGGTCAGATCATCCCGTGGAATTTTCCCATCCTCATGGCGGCATGGAAGCTCGCGCCGGCCCTCGGCGCCGGCAACGCGGTCGTGTTGAAGCCGGCCGAACAGACCCCGATCAGTATTTTGTTGGTGGCCGAACTGATCGCGGATCTCCTTCCGCCCGGCGTGCTCAACATCGTCAACGGATATGGCCGCGAGGCGGGTCTGCCGCTCGCGCAGAGCCGCCGCATCGCGAAGATCGCCTTCACGGGTTCGACGACGACCGGCCGCGTGATCGCACAGGCCGCGGCGAACAATTTGATCCCCGCGACGCTCGAACTGGGCGGCAAATCGCCGAACATCTTCTTCGCGGACGTGGCCACAGAAGACGACGATTTCCTGGACAAGGCGATCGAGGGTCTGGTGCTGTTCGCGTTCAACCAGGGCGAGGTCTGTACCTGCCCGTCGCGTGCCTTGATACAAGAATCGATCTACGACAAGTTCATCAAACGGGTTCTAACCCGCGTGGCCGCCATCAAGCAGGGCAATCCGCTCGACACCGAGACGATGATCGGCGCACAGGCCTCGAAGGAACAACTCACCAAGATCTTGACCTATCTCGATTTGGGAAAACAAGAAGGCGCCCAACTGCTGATCGGCGGCGGCCAGACCCATTTGCCCGGCGAACTCGAGGGCGGCTATTACGTACAACCGACCCTGTTCAAGGGCCACAACAAGATGCGCCTGTTCCAGGAGGAGATCTTCGGACCGGTGCTGGCAGTAACCACCTTCAAGGACGAGTCCGAGGCCTTGTCGATCGCGAACGATACGCTGTACGGCCTCGGCGCCGGCGTCTGGTCGCGCGACGGCAACACGGCCTATCGCATGGGGCGAGCCATCAAGGCGGGCCGGGTCTGGACCAATTGCTATCACGCCTATCCCGCGCACGCGGCCTTCGGCGGCTACAAGGAATCCGGCATCGGTCGCGAGACGCACAAGGTCATGCTCGACCATTACCAGCAGACCAAGAATCTCCTCGTCAGCTACAGCCCCAAGAAACTCGGTTTCTTCTAGATGGTCCACAAGGTCATCGCAACGGACGCCGCGCTGGAGTTGATCGAGAGCCTCAAGCTCAAGCATGGACCCGTGATGTTCCACCAATCCGGCGGCTGCTGTGACAACAGCGCCGCCAATTGTTACCTGCCGGGCGAGATCACGACCGGCGCGGGCGACGTGCTGCTCGGGGAGATCGGGGGATGTCCGTTCTTCATCAGCAAGTCCCAGTACGAATACTGGAAACATACGCAGCTGATCATCGACGTGATCGAGGGAACCGGCGGCACTTTTTCACTCGAAGGCCCCGAGGGCAAGGCTTTTCACACCCGGTCGCGGGTGTTCACGGACCAGGAGTGGGCGGAACTGGAAGCCTCCGGCAGCGTTTAGCGCGGCTCTCGGCGCCGCGCGTCGCATCAGACCGGAGGCGGCTCGACGATCAACAGATAATAATCGAGCATTGCGGTCAAGGGCAGCAACTCTTCCTTGGTGTTCGACTTCACGATGTAGCCCGCAACGTGCAGATCGTAGGCCGCTATCTTGTCGCGATCGTCGTCCGAGGTCGTGAGCACGAAAATGACCGTGCGCGTCAACTCGGGATCGGCGCGGATCGCGCGAATCAAGCCGATGCCATCCAGACGCGGCATTTGAATGTCGACGAGCAGCAGAAAGGGTGGTTCGAGTTTTGGCCGCCCCTCGCCGCGCAGCAACTCCAGCGCCTCGACGCCGTCGACCGCACGTACCATGCGGTTGAGGACCTTCGCCTTCGCCAAGCCCCGTTCCACGCAGAGCGCGTCCACGTCGTCGTCTTCGACGAGCACCAGGGTCAGTTCATTCGCCGTCATCCGAGCCTCCTTATGCATCGATCTTCGCGGGCCAATCGAACCAGACGCAGGACCCTCGCACCGGGGCGGAATCGATCCCGCAGGATCCGCCTTGCAGCGTGACGAGCTTGCGCACGAGCGCAAGACCGATCCCACTTGCCTCCACCTCGTCGCGCCGCTTCAGCGTCGTGAACATGTTGAAGACGGTGTCGCGATACGCGGGGGCGATGCCGGGTCCGTCATCGCTGACGCTGAAGCGCAGCCGGACGCCCTGCGCGACCACGGCAAGCTTGATCGTGCCGTTCGGCCGGTCGTGATGTTTGATCGCGTTGCCGATCAGGTTCTGCAGAACCTGCGCGAGCGGCGCCGGAAAGACCTCGACGGTCGTGAGCGAGGGATCCTTGAGAATGGATGTTCCGGGCGGCACCTGCAGCGTGGCCACTACCTCATCGACGAGCCGGTCCGCGGTCGTCACCTCGCCGCCCTGGTGGCTGCCTTTGCCGGCCCGTGCATAGAGCAGCACGTCGTTGAGCAGCTTCTCCATGCGTCGCGCCCGCCCGGCCATCATGCCCACCCGCTGCTTGGTCTGGTCGCCGAGTGATGCGTCGTCCTCGAGTATGAATTGCGACAGCGACACGATCGCCCGCAACGGTGAACGCAGGTCGTGGGACGCGGTATAGACGAACTGATCGAGCTCCTGATTCGTATAGAGCAGTTTGGCGTTGACCGCCTCCAGCTCGGTCCGCGCCTGCGCCACCTGTCGCTCGCTCTCGCGCCGCAAGGTGATGTCGACAATGCTCGCCTGCAGGATCGGGTCACCGCCAAGATCACCCGGGCCGGTCTGACTCAGCGCTACCTGGATGGGCACCTCGACGCCGTCCTTGCGCCGGATCACGGGATCCGATGATTCGAGAAATGCGCGGATGTCGGGCAGTTGCGTGCCATGCAGACGTCGGGGAATCACACACGCGAAGGGGCGCGACTGCAGTTCCGCTCGATCATAGCCGAACAATCGTTCGGCCTCGCGATTGAGCATCTGGATCTCGCCGCGGCGGCCGATCAGCACCAGCGCCGTCGGCGAGGACTCGAAGATGCGGTCGAACAGATCGAGCGACAACTTGGTTCGCCGCGATATCTCGATTTCGATGCCCTGCCTCAGTTCAGCGGCCAGGGACAAGTCCACGGGGGACCAGGCCCTGGAGTGCCCGTGCACGATTTGCTGCCATGCTGCGAACGAGGAACGCGGCGAGATCGTTCCCGTCAGCGGGTTGGGTTCGAGCGGTTTCGTCGGATCGCCGCCCCAGGTGATCGTGACGGCCTGCTCGGGTCGAAACCACAGGATCGCATCCTGGCCCTCCGGGTCATCAGCGGTGCCGACCTCACCGAGCGGCAACAACAGCGCTCCGCTGAAATTCTCCGCCTCGGCGGCGAACTCCGGGTGCCTGATGCCGAGGTCGTCGACGCCGACCACCTCCCGGTGATTGGGTGCGCGCAGCGCTGCGAACATGGCGTCGGCGAGTTCCTGAGCCGGAGTTCTGCCGACATGGCTTTGAATGCCGCGGACCCGGATCACCGCGCCGCTTGCATCGACAAGGCGCAACAAATCTTCGCTCATCGATGCCATCGTCTCGGTCAGCGGCGCGGAGGTCGAGAGGCCGGCGAGCAGCGCATGCAGCGTGGCATCGCGTCGTTCCCGCTGCGCGTAGATCTCGGCGACGCCGTGATTTTGCAGGAGCAGCGAAACGACCTCGCCGATGACGTTCGCCAGTGCCCGCAACTCGGGGCTCGCGTGGCGCGGCGTGGAATGATGGCAGACGAGCATGCCCCAGAGTTCGGGCAACCCCGCGGCATCCCGGCTCGCAAGGCCGATCGTCATGCTTGCGGTGGTCCGCATGTTACGCATGAATTCGCGGTGCAAGGGCGATACGCTGCGCAGCGTGCTGTGCGTCAGATCGATGGGCGGCTGGTCACCTGTGGCCGCCGAGGCCAGCAAGAGCACGGGCTCGTAGCTGGAATCCACGATCACGCCGACGCGCTGTCGCAGGTAGAGCTGCCGCGCCTGCGAGGGAATGTCCGAAGCGGGATAACGCTGTCCGAGGTAGGGCTCCAAGGAGCCGCAGTCCTCGGCAATCACCTCGCCGTGCCCGTCCGCGCCGAAGCGGTAGGCCATGACCCGGTCGTAACCCGTGACCGCGCGCAGGCCGGCGACGGCGAGCCGGCACAGCTCGACGACGCCCAGAGCGGCGCGAAAGGAATCCAGAATTACCTGGGCGCGCCACAGCGGTGGTCGCTGCCAACTCTCGAGGCGCATGGGCTCGAGGTCGATGCAGATGCTCTCCTGGGACCGGAACGAGCGCATGTAAAGAGTCTCGGCCTCGGGGTGTATGCGCGTGTAGGTCAGGCCCGTGGTATTGGTTTCCTCGAGTCCCGCGCCGAGCAGCGCGGCGCAGGCCTCGGTTCCGAGGACCTCAGGGAGCGGGCGATCGAGGGCCTGACGGGGCTCGATGCCCAGGATGGCGGCGAGATTGGCGCTCGCATGCGTGACGGATTGCCGATCGGCGGACGCCACGAGCAGAGCGCCATGCGGCTGAATGGCTCCGGGCACGTGGATGGGCTCGCGTGCGCAAAGCGTCAGATCGAGGGCGGATCCGTCCGTGGCACGATGCATGTTGCATTATGCAGCGCAACACAGGCTAGCCCATCCGGGTTTTCTCTTAGGGTCTCTGCCTAATAGCGATTAAGGGTTTAGCTTACCTCCACCCTGCGGTCGCGCTGAGGCTCTTCGTCTTCCTCGCCGAGAAATCCCCCCGTTTGGTGAGCCCAGAGGCGTGCATAGAGACCGCCCTGGGCGATCAACTGCTCGTGGGAACCCTCTTCGACGATACGCCCTTTGTCGAGCACGACCAGGCGATCCATGGCGGCGATCGTCGAGAGACGATGCGCGATGGCAACCACCGTCTTGCCCTCCATGAGCCGGTACAGGCTTTGTTGAATGGCCGCCTCGACCTCGCTGTCGAGGGCGCTGGTCGCCTCGTCGAGCAGCAGGATCGGGGCGTCCTTGAGCATCACCCGCGCGATCGCGATGCGTTGCCGCTGACCGCCGCTGAGCTTGACCCCGCGTTCACCGACATGCGCCTGATAGGCCGCCCTGCCCTTCGCATCGCTGAGCGTCAGAATGAAATCATGGGCCTCGGCGCGTCGTGCGGCCGCGAGCATCTCGGCCTCGCTCGCGTCCGGGCGGCCGTAGAGGATGTTGTCGCGCACCGATCGGTGCAGCAACGAGGTGTCCTGGGTCACCATCGCGATCTGGGCACGCAGGCTGTCCTGGGTCACGTGCGCAATGTCCTGCCCGTCGATCAAGATGCGACCCTGGCGTAAATCGTAGAAGCGCAGCAAGAGATTCACGATCGTGCTCTTGCCCGCGCCGGATCGGCCCACCAAGCCGATCTTCTCACCGGGCCGTATGTTCAGGTTGACCCGGTCGATGACCGGGCGCTCGCCCTCGGTCGGCGCCTTGCCGTAAGCGAAACTCACCTGCTCGAAGCGGATCTCGCCGCGCTTGACCTCGAGGACCGGTGCATCGGGGCGATCGACGATCGACGGCGGGCTCGCCAGCGTGCCTATGCCATCCTGCACCGTGCCAATCTGCTCGAACAGGTTCGCTACCTCCCACATGACCCAATGCGAAATGCCGTTGAGCCGCAATGCCATCGCCGTCGAAGCCGCTACCGCGCCGATGCCGAGCGACCCCTGGGCCCAGAGCCAGAGCGTGACGCCGGCCGTACCGATGATGAGCCCCATGCTGAGCGCGTGATTGACGATCTCGAAACCGGTCACCATGCGCATCTGACGATAGACCGTCTGCAGGAACTCGCTCATGGCACTGCGGGCATA
>Ga0116226_10000302_pt1 | contig 41163 bp, 38 predicted proteins | sample S1TSphfallax_FD_89692 | JGI IMG/M metagenome (GOLD analysis project Ga0116226, IMG submission 89692) | Host-associated microbial communities from peat moss isolated from Minnesota, USA - S1T2_Fa - Sphagnum fallax MG | ecosystem: Host-associated > Plants > Peat moss > Unclassified | place: USA... | reverse complement strand
CCCGACCGCAGATCGAGGTCACCCCGACGCAATTGCAGCGCCAGTATCAGCATGCAATCGCCGAGGCGGCCGTTCGGCATCCGGATTGGAATATCCCGCTCTGGTCGTTCGGCGACGCGCCATTGGTGTGGGTCAGCACGTTCACCGATGATCCGGTGCTCGACACGACCACGCAGCACAACTGGGTGGCCGCGACCGCCGAAGTCCGCTCACGATGCGCGGGGGTTACCGATCCGGTGCTGTTCCTGGAGGAGCTATTGGGATTGCCCCCTCAGGTCTCTGCGAGCGAGGGCAAGCGATGGCACGTTTATACGTTCGAGATCTCGCAAGATTCCATGTTTCGCCCTTGTCCGGGCGGGGTAGACGAATCCGTCCAAGGCAAGCCGCGCTGTCTGTCCGGAACATCGCTCGATTCCCATCTCGATCAAGCGACGACGCGCTTTCTCCTGCAGCAATTCTGGTATTCGCATCGCACTGCCATCCCCGGCGGCGGAACCTCGGAATTCGGCTATCCCTGGACCGGCATGGGCTGGACATATGACTGGAATTCCCGGTCGACGAGCCACATCGGCGTGTCGGAATTCGTGGTCAAACCCGGTGCGTCGCCGACCAATGCCCGCGATGAGACACCGGCGCAGTTCTGCCGCGCCGGGGCTGGGTAAAACTGTCACGCTGACGGCCGTCATCGTGCCGTCCCTCAAATAACAGCACGGCGCAGCCGCCTTGTTCCATTACCCTGAAGCTGCCGTGCGTCGGCATCGGCTCTCATGGGCGACAATCATGCGCAGATCGTCGTAATCGAATTGATCGCCGGTCCCTTTTCGTATATCCGTGAGGCTCGCCTTCACATTTTCCCGCACGAAATTGACGACCGGATCGACCGTGGCAGCGGGCAAGATCGTATACACGTCGATCATCCCATTCTCGATGAGTCGCGAGAGATGACCCTTGATCGTACCCACCGACAGTCCGCGTGCATCCGCTATCTCGATCGCGGTTTTTCCAAGTCTGTGCAGCTCCAGCGTGTCTCGATAAGTTGCGCCTTTTTCAGGGGGTGCTCCACTGGCCCTCCGTGTGGATGAATGTCTAGTGTGCGGCATTTCGCCGTCGTAAAGCCGCTCATCGAGAAACCTGACATCGTACAGCCGCTCGATCGTCTTCCAGCAACAGTCCTCAAAAACCTGGAGATGAAGCACGTAGCGGCTCGCCTTTTTCTTCTTCTTCAGTGGAAGAGAGAGATGTTCGCGCAATGGAGCGACGATCTGGGTGGCAATCTGTCCGGTGAAGTACTCCACTGCTTTTACACAGCGCTGCTTCATCGCTTCGACTTCATTCGGGTCGCGCTCGGCGGCCTCGATCAGTCTTTGCAGCTGACGTTGGAACTTCGCCGCGGTGACGCCGATTGAGGCAATCGCCCGGCTGACCTGATCATGAAGTTGTCGCCGCCTGTCGTCCTCCGGATCCTGAGCGCCCTCCGCGCCTCGTTCAGCGATCAATTCTTGCCACGGTTGCAGGTGGTCCGACAGTTCCCGAAACGCAAACTGCCGCAACATCAAGTAACGCGCATATTCCCGCTTTTGAATCGCCAATTCGCTTTCCAGTTCTCCGCGCGTTTGATGTGACGCGCTGAACTCATCAATCCGAGCTTCTTTGTGGAGTGCAAGCGGCGTAATGAGGGAATGCAGCACGATTCCCTCCAGCGAGCGACAACGGCTCAATGCCACGTAAACCTGCCCCGCCGCAAACGACCGGCCCGCATCGACGACCACCTTGTCGAAGGTGAGCCCCTGGCTCTTGTGTATGGTGATGGCCCACGCAAGCCGCAGCGGATACTGGCGAAATGTGCCGATGGCCTCGCGAATGATTTTTCCCGTTGTTTCGTTGGTACGAAAGCCGACGTTCTCCCAGATCTCTTCATGCAACTTGTACTCTTGGCCGGAATCTCTGAACGTTACAGCGATGTCGGTATCATCGATCCGCTTGACGATCGCCAACTTACCGTTGAAGTAAGCAGCTGCCTCGGTATCGTTGCGGATGAACATGACCTGGGCGCCAACCTTCAATTGCAGCACGGCATCGCAGGGGAACATGGGTTCCGGAAACTCACCGTCGATCCGGGCTGCGAACTCATGCGTACGACCGGGGAGCTTCGCGAGCGCCGCGGAATTGACGTCGTCGGCTTTGCGGTTATGCGTGGTCAGCAGCACGGATCCCGACTGGATGGGCTCTAAATCTGGGTTGTACCGCTCCTTCAAGAGCCGGTACCCCTCTGCGTCGAGGCGGCGATTGCGGACGTCGTTGAGCAGCTCGAGAAAACGCTCGTCTTGCTGTCGGTAAATCTTTTGCAACTCGATGTGAGCGGCATTCAACTCGGGCCACAGCCTGGAATCGAAGAAATACGGGCTGCGGTAGTAGGTTTTCAGTATGTCCCATTCTGCGTCCTTGACCACCGGTGGCAGCTGATGAACGTCGCCGATCACCAGAAGTTGCACGTCGCCGAACGGCCGAGGGTTTCCACGGACGTGTCGAAGGATCACGTCGACGGCGTCGAGCACGTCGGCTCGAACCATGCTGACTTCGTCGATGATGAGCAGTTCCAGCTCCGCAAGGACCTGCCGTTTTTCGCCGGTCAGGCGCAAACGCTCGCCCAGCAATCGCTGGCGGTTGGTCGCGATATTGAGATCCACGATGTCATCGCTCGGTACGAAACAGGTCAGCGGCAGCCCGAACATCGAGTGAATGGTGGCACCTCCCGCATTGACCGCCGCGACGCCGGTGGGAGCCACGACCACGACGTTCTTCCGGGTCCGCTCCACGAGCCGCTTCAGCAGTGTCGTTTTGCCGGTGCCAGCCTTTCCGGTGACGAAACAGTGTTTGCGCGTGTGCAGCGCAAATTGTTCGGCGAGATCGAATTCGGCGTTATCCATAACGGTAATCCTAAGGGGAGTTCCGTCACACACGGTGAACTTCGCAGACTTTGTAGCCTTTCATCCGGTTGATGACCATGCCGAAAATCGGCGTGATGATCGAATTAAGATGCGGCAACCACGATACCGCGAGTACGCGGCAACGAGACTTACCGGTTCAAGCAGCGACCCGCAGGGCATAACCCCGTCCGCAGGATGACGTTTTGACGTCCCGGTATGACGTCATAACGTCACATACTGCAAAGGACTATCCGACCCGGAGCGGCGCGCAAGCCCCTAGCGGGACTCGCTTGCAGCGATGTATTACACGCGACCGCCGCAGTTAGCCTCAATAACCCGCCCGTTTGTCCACCACGTTCTCGAGCGGTTCATGAGCCACGTACCTGCGGAAATTCGCGACGAAGGCTTGCATGCTCAATTCCAAAAAATCGGGATCGACCGTGCGGTCGGTGCAATGCGGAGAAATGAGCACGGTCGGCATGTCCCAGAGCGGCGAACTTTGCGGCAGCGGCTCCTCCTCGAATACGTCGAGCGACGCGCCGGCGATGCGGCCGTCCCGTAACGCCCGGATCAAGGCGGCCTCGTCGATCACCGGTCCGCGACCCACGTTCACGATGATGGCGGTCGGCTTCATCGCAGCGAACTGCGCTTCGCTGATCATATGACGGGTTTCCGCCGTCAATGGCGCAGCGCATAGGAGCACATCGATCACCTTGAGCATGTCGACCAGTTGGTCAGGGCCGAATGCGCCGTCCAGAAGGGGGTCCTGTGCGGATCTCTCCGGATGCCGCCGCACCGCCAGTATCTTCAGTCCCAAACCGCGCGCCAAGAGTGCGCATTCGCGCCCGATTTCGCCGTAGCCCACGACGCCCATCACGAGCTTGTCGGCGAAATTCACCCTGAAGTCATCCCATTTGTGGGCTCGCTGGCTGTCGAGCAAGCGCCGCACCTTCTTCGTATGGAACAGAATGCCCAGCACCGCGAACTCGGCCAGCGAGCGCTTGAAGACCCCGCGCGCGTTCGTGACCGGCACGTCGCTCTCGATCAGTTCGGGAAACAACGCCTTTTCTACACCGGCGGACAGAAGGTGGACCCAGCGAACGCCTCGCGCGAATTGCCAAACCCGTGGAAAATCCACGAATGTACCCATGATGCCGAAGTCGAGGATCACCTCGGCCTGCACGGCCACCTCCTCGAGCGTCGCTTGATCGTCGCTGACGGTGATGTCGGCGAGGTCGGCCAGCAGGTTCAATGGGCGCAGCGCATAGTGTTCCGGCGACGCGATCACCAGGAGCTTGATTTTCCGCAAGGGGTCGTTGGTTGGCATGAACCGAACTATACCCGGGAAATCCCGGCACGCCGATTTTCATGTGATAGCCTGAATGCCGTATTTACAACGAGTCGAGGGAGTGACGGTGGAACATGCTTCCGGGATCAGACCGGCCGAACCGCTCCGGTTCACCGGCAATGGGGCCGAATATTTCGGCATATGGATCGTCAATCTGCTGCTCACGCTCGCGACCGTGGGCATTTACTCAGCCTGGGCCAAGGTGCGGCGGTTGCAATACTTTTACCGGCACACCGAACTTGCGGGTTCGAGCTTCGACTTCCATGGCAGCCCGATCCGGATCCTGGTCGGGCGCATCGCCGCGCTGGCTCTCTTTATCCTCTACAATTTTTCGGTCCGACTGCACTCCCCGCTGACCCTCGCGGTGCTCCTGGGCTTGGCCATCGTGATGCCGTGGCTGCTGCGCAATTCGTTCCGCTTCCGGCTTTACAATTCCAGCTGGCGCGGCACGCGCTTTCACTTCACCGGCAGCACGGGCGGCGCGTATCGAGTGTTTCTGCTCAATGGATTTCTGGCGCTCATTACGCTCTATGCGCTGGCGCCCTTCATGCATCAGCGGTTCAAGGCCTATCAGCACGATAACAGCTGGTTGGGTCGCACCCGCTTCTCCTTTCATGCAACCGCTGGCGGGTTCTATCTGCTGTATCTGATGCTGGTGGCGGCGCTCGCAGTGTTCGGATACGTGTTGGTCAAGGCGGGCATCGGCAGTGTCTTCATGACGTTGATCCAATCGGCGCAGAAAACTCATGGCCGCGTCGATCCACATGCCCTGTTCAAGGCCATAGCCATTGTGTATGGGGCACTGATACTCGCCGGACTGGTTATCGGACCCGCATTCCAAGCGCTGATGACCAACCTGATCTGGAACAATACGCGGATCGGCGAGCATCGCATCGCGTGTAACCTCTCGCCGTGGGGCCTCATCTGGTTGAGCGCGAGTAATTTCATGCTGATCGTCGTGACGCTGGGGTTATTCATTCCCTGGGCGGCCGTCCGCTCGGCCCGATTTCACTTGGAGGCTGCGAAGCTCCTGCCGGCCACCGATTTGCAGGAATTCGTGGCGGGCGATTCCGAGAACATCGGCGCGGTCGGCGCGGAAGCGGCCACGGTGTTCGATTTCGATATTTCATTGTAGGTTCCCTGGACCGCAGCGGCATGGTACCGGCACATTACGTTGACGGCCGGTCCACGCGCGTCCGCGAAGTCCATTTGACGGTCGACGCAGATACGCTCGTCATCGCGGGACCCGATCTCGACCGTCGCGTTCCGATTGCGCAGGTCAAAGTGGACGAGCGTCTTGGCCGCGCGCCACGGCGGTTACGATTCCCGGACGGCACGTGCTGCGAGGTGCGCGATCTCGTCGCACTCGATGCCCTGCTCGAGTCGATGGGCCATCGCGACGGCTGGGTCGACCAAATACAGCGGCGTGCTCGCTTCGTTTTGATTGCCTGTGTCAGTTGTGCCTTGCTGGCGGCCGTGGCTTACAAATGGTTGCTGCCCTGGGCAGCTGCCTATGGCGCCCGGCAACTACCCGCGGTCGCCGGCAAATCGTTGACCACGGAAACGCTTAAGCTGTTGGATAGTCGAGTTCTGCAGCCGAGCAAAATTCCGCAGGAACATCGGCAGTCACTCGCGGCGGCATTCGCGACCCTCATGCTGCCCGAAGGCGGCCATCCGACATCACCCTTGCTGTTCCGCAGCTCCGACGCGCTGGGCGCCAATGCATTCACGCTGCCCGACGGCACGATAATCCTGCTGGACGGTCTGGTCACGACCCTGGGCGATGACCGCGAAATTCTGGCCGTCCTCGCGCACGAATTGGGCCACGCGCACGGGCGACATGCACTGCGTATGCTGCTGCAAAGTTCGGCCGTCGGCGCGTTTCTGACCTTCTATGTCGGTGATGTCAGCCAACTGCTCGCGGCCGCCCCTGCCGCAATAGTCCAGGCACGCTATTCGCAAGACTTCGAACGGGCAGCGGACAACTATGGCGCCACGCTGCTGCGATACAATGGCATGTCACCCAGCCTACTTGCGGATGCGCTGACGAAATTGGCCGCGTCGCACCCTGAATCCTCAAAGGTCGGTTATCTGTCCAGCCATCCCGCTACGGATGAACGCATCCGCAATCTGCGCCGGTTCGGAGACAAGTTGGCCAATCAGTGACCCTTGGCCATTCGAAGATCAGCTGATCGACGATCCGCCGTTTCCGAGCCCGCGCCGCCGCTCAGGCGATGCGTCCCGCCTCGTCGAACGTCAACCGGGGATTACGCGGGAATATGGACTCGGGCTTGCCGTGACCGAGACAACAAATGAAGTTGGATTGAATGCGCGTGCCGGCAAAAAAGGCCTTGTCCACTCCCGCATTGTCGAATCCCGACATGGGCCCGCAGTCCAGGCCCAGCGAACGCGCGGCAATGATGAGGTAAGCACCCTGCAACGTGCCGTTACGCATAGCCGTCGCTTCCCCGACGCCAGGTTGCTGAAAATAGCCACGCATCATCTCGCCGCGGGCGGGAAACAATTTCAGCATGGTGTCGGGAAAATCGAGGTCATGACCGATGATCACCGTGACGGGTGCCGCCAGGATTTTCGGGCGGTTGGCTTCCATGGCGAGTGCGGCAAGTTGTGCCTTCGCCTCCGGGCTGCGTACCCAGACGAACCGCGCCGGGGAGGAATTGGCTGAAGTCGGACCCCATTTCAACAGATCGTAGAGGGCGTGTAACGTGTCATCGGCGATCGCCTCCTGCGCCCAATCGTTGGGAGTTCGCGCGGTACGGAACAACTGGTCGAGCGCCGCCGCCGGTAATGGATCAGCCATGGAGATTCTCCTGTATATCGGTAAGGTATAAACTAGTAACTCCAGGCTATTTTATTTACCGAATATGTCAATATGGCACTATATTGATACCAGGTAACATGCAGGTAACCACTTGAACGCGATAGCCAATTGAACGCGACCACGCCGCACAATCCGCAAATCGGTGATTGCCAAAAAGTGTCCCGAGTTCTCGCCCGCATCGGCGACAAGTGGAGCGTGCTCGTCATCATGATGCTGTCCGAGAGGCCGCTACGGTTCAGCGAATTGCGCCGAACCATCGCGGGGATCTCACAGCGGATGCTGACGCTGACGTTGCGCGGCTTGGAACGTGATGGTCTCGTCCAGCGGCATCTCACGCCTATAATCCCGCCGCGCGTCGATTATCGATTGACCGAACTCGGCCGCTCCCTTCGCGAGCCCGTGATGGCCTTGGGCGCGTGGGCCAAGGAGCACGGCCAGGAAATCGAACATGCACAGATGCTGTTCGATCGTGGGAAGACTGCGCTCGAGCGAGTCTCTGCTCCTGCAATTTACACTGCCACCGCCGATCGATCGACGGACAGGTAATGGGCTAAGCAATCGACGAGTTGGCTGACGACGATTGGTTTACCGATATGTTCGTCCATGCCGGCGGCCAGGCTCCGTTCACGGTCTTCTTGCATGACATTGGCGCTCAAGGCGATGATGGGGATGCGCGTGCCGATACGCTGGCCCGCCTCAAGTTCCCGAATCTTGAGCGTTGCAGTCAGACCGTCCATGACCGGCATCTGGCAGTCCATCAACACCGCATCGTAATGATGAGTACCAAACAATTGAACGGCTTCGGCACCGTCGTTCGCAACCGTCACCGCGATATCCATTTTTTCGAGCAACCGACGCACGACGCGTTGATTTACGGGATTGTCCTCGACCACGAGCAGCCGTGCCCCGGGAAATCTCCGAAGCGCATCGGATTTTGGTGCGTACTTCGCGGTCGTCGATGCTGTTCCGTTGATGAGTTGATCCAGAAGCCGTGGCAGCTCAAGCCCGCGCAAGGGTTTTTTTAGAGTGGCATCGGCCTGGAATGCGGATTCAGCGAGTTTCTCATGCGCCACGAGCAGCGACATCATGACGAATGGGATCTTCCGCGATCGCATGTCCGTTCGTAGCGCCGTCAACAGATCAAGTCCATTACGCCCCGGCATGAGTTCGTCAGCAAGGATGGCACTGAACACCACGTCCCCGGAAAGAATGGACAGTGCCTCATCCACACTCGATGCGACGGCAACCTCGAGGCCGCTGGTTTCGAGCATGTCTCGGATACACTCGCGGCTCGCGGCGACATCATCGACCACCAAGACGCGATGATTCGTCATGAGCGGAACTGAGGGACCCGGCTGCACGCGGGGCACCTGCAGATTGACAGTGGCCCAGAATGTCGATCCGCGCCCAACTTCGCTGACGACGCCGGCATCACCGCCCATGATGGAGGTCAGGTTCTTCACCAGCGCCAGGCCAAGCCCCGTACCTTTCTGATTTCGGGTGGTCGATGCATCCACCTGCGAAAAAGGTTGAAAGAGCTTACCGATGCTTTCCGGGCTGATCCCGATACCGCTGTCGGCAACCTCGATTCGCAGAAGCGCATGATCGTCGGCGATCGCCGGCGCGGTAATTCTCAACAGCACTAGGCCTTCATTGGTAAATTTGAGCGCATTGCCGATGTAATTCAGGATGATTTGCCGTAATCGATTCGGGTCACCAGATAGTGTCGCCGGAACATTGCCGGCAATATGGACGATCGGTTCAATCGCTCGTGTGGCCAGCTGGAGGAATGATGCGGCAACTGTCTCGTAAACCAAATCATGCAACGAGAACTCGACCTTCAACAGTTCGATGCGGCCGGACTCGATCTTGGAAAGATCGAGCAAATCATTGATCATCGAGAGCAGCCCTCGCGCGCTGGCGCGGACGATTTCCACATACTCTTGCTGAGTGGCGTCGAGCGGTGTCTCCCCGAGCATGTCGGTGATGCCGATGATTCCATTCATGGGGGTGCGAATTTCGTGGCTGACGTTCGCCAGGAATGTACTCTTGGCACGACTCGCCGCTTCGGCCGCGAGCGTCGCCTCGATTCTGGCCTGCTCGGCACGCTTGAATGCTGTGATGATTTCGATATTACCCGCGATGCGGACAGGAGAACCTGCCGCATCGCGCTCGACCTGCGCCCGCGAACGGACCCACTCGTAGTGACCCTGTCGATGACGCAGACGATATTCGATGTCGAAAGGACTGCCTTGATGGACGTGGTCATCGACATGCTTGAGCAACCTTGATAAGTCCTCTGGATGTACCATCGCGTCATATTCGGCCATCGTGAGGTTCAGGTCGGTGTCAGAAAAGCCGAGCATTTCCTTGAACCGCGTCCCGACCCAAGGCAGGTCTGCGATCAAGTCGAACTCCCATAATCCGTCGTGGGTGGCCTGAACCGCTCTGAGCAACCGTCTATCCGGTTTGCTTCCCGATCTCACCCGCTCCACGATCACCATCAGAATGGCGATCACAACGGACAACAGGAATGCGAAGATGGCGCAAGGCAGGAGGAGCGAATCCCGGTAACCTTCGAAGCGCGGCATAGCCGCGGCCGCCAGCAGGGCATTTACAGAAACCAGGGTTCCGGCAATAACGAGCGAGACCGATTGACTGCGCATCCTTTGCCTTGCACCTCGGCGGGGAGAGCAATCGACGGAGCCGGCTCACGCCCGCCTTATCGAACCCCGGTCCTTGATGGCACGCCCCGCCGCTGCGCAGCTCCAAGCTTCATTTCATCCAGCAGGATAGCAGCCGCATCCGGGCGAGTTTTCAGCGCATCTGCGACTCAGGTAACGGATGAGCATTGTTGCGTCGCGAGAAGCAACCCGCACGGTTCAGCGTCAGTCGGCGCGTTTCTCGATCATGGCGATCACGGCTTGCGACGTGCGCGTGCCTGCAGTGGCAAAGTCTGCGAGAGTACCGAGGTGGCCGGTCGATAGGACGATCAGATCGGCCTTCACGCCGTGCGCCCTGAGTGCGGCGACGTAGTCCGGCGAGTTCTTGGTCCACGCCCGTTCATAAGCCTCGGTCGTCCCTTGTGTGACGATGGTCTGCGGAACGGGATTCTTGACGTGCTCGAGCGCACTCGCACGGCGCTGCAACTCGCGCGTCGGCGCGTAATAGTCTCCCTGACCATCCATGGGATTGCGGATCCAGTCATAGTTGCCGCTGATGGCCCCGATGCCGCGCAACGCGGCACTCGGTATCCCCGCTGCATGCGTCCAAGTTCGATCTCCTCCCACCTCGGCACTGAGCGTCGCACCGACCGAGTGCCCGGTGAGAAACAACGCATTTGGATCGCCGCCATAATCTGCGATGTTGCGGTATATCCACACGAGGCTTTTCTGGACGTCCTCGACTTGGGATGGATAGTGAAAACCGTCCGGCACCAGGCGGTATCCCACTACGGCCGTGATGATCCCATGAGCCGCATAGGGAACGGCGACATAACCATAGTGAGCGCGGTGACCTTCCTCGAAACCACCTCCATGAAAGAACAACATCACAGGCGCGCGCGCAGCGGATGTTTGCTGCGGAAGATACAGATCAAGGCGCTGCTTGAAATGTGGGCCGAACGGTAGATTCAAGAAGTGCGGCAAGTCCTTGCGCGCCGCCGCCGTCATGGCATCGCAGTTGGCATACCACTTGGCATAGTCGATGTCGGGCTCGCGTTCCGGAAAGCGGATGGTCTCGTACGTCGACGGATCGGGCAGATTGTCATCGGCGGGTGCAGTGGAGGAATCCGCACGCACACGCACGAAGGCGGACGTACCCGCGAGCGCGGCGTTCGCTAGCAACAAGCGCAGTATCTTGCGTCGATCGTTGATCACGGGGTAATCCGGCGCGGCGCCGACTCGTCCAATCGAAGGCAGGAAAAAATGAATCGGGGCATGGATGCCGACATACCTGGACCCGTCAGAAATGTTCTGTTATTTAACCCAGAGCACTGAGGCCTGTATAGGGGCCGCATGTTTATGACACGCATAGCTTTAGTCTATGCCAATTGCCGCATGCTGTTTGGGAGCAAGACAATCGTGAGACTGAACGGGTGGATGAGCATACGGTTGCGGGGGACGATACTGTGCTGCCTTGTCGTTCCGCCAGCATGCTGCCAAAGCGTTGCCGCGCTGCCATCGGCGGCTCAGGCGGCGCCGCCGATACTTCAACCGCTGGCGGCCGCGCCCGGACCTGCGCCGGAGGCACTGCATACGGGTGCGGCCTATTACGTGCCGGCCACTCCCGACACTGTCCGCTGGGGCTATCTGCCGAGCGCGGAATCGACGCCCATATTGACGCTCCACTCCGGGTCGGTCGTCACGATCGATACCCTGTCGCACGAAGGTCTCCTGGAGGATCAGGGTCGCGATCCGGTGAAGTTCTTTGCGAGTTTCGATGTGCCGCGAGCCGGTGTGCTCGATGACGCCGAGGCCATTGCAAGATCCGATCTTGCTCACGATTTCCTCAAAGACGGACCGCACATCGTGATCGGACCCATTGCCGTCGCGGGAGCCGAGCCTGGAGATCTGCTGAAGATCGACTATCTCGCGCTCGTGCCACGAGTGCCCTATGGGGTCATCAGCAACCGGCACGGCAAAGGCGCATTGCCGGGTGAATTCCCCGAGTCCCCCGACGCCGCTGTGGACGCCGACGCCGCGCACCCCGCCGCGTACCACAACGACTCTCGGTTCGTGCGCCTGCGCGCAGCCGGCCGCGGGTTCGTTTGTTCGCTGGCGACGGGCGAAGGAGGGACGATCGAGTTCCCTGCGGCGCCTTTCCTCGGCACGGTTGGCGTGGCGCCTGCCTCCACGGACCGAACGAATTCCATTCCTCCGAATCTGTACGGCGGCAATCTGGACATACGGTACCTGACCGCCGGAGCAACCCTGTATCTGCCCGTCCAGATTCCTGGCGCAAAACTATTCGTAGCGGATCCTCATTTCGCCCAAGGCGATGGCGAAGTATCGCTGACAGCCGTCGAAGGATCGCTGCGAGCGACGATGCGGGTTACGCTGCTCAAGCGCGACACGACAGAGTATCCGTTTACCCACCCGCTCAAGGGACCCTTTGCGGAGACACCGGATTATTGGATTCCGATCGGGCTCGACCCGGACCTAAATGAGGCGATGAAAATAGCCGTGCGCAATGCGGTCCAGTATTTGAGCGAGAATCAGCATATGACGCGCGCTGCGGCGCTCGCGTACTTGAGCGCCGCCACGAACTTTGAAGTGTCCCAGGTTGTCGACAAGACCAAGGGCATTCACGGACTGATTCGCAAGTCCGACTTCGCCAACGGCCATCTCAAGGATGCTCCGTGCAGGTCCAGCCCAACATGCGCCAGGCACCGCGGTCTTTCTTGAGAGCCACGGTCATCAACGAACCCGTATCCACAATGGGCTTGCCGCCCTGAATATAGTTGAAAACCAGCGGTACCACGATGTAGCCGCGGTCTTCGGTGATGTCGTTGTGCACGGGCTTGCCAAGCGTAACGCGCACGTGAGTCTCTCCGGTGTCCCGCAAGAAGGCATCGACCGCCTTCTTCCAGTTACGACATGCCTGTCGTCCTTGCCAGATATGCGGTGCAATATCGTCGATGATGGTCATGGAGTCCCCGCACGTCGACAGCATGGCCCGTTCGTCGCCGTTGCCAAAGCTCGTCACGAATTTGTCGACGACCGCGAGGGTCTCCACTTCCTCACCCGCGAACCCCGGCGCGGCCGCGAAAACACCGGCTGCCGCTAACATTACTACACTCAGTTTAATCACTCGCATCGGCATCTTGAACGCTCTCCGGGATGAGGGGTCACCGGATAGTGCACGACGGGTCGCCCTTAATCTACCCCGCGCATAGGGTGAAGCTATGGACGTCATAAGTATGTGACCTCTATACAACCCGAAGATCTCTCTGATAGAAACTTGGATCAAATGCAGTAGTCACGAGGGATGAAAGATGAAACAAAGGGTCGCCCCGATAAAACGGAGACCGATGAAAATGCTCGCGGCTGCGGTATTGGCAGTGTTGCGGGCCTCGGCCGCGAACGCCGAAGCGGGCGGTTCCGATTCAAGCTCCGATGCCGGGCCATCTCTGGAGGCCATCGTTGTTACGGCCGAGCGGCGCTCCGAGAATATTCAGACCGTTCCCGTGGCGGTGACCGCCCTCTCAGGCGAGACACTCGCCAAGTTTGACGATGAATCTTTCGGCGACTACGCGCACCTCATTCCAAACCTTTCGTTCGGAACTGGTGGCGATTTCGGCGTGACCAACGGACGCTCTGTCGCCATCCGGGGAATCGCGGGCGGAACGTTTCGCGAAGGTCTTGCGACCACGAGTTTCTACATCGACGATACGCCGGTGCCGCAGTCGCTTGATCCTCATGTGCTTGATCTGGAGCGTGTCGAGGTGCTGCGGGGCCCTCAGGGAACTCTGTTTGGCTCGTCGGCGATGGGTGGCACGGTCCGGATCATCACCAAAGCTGCCGATGCCACCGCGGTATCCGGCTTCGTCGACGCGCAGGCGTTCGACATCCACTTTGGCGGCGTCGGTTACGATGTGTCGGGGGGTGCCAACCTGCCGCTAATCTCCGACGAACTGGCGCTCAAAATGGCGGTGTTCAGCGAGTACAGACCGGGCATCTACACGCGCGAGTACGGCATTGCGACGACACCGGGCTTCACTGTACCGGCCTCGCAACCGGTAAGCAGCGAGTCGCACAGCGGCGCTGATCAGGAGTATGGCGGTATCGTTGCGTTGCTCTATACGCCGGCCGCCGCGCCGGGCCTGACCGTGCAGCCAATGGTCATCTACCAGAATGAACGCACCAACGGTATGCCTCTCTCTGATTTTTCACCCAGCGATCTCGTTCAAGTCAGACCGCTCGACGTTGCCGAAAGCACCGTGGATAACTGGTCTTTCGCGGCCCTTACGGTCAAGTACCGGCAGGATTACGGCACATTCATTGCCTCGAGCAGCACGTTCCACGAGGTCGCACACGACAACGAAGACGGCACGGAGCCGATCGTCACGCAATTCGGCCAGAATTACCTATTTCCGCCGCTGTCCAGCACCTATGCGGCGGCCCCGTCGCCGACCTACATCGACTACACGCAAGGCACGGAGGAAGTGCGCTTCGAGTCTTCGTTTGCAGGTCCGCTGCAGGCCATCGTGGGCGGTTACTATAATCACGGCACGACCCGAAACGGCGAAAGCATCACCGACCCGGATGTCGATTACGAAGGCGAGTTCGCGTTTATCAACCAGCAGTCACAAGCGAACAACGAGGTCGCGGCGTTCGCCGACCTTGCGTACAAGCCGATCGCTCCTCTCGAGTTGTCGGCCGGCGTGCGCTACTCCCGACTACACTTCCTGTACTTCAACTACTCGAACGGCTGGGCGAACGGCGGTGAGTCGAGCACCGTGGAGACTCACGATGAGCACCCGGTGACTCCGCGCTATGCCATCAAATATCAGATCGATCCGAACGCCATGATCTACGCCAGCGCTGCGAAGGGCTTCCGCAATGGCGGTGCGAACCCGGCGGCCGCCGATGTGTACTGCGCAACGAATGCGAGCGAGTTCAAGAGCGACTCGTTGTGGAGCTATGAGTTGGGGGCGAAGAACACCCTGTTCGACGGACGCATTAACACGCGCTTGGCGGTCTATCGAATCGACTGGAACGACTTACAGCAGCGGGTGCTCTTGACCTGCGGGTATTCCGTCACGGAAAACGCCGGTTCGGCCACCAGCACCGGTGGTGAGTTCGAGGCCGACATCGCTCCGCTACGTGGCTTGGACCTTTCGGTCTCGCTGGGCTATGACAATGCCAAGATCACCTCGGTACCGGGTGGTGCGGCCGGATTCATCAACGGCCAGTCGTTGAGCGGCATCCCGAAGGTAACGGCTTCCCTGCTCGGCCAGTACTCGGTGCCGACGAGCTTCGGTTCGGCGTTCCTGCGCAGCCAGTACAGCTTCACGGGCAGCAGCTTCAGCTATACCGTCGTTCCCTCGCAAGAAGGCGGCCGCGAGCGCGCCTCTTACAGCCTCGTGGACTTGCACGCCGGCGGCGTGACCGGTCCCTGGGAAACCTCGCTATTCGTCAAGAATCTGTTCGATGTGCGCGCGAATCTGGGCGATGAGCTGTCGGAGACCGCGGAGCTCACGAATCCGCCGCGACCGCGGTGGCTCATTGCGCAGCCGCGTACGATCGGACTGGAGGTGAAGTGGCGGTTCAAGGACCACTGACCACAAACTCTCCATCCAGCGCGATGCCGCGGGCGCGCAGCGCCTCGATGAGCGGGGTCAGCTGCCGTCGATACGGGCGCCAGCGTCCAATCGACGTGCGATAGATGGGGCGGCGTATCTGGCTCGCGCTCGCGGTCAGGGAAATGCCGCGGTTCTTCTCGATTGCAATCGCCTCTTCACGCCAGGTCAGGCCGCAGCCTCGCGCCATCGCCGCGGCGACGCTTCGCGGCTCGCGCACCAGATCCTCGTAGACGACCTCCTGCAGCGCATCCCCAAAGGTCGCTCGCCAGTGACGTACCAGCTCGTCGTAAACCGCGTAGTAACGTGCGAGTTCCCCGAAGTCGTACGTGAAGGGAAATGCGGCACCGAACAGCGTGCGGAACATCGCGAAACACACGTCAATCGGCGAGCGGCTCACCAACAAAAGAGAGGCATCGGGAAACGCGCGGCGGATGGCACCGAGATAGAGATAGTTCGTCGGCTGCTTCTCGATGACCCAACCGGTGCGCTCGCCCAGCCGGGCGCGGCGCGAGTAATGGAGCGCGACGCTGTGCGGATCGGCCGCGGCCGCGCGCGCAAAGATGTCGCCCGGGCCACGCGCCGCCGCCGTCAGCGCCCGCGAAAAATGGTCGGTCTCACCGTTCGATTCAACCTGCGGCAGGCCGCCGAGCAGCCGCTCCACGAGCGTCGATCCGGAGCGCGGCAGACCAACGATGAAGATTGGCTGCGCGCCGGCTTGGCACGGCGCGCGCTGCGAGGCAGCGTCCACGCGCGGGAATGCTGCGGCGATCTGCCGCAGTGTTCGCTCGTCGCTCGCGACGTCGTACTGCAACTGCGATCGGCGCGCGCGCGCTGCCGTCGTGAACCAGCCGAACGCTTCGTCGAATTGGCCTAGATCGTCGAGCTCCTTCGCGAGCGCGTAGCCGAGATAGACCACCGCGTCGACGACGGACCGGGCATGCCGGAGCCGATCTCGTAACTCGTCGAGATGGTTGGCATCCGCAGTCTGCACGCGCAGCTCCGAGCGCAGCAGATACGTCGGGAACTGTCCCGGGTCGACTGCTATACAGCGATCACAGGCCACCTCGGCCTGCACGAGCCGTCCGAGACTGCGTTCGGTGCGCGCGAGGCTGTACCAGTATCGGGAATTGCCAGGCGCCAGCTCCGTGGCGCGCCGGTACAGAGCGCTCGCACGCTCGTGTCGGTTCAGGAGCAGGCAGGCATACCCAAGGCTGTCGTACGCTTCCGCACCGCCAGGGCTCAACTCGAGCGCGGCGACGATGACCTGTTCGGCGTCGCGCGCGCGGTCGAGCTGCGCAAGTAGCGTAGCCAGATGGCCGTGCGCGGGTAGACAAGTCGACGCATCAGCGATCGCGCGCTCGGCGGCCATGAGAGCGGCCTGAAAACGCAGAGACTGACCCACTCGAAGTTTCCGGGCTAGGTATCGACGCTGGCGGCGTTGAACGGGTACGGGCCGAGAAACAGGAGCGCAGCGCCATTCCAGATCAATACGGGTATCAGACACAGCACCGCCACCCGATAGCCAAGCCCCGCATCGTAAGCGGCGTTCAGCAGCACCATCGTGAGCGCGCCGGCGCCCAACATCACCCCAAATGCAACTCCCGAGATTGCGCCCAATGCACGTCGGCCGAAGTAACGCGACAACAGAAAGGACAATGCACTCGATTCGGCACCCAGCCCGATCGCGAGCATCACGGCGCTCGCCGCCAAGAGCGCGCTTCCGCGCGCGTCGAGGAGCATCACGACGCCGCCGGCGCCGATCCAATAGAGCGGGGCGAGAATCCGCGGTCGTTTGGAATGGTCCAGAATGAACCCGACGCTTGGCTCCCACAGGGTACAGACCAGAGCGAACACCGCGATGACCATGGTCGCGACATCAAGTGAAAACCCGCGCGCGGTCACCACCGGCACGATCATGGAGAACAGACCGATCAAGCATCCTCCGCCGATTGGCAGGGCGGTTACGAGCAGCCAGAAGGTTGGCGTGTGTAGGGCCGCGCGCATCTCGAGTCCCTCGAATGCCGCCGACTCTGTGTCGCTGTCGCTAAGGGCTGCGCGAGCCGCGGGCGCTTCGCGCAGCAGCAACCACTGGATCGGCAGGCCTACGATCAAGATGATGAGGGCAATCACGCCGAAGGCAGCCCGCCAACCGATAACGGGCAGCAACACTCCGGCAAGGAGCGGAAAGAACGTTGCGCCGATGCCGTTACCGACGCCCCCGGCGATGCCGATCCACAGTCCGCGGCGCGTGTCGAACCATTCGGCGATCAATTTTGCGTAGATCATCCCGCTCGGTAGCGAACCCGCGATCCCGATCAGGGTGAATTGGAGGTAGAACACGGCTGAATTCGCCGGTGCGATGCCGAGCGACAGGATCAGCAGGCCCAGTAGCAAGCTACCGCCGAGCGCCGTGCGCCGCGCTCCCCATCGATCACCGATGCGTCCCGCGAGCGGGGATGACAGCATGTTTGCCACTGAGACGACGGCGAGCGCACCGCTCACCTGCGCTCGGGGCCACTGAAACTCGGCCGCGATGGCCACCAAGAACACACCGAACACGGCGGTGACGGTCGGGGTGACGCCAAACGCATTGCCGACCGTTCCGGCAAAGACCACGCCCGTGCCCCCTTTGGGACCCGCGGCAGCGGTGGGTACTTGAGCGGTGGCGTCCACGAATCAGAACTTGCTGCTGATGGTGACACCGTAGGTACGTGGGGGTGCCCACTCCGCGAAATCGCCATTGGTCTGCGAAGCGATGAAGGCGGCGTACAGTTTGTCCGTCAAGTTCTTGCCCCAGACCTTGAAGGTCAACCGGTCGTCGCTGGTGCCGAAACTCAAAAACGCATTCAGCGTGCCGTAGGACGGTTGCTTGAGTCGGTCGTCGGCCTCCGCGTACCAACCGCTGTCGTAAGCATAGGTGATATTCCCCGCAAACTTACCCGCACTGAACGGTGTTGAATAGTCCGCCGACAGATTCCCGACGAACTTCGGCGCCTTGGGCAATTGATTGTCAGCCGCACCACCCGGCCTGATGGTGTAGGTCGTGCCGCCGCTGTAGAAGCCATCTCCATAGGCCGCGGAGCCCGGCGCAATTACCGTATTGGCCACTGAAATGGGCGCATCTGGGAAAGATACATATTTGCTGTGCAGCAATTCCACGCCAGCGCTCAGTTTCAATGCCGTTGTGAGAGACGCCTGTGCGTCGAAATCCAGCCCGTAGAGGTGCGCATCGGCACCGTTGGTGATGTCCTCCTGGCCTTGCGGATAGGTCACGGTCTGAATGTTCTTGTAGTCGTAGTAGAAGGCCGCGGCATTGATGCGCAAACGGTGGTCCAGCAGTTCCTGCTTCGCGCCGATTTCATAATCATCGAGCCTTTCCGGACGGAATGCGGTGCCATTGCTGTAGCCGCCGCTCTTGAATCCGCGGTTATCCGCAATGTATCCGAGCGTGTCAGCCGAAAAATTATGCTCGAGGGCGAAACGCCATGAAATGTTGTTGAAGGCGCGGTCGCCGGAAGCCACCTGAATCAGGTCGAAGTCCGGCAGACTTTGCACGAACACGTCGTTGCGGTACTCATTGGTGTAGCGCAGACCCAGGGTCAGTGCGGTGGCCGGCGTGAAATGATAAGTGCCCTGACCATAAAAGGCGGCCGAATAGGTCTTGTAATCCGGGTTTTGGATAATTCCCGAAGGGATGCCCTGTTCCGGCACTCCGAACGAGCTGCCGCCAATCAAGGTCGGCTCGCTGTATCCTGAGCGCTCCCAAAACAAATAGGCACCGCTCACCCAATCGAGCGCACCGCCCGCATGCGAAGCCAGCTGGAATTCCTGCGATGCCTGTCGGTGCGGTTCGTGTCCGGCGATGAAAAAAAGTGTCCCCGGCGCTGCCGTCAATGTGCTGTCGAACAGCGAATCGACGAACGTGGTGCGAAAGGCGCTGATGCTGGTGAACTTTGCGAAGCTCAGATCGCTCACGACGGTACCCGAAATGCCGTACTGGGTATTGCGGCCGTAGGGCTGCGGACTTCCGTACACATCGCGGCGATTCGTGGACACCGGCGGGTCGAATTGCGGCGTAGTGCCGGGAAAGGGAGTGAGCGTTGGAATGTAGTTGAGACGGTTATAGTCAAGAATGACCGTGAGCGAGGTCGCGTCGTTGAACGAATAGAGCAACTTCGATCGCAGTCCCATGTTGTCGGTCTTGTCCACATCGGCGCCGTTCGCCAAATTGATTCCGTAGCCCTTGCCCTGGTCAGAGTAATTGAGTGCGAGGTTAGCCGCCAAGTTTCCCGAAAGGCCGCCGGTCACGTAGGCGCGCAGCGTCGTGGTGTTGTAGTTACCATATCCGATATCGGCAGCACCACCGAACTGTTGTGTCGGATTCAATGTGTTGATCTGGATCGCACCGCCCGTGGCATTGCGCCCAAACAGCGTCCCCTGGGGTCCTTTATCGACCTCGACGGAGGCGATGTTATTGAATGCGAACGCATCGGCGCCCTGGGCCGCGTAGTAGACGCCGTCGACATAGGTCGCGACCGGATTCTCGTAGCCGGGTCCGGTCGCGGTAGTGCCGATGCCACGAAGGTAGGGAAGTCCATAGCCGGTGACGTCCGTATACACGAGGCCGGGCACCACGGCGGCCAAGTCGTTGACGGTGTCGATGCCGGACTTTGCCAGCTGAGACGCGTCGAAGGCGTTGATCGTGATGGGCACGTCCTGAAGTCTCTCGGGCCGCTTCTGCGCGGTCACGACGATATCGGCAAGCTGCAGCGTATCCGGCGCCGCGTCGGCGTACACGAGCATCGGCCAAGCAGCATGAAGACTCACTGCAAGCGCGATTTTCGTGAATCGTTTCTCAACCATCCGGTTCTCCTCTCAGGCTACCGCGTCCAATACCATCTGTTGGAAGCGCAGGACCGCCTCCTCCCAATACGGCGAAAAGCGCGTCCGAATGCCGGCCGCGTCCCGTGATTCGATCGTCGCCTGAGTGCCCTCGACGAAGGGAACGTCCTGCTGCACGACTTCGCGCCACATCTGCAGCGTTTCCTGCCTTGCAGTTTCCAGTTCCGTGCTGTCCGCGGCTTCGCCGTCGAAGTACAGGTACAGATGCACCTTCGTGCGGGATGCCCCGTCGGGTAGAACCACGCCGAGCATGACGTGGTCCGCTGCGATCAAGATCGAGCCCGTCGGAAATATGTTGAACACATATAGATCAGAGATGTTGGCGCCATCGCGCCTGCTGAGTGCCGGCAGCCGTGCGTTCCAGGGTCGCAAAAGCTCTTCTGCCGCGTCGTGCGCTCCATCAGTGTCCGTCGGTGCATCGCCGACGGACACTGCCCCGCCGGCATACACTCGCGGACTCCACAGTGCCTTGGTGTTTCGGTAGAGGTGGGCATTGAGCTGCGGATGACCGAATGGCAAGTGGTAATCCTCGATGCCGCCCTCCGTCGCAAGCTTCCAGTTGCCGGGATAAAGATCCTCGAATCGAGCGCCCAGTCGCAGCCGATCTAGATCGAGGTGCTCCAGCTCGCGCGTCAGCGGTGCGATGTGTTCGCCGAAAGGCGGCGCAGAGCCGTCGAGATTGACGAACACGTAATCAAGCCATTGCCCAACCGCAATGGCCTTGAGCCCCAGATCCGATCGCTTGAAGCCCTCGGCCGTGTTAAGGCCAGACCCGTTGATATCTGGCGTGCCTAGCAGCTTGCCGCTGAGGTCATAGGTCCAAGCATGCCAAGGGCAGACGATCCGAGTCGCGGCGGCGCAGGGTTCACGCAACAGCCGCATCGCACGATGCCGACAGATGTTGTGGAAGGCTCGGATACTGCCGTCGCGGGCGCGCAGAACGAGTATTGGCCATCCCGCCAAATCGATGGGTTGAATGTCACCGGCGTTTGGAATGGCCGAACCTACGGTGACCGCGCACCATGTACTAGTAAATAATTTTTGGCGCTCGATCTGATAGAACGAGTCGCCGTAGAACCTACCCGGTAAGCCCTCGGCCATGCCGATGGGTCGCTCGACGTCAGCGCGCGCGGCACGGATCATATCCGCCGTGATTTCAAGATCCTGAGCGAAGGCCGTAATCTCGTCCATAGCGGTACCCCAGGGCAACAATCAAGGTTGCCTATGCGGTTGTCGCTTTACCAGCACACGGCGTTCTGTTATTTAACGCACAGGGTTCCCCGTTGTATAGAGGCCGCTTGCATATGACATCCATAGTTCGTGGCTATGGTGCCGATTTGAGTGAGTCCGTTTGAAGAGTTTGGACCGCTTTACACGTGTCCTGGACTGGAATCTGCTGAAATACTTCCTGCAAATCGCCCAATCGGGCGGGATTGGTGCGGCAGCGGAGAGTCTGAACCTGAGCCAGCCCAGCGTGAGTGCTGCGCTGCGCCGACTGGAAACCCAAGTGGGTGCGCAGCTCTGCATTCGCACTCGCAAAGGCATCCAGTTGACTGCCGCCGGGCACGCACTTCTCGAGGACTGCCAGGACATCGTCGAACGCTTGTCCGCCGCCCCGGCCGAGTTGCGGTCGATTACGGACAATATCGCCGGATCGGTACTCTTGAAGACCATTTCCCACGTGTTCTCCCCAGCACTCGATGCAGGTCTCATTGCCTTCAAATCACGTTATCCCGCAGTCGAGTTGGTCCTCGAGACCGCGCCCTGGGAACATATCGTCGACTCGCTCCTGAGTGGTGACTCCGCGGTGGGCATCGGATTCGATGAGATGCGGCGACCGGAGCTGCGCCATGCGCACCTGACGCGGGAGCGGCTGCAGCTCTACTGCGGCCCCACGCATGCGCTGAGCGGACGGACGATCCATGATCCGATGACTCTCGCCGATGAGTCCTTCGTCAGGTACAGCGACGGCGAGCCTCAGGCGCTGCGCGATTTTCGGGCGAGCTACGGACTCGGTCAGCGCACCGGGGGTATCGCCGATAATGTCTACGAGGCGGGCTGGCTGATCGGCCTCGGAATCGGAATAGGGGTGCTGCCCGAACCGATGGCCGAGAGGATGGCACCGCAGCTCAAACCGTTGCTCGCCCCGCACCTCGTGCTCGAGCTCGATATTCATCTGATGTGGCGCCATGATTTACAGGATCGGGCGACTCGCTTGCTCATCGATACGGTGCTCGAGCACATCGGTCCGGAGCAATGCCAGCTGCTGGGATAGATCGTTCCTATGACGGCCATAGCGCCATCCGGACTATACAGCGGCGGAAATTTTCTTTATCAATCCGCACCAGCAATTCGATCGAATAAGAGAAATCATCATGCCCGTCAGTCGCACAGGATCATTTCCGGACGCGCTCGCGATCGCGGCCGCGCGCCGAGTGATCAATGGTGCGGCGCGGGTGGCCGATCCCTTGGACACCGCGGAGATCTTTCCGCGCGAGGCCTATACAGGGGAAGATTTCTGGCGCTTCGAGCGCTGGGCGCTGTTCGAGCGAGAGTGGCTTTGCGTCGGTCACGTGAACCAGGTGCCGAATCCTGGCGATTATTTTGGCATCACCGTCATCGACGAGCCGCTGATCGTCGCGCGCGCCGAATCGGGTGATATCCATGTGACCTCGGCCATCTGCCAGCATCGGGGCCACCCCCTGCTCGACGGCTTGGCGCAGGCGGACACCTCGGGTGCGTGCCGCAACGCACGGCTCCTCATCTGCCCTTATCACTCATGGAGCTATACCCTCGACGGTGCGCTGCACGCCGCCCCCGGGATGGGAAGGACCGCATCGCTCGCGGACCTGCGTAACCGAATCCGTTTGCCGCGTATACGGCATTCAATCTACCAAGGCCTCATCTTCATCAACCTCGACGAAAATGCCATGCCGCTCGAAGCGCGCATGCATACGATGCAGCACATGATCAACGGCTTCGGTCTCGCCGATCTCATTCCCACCGCCGTCTCGAACACGCCGATTCAATCGAATTGGAAGCTCTATCAGGAAAATTCGCTGGAGCCTTATCACACCGACACCGTGCATCGCACGTCGCACAATCCGGCGCCGGCGCGCTTATCGGCGTTCTACGATTTCGACCCGGCGGATGCGGCCATCATCACGACTACGGGATTCGAGCAATCCAATGAATTGTTCGCGGGCGGGGATCCGCTACCGTCGATTCCCGGGCTTTCCGCGGAACAGCACGGTCGCCTGCTGTTCGTCGCCGTGCTGCCCATGTTGTTCATGGTATTCGAGCCCGGCTCGGTGCTCTTGACGTTGGCGCTGCCCGAGGGCGCCGACAGAATGTTGCTGCGCACGTTATCTCTGTATCCGCGTGCGGCGACCGAAGCACCGCACTTCGCGAGCGCCGTCGAGGCGCAGAGCACGGCGCTGACAAAGATCGTGAGCGAGGATGTACTCACTCAGGAGGCGTTGCAGCGCGGGCATCGCTCGCAATTCACGCCGCCTGGCACGTTCTCCTGGCTCGAAGCAACGATACCCCAAATGAATAACTGGCTGGTGACCCGCTACCGATCCGCATTGGATTCGCTGCTATCGAGCTGATAGGCGGAGACCGCTTTTCCTCAAGGCGCGGCTTCCCGCGTGAAGTCAGCGGGAATGGCCGGAGGATCACCGGCATCCTTCCAAAGAACGACGTCGTTGCCCCAGGGATCACGAAATGCGTGATTGAGCCCGTTGAATTCCGGCCAATAGTGACGTCGCCACAATATCACCGCACCCAATTCTTCGGCTGTGCCAAGAATACGCTCCACCGAATCGTCGTCGCTCACCTCGATCCATATGCGTGCGCGTCGTCCTGCTGGAGCCAAGGCGCGAGGTGCGGCGCCTTCTGCGTCGGGATAAGGACGCGCATTGTCGGCGCGAAATACCCCGAAGTTCAGGTGGCTGATTTCGCTGGGTGAACCGTCCTTGTTGAGGAACTTGCCATCCGGCACCAATCGATGCCAGAGACCCGGATAACGCGGGTCATGGTGCCATCCGAAGACCTTCGAATAGAACTCGGCCGCCGCAGCGGGATCGTCCGAGGCTAGATCCACAAATATTAGAGAGTTGGGTTGTTTCATGAGTGATGCGTGGTATAGCACGACATTCGGATGCACTCCAGCGCTGAACGGTCGGGTACTCATTCCAGACATAGGACCCCGCGTGAAATCCTCGACTTGGGTCACGTCACCTTTCGCAGTCGATCTCGAGATGCTCGTCCGTGAGGGTTTGTGCAGCACGGCGGCCACCCCGGCCGGCTCCGACCCTGCTATAAGTAGATTTCACTCTTCCTTGCGTCTCGACCAGGAATCCACGCCATGATCAACGATCTATTTGCACAAAGCGATGAGCCCATCTCGGGGCATCGACTGCCCCTTCTCTATAACGTCGTCTATTGCAGCAAAGCGACGGCTGGAATGGATGCGGCGGGGGTCGACGCGATCATTGCCTGTTCCCGGAAAAATAATCCTGCACGCGGCATCACGGGGCTGCTCGTGTTCGGCAGCGGCGTGTTCTTCCAGTGGCTCGAAGGGCCGAGGGACAACGTCCTGCATTTGCTCGGGAGCCTGCGCAAAGATCCTCGGCATGAATCCATCGTGCTGCTCAACGAGAACGAGGAAATCCGTGAGCGCCTGTTTCCAGACTGGGACATGGAATTGGTCGAGGCGCCGGAGATTCGCGACGTACTGGAGGATGCTTTGGCCACGGCCGAAGACACGGGAGGTAACGCGCAGGCGCTGCGCCAAATGCTCGAAGAACTCGATGCCGGCGCATTACGGACGCTCGGCGCACCGAGCGGCTGACAGGCGCCGCTCACAGGAAGACAATTCCCTCGCGAATGGCATGTTTGGTCAGTTCGGCGACCGTATGCAGACCTAGCTTGCGCATGATGTTCCGACGATGCACTTCGACGGTCGCGGCGGAAATGTGCAATTGCTTTGCAATCATGGCGGACCGGTGCCCTTCCGCGATGAGTCTGAGGACTTCCCTTTCACGGCGCGCAAGCGGTTCCTGGGGCCTGAGTCTACCTTCTGATTGCATGTCCTGCGCGAGCAGGCCTGCGATATCCGGCGAAAAATAGCCCTGATTGGCGGCGACGGCGCTGATCGCGCGAATGAGCTCTGTCCCTGCCGCCGACTTCGTGACATACGCACAGGCGCCCGCCTGAATCATGGCCGCGACGAAACGTCGGTCGGCAAAGGCGGAGAGCGCGATGACCTTCGCATTGACCCCCGCGTCCTTCAGACGAGAAACCACCTCGATGCCATTCAGGTCGGGCAACCGGATGTCGAGAACGATGACGTCAGGACGCAGGCCGACCGCCAGCGCCAAGGCTTCGCTGGCATCACCCGCCTCGCCGACGATCTCGATGCCTGCTTCCTTGCGCAGTACCTCGCAGAGAGCCTCGCGCACCATGCGATGATCGTCGACGAGGAAGACGCGGATGGCCATCTATCCCGCCCGACGGGGCTCTTCGGTGCTCGCCAATGGCGCCGACAATATGGCGATGGTGCCAGCGCCCGGCGCCGACGTGAGTTCGATGGTTCCGCCGATCAACGCCAACCGGTCGCGAATGCTGACGAGCCCGTAACCACGTCGAGGAGCGGCGGTCACCAACGCGGGATCGTAGCCGACGCCATCGTCCGCTACGCTGATGATGACCTGCGTGCCATTGCATCGCGCCTCAACCCGCGCGATCCGGGCCCTGGCGTGCTTCGCCACGTTGATCAAAAGCTCGCGCGCACACCGGTAAATGATCGACCTCGCATCTTGCGCGAGGGGTTTCGGACGATTGTCATCGACGACATCGACCGTCAAACCAAATACCTCTTCCATTTCGTCGGCCAGCCAATCGAGCGCGGCAGACAGACCGATTTCGTGGAGCACGTCCGGCGTCAGCTGTGCGGCCAAGGAGCGGATCGCATTTTCCGACAGGTCGAGCAACCGCGTGACGCCCGAAGCCGTCACTTGCACGTCCACATCCGCGTGATTTAGCAAACCGGCGAGGCGGATCTTGGCGGCGGCCAAAGTCTGGCCCAGATCATCGTGCAAATCGCGGGCGAGATTGCGTCGCTCGCGATCCCCGACGGCTTCGAGGTCCGCCGCCAATGCCTTTAGCTGCAACGTTCGCTGCTCAACTCGTGATTCGAGCTCCCTCGCTTGAGCAATGGAATCCTCGAGCAATCGCTCGCGGCGTGCCCGGTCCATTCGATGCAGCATGACCTCGAGCAACGACACACGGAGTGCCTCTGCGGACTCCAGTTCGATATCCGACCAGGCCAACGCGCGCAGCCGCGTGCTTTCTAACCATTCCGCAAAGGAGTCGCGTGGAGAGAGGTGTACGCCATTCCGATCGACTTTGACCGGTTTTTCCGGATCACCAGCCCATCGCACGGTGGCGGGCGATTCCGGCCGGAACCATATGACATATTCCCGCGCCGAGCGAGACAGTGCAATCGCCAAGATGCCGCTGGCCGTCGTGGCGTAGGCGTCCGATTCCGGGAAAACTGCAGCGGCACGATCGGTGTGGAAGAGTGTTTGATTGATGTCATTCAGATGCCCGAGCAGGGCGGTCAATTGCGTCGGACTCGGGGTCACGCCAACCGTTCGAACGCTCTCTTCCAAGATGACGGCTGCGCCCGCCGCGTTGACCAACTCCAAGAGCTCCGGTGACGCGATGGCACTCGCAAAGTCAGCCACTTGCGCGCACCGGGCGGCGAGCCGGTCGCGGATCACGCGCGCGTCGTGTCGCAACAGCGTGTCGGCTGCCTGAACTTTCGATTCGATTTGGAGCGACAGAATCTGCCCGAACGTTTCGCATGCCACCCGGACCTCCGCCGGCACGATACGGGGCGCGTAGTGATGCAGCAACAACAGACCCCAGAGCCGGTCATTGAAAATGATAGATACCGAAAGCGATGCGGAAACGCCCATGTTTCGCAGATATTCCAGGTGAATGGGAGAGACACTCCGCAGATCGCAATGGCTCATGTCGATGTCGCCGCCCGTACGAGGGTTGATCGCGGGCGTCAATGGCGCCGGTACATAGTCGACGGTGGCAATGGCGCGCAGCCAATTTTTCCGGTAAAGCTCTCGCGCCTGTCGAGGGATGTCGGTCGCCGGATAATGGAGTCCTAGATAGGACTCGAGACCTTCCTTGGCATCCTCGGCGGCCACGACTCCGGCGCCGTCCGGTAGAAACCGGTACACCATTGCACGATCGAAACCGGTCATTTGCCGCATCGCCGTGGCGGCTACCGCGACGCACTCGTCCAATCCCACGCTGTCCTGGACGGCGGCGACCAGCCCCTTCCGCTGAATCAATGGAGCAATCGCTAACGGTGCACCGAGGAGCGCATCTTCGATTTCAAGCAATGCCGTTCGCTCTTGGGATTGCAAGCTCAAGTTCAGCAGCGCCGCGCCACGGGCCCGCACGCCAAAACACGTGGTCGGACGCACGTTCGGTGTGGAGGCACGAAGCGTGTTTCTCACGAACGCGGCGGCAGCAGGGTCCAATGAATTGATCACGTCGGAGCCGAGCAAGGCCGCGGGCGCAAGCCCCAAGAACCGCAGCGAATCACCGGCAATCTGCTCCACGGTCAGGGTTTGCCGATCGATGACGAGCAGCATGCCATGCGGTTGAATCGATCCCGGCAAATGAATGGGCTCACGATCACACGTAGTCAGATCGGCCTCGCCAAAGCGAACCGCGGCGACGGTCATGACGAGGCGCCGCAGAGCCACTCTTCGAGCGACTCGAATGTCGCGAGCGCAGCGGCGGCGGCGCCAGCCCGGCTCTCAGCGGTAATGCAGGATTTCTCCAATGCGGTTATGAAATCGGTCCACATCGACGTCAGAGCGGTGCCATAACTCGCCAGAAAAGCGGCTCCGTTCGTGGCGGACAACCCCAACTGACGCGCAACGAGGGGCAGCAGAGTCCGGCCACCCAGGGTGGCGCCCTCCAGAACATAAGCACTGCCAAAGGCCGCGGCTGCATCGCTGCAGGTGGGGATCGTCGGGCACACCGGCAGCGATCTAATACCGGTGGCGCCGATACCCAGAACGGCGAGGTCGCGCATCAACAGCGGCAGCTTGCGACGTGTGTCGTAGTCGGGTAAGCCTCCATCGAAAGAGGCCATTCCCAATTGCCGTTCATGAGCGGCGTAATAGCCGAAGGTTCTTTCGAGGTAGTCGCGGTAAGCGCTTACGCTGCCGAAGCGTGACTGGATATTCAGTCGTTTGTCGAGATGCTCGTGGGCCGACCGGGTCGCAGACCTCAGCACGGCGATGGCGCTCAGTTGCAGGTCGGTTTCCGGTACTCGCATATATGGATTTCAGGTATTCCTGTCCAATTCCCGCATTTGTACGATACCGCACAATGCGCCAACGCAGGACAGGAAAATGCAGCGTGACGACAAGCAGCTATTGACGGAGGAGATGTACCTGCGCGTCGGCGAACTCGCTGCCCATTTCGGTCGATTCGACATGTATGCGAAGGCGCTGCTCGATCTACTCACGAAGAACAGCGACCAGGCTGCGCGAAATACGGGTGGCGAGACGATCGAATTGCGAGGCACTGCCATCTTGCGCCTGATGACTGCCCTTCAAGTGCCGCATGGCATACAGGACGAATTTCGGCGCATCGATGCTGAGATGCGCCAGGTGCTGTCTCGGCACGTCATAGCAGCCGTCAACCCCGCCATCATCGCGGGTCCCGTGAGCACTCAAGATCTAAAGGTGAATACGGCCCGGCATCCCCGCGATTGGTTCGAGCAAACCCACGTCGACCCGGCCGCCACCCAAGGCGTGATCCGCTCGCTCGAACGGGACGTGGTGCAGGTCATTGCGCTGTACCTTGACCTCGCCGAACTCATCCGCGGCATTCAAAACGGCGTACGCTTCCCGGAGCGACTAATCTCGGCTGTCGTCCCACTGGCGATTCCGATTGTTTCTTAGCCACGCAAACCAGGCGGCGGCACAGGCTACCAGCGAGACCCGTCCGGCGGTGGCACTTTTTGCTCGATGATTTCGTATAGAGCCGCGGTATAACGCTCGGCCGATTCGAGCGTCATGTGTGACCACTCCGGAATGTCGTAGCCCTGTAATTGGGGATAGTCTTGGAAATGGATACCGGGCGTCGCCGCCTTGGCGAGCAGCACGCCCCAGGTCGCCGCTCTCGGGAAATCTCTGTTTTCGAACGCCAGGTAATCACCGGCACTCGGATCGCGAACGAATACGACCGGAATCCCGCGCGCGCGCAGCTTGGCAACCGCGGAGGCTGTCTTGTCGATCTGCCGCTCGAGCACGCGTTGGTCCTCGGCTTTCTGTGCATCGGTCTCGGGCGGGCCGCCGAAATCCTCGGCCCAGATGTCGCGCGCCAACTGCCGGTAGGCCGCGTCCGTCGTCACCTTGGCCCACATGTGGGTGTTACGATCCGCATCCATGACTTCGAGCTGGCGCACGCTGCGTCCACCCAGTCCCGCGCGCTCTGGCCACGGCTGCCGGCGCAGCACGGTAAACAAGGCGAAATCCGGATCGTAGAATGCGAACCAGGGCTCTATCAAATGCATCGAGAGCACCTTGCCGATGCGCTGTGACGGTGACTCCTTACGGTAATAGGGTAAGACACTCCTCTGATATTCAAATCCCGAGAAGAATAGATCCGGCGCGATGCCGATCAGGAGCCGCCCCGTGAAGGCCGGATCATCCGCCAGATCGACGACGAAGGATGCCGGCGACGTGCCGTCGAGCGCGAGTTGAATCGGCCGGCGCCCGGACAGCCTTTCCCAGACGGGCAACTGGATGTCGAAGAGGGTCCGCGAAGACCCGACGAGCACCGTCGCCCCACCTTCGCCCGAATCAATGCGACGGCGTTGGCGCGCCCAGAGCGCAGCGTCATCGCGATAGGCCGCGACGGCGCCATAGTCGCGCCAGTACCACTCCCACGCGCCGGTCAACGCGCTGAGGAGCACGAGTGCGGTCAGCATGATCCGCGGCCAAGGCTGCTCCGGAATGTCGCGGACCGGCACCGGCTGTGCAACCCCCGGGCGGTCGGACGCCGTCAGCCGCCTCGCGGCGGGGGCGGTCACCCTAGAATTGGAAATAAATGAATGCATTACCCGACCCTTGAGAGATCACGATCGCGAACGCCATGAGACCCCAGGCAACCGCGAGAACGGGTTCTGGTACGCGTGCGACGACCGACTCCAGAGTTCGCTCTCGCATGTACCAATGCAGTGCGACCAGCGCACCGACGACGATGCCCGTCGAGACGATGAATACCGTCGGCAAGATGGGCTTGGCCGTCGTATTGAAGCCGCTCATGCCGCGCAGCACCGTCCAGGCGGTGCTGAAGTCCTTCGCGCGAAAAAAGACCCAGGTGATATTGACGAGAAAATAGGTCAGCACGGCCATGCCGAACAAACCGAGCCGGCCCGGTCGATAATCGCGAAACGATGTCCGCAGTCGGCGTTCGGCGATGAGATAGGTGCCATGCAGGCCTCCCCAGACGACAAAGGTCCAATTCGCGCCGTGCCACAGACCGCCGAGCAACATGGTCGTCATCAGGGCAATTTGGGTCCGCGCCGGTCCATGGCGGTTACCGCCGAGCGGAATGTAGAGATAGTCGCGTAACCACGAGGACAAGGTGATGTGCCAGCGGCGCCAGAAATCGGAGAAGCCGATGGCAGCATAGGGAAAGCGAAAATTGTCCGGCATGCAAAAACCGAGACACAGCGCCGTACCGATCGCGGTCGTCGAGTAGCCGGCGAAATCACAGAATATCTGACCGCTGAACGCGAGTGTGCCGGTCCACGCATCCAATAGTCCCGGCGCCTTGCCGCGATCGAAGATCCGTTCCGCGGCACCCGCCAAAAACGTATCCGCGAGCACGACCTTGTTGAAGAGTCCCAGTGTCATCAGACCCAATCCAAAACATAGTTGTTGCCGGTTTGCGCGACGCGGCGTTTCGAATTGCGGCACGAGTTCGGTGGGCCGCATGATGGGTCCCGCAACGAGATGCGGAAAAAACGTCACGAACAGGGCGTAATCGAGAAAATTGCGCGCCGGCAAGGCGCGGCGCAGGTACACGTCGAGCGTATAGGACATCGTGGCGAACGTATAGAACGAGATGCCCACCGGCAGGACGATATCGCTCTTGGGCGCGTGATAGTGCACGCCCATCGAGGCCATGAGGGCCGTGAAGTTATCCAGCAGGAACGTGCCGTATTTGAAATAGAGCAGCATGCCGAGATTGGCGATCACGGAAAGCAGCATCCACGCGCGGCGGCTCGCGATGCGCTCCGCCCGCACGAGGCCCTGCGCCGCATACCAATCCACGATCGTCGAAATCCAAAGCAGAAATATGAACGGCGGATTCCATGCCGCGTAGAAGACGTAGCTCGCGATCAGCAAATTGACCTTGCGAAAGGTCCAGGGCAAAGGTAGCGAATGAAGTACGAGGACGGTGGCGAAAAACGCCATGAACGTCAGTGTATTGAAGACCAAGCGACATCCCTTTTCATCCGTGAATCGAGATTATCGCAAGTTTTCCGGTGCGGCGCCACAGCGCGGTCGCCGGCGCTGCGTCGTCCGAATCGAACGCGAGCGCGGTTCGCCGCCGCTATTGAGGCCGCGTCGCCACCAGGGAGGGCCGTTCCGCAACCGATCGATGCCATTCGGTCACGCGGGGTCTACCGGACGACCAGGTCGGGACTATTTGCCTGAAATCGAGCCATTCCAACGCGCAGACGAGCGCGATGTGCCCGATGTGGAATTCTCCCTCGAGCAGCGACGGGGTCTCTTCGATATGGGTCAAGGCTCCGGTGACCTTACCGCGCTGCGCATCGATCCAAGCCGGCCAGCGATAGGCCTCCGGGCGCACGCTCTCCAGGCGCACCAGCACTCCGGCATCCATCACACCGTCGGCGAGCGCGTGCAGCTTCAATGCATGCCATCGAAGCGCGCCCCCTTTGGGAAAGAGGCCGCCGCCCGCGATGGAATCGAGATACTCCGCGATGACCACCGAGTCGAACAGCCGGTCGCCGTCGTCCGTTTCGAGGACGGGGACCTTGACGAGCGGATTCTCCCGCGCGAGTGCCGGATTGGCGTTGGTGGGCATGGTCGGCGTGGTGACCTCGACGAGTTCGATTTTCGAGGCCAACTGCAGCTCCCTGGCCGTGGCAATGACCTTGCGTGCATAGGGCGAGGGTTTCGTGTAGTGCAGTTTCATGCGAGTCCCCGAGATCTTGGGCAGGATCCAAAGTGATGGCCCAGAATCACAAAAAACACTGCCGGCGAGATTACCACGAGGCCTTCGCGGGGAGTAACGTATAGGACACATGATGATTTCGCGCTTACCGGTTCTGTTCCTGTCCCACGGCGGCGGCCCGTGGCCCTATGTCGATGCGCTCAAGCAAATGTATGTGCACACCGAGAGCGGGCTAAGAGGCCTACCCGCACGCTTAAGTATTCGGCCCAAAGCCGTTTTGGTCGTTTCCGCACATTGGGAGACGTCACGGTTTTCCTTCGCAACGACCGTCGCTCCACCGATGGAATATGACTACGGCGGCTTTCCACCCCATACCTATCAGATTCGCTATCCGGCGCCGGGTGATCCGGCGCTCGCGGAACATGCGCGCGACCTGGTAGCCGCGGCCGGCATCGACGCCGCGATGGATTCGAACAAGGGATTCGACCATGGTGTTTTCGTTCCGCTCGCCCTCATGTACCCGCAGGCGGATATGCCGATCGCAATGGTCTCCGTGAAGTCGGACTACAATCCCGTGGAGCACATGGCCTTGGGTCGAGCGCTTGCGCCGTTACGCGACGAGGGTGTACTGATCGTCGGCAGCGGACTTACTTATCACAATATGCGCGGCTTCAACCAAGATAGCTCCACCGCGGACGCCGAGGCATTCACCCGCTATTTGAACGAGTCGGTGGCCCTCGCGAACGTGAATACCCGTGACGAGAGGTTGTTGGAATGGCAACGAGGGCCCCGAGCGCGAATTGCCCACCCGCGCGAGGACCATCTCATGCCGCTCCTGGTTGCCGCGGGCGCGGCGGCCAACGACCCAGGACGGGTCCTTTTCGCGGAAAACGTCATGAAGATTCCGATGACTTCATACGTCTTTGGCGAACTCAAAGGTCATTGACCTGCGGCGCGCGCCGAAGGGATGCGCGAGTTGAAATCGGGCGCCGCGAGTCAGCCGCTGCTTTGCAGCGGTTTGGAAACCGACTCGAGGGACTTGCCGGCCGCCTCGACGCCGATGAAGAACTCGGCGATGGCTCCCGCCAGCATCAGCGCGGCGCCCAGCAAGTAACCCAACATGAGCAGCGATTTCGTGCCGCTCGCGATTAGGACGCCGAATAGAGCCGGTGCGCCGACTCCGCCGATGAGGGTGCCAATGGCATAGAAGACAGCTATGGCGAAGGCGCGGATCTCGAGCGGGAAGATCTCGCTCACGGTGAGGTAGGCAGCACTCGCGGCCGAGGAAGCAACGAAGAAAATCGCGGCGAAGCAAATGATAAGGCCGTGCAAACTCAAATATCCGATACCGAACAGCACGGCGGTGGCGGCCAACAGAGCGCCGGCACCACCGTAAGCCCCGACGATCATGGGTTTGCGGCCTATGCGGTCGAACAACGGCCCCAAAATCAGCGGTCCCAAGAAGCTCGCCAGCGCGAACGGCAACAACTGCATCGGCAGCTCGGCATCGGGTACGCCGAAGAATTTCTTGGCCACGAGCCCGAAGGTGAAGAATACGGCGTTGAAAAAGAATGCCTGCCCCACCATCAGCACGAGTCCCAGTATCGAGCGTTTGCGATTTTCGCCCAACATGTTGCGAAAAATTTCACTCAACGGTGTGTGATCTCGGGGCGTGATCTTGAGCTTTCCTCCCTCAACCGGCGGTAATGCTTTATGACCCTTCGCGACCTGAGACTCCACGTCACCGACGATTCGTTCCGACTCCCTTTCCCTGCCGCGCAGCATCAGCCAGCGCGGGCTTTCGGGAACCGCGAGCCGCAACAACAGGACACCGAGGCCCAGTGTGCCTCCCACCGCGAAGGCGAGTCGCCACCCCCACTGTGGAGGGATGGCATGCCCACCCAAGAGATAGTACGCGGCCAGCGACCCCATTGTTGCGCCCACCCAGAACGTGGCATTGACGAGGAGGTCGACGGTGCCACGCACCTTCCCCGGAATGAGTTCGTCCACCGCCGAATTGATGGCGGCATATTCCCCGCCGATGCCGAGGCCGGTAAAGAAGCGGCAGGCGAAAAACATCGCCGCGTTGACGCTAAGGCCGGTACCGATCGTCGCCACCGAATACGTGGCGAGGGTCACGAGAAATAACTTCCTGCGTCCCAATCGATCGGTCAGATGGCCAAACAGCAATGCGCCGATGACCGCTCCCGCGAGATAGGTGGTCGCCGCCGCGGCCACGGCTTGATCCGACAGCGACAGGCCGTCCTGGCTTTGCAGAACGCCGGATAGCGATCCCACCAGTGTCACTTCCAACCCATCGAGAATCCACGACGTGCCGAGGGCGCTGATGATCCGCACGTGCCATGCGGACCACGGCAACCGGTCGAGGCGCGCCGGGACATCCGATTCGATCGTAGCGTTAGTACGCGCACCGCTCATGGCTGAAGGGCCCTCATTGCCCGCTCGGGTCGCGCGTGATGATGCTGATCGTGCCGTTCCTCTCGAGGACGGCGTATTTGACGTCGAAAATCGACTTGACCTGCTTCGCTCGTGCGGCAGTCATGACATCTTCGGGATCGATGCGCATGCCACGCATGACTTCGAGCTGCCAATTGCCATCCTTGAGGAGCACCAAAGGCGTGCCGTCGAGTATGGCGGCCATGCGGGGCGAGAATTCCTTCACGCCAGACACGACTCTATGGAGAAGACCGATGGTCATAATCGCGGTGGCGCAGTTCGTGACGGAATGATCCCGACCTACCGTGGCGGCAATCGCGACCCCTCCGATGAGAAAGATGATGACGAACTCGAACAACGTAAGCTGGCCACCGGGCCGTCTGCTCAAGACGCGCACGGTGAGCAACAGCAGGAAGTAACCCAGGATGGCGTGGACGATCGTTGCCATGCTTACGGCACCACCCAGACATCTGCACTCACCGTGCCGGCGCGCGGTCCCGCCGAGATCTCGAACGGAAATCGGCCCGCACCCGACGGCTCGAGCTCGAATCGCACGATGGCGGGCGGTTTCCCGATTGGAAAGGTGTAGGTGAACCCACCGTCGCCAAGGCGGGTCGTAGCGGGCTCGGGGATGATCCGCCGGGAGCCCAGGGCCCCCACCAAATTGTCACTGACGAAGAGCGTGGCTTCGCCCCCCCGCACCGCGCTTTCTTGGAGAGTGACGCTCAGGATGGACGGCGTACCGGTGCGTTGGATGCGCTCGTAGCTCACGTGCAACGAGCCGTCCGCGCTCGTGGCCTGCGCGTGCGCCAGCGGTCCGCGACCGAACATGCCGCCGACATCGAGTGCAATGATCAACAGAAACAGCGTCCACAAGATCCGCTCGAAACGCCACCACGACCGTTGGAACCCGAGATCCTCACCTACGGCGACCTCCTCATTGACCTTGGCGACCAGGTCTTCTACGGGTTTCGTGGCAGCACTCTGGCTCATGCGACTTTCACCTCCCGCACGCGCCGCGGCTCGTCGGCGGAATTGGGTTCGTCATCGGGAGAGCCCCCCGCTGCCAGCACGCTGATATCGCCGTTACGCTCGAGAATGGCGGTGTCGATCTCTTGGAGCGTCTTGAGCCCGTGGTCGCGGGCGGAGAACAACACGTCCGTGTCCTGTATCCGCATCTTGGCCATCGTTTCCTGCCGCCAAAGTCGCTGTCCCATGCGATCCGTCTCCATCAGGATCAGGGGCGTGCCATCTATAACACGGCTGAGGGTCCTCGACTTAGCCCGCGCCCACGCGATCGTATAGTGCGCGAGAGCCACGGCGAGAATCTGGCAACCGGCGTTGGTGAACGAACGCTCATCGCCGACAATGGCGGTGAGCGCGAGACCGCCAATGAAGAACACCAAGACGAATTCAAACGGCGTGAGTTGGCGGCCCGGCCGGCGGCCGACCACTCGCACGATGAGCACGAGAAAGAAGTAGCCGAAATAGGCGCGGAGAACCGCTTGCATGGAGCGACTCGGAAATTAATTCAAACGGTAACTTCTTGTTCCTCCTGCCCGGACCAATGATGTATTCGAACCGCGCGCGCCTTGATGAGCACCAGCCCGGGCGTATCCACTCCCTGGTCAGCCCATTCTTCGATGTCCTTGTTCCAGTGCTCTTTGAATGCCGCCTTATCCCGAATGAGCTCGGCCTGCGCCTCGATGGCGACGAACACGCGTTTTCCCACGAGCGTCTTCGAACCCACGTAAGACAAGCCAATCCTCGGGTCGCGCTCGATATCGCGAACCGTATGGGATTGATCGAAAGCGAAGAAGTAGTTTACCCCGTCGTATTCCACATCGCCGTTATTGCTCATCGGCCGTGCGGCTACATAGCCATTCGCTGCCCGCGTAGACATCATTGCGACGTCTATTTGGGCAATCGCCTTCGACACATCAGCAACTGTAATCTCTGTCATGGATGCCAATTCCTCTACGTATGCGCCATATGCAACGGCATTCTCGGCGGCGTGACCGCATGCACCCACTCATCGACACCGCGAGGTGCTGTCAGACATTTCGCTACGAGATTGGAAACCGTCTCATTTCCAACGAGTTGCGTGTTCCGGCGTGAGCAGCCCGGGCGTGACCGCTTGAATTCGATCGGGCATGATAGCCTCATGCCCAGCAACGCCCGTGCCATCGCCTCTCTGACCATTTCGTTCGGTTTGGTGGCCATCCCGGTCAAGCTTTACTCTGCCGTCGTTTCGGGGGAGCGGATTTCGTTCAATCTGCTGCGTCAGAAGGATGGTTCTCGCGTCAAGCAACAATACGTAGCTGTGAACGACGGCAAGCTGGTCGATCGTTCGGAAATGACGAAAGGCTACGAATTTGCCAAAGATCAATACGTGCTGTTCTCCGCGGAGGAGCTAAAGGAACTGGACGACGTCACGACACATGCGATCGATATCAGTCAGTTCGTGCCGTTGGAATCCGTGGATCCGGTCTACTTCGACGGCACCTACTATTTGGCTCCCGACAAGGGCGGCGCGAAGCCCTACTCGTTGCTGGCGACGGCGCTGCAAAAGACGAAGCAATGCGCGATTGGGCGGTGGACGTCGCGCGGCAAGGAACACATCATCGTCGTGCGACCGCTCGATGACGGCCTCGCCATGCACCAGCTGCATTTTCGGGCTGAACTGCGCACGATCAAGGAATTGGGTATCGAGTCCGCCACCGTATCGGAGGCTGAGCTCAAGCTGGCGAATCAGTTGATCGATCAATTGGCCGTCAAGCGATTCGATCCAAACGAATTTTCGGATGAACACCGCGTTCGAGTCGAAGCCGCCATCCGGCGCAAGGTCGAAGGCAAAGAGGTCTCGTTATCCGAATCGCCGGTAAAAAATGCCGGTGGCAATGTGGTCGATCTCATGCAAGCACTGAAGGCGAGTCTGAATGCCCGCGGCACGTCCAAAGCATCGGAAATCAAAGAGCGCAAGGCGCCCAAGCGCGCACCCGCGCCTCAAGGCTCCGTCAAGAAAACTGCCCGCCGATCGAATGCATGAATATTCACGGGCCGAATTAAGGCGCCTATTCGGGCTCCCGGCTTCTTTGGTGGGAGCTCTTGCTCGCGCGCGATACATTCCGGCAACCGCCGTTCGCGGTAAGACGAGTTACACCTTTCAAGATCTTGTGATCTTGCGGACCGCGAGTGCCTTGAAAGCGGCGAAGATCTCGACGCCGAAGATTACGGCCGCGTTGGAAAACATTCGTGCGACCATGGCTCCCGGTTCGATGCTCACCGCCCTCGCGCTCGCTGGGTCCGGAAAGGATCTCATGGTACGCGAGGGTTCGACCATGTGGGAGGCCGCATCACGTCAGTATACGTTGCCGCTCAGCGAGACGAGGACGACCGTGACCGCACTCATGCCGTCCCCCTTACGGCGTCCGGCTCTCGTCGAAGCCGATACCCACTACGCAAGAGGACATGCCTTGGAGGAGTCCGATGTGGCGGCAGCCCGGGCAGCTTACTTAGATGCACTCCGTGTGCATAAGGATCACCAGGATGCCCGAATCAACTTGGGCCGCCTCCTTCACCTCAACGGAGAATTGAAGGCCGCCGAAAAGATTTACCGGGCAGCCAAGAGTTCGAATGCTCTACTTTCTTACAATCTCGCCATATTGCTCGAGGATTTAGGCCGGGAGGAAGAAGCCATCGCCTCTTACCGCGAAGCGCTGGCGCGGGATCCCTCGCTGCATGACGCACACTTCAATCTGTCGCGGCTTCATGAACGGGCGAGGCAACCCCGAGAAGCGCTTCGTCACCTATTGGCGTATCGAAGACATATCGTGCGGATTTAGAACCGCGTTCGTCACGCGGCTTCATCCAAGGTCATCGAAGCCGAGCGGTAGCCCGGCCAACGCCGTAAACCCATATAGTTCCTCGCCGGGCAACCCGGCGGCAATCAGTTTGCGTACTTCGAGCAATGCGCGTAGGTCGATCCCCGTGTCCACGCCCATGGCGGCCAGCATGAAGCACAAATCTTCCGTGACGAGGTTGCCGGAGGCGCCGGGCGCGAACGGACAGCCGCCGAGACCACCCATCGAACTATCGAGTGTGGTGATGCCTTCCTCGAGTGCCGCCAAGGCATTCGCCAACCCCAAGCCGCGCGTATTGTGTAAATGCACGCCAGTGAGCCCTTCGGGACCAACAACGCCACGCACCAGACGCACGAGCCGCCGCACCGCGGCAGGGTCTGCATAACCCGTGGTGTCGGATAACCCCACTTCATCGCAGCCGGCCGCCATCAGGGCTTGCGCGAGACGTGCGATCGTCGCGTCCGCTATTCGGCCTTCGAGGGTGCATCCGAAAGCTGTCGACAGTGACCCTTCGAAGTGCGGACGTTGATCCACCGGTAAGCTTCTTATCAGATCGGCGATGGCGCGCGCCTCTCCGATGACTTCCATGTGGTTTTTGCGCAGGTTGCGCAGACTATGGGTTTCACTCACTGACAATGGCAGCGTGATCTTGTGCGCGCCGGCCGCGACCGCGGCCTGTGCACCGCGCAGGTTGGGCACGAGGACGGCAACGGTCAGGTCAGGGATTCGTCGCGCCGCACGCACGACCTCCTCGGTGTCAGCGAGTTGCGGCAGCAACTTTGCCGGGACGAAACTTCCCACCTCGATTTCCCGGATGCCGGCGGCGGCCTCGGCTGCGATCCAGGCAAGCTTCGCCGCCGTCGGCATGATGGACGACACGCTCTGTAGTCCGTCGCGTGGACCCACCTCACTGACGAGTATTCGAGCTGCGATCACGCCTTAGGCTCCATTCCACCGTGCCCAACGTAGGAGTTACTCATTTGGCTGACGCCGATGAGCGGCCGCGTAAATAGGTGGCTCGACCCGTGAGAATGTGCGCTCGCATGATGGCTTGCGCCCAATTGGGGTCACGTGCCTCGAACGCCTGGACCAATTCCAGGTGCTGATCGGCACTACGTATGAGTTCCGACGGTGTGTACCGCACGAAGGTGCGCAAGATCAGCGGCGCCTCGATCAGACCCGCCAAAGTCTTCTCTAGTCGAGCGCTCCGGGCAGCCGCCTGCACCAGGCGATGGAACCGGTCGTTGAGTTGGCCGACGCGCATCAGATAATCTCCGGTGCGCCGAGTCGATTCGGCAATCTGTTGCTCCGCGAGTGATCGCAACTCTGCGATGGCATCGGGCGTCGCGCGCTCAGCGGCACGGCCTGCGCTGATGGGCTCGAGCGCCGCGCGCAACTCGAAGATTTCCTCGGCATCTTCGATGCCAAAGAAGGACACCACGGCGCCGTGATTAGGCTCAAACTGCACCAGCCCCTCGGCGTGCAAGCGGCGCAACGCTTCGCGGATGGGGGTGCGACTGACTCCCGCCGTGCGCGCCAAATCCTGTTCGGTCAAACGGGAGCCGGCATCGTATTTGCCGTGCAGAATGCCGTCGCGGACGGTGGCATAGGCGCGTTCGGCGGCGCGCATCAAGCCATCCTGCACGCGACCGCCTCGTGCGGCTCCTCGGCACCGTACGCGTTGGCCATCTTTGCTCGTAACGTCATCGACGTCGACTCATCCGCGTTGCCGGTTCCCATCCAAGACCATCCCGCGCGGTTGGCGCTTTCCAACTTTAAGGACCATACTTTCTGACGATGTCTGTATTGTATACAATTTAGGGAGATACTGAGGAAAAGCGCGGTGAACACCCAGTAATGTACTTTCCAAATGGACCCGAGAACCCGTCAGCGCTACCCGCAGGGAATCGCAATCGCACGCCACGGCAGCGCGAACACGGTCTCGATTCGCTGCGCGCGGCGGCCATCGCGCTGGTGTTCATGTATCACTACACGAGTTTCGTGAGCCATGAGCCTACATTCGGATTCCTGAGTGTCATCGGTTGGACGGGAGTCGATCTTTTCTTCGTGCTGAGCGGCTATCTGATTGCGAATCAGTTGTTTGCCGGCGTCGTTCGGGATGAAACGCTATCCCTCCCGAAATTCTATGCTCGCCGTGCACTGCGCACTTTGCCGGCCTATTGGTTCATCTTGGCGCTGTATTTCCTTCTTCCTGACTTGATGGGCGGGCAGCATCCGCCGCCGCTCTGGAAATTTCT
>Ga0116226_10000301_pt1 | contig 41258 bp, 31 predicted proteins | sample S1TSphfallax_FD_89692 | JGI IMG/M metagenome (GOLD analysis project Ga0116226, IMG submission 89692) | Host-associated microbial communities from peat moss isolated from Minnesota, USA - S1T2_Fa - Sphagnum fallax MG | ecosystem: Host-associated > Plants > Peat moss > Unclassified | place: USA... | reverse complement strand
CTGCGCGCCATCGCCGATGTGGTCGACAAATTCGCCATTCCCACGGTCAAGGTCACCGGCGGCCAGCGCATCGATCTGCTGGGCGTCCGGAAACAGGACCTGCCCGCCGTGTGGGCCGACCTCAACCGGGCCGGCATGGTGTCGGGCCACGCTTATGCCAAGGGGCTGCGCACGGTGAAGACCTGCGTCGGCTCGGAATGGTGCCGCTTCGGCACCCAGGATTCGACCGGCTTGGGCGTCAAGCTGGAGAAAATGATGTGGGGGGCCTGGACCCCGCACAAGGTCAAGCTGGCGGTGTCGGGCTGCCCGCGCAATTGCGCGGAAAGCACGATCAAGGATATCGGCATCGTCTGCATCGAAGCCGGCTACGACATTCTGATCGGCGGCAATGGCGGCATCGATCTGCGCGGCACCGAGAAATTGTGCCAGGTCGCCAGCGAAGCCGAGGTGTTGGAATATGCCGGCGCCTATCTGCAGCTCTATCGCGAGGAGGCGCGCTATCTCGACCGCACCGCCCATTGGATGGAGCGGGTCGGCCTCGATTATGTGAAGACGCGCATCCTCGATGACGAGGCCAATCGCCGCGCCCTCTATGCCCGCTTCCTGTTCGCCCAGAGCTTCGCCCAAACCGATCCCTGGGCCGAACGGGCCGCCGGGCGCGATGCGCATGAATTCACCCCGATGGCGACGGTGGCATGATGGCGAACTGGATCAAGGTCGGGCAGCTGTCCGACATCCCCCCGCTCGGCGCCCGTGTGGTGGAGACCGCCCAGGGTCCGGTGGCGGTGTTCCGCACCGCCGATGACCAGCTATTCGCGCTGCACGACACCTGCCCGCACAAGCAGGGACCGCTCTCCGAAGGCATCGTGCATGGCCGTCAGGTCACCTGTCCTTTGCACAATTGGGTGATCGATCTGCCAACCGGCGAGGCCGTGGCACCCGATCGCGGCCGCACCGCCTGTTTCGCCGTCAAAATCGAAGATGGCCTGGTCTGGCTGCAGAAGGACGAGGTGCTCGCCCAATGAACGCCATCGCCAGCACCTGTCCCTATTGCGGCGTCGGCTGCGGCGTGCTGGCCGAAGGCCGCGCCATCGCCGCCGACCCGGCGCATCCGGCCAATTTCGGCCGGCTCTGCGTCAAGGGCGCGGCGCTGGACGAGACGCTCGATCTGCCGGATCGTCTGCTGAGGCCGCGTCTGCACGGCCAGGACATCGGCTGGGATGCCGCGCTGGACCGGCTGGCCGATTCGTTCGGCAAGGCGATCGCTGAGCATGGGCCGGACAGTGTCGCCTTTTATGTTTCGGGGCAGTTGCTGACCGAGGATTATTACGTCGCCAACAAGCTGATGAAGGGCTTCATCGGCTCGGCCAATATCGATACCAATTCGCGGCTCTGCATGTCCTCTTCGGTGGCCGGCCATGTGCGCGCCTTCGGCTCTGACACGGTGCCGGGCTGCTATGAGGATCTCGAAGAGGCCGATCTGATCGTGCTGACCGGCTCCAACGCCGCCTGGTGCCATCCGGTCCTGTTCCAGCGAATTCAGGCTGCCCGCCAGAAGCGCCCCGAGATGAAGCTGGTGGTGATCGATCCACGCCGCACCGCCACCGCGGAAGCTGCCGATCTGCATCTGGCGCTGCGACCCGGCAGCGACGTCGCTTTGTTCAACGGGCTGCTGCTGCGCCTGGCGGCTGACGAGGATTTCGTCGCCGGCCACACCAGCGGACTGGCCGGCGCGCTGCAGGCCGCCGCCGGGACCGATCTGGCCGTCTGCGACCTCGACGAGGAGGATCTGGAGACCTTCTATGCCTGGTTCGCCGCGAGCGAGAAGGTGGTCACCGTCTATTCCCAGGGGGTCAATCAATCCTCGGCCGGCACCGACAAGGTCAATGCCATCATCAATTGCCACCTGATCACCGGACGCATCGGCCGGCCCGGCATGGGACCGTTCTCCTTCACCGGCCAGCCCAACGCCATGGGGGGTCGCGAAGTGGGCGGGCTGGCCAACATGCTGGCCGCCCATATGGGATTCGACCCCGCCGCAATCGACCGCATCGGACGCTTCTGGAACAGCCCCGGCATGGCAACCCGGCCGGGCCTCAAGGCGGTCGAGCTGTTCGAGGCCGTGCGCGCGGGCAAGATCAAGGCGCTGTGGGTGATGGCGACCAATCCGGCGGTCAGCCTGCCCGAAGCCAGGCTGGTGCGCGAAGGCTTGGACAGATGCGATTTCGTCGCCCTGTCCGACTGCGTCGCCACCGACAGCACCGACTGTGCCGATCTGCTCCTGCCGGCCCTGACCTGGGGCGAGAAGGACGGCACCGTGACCAATTCCGAACGCCGGATCTCGCGTCAGCGCGCCTTCCTGCCGCCGCCGGGCGAGGCGCGGCCCGATTGGTGGATGATCTGCGAACTGGGCAAGCGGCTGGGCTTCGCCGAGGCGTTCGATTTTTCCGGCCCGGCGGCGATCTTCCGCGAGCACGCGCGGCTATCCGGCTTCGAGAATGACGGCACGCGCGATTTCGACATTTCCGACCTGGCCGACGCCGATTACGACAGGCTGCGCCCGGTGCAATGGCCCTTCGGCCAGGCCCGCCTGTTCGGCGATGGGCGCTTCTTCCACCCCGACCGGCGCGCCCGCTTCGTCCCGACCCCGGTCAGGGCACCGGGTAGCGCGGTGTCCGACGATTGGCCGCTGCTGCTCAATACGGGGCGCAACCGCGACCAGTGGCACACGATGAGCCGCACCGGCGCCGCCCCCCGCCTGGCCCGCCATCTGCCCGAACCGGTCCTGTCGGTTCACCCGGCCGACGCCACCCGGCACGGTCTCGAAGAAGGCGGCTGGGCGCGGGTCAGCTCGCCGCGCGGCGAGGTGTCGCTGCCGGTTGCCTTCGATACCGGCCTGCGCAAGGGCGAGATATTCGCCCCGATCCATTGGAACGACCGCTTCGCCGCCCGTGCGGTGGTCGGCATGCTGATCTCGGATGCCCGCGACCCCGTTTCCGGCCAGCCGGAGCTTAAGATCACCCCGGTGCGGGCCGAGCCGATTGCCCTGTTCTGGCAGGCCACCCTGCTGACCCGTGCGCTGCCCGATCGCTTCCCAACCTCCGTGCTGTGGAGCCGCGCTGTCGGGTCCGGCCATTGGACCTACCGCCTGGCCGGGCGCGAACCGGTCGCCGATTGGCGGAGTTTCGCCCGCGCGCTGCTGGGCGATGGCGCCTGGATCGATTTCCAGGATCGCAAGCTCGGACTCTATCGCGCCGCCCGTCTGGTCGAGGGATGCTTGCAGGCGCTGCTGCTGGTCGGACCGCCCGAGCAGAGGCCCGATGCCGAGTTCGCCACCGCCTGGTTCGACGGACGGAGGCTCGACGGACCGGCCCGCGCCGGGCTGCTGTCGGGCAGCGCGGCGGCCGCCGGCCCGGCCAGCCCGATCGTCTGTTCCTGCCATGGCGTGACCCGCCAGGCCATTCTCGACGCCGCGGGCCGGGGTGAAACCACCCGCGCCGGCACCGGCTGCGGGTCCTGCATCCCCGAACTGAACACTCTTCTCTTCCCGTTGTCGCAAGGGAGTGCGCACCGATGAACCTCAAGGAATTTCGACAAGCCGGTCACTGGCCTACTTTGCTGGCCTCGTTTCTCTATTTCGATTTCAGCTTCATGGCCTGGGTCACGCTGGGGCCGCTGGTGGTCTATATCACCAAGGAGCTCTCCATCCCGGTCGGCGAGAAATTCACCCTGGTGGCGGTCCCGGTGCTGGCGGGTGCGATCCTGCGCGTGCCGATGGGGCTGTTCTGCGATCTGATCGGTCCGAGGCTGACCGGCGCGGTGGCCCAGGCGATCGTCATCGCCGGCATCGCGGTCGTCTGGCAGTTCGGCCTGCATGATGTGCTCGAGGTCGAGGGCTTGGGGATCGTGCTGGGCTTGGCCGGCGCCTCCTTCGCGGTGGCCCTGCCCGCCGCCAGCCGCTGGTACCCGCCGCACTATCAGGGCATCGTCATGGGCATTGCCGGCGCCGGCAATCTGGGCACGGTGCTCGACGCGCTGATCATCCCCAGCCTGGCGGAGAAATATGGCTGGCAGGCCGCGATCGGCACCTTGCTGATCCCGCTGGTCCCGACCCTGATCGCCTATGTGCTGATGGTCAAGGAAGCGCCCGGCGCGCGCAGCAAAGTGCGGTGGGCGACCTATCGCGGGCTGTTCGCCGACAAGGACAGCTGGTGGTTCATGTTCTTCTATTTCATCACCTTCGGCGGCTTCGTCGGCCTGGCCAACTCGCTGCCGCTCTATTTCACCATCCAGTATCATGTGTCGGGCGTCGCCGCCGGGCTGATGAATGCGATTGTGGTCCTGTTCGGCTCCTGCTTTCGCCCGATCGGCGGTCTGATCGCCGACCGGGTCGGCGGCATCAGGACGCTGATGGCGCTGTTCGCGGTGGTCAGCCTGGCCTATCTGGCGGCCGCCTTCCTGCCGGCCGGCCCCGCCCCGGACATTGCCGGTACCGCCACTGTGGCAGGGTGGGATCTCGCCACCATGCCGGCCATCGCCTGGGGTTCGGTGCTGTGCTTCTCGGTCGGGGTTTTGTGTCTGGGCATGGGCAATGGCGCGGTATTCCAGCTGATCCCGCAGCGTTTCAAGGGCGAGATCGGCGTGATGACCGGCCTGGTCGGCTGCATGGGCGGTGTCGGCGGCTTCTTCCTGGCCAAGACGTTGGGCAATTCCAAGGAGATGACCGGCGGGTTCACCGCCGGCTTCCTGTTCTTCTCGGCCCTGGTATTGTTGGGGCTGGTGTCGCTGGCCGGCGTACGCAAGCGCTGGCGGACCACATGGGGGGCGGCGTCTGGAGCGCGGGTCTAAAGATCTTCTCGACGTAACGACGCCAGTGAGCCCGCTCGGACCGAAAACGATGTACTCCGTCGAAGCGAATGGAGACAGTATGACCAAAATCCAGATCGAGTTGCCCGACGCCACGGCAGAGGCCGCGCAGGCCGCAGGACTGCTGAGGTCTGAAGCGCTTGACCGTCTGCTGTCGACCGCACTGCGCAGGCGGCAGGCTGCGGACTGGCTACTGAGTATTGCCGACGCAGTGGTTGCCGCCGGAGTGCCCCCTATGTCGGAGACAGAAATCCAGGCCGAGGTGAAAGCAGCACGGAAGGCCCTGCGGCATCGTCAGGGAATCGCTGCGGCCCTGGCGGACGGCATCGGCGGCGCCAAGGGCGGACGCGAGGCGGCCGAGATCACCGTGCGCGGCTTTCTCGAAGGCTATTTCGAGCAACCGGAATCGCTCGGCATCCGCCGAGCCGCCAGCGAGGTCCTGCAATCCCTCAATAGCTGGCTCGTTTCGACCGCCCGGCGCGATCCCTCGCTCGAAGGGATGGGCTGCACCTTCACCGGCATCGTGCTGCGCGGGCGGACGCTGCATGTCCTGCATGTCGGCGATTCCCGCCTCTACCGCCTGCGGGACGGGCGCCTGACCCTGCTGACCCGCGACCATGTGCTGGCCCATCCCGACCAGCGCCATATCCTCTATCGCGCGGTGGGCATCGAGGACGCTTTGCGGCTCGATTACGCCACCCAGCCGGCGGCGTTGCACGACCGTTATCTGCTGTGCAGCGACGGTCTGCATGGCTGTCTGCCCGAGCCGCGCATTGCCCAACTGCTTGGCGAACTGGCCGATCCGGAATCGACGGCGCGCGCCCTGGTCGATGCCGCGCTGTCGGCGGGATCAGAAGACAATGTCACCGCTTTGCTGCTCGACGTGATCGCCCTGCCGCCGCTCGACCGCGCCAGCCTGGATCTGGCGCTCGCGCCGCTGCCGCTGATCGAGATGCCCGCAATCGGCCAGCGCATCGACGGCTTCCTGCTGCAGTCGCAGATCTCGGACGGACGCTACAGCCGGCTGTTCACCGCGCTCGACGAGCAGAGCGGGGCGCGGCTGGTGGTGAAATTCCCGCATCGCCGCGTCGCGACCGAACCCGAGACCAAGGCGGCCTTCCTGCGCGAAGCCTGGATCGGGGCGCGGCTGCGCAGCCCCTGGCTGGGCCGCGTGATCGAACCCGAGGACGGGCGCGCCTCCTGCCTCTATACGCTGATGCCCTTCTATGACGGCGAAACGCTGGAGGCGCGACTGAATCGCGCCCCGGCGATCGGATTGGAAGAGGGCCGCGAGATCGGACTCAAGCTCGGGCGGGGAATCACCGCTCTGCATCGGGCCGGCATCATCCATCGCGACATCAAGCCCGACAATGTGCTGCTGCTGACCGAGGGCGGACTCAAACTGGTCGATTTCGGCGTCGCCCGCCTGCCCGGCCTCGAGGATTTCCCGCTGGCCGAGATCCCCGGCACCGCCAGCTATATGGCACCCGAATTGTTCGCCGGGGCGCCCGGCAGCGAGGGGTCCGACCTGTTCGCGCTGGGCGTCACCCTGTTCCGGCTGTTCACCGGCCATTATCCGTTTGGCGAGATCGAGCCCTTCAGCCATCCGCGCTTTTCCAGGCCGGACTCGCTGGCCAAATACCGCCCCGACCTGCCTGCCTGGCTCGACGCTCTGCTGGCCCGTGCCCTGGCGGTGGATCCGGAGAAGCGCCCGGGCGACGTACTGGAATTCGTCCTGGCGCTCGAGGACGGCCCGGCCGCGACGCCGTCGGCCAGCAGCAGAGCGCCGCTCTATGATCGCGATCCGCTGTTGTTCTGGAAGATCCTGGCCGGCCTGCTGTTCCTGGCGCTGGCGGTATCGATCGCCTGGCGTCCGTGATAAACTGCGCCGATGACCATGAACGCTCCTGTGCTGGCGGGCCCCGTTCCATCGGCGACCCGATTGCCACTGCGCGCCCTTTTGCGGACGATGCGCGATAATCCACTCGCGGTTTTCAGCGAAGACGCTTTCGACGAACCTATCCTCGACCATAAGGTGCTGACGCTCCGCATCTTCCTGGTCAACGATCCGGCCGGCATCAAGCATGTCCTGCTCGACAATGCGACCAACTACCACAAGGCAGAGATGGGCCGACGCGTCCTCGAACCGGGACTGGGCCGCGGCCTGCTGACCAGCGAGGGTGCCGTGTGGCGGACCCAGCGGCGCATCATGGCGCCCGCCTTCGACGCCGCCAGCCTGCGCTTATATGCCCCGGTGATCGGCCAGACCGCCGCCGACCTGATGGACTCCTGGGCGCGCCTTAAGCCCGGCGAGACGATCGACATCTATTCGGTGATGATGCGGCTGACGCTGCAGATCATCTCGCGGACCATGTTCTCCGCCGATTCCGACGAGATCGCCGGCATCATCGAGCGCAGCTTCGCCAATTCGCAGGCGGGCAGCATGCCCAACATGTTCGATTTCATGGGCTTGCCGGCCTGGCTGGCCGGCTGGCGCCGCAACGCCTTCCGCCGTCGCCTGTTCGCGCCCTTCGACGCGGTCATCCATCGACTGATCGCCGAGCGCGCCTCGGGCGCCGATGGTCGGCGGGATCTGCTGGCGCGCCTGGTGGCCGCCCGCGACGACGAATCCGGCCAGGGCATGTCCTCGGAAGAGGTCCGCAGCCAGGCCATCACCATCTTCCTGGCCGGTCACGAGACCACCGCCCTGGCGCTGACCTGGACCTGGTATCTGCTGGCGCTGCACCCGATCCAAGAGGCGCGCCTGCATGCCGAATTGGACGCGGTGCTGGGCGGGCGCACTCCAACCTATGACGATCTTCCCGATCTGGCCTACACCCGTATGGTCATCGAGGAATCGATGCGGCTTTACCCGCCGGCCCCCTTCATGTCGCGCGAACCGATCGAAGACGACGTGATTTGCGGCCATGACGTGCCCAAGGGCGCCCATGTGGCGATCAATCCCTGGATCGTCCATCGCCATCGCCGGCTGTGGGACGATCCGTTGCGCTTCGATCCCGAGCGCTTCTCGCCCGAGCGGTCGGCGGACCGGCCGCGCTTCGCCTATCTGCCGTTCGGCGGTGGGCCGCGCGTCTGCATCGGCGGATCCTTCGCCCTGATGGAAGCGGTCCTGGCGCTGGCTGCCCTGGCGCAGAAATACCGCTTACGCCTGATGCCCGGCCATCGCGTCGAGCCGCGCGGGCTGATCACGCTGCAGCCGAAATATGGCATGGCGATGCGGGTGGAGCGGCGTTAGCGGTAAAATCCAACAGATGGCGCCTGCGACGACCGTCCGCCGATCCTGGGTCATGCCATGAGTGGTCCGTTTACAATGATGGAATTCCCAAACAATCACGTCACTCGATCGAGACTATTGCTGCGGTACAAGATTGGCAGGATCGAAGAAAAAACACGATGAAACTGTCCCGATTGCTGCCAGTTCTACCTTGCTTCGGGCTTATAGCCTTGTTGCCGCATAGCGCGGGAGCCGCAGCTTTCGACTGCACTAAGGCAAGGACGCAGGTTGAGGTCGCAATCTGCTCTGACTCGGAGTTATCAAAAGCGGACGAGGCATTGTCAGAACACTTCAATGCCGTCTTGGCAGCGAGCAACGACAAGGAGTCGGTAGAGGCTGGCGAGAGAGCATGGCTGCGTTTTCGTGACCAAGCTTGTGATATGGACTCGGGCCAGTCCCAGCAAGTGACTATGATCGCGTGCTTGAAAGACGCCGTTCATCTGCGGGCAGAATTCCTGGGACCGGATGGTATGGGGAATCGTCCCGACGACCCCAATCTCACCATTGTCCCGGCGCGCTGGTGGGGAACGGATATCAAGACGCTGATGGAGAGCAGATACTTTCGCGGCAAACAGGCGTCCTTCTCAGTCTTGTCAATTGGCACCGGACTCGGCGGTCATCTAATCGCAGAGATCACGGTAGCTCGCCAAGGGGCAGAAAAGCGGTCGCCGGGCGACACGCTCGCCGTTGACCTGTTCAGCGGGACCATTGTTGGCTCTGATCTGGATGATCCGGCATTAGCCGATCTAGCGGGGGAGCCCGACCCATGGCGGCGCCATGGCGTCATCATGCACTCGACCTTCTCGCACGAAGTCGCGCTCGATTCGACGAAAAGCGTGCGCTCTCAGATTAGCAACTGCGATGAGCCATTTAGCGCTTCGCTTGGGCTCTATGATGTTGGGCAGACGAGGGATAGTGGCGACGAGGTCTATCTGGTGGCACCTCGTCGGACGAGCCGGAAGATCGTGCATCGCTGGGATGACCGTCACTGCGCGACTGAATCCAAGGACGACGATGTTTGGACTGTGGACTTCGATACATTGCCGCAATTTCCTGTATTAACAACGCCAGACAATTCGGTTGTCGTCCTTGCGAACACACCTATTGATGCGGATAACCGCGCCTTCATCATCCGGTACACTAAAGATTTGACATCCCGTTTTTTCGACGGGCGGGAAGACTTATTGTTGGTGGATTCTGAATCGGTGGTCGACCAGCCAACCGATGCGAATTCACCCGATGCGGCACGAGCCGCGAACAATGCCGCATTCGCTAAGGCGAGAGCGGATCAGATCGCCAAGATGAAACCGTAAGGAGATTTAGCTCCGATTGTCGCCTATGGGTGAGGTTCGACTTTCGCTTCGCACGGAGCCTCACCGGTGAGTGAGCCTCTTTCTAAATCGCTGCAAGCCGCTCCACCGTATCGGGGAAACGTTCGACCAGCCTGATCAACAAGGCTGCTTGAGCATTTGGCTTGGCCCGGCCCTGCTCCCAGTTTTCCAGCGACCGCTCGTTCGTGCGCAGATAGCGCGCAAAAACGCTGCGGGAGAGGTTCAGATGCTGACGCAAGCTCACCAGGTCGGCAGCACTGACCTCGGGAATCGGCAGAGACTCGATGGCATGGCTTCGCAAGGTGACCTTTCCGGCCCGCTCGCCAGACAGCGCCTCGAAACCCTCCGTCAGTTCGGCGTGCAGCAATGCCTTCACCGCTTCTCGCTCCGCTGCGGTCAAATCGGTGGCCTCATCCTTGTCATCGAGGGTGAACAGCCAAAACTACCCGCCCCGGCGCCAGAAGTAATAGATGACGCGCAGTCCGCCCTTTCCCTTTCTGACGCCTGGAATCGGGAAATCGAACTTTTCGCACCTCGCCGGCAGGAGGATCCGCCAGCAACTGCTCCTGAAACTGGCGAAATGCCTCGTCATCCAGATACTCCCGCCGAAAGCGGGAAAAGGGTGGACGCTTGGCGAAGAGGGCCCGCATCGCCGACCACCATACGCAAGTTCCGTAGTATTGGAAGGATCACACGATCGGCTGCGCCGGCGCGCCCTGCCATTGGCTGTGCGCCGGCAATTCCTCGCCCTTCATGACGATGGTCAAGGGCCCGACGCGGGCATAGTCGCCGACCTTCGTGTCATAGAGCACAGTCGTGCCGCCGGCGATCATCGCGCCCTCGCCGATATCGACGCGGCCGATCTTCATCACCCGATCCTCATAGAGATGGGTCTGCAGCAGGCCGCCGGCATTGACCGCGGCGTAATCGCCGACCCGCACGCAATCGAATTCGGTGATGTCGGTGCTGTCCATATAGATGCCCTGGCCGAACTTGCAGCCGAACAGGCGCAGGAACCAGGGCAGGAAGGGCGTGCCGCGCAGATGGTCGAGCAGCACGGCGCCGGCCAGGCCGAAATAATTGACCGCCACCGCCTCGGTGCGCAGCGCCCACCAGGACCACATCGGCTGCATATTCGGTTTATAGACGCCCATCATCACCCATTTGATGATCACGGCGGCCAGGGCCAGCCCGACCGAAATCCCGGTCGAGCACCAGATGAACTGCCAGGTCAGCGCCCAGAAATCGCGGGCGAAGATGGCCGGCGCCAGATAATCGACGGCGCGGCTGCCCAAGCAGATCGCCAGCATCGAGGGCAGCGAGACGCTGAAAGCCTCGAACACGGCGCGTCCGACCCGTCGGCCCAGGCTCGGCTCGTAGGTCCACATCGTGTTGATCGTGTCGAAGCGCTGGCGCAGCGGCAGCGGCAGCGGCGGGCTGCCGAACCAGGTGCTGCCCTCTGTCATCAGGCTATTGTCGGCGGGCGGACGCGACTTGATGCCGATCAGCGTTCCTTCGGGAATGTCGGAGCCGGGCGGCACCACAGCGCTGTTGCCGACGAAGACGCGCTTGGCGGTCCGCACCTTTTTGAGGATCATCCAGCCATTGCGCACTTCCTCGTCGCCGATCACCACCTCATCGGCGATGAAGCTCTTCTCGCCGATCTCGATCAGGTCATAGGAGCCGCCAAGATTGGTCGAGATCTCGGCGTCGCGGCCGATCTTGGCGCCGAGCAGGCGGTACCAGTTGCGCATATAGACGGTGGCGAACAGCGAGGACAACGTCTCGAGCGTCAGTTCGGTGGCCAGCGCCACCACCCATTTGCGGATATAGAACCAGCTATGGATCGAATAGGTGCCGGTCTCCACCTTGGGCAGCACGATCCAGCGGATCGCGGTGATCAGCAGCACGGTGACCAGAATCAGCGCCATCGCCGCCGGCCAGGCGATGATCGGCAGCAAGGCCAGATCGCCGAGCGGCAGCCGGTCGCTGGCCCAATCGCCGAGATTGTCGAGGATGTAGAAGGCCGGGATGATCGGGATCAGCGCGATCGCCGGCAGGATGCCGAGCAGCAGCGCATAGACGGCGAAATGGACCGCGCGCCGCCCGTCGGACGCTTTGGCCAGCGCAAGGCCGTGATCGGGCACCATGCCGACCTTGCGGCCGGGCGAGCCTTCCCAGAATTCGCCGGCGCCGACCTTGGTGCCGACCGGCAGCGCGGTGAGGTCGGCCAGTTCGGCGCCCTCGCCGATCTCTGAGCCGCTCGACAGCACGCAGGAGGAACCGACGGTCGCCCCCGCGCCGATCTTGAGGGTGCCGATGATGAGCCGGTCACCGACCACTTCGGCGTTGGCGAACAGCATTTTCGAGCCGAAGGCGGCATTGTCGCCGATCTCGATCAGATCGATGGCGCCCATGTCGAAATCGGAAAAAATCACATCCTGGCCGACCTTGGCACCGAGCAGGCGGAACAGCACGCGCAATACCGGGGTGCCCTTGAACCAGTTGAGATGGATGGCGCCGATGATCTGGCGGGCCAGCCACCAGCGGAAATAATAGACGCCCCACAGGGGATAGCTGCCGGGTTTGGTCCGTCCAAGAATCAGCCATTTGGCGGCGATGGCGAAGACGGAAACCGCGAGATTGATGGCGGCATAGGTCAGCGTCACCACGCGGGCTTCGCGCCAGAAATTATGCTCTTCGCCGGTGAACAGCTGATAGCCCACGAAGACAGCCAGCCAGGGCGCGGTGGTGATCGCCAGCACGCCCGGCATCGAGATCGCCTGGGCCAGGCCGCACAGGAAGCGGCGCAGCAAAGGCGGCGGTGTGAAACCGAGATTTTCCACCTTCTGCGCGCCGCGCGCGATCAGCAGATCGGCCATGCCGCGCAAGGTTCGGGCTGCATAGACGTCGTGGATGGTCAGATGCGACAGGGCCGGCGTCTTGCGCACCGCTGAGACGAAGCGCGCCGCGATCAGCGAATGACCGCCGAGATCGAGGAAGAAATCGGCCTCGAACGTGATCGGCTGGCCGGGCAGGAGCGGCTTCAACGCCGCCAGCAGCGCCGCTTCGGTCGGATTGGCCGGCACGCCGTCAGCCTCGGTCGGCACGTCGGGCAAGTCGAGGGGGACGCTGGCCAGGGCTTTGCGGTTGAGCTTGCCCGACGTCAGGGTCGGCAACTCGTCGATAGCCTGGAAATGGGTCGGGATCATGTAGGGCGGCATGGTGGCCGCCAGCGCCTTGCGCCAAGTCTCCGACGCCACCGTGGTGCCGGGCGCCAGTTTGACGAAGGCGACCAGGTGATCCATCTCGCCGTCCCGGCGCAGCACAAGCGCCGCCTGCAGGACACCCGGCTGCTCGCCCAGGCGCGCCTCGATCTCGCCCAATTCCACCCGGAACCCGCGGATCTTGACCTGATCGTCGATGCGGCCGCGGAACACCAGCCGGCCCTCTTCATCCTCGATCACCGCATCGCCGGTGCGGTAGAGCACCGGATCGGGGCAATCGGCGCGAAAGGGATTGGCGATGAATTTCTGCGCCGTCAGCTCGTCACGACGCCAATAGCCGCGCGCCACACCCGGACCGCCGATCAGCAGCTCGCCTTCGACGCCCGGCGTCACGGTGTGCAACATGTCGTCGACCACATAGGCCGTGTAGCCGGGCAGCGGGCGGCCGATGGTGATCGGATCTTCCGGCCGGATCTCGATGGCGGTGGCCACCACCGTGGTCTCGGTCGGACCATAGGAATTGAACAGATGGCGCCCGGGCCGGCACCATTTGGCGGCCAGCGCCGGCGGGCAGGCCTCGCCGCCCAGGATGATGACGCGCAAGGAGGGGACATCCTCGGGCAGCAGCGCCAGCAATGTCGGCACCGTGTCGAGCACGGTGATGCCGGCCTGCGCCATGCGCGAGGCGAGATTTTCCGTGTCCTGCAAAATCTCCTGGGTCGCGATCCACAGGCGCGCGCCGACCAGATAGGGCAGGAAAATCTCTTCCAGCGACAGGTCGAAGGCGACCGAGGCGCCTTGAAACACGACATCGCTGGCCGATAGCTGGAACAGGGTCTGCGCCGAGGCCAGATAGTGGCAGATGTTGCGATGGCTGATCACCACGCCCTTCGGCACGCCAGTGGAGCCTGACGTATAGATCAGATAGGCCGGATCCTCGGGCTGCACCGCGTCATGCAACACCGGAAGGGCGCCTTCAGGGCGCGCCAGCGCGGTCGCGGCCAGCACCGTCTGCGCGATGGTGCCGGTCTGCGGCTGCGTGGTGTGATCGACGACCAGGGCGACGGCCTCGGCATCGTTGAGACAGATCGCCACACGCTCAGGCGGCGCTGCCTGGTCGAATGGGAGATAGGCAGCGCCTGCGCGCAGGATGGCCAGCAGCGCGATCTGCAGATCGAGCGAGCGGGTCATCCACAATCCGACGAACTGCCCCGGCTTGACCCCCGCCGCGACCAGGCCGCGTGCCATCGCCTCGACCCGATCGGCCATCTCGCGATAGGTCAGCGCCCGTCCCTCGAACACCGCCGCCACGCTGTCGGGCGCGATGTTGGCGCGAGAAAAGAACAGGTCTGGCAGCAGGCGCGCGAACGGCTCAGGTCCGGCGGGGTCGGCCATGGGTGTCAACGGCAGCTTGATCTGGTTCATGATTTCCGGGGCCGAAAAACGCGGCCACGAGCTCCTTCATCGCTTCGGCACGGTCATACAATCGAACGCCGTCAAAAAGAAGAGGTCATTTTCGGTGTTGGCTGCCTGTCGCGGCCAGAGTCCCGCCGATGTCTTAGGCAAGTATTTACCCAAGCGCCGGCAAACTGGGGTAAACGAGTCATCATACGGACCGGAGGGGGACAAGGTGGAAAAAGGCAGCTATTCGCTGGCGGGGAAGAAAGTCTGGGTGGCCGGCCATCGCGGCATGGCCGGTTCGGCCATCGTTCGCCGGCTGGCGCGGGAAAATTGCCAGATCCTGACCGTCGATCGGGCGCAGGTGGATCTGCGCCGCCAGGAAGCGGTAGAAGCCTGGATGGGGCGCGAGAAACCGGATGCGGTGTTCGTCGCCGCCGGCCTGGTGGGCGGCATCCTGGCCAACAGCACCCGCCCGGGCGAGTTCCTCTACGACAATATGCAGATCGAGTTCAACGTCATCCATACCGCCAAGCTGATCGGGGTGGAAAAGCTGTTATTTTTAGGCTCGTCCTGCATCTATCCGCGTGAAGCGGCGCAGCCGATGAGCGAAGGCGCCTTGCTGACCGGCCCGCTCGAACCGACCAATGAATGGTATGCCATTGCGAAAATCTCCGGCATCAAGCTGTGCGAAGCCTATCGCACCCAATATGGCTGCGATTTCATCTCGGCCATGCCGACCAATCTCTATGGCATCGGCGACAATTTCGACCTCAAGAACGGCCATGTCGCGGCGGCGCTGATCGCCAAGTTCCACCGCGCCAAGGTCGAGAACCAGCCGACGGTGGAATTGTGGGGCAGCGGCAAGCCGTTGCGCGAATTCCTCTATGCCGATGATCTGGCCGACGGGCTGGTCTTCCTGATGAAGCATTATTCCGGCGCCAGCCACGTCAATGTCGGTACCGGCAACGAGATTTCGATTCTCGAGCTGGCCAACCTGTTGAAGGAGATCGTCGGCTATGAGGGCAAGCTGGTTTTCGATGCCAGCAAGCCGGACGGCATGATGCGCAAGGTGATGCAGGTCGACAAGCTGGCGACGATGGGTTGGAAGGCCTCGACCTCGGTCGAGGAGGGGTTCCGCCTCGCCTATGATTGGTATGTCGACAATCTCGATCAGGTGCGCCGCTAGCCCGTTGACGCAACAGGGGGTAAGATGCCGCCGCCATGCCTGATACCGACCGCGAAGACCGCCCATCACCCGACGCCTTGCTGGCCGAAGCCCAGCGGGAAACGCGCGGCCGGCTGAAGATCTTTTTGGGCGCCGCCCCCGGCGTCGGCAAGACCTACGCCATGCTGGAGGCCGCCCATGAGCGCCAGCGCGAGGGCGTCGACATCGTCATCGGCGTGGTCGAGACGCATGGCCGCAAGGAGACCGAGCGGCTGGTGGCCGACCTGCCGCTGGTCGCCCCCAAGACCGTCGATTACCGCGGGCGCGTGTTCAACGAGATGGATCTCGACGCCATTCTGGCGCGCAAACCGCGCTTCGTGCTGGTCGACGAACTGGCCCACACCAATGTCCCGGGCTCGCGCCACGTCAAGCGATACCAGGATGTCGAGGAGATCCTCGAGGCCGGCATCAATGTCTATTCGACGCTGAACATCCAGCATCTGGAAAGCCTCAACGACGTCATCGAGCGCATCGCCGGTATCAAGGTGAGGGAAACCCTGCCGGATTCGGTGCTGGGCGGCGCCGACGAGATCGAGCTGATCGATCTGCCGCCGGAAGACCTGCTCAAACGCCTGGCCGAGGGCAAGGTCTACATGCCCGAGCAGGCCAAGCGCGCGGCGCAGAATTTCTTCTCGCCCGGCACGCTGACGGCCTTGCGCGAAATGGCGCTGCGCCACGCGGCCGAACGCGTCGATGCGCAGATGCTGAATTACATGCGCGCGCATGCCATCGCCGGACCCTGGCCGGCGCGCGAACGTATTCTGGTCTGCGTCGGCGACGATATGGGCAGCGCCCGCATGATCCGCGTCACCAAGCGCGTCGCCGAACGCCGCAATGCGCCCTGGGTCGCCGTCTATGTCGAGACCCACCGCCATCTGAGCCTGTCCGAGGACGAGAAGGACCGCATCGACCGCACGCTGCGCCTGGCCCAGCAGCTGGGCGGCGAGACCGTCACCTTGCAGGGCGAGGACGTCGCCGGCGAAGTGCTGAATTATGCGCGGGAAAATAATTGCACCCAGCTGGTGGTCGGCCGCTCGCGCCGGCGCGGCTGGCGGCGGCTGTTCGCCGATTCGATCACGGCCAAACTTCTGGCGCAAAGCAGCGCCTTCGATGTCATGCTGGTCGGCGGCGATGAGGCCGAAGGGCCGGTGGCCTCCCTGCCGACCAAGAAGCCGCCCGAGCAGATCAACTGGGTCGCCTATATCCTCGCCACTGTGGGCGTCGCCGCCGCCACCGGTATCGGTTTCGTCATCAATATCTGGCTGTCGCTGCCCAATATTTCGGTCGGCTTCCTGATCGCGGTGATGCTGATCGCCATGAAACTCGGTCGCGGCCCGGCTATTTTCGCCTCGGTGGCGAGCTTTCTGTCGTTCAATTTCTGCTTCGCCGAACCGCGCTTCAGCCTGGCGCTGGACGATCCGCAATTCATCCTGACGATCTTTTTCTTCCTGGTCGCCGCCATCATCGTCTCGAATCTGGCCGGCCGCGTGCAGGCCCAGGTCGATACCGCCAAATTATCGAGCCGGCGCACCTCCAACCTCTATGAATTCTCGCGCAAGATCGCCGCCGCGGCGACGCGCGACGACGTTCTCTGGGCGGTGGTGCACCATGTCGCCGCCACCATTCATGGCAAGTCGCTGGTGATGCAGCCCGAGGCCGGGCGTCTGGCCATCGCCGCCGGCTATCCGCCCGAGGATCAGGTTGGTGACAAGGATGCCGCCGCCGCCGACTGGGCCTGGGGCAATGGCCGGCCGGCCGGGCGCGGTTCGACCACCCTGCCGACCGCCGATTGGCTGTTTCTGCCGCTGCGCACCGCGCGCGGTCCGGTCGGCGTGCTGGGGATTCAGATGGAAGGCCAGGATTTCCTCGGCCCCGAAGACAGCCGCCTGTTGGAGACGCTGGCCGATCAGGCCGCGGTGGCGATCGAGCGAACCTCGCTGGTGGCCGATGTCGAGGCGGCGCGCCTCTCGGCCGAGACCGAGCGCTTGCGCTCCGCTTTGCTGTCCTCGCTGTCGCATGATCTCAGGACCCCGCTGGTCTCGATCCTGGGTGCGGCCACCAGCCTGATCAAATATCAGGACGATCTGTCCGCCCACGATCGGGGCGAGCTGGCCCACACCATCCAGGACGAGGCGGAACGCCTCAATCGCTTCGTGCAAAACCTGCTCGACATGACGCGGCTCGGCTCGGGCTCGATGAAGCCCAATGCCGATTGGGCCGACCTCAACGACATCATCCGCGCCGCCACCGCGCGGGCCGAGAAATTGCTCAAGCGCCGACAGGTGCGGATCGACATCGATCCCCACATCCCGCTTTTGCATGTCGATTCGGTGCTGGTGCAGCAGGTCTTCTTCAATCTGCTCGACAATGCCTGCAAATATTCCCCGCCCGGCAGTGCGGTGATCATCTGGGCTCGCGCCAAGGAGGATCAGGTGCTGATCGAGGTGTGCGACCAGGGAGCCGGCATCCCCGAGGCCGACCGCGAGAAGGTGTTCGACATGTTCTACCGCGTCCAGGCGGCCGACAAGCAAACCGCCGGCACCGGCCTGGGTCTGGCCATCTGCCGCGGCATCATCGAGGCGCATGGCGGCACCATCAAGGCCGAGCCGGGCTTGAACGGCGCCGGCACCTGCATCGTCATCACCCTGCCCAGGCAAGAACCGCCGGCCATTGCGGCCGCCGACATCAACGCTCAGGAGAGCCATGCCTAAGATTCTCGTGGTCGACGACGAAGCGCAGATCCGCAAATTCCTGCGTATCTCGCTGGGCGCCTCGGGCCACCAGGTGATCGAGGCCGAGACCGCCGAGGCCGGTATCGCGCTGGCCAAGGGCGAGTCGCTCGACCTGGTCATCCTCGATCTCGGCCTGCCCGACATGGACGGACAGGAGGCGATCAGCGCAATTCGCGACTTCTCTCAGGTCCCGATCATCGTCCTGTCGGTGCGCGCCACCGAGGTCGACAAGGTCGAGGCGCTCGATCGCGGTGCCGACGATTATGTGGTGAAGCCGTTCGGCATCGGCGAGCTGATGGCCCGTCTGCGCGCCGCTCTGCGCCAGGCCCCGACACAGGGCAAGACGGCCCAGGATGTGCTGAAGATCGGCGGTCTGCAGATGGATTTCGCCCGCCGCGTGATCAGCCGCGACGCCCAGGAAATTCGTCTTTCCAAGCGGGAATATGATCTGTTGCGCTTCCTGGCCAATTCGCCCGACCATGTGGTGACCCACAGGGAGATCCTGACCGCGGTGTGGGGGCCGGCCCACACCGACGACACGGTTTATCTGCGCGTCTATGTCAATCAGCTGCGCCAGAAGCTCGAACCCGATCCAGCCGATCCCAAGATCATCCTGACCGAGCCGGGCGTCGGCTACCGGCTGGCGACGCAATCGTGAGCCCGCGGCGTTGGGCCACACCCTTATGAGGCTCCACGCCACGTGCCTGATCGTGGAGGAAACCGGCGTGCTGCTGCGCGGGCCATCAGGCAGCGGCAAGTCGGATCTGGCGCTCAGATTGATCGATCGCGGCGCGGTTCTGGTGGCCGACGACCAGGTGCTGTTGCGCCAGGACGGTGATCAACTGCTGGCCGAAGCGCCGGAAATCCTGGCCGGATTGCTCGAAGTGCGAGGCTTGGGCATCCTGACATTTCCCTATCGGGCGCAGGCCCCGGTCGGACTGGTGATCGACCTGGTCGAGCCCGACGAGCTGGAGCGGATGCCCGAGCCGCGGACCGTGTCGCTGCTCGGCAAGTCTATTCCTTTATATCGGGTCAGCCCCCGCGAGCCGGCGGCCCCGATCAAGGTTCGCCTTGCGGTGCAGCACGCGGCGGGTCTTATAATGGCCGCCCCATGAGTACCGCCTTGACCCGAGCCGAGACCGACATCACCGACGACGACGCGGCCGCCTCCGACGTCGTCGTGGTCACCGGCATGTCCGGCGCGGGCAAGAGCCTGACCTTGAAATGGCTTGAGGACCTTGGTTACGAGGCCGTCGACAATCTGCCGCTCTCGATGCTGGGCGCCCTGTTGCGCGGCGGCGAGTCTGGCAAGCCGCTGGCGATCGGGATCGATATCAGGACCCGCGACTTCGGCGCCCAATCGATGCTGGCCGAGCTGGATCGCTTGCGCGACGAGGCGCAGATCCCCCTGACCCTGGTCTTCCTCGAATCCGACGACGAGGTGCTGAGCCGGCGCTTCACCGAGACGCGCCGCCGCCATCCGCTGGCGGTCGACCGGCCGCTGCTCGACGGCATCGCGCACGAGCGTATCTTGATCGCGCCCCTGAAGACCCGGGCCGACCTTGTCATCGACACCTCGTCGCTGCCGCCCGCCGAACTGCGCCGGGTGCTGGCCGGGAATTTCCGCCGCGCCGAGCAGGCGCCCCTGCTGCTGTTCGTCACCTCCTTCTCCTATCGCCGCGGCCTCCCGCGCGAGGCGGATCTGGTGTTCGATGTTCGCTTTCTCGACAATCCCCATTATGTGCCGGCCTTGAAACCCCATTCGGGCAAGGACCGCGATGTCGCCGACTTCATCACCGCCGATCCCGGATTCGCGCCTTTCTTCACCGGATTGACGGCCTTGATACGTCCGCTCTTGCCCCGCTTCGCGGCGGAGGGCAAAAGTTATCTCACCATTGCGGTCGGTTGTACCGGGGGGCGCCACCGTTCGGTCTATGTCGCCGAGAAATTGGCATCTTGGCTTAGGGAGCAGGGACAGCAGGTGGATCTCCGCCACCGCGACCTGGAAGAGGGAGAGCGAGAATTGGGTGCCCAACGATGATTGGCATGGTTTTGGTGACGCATGGCCGCCTCGCCGACGAGCTGGTGGCCGCGTTGGAGCATGTGGTCGGCCCACAACCGAGCGTCTCGACGGTCTGTATCGGGCCCGAGGACGACATGGAACAGCGTCGGCGCGACATATTGGAGTCGGTCGGTAAGGTCGATGATGGCGCCGGCGTGGTGGTGTTGACCGACATGTTCGGGGGAACGCCGTCCAATCTGGCGATCTCCATCATGGATAAGGCCAAGGTCGAGGTGATCGCCGGGGTCAATCTGCCCATGCTGATCAAGCTGGCCTCGGTCCGCCATCACGAGACGCTGGTCGACGCGGTGGCCAGCGCCCAGGAGGCGGGACGCAAATATATCAATGTGGCCTCGCGGCTGCTGAGCCAGGATACGCCATGACGGAACGATTCCCTGAGACTCGTTCCGCGGCCGCTGGCGGCCGCCGCGCTGCCGACAGCAGGGAGTACACAGGCGGTATAGGTTGGCGCGCTAGCCCAGCGCATGGAATGCGCGCCCGGCGCCTGAGGGACATGAATGACTGACGAAGAGTGGTTGGTTAAAAGTGCGACGATCGCCAACCGCCGAGGGCTGCATGCCCGCGCGGCGGCGAAATTCGTCAAACTGGCGGGGCAGTATAATGCCACCTTGCTGGTATCGAACCGCGGCACCGAGGTGTCGGGCCTCTCGATCATGGGATTGATGATGCTGGCCGCGGCGCCGGGCTGCACGATCGAGATAAAAGGGCGCGGGCCGCAAGGTGAAGACGCGGTGAACGCGCTGATCGCCCTGGTTGAGGCGAAATTCGACGAGGATTAGGTCAGGAAAGGGGTTCGGTATGACTCCTGGGTCGGGAGAGACCGAGCGGGTTTTCAATGGTTTGGGCGTCAGTCCGGGCATCGCCATCGGGGTCGTGCATCTGCACGACAACCATCACGACGCGCCGGTGCCGCATTACCGCCTGGCCAAGGACGCCATCGCCGCCGAGCGCGCGCGGTTCGCCGCCGCCGTCGAGACCACCGAGCAGCAGATCGGCAAGCTGCAGACGCGCGCCAAGGACCTGCCGGGCGCGTCGGGCGAGGAATTGGGCTATATGCTCGAGGCCTATCGCCAGATGCTGGACAATTCGCGCCTGACCCGCGGGGTCGACAAGCGGATCGTTAACCAGCGCCTCAATGCCGAGGCCGCGCTGCAGCGCGAAATCGCCGAGATCGTTGCCCATTTCGAGTCGATGGGCGACGCCTATCTGTCGGCCCGCGCCGACGATATCAAGGATATCGGCCGCCGGCTGACCCGCAATCTCGACCAGGGCAATGCCGGATCGCTTGGGCAGCTGACCAAGAATGCCGTGGTGCTGGCCGAAGAATTGTCACCGGCCGACACCGCCTTGTTCGATCCGGCCCTGGTGGCCGGTTTCGCCACCATTCTCGGCGGCACCGCCTCGCATACCGCCATCATGGCCCGGAGCTTAGGCCTGCCGGCGGTGGTCGGCATGTCGGGCCTGCCCACCAGCGGCCATGCCGGACGCGTCGTCATCGTCGATGGCAGCGGCGGCAAGGTCATCGTCAATCCGACCGCCGCCACCCTGGCGGATTACCGCAAGCGCCGCGCCGATCTGTTGCGCCAGCGCCGCCGGCTGCATCATCTCAGGAAGGTGCCGGCGGTGACCCGTGACGGTGTCGAGATCCAGCTGTCGGCCAATCTCGAACTGCCGTCCGAAGTGGGCGGGGTCGGCAATTACGGCGCCGCCGGCATCGGCTTGCTGCGCACCGAATTCATCTTCATGAACCGCGCCAATCTGCCCAGCGAGGAGGAGCAGACCGCGATCCTCTCGGAAATGGTCACCCGGCTCGACGGACGGATGCTGACGGTGCGCACGCTCGATGCCGGGGCCGACAAGACCGCGCCAGCGCTGGGCCATATTGGCGGACCCAATCCGGCGCTCGGCTTGCGCGCCATCCGCCTGTCGCTGAAGCGGCCGGAATTGCTGGAGACCCAGCTGGCCGCCATCCTGCGCGCCGGGGCTTTGGGTCCGGTGCGGATCCTTCTGCCGATGGTCACCAATGTCGACGAGCTTCTGACGGTGCGCGGCATTCTCGATGGGGTGGTCGCCCGGCTGAAGCGCCGCAAGGTCCCCTTCGCTCTGCCGCTGCCCCCGGTCGGCACCATGATCGAGGTGCCGGGTGCCGCGCTGGCGGCCGACGGTCTGGCCCAGCATTCCGACTTCTTCGCCATCGGCACCAATGATCTCACCCAATATACCCTGGCCATCGACCGCACCGACGAACAGGTCGCGCATCTCTATGACAGCCTGCATCCGGCGGTCCTACGCCTGGTGCAATTCACCACCGAGGCGGCCTTACGGGCGCGCATTCCGGTCAGCGTGTGCGGCGAGATCGCCGGCGATGCGCGCTATACCGCGTTGTTGCTGGGGTTGGGCATCCGCGAATTGTCGATGGCCGCCTCGCGCATTCCGCTGGTCAAGGCGCGCATTCGCGAAATGGATCTGATGGCGGCGACGCGCCGCGCCCGGGTGATCATGGATCAGTCCGACGCGGGGCGCATCGCCCAGCTGCTCGACGATTTCAACGAGAAGCTGGGCTAAACTCACTGCCATAGAGAGGGTGCGCACGGATTCGCTTCAGCGTCGATAAGCGCCGTGTCCTAAATCCCGCTCGCTCTGACTCGACTTGAAACTCTTGTTTCGAGGCGGGCCAGAGCGGAACAGCCGCGCTGAGGTCAGTATCAGCTCCTGCGGCTTGGGTGGTCCTTATTCGCGGAACTGATCGGCCCGCTTATCCTCGATGGCACGACGCACGGCGCCGCGCGCATCGTCGACATGGTGGATGGCGGCGGCGCGCCAGCCCAGGGCGGCGTAATTGTCCTCTTCCGCATGCAGGTCGTGGTCGGCCGAATCGAGCAGTTCCATCGCGCGGTGCAGGCGGCCCCGGTAATCGAGGTGATTGTCGATCGGCGGATGATCGTTGAGATCCTTGCGATCGTCGATCGAGGCGCGCTTGATCTCGCCGATGGCATGGTCGATTTCCTGCACTGCGGCATATTGATCGCGCATCACATTCCATTCCTGCTGGCGGTCCAGAATGGCGCGGGCCAGTCGCAGGTCGGACAGGGCATGCAGATAATGGGGATGCTCCTGGGCGGGGGCCGGACGCGGGGCGGCACAGGCCGCCAACAGGACCGCCAGGGCGGCGCCGCTCATCCAACGCAACGACTTCATATAAAACTCCTGTATAGGTAAGACTGCCGCGGAATATAGGCTGCCGCGCGTGCGCTGGCATTGCGATCTGTCACAGGTCACCAATATGTCACAAGCCACCGTCCCATTGCTTCTTGCGGCGGCGGCTGGTATAGGCCACCCGTTACAAATTCGCGGAGAGCGCAGATGACGACGCCCGACTATAAGGTTGCCGATATTTCCCTGGCCGATTGGGGCCGCAAGGAGATTCGCATCGCCGAAACCGAAATGCCGGGCCTGATGGCGCTGCGCGCCGAATTCGGCGAGTCCAAGCCCCTGAAGGGCGCCCGCATCGTCGGCTGCCTGCACATGACCATTCAGACCGCCGTGCTGATCGAGACGCTGATCGAACTCGGTGCTTCGGTGCGCTGGTCGTCCTGCAACATCTTCTCGACCCAGGATCAGGCCGCCGCCGCGATCGCCGCCGCCGGCATTCCGGTGTTCGCCTGGAAGGGCGAGAGCGAGGAAGAGTTCTGGTGGTGCATCGAGCAGACTCTGCGCGGTCCCGATGGCTGGACCCCCAACATGATCCTCGACGATGGCGGCGACGTCACCCAGATCATGCACGACAAATATCCCGAGATGCTGAAGGAGGTTCGCGGCATCTCGGAAGAGACCACCACCGGCGTGCATCGCCTCTATGAGATGGCCAAGGCCGGCCGCCTGCTGGTGCCCGCCATCAATGTGAACGACTCGGTTACCAAGTCGAAATTCGACAATCTCTATGGCTGCCGCGAGAGCCTGGTCGACGGCATCAAGCGCGCCACCGACGTGATGGTGGCCGGCAAGGTCGCCTGTGTCGCCGGCTTCGGCGATGTCGGCAAGGGCTCGGCCGCGTCCTTGCGCAGCCAGGGTGCGCGCGTCCTGGTCACCGAAATCGATCCGATCTGCGCGTTGCAGGCGGCGATGGAAGGCTATCAGGTCGTGACCATGGACGAGGCGGCGCCGGTCGCCGACATCTTCGTCACCGCCACCGGCAATGTCGATGTGATCACGCTCGACCATATGCGGGCCATGAAGGACCGCGCCATCGTCAGCAATATCGGCCATTTCGACAGCGAGATTCAGATCGCGAGCTTGCGCAATCTGCGCTGGCACAACGTCAAGCCGCAGGTCGACGAGGTCGAATTCCCCGACGGCAAGCGCATCATCGTCCTGGCCGAAGGCCGTCTGGTAAATTTGGGCTGCGCCACCGGCCATCCCAGCTTCGTGATGTCGGCCAGCTTCACCAACCAGGTGCTGGCCCAGATCGAGCTGTGGAACAACGCCGACAAATATGAGCGCAAGGTCTACGTCCTGCCCAAGCATCTCGACGAAAAGGTCGCTCGCCTGCATCTCGAGAAGATCGGCGTCAAGCTGACCACGCTGTCGGACAAGCAGGCCGAGTATCTCGGCATCTCGGCCTCCGGCCCCTACAAGCCGGAAGCCTATCGCTACTAAGGCGGGTTCGTCCGTCCGAAAGATCAGGCGTCGGGATACTGTCCCGGCGCCTTTTTTTTGGTGTAGGATGCGCGGGAAGAGCGAAAAAGGGCGCCATGATGAAGCCTTGGCACAGACTTCTTCTCAGCCAGTTGGTTCTCGCGGGCATCATCCTAAATCTCTGCGCCGCGGCGCGGCGCGATGATTTTTCCGTGCGGACACTCCCGATGATGATCGCCCAGACCGTCTGGTATGCGGGCCTGATCCTGCCTCTCGCCGGCGGGCCCCGCTTCGAAAAAATCGGGACTTGGCTGGTCGGAGGCAGCGCTTGGTTGATGCTGTCGGCCATGCTCTGCCGCGGGTTCGACATCGATTCTGTGGCCGTCGTCGTCCCGATTTTCCTGTCCGGCCCTGCCCTGACTCTGCTCTTGATAGGTGCCGGATACGGTCTGGCCCGAATCCGCCGCTGAAATCCATCGACGTGAACTCTTTGCTTGATCGCGCCCGATCCATAGTGCTACCGTCTGTAGCACTATGGATCGTAACGCTACCCATATTCACAATCCGGCTGACCTCGGCGACCTTGAGCGCGAAGTCCTGCAGTTGATCTGGCAACGCGGCGACCAGGTAACCGCCGATACCGTGCGCGAGGCTTTGAGCCGCAAGCTCAAGGAATCCACCGTCCGAACCGTGCTGAAGCGGCTCGAGGAGAAAGGCTATCTGACCCATGAGGTCGAAGGCCGGACCTTCCTCTACCGGGCCGCCGAAGCGCCCACCCAGGTGGCGGCGCGGGCGGTCAAACGGATTGTCGACTGGTTCTGCAACGGGTCGGTCTCCGACGTACTGGTCGGCATGGTCGATTCCGCGATGCTCGACCCGGACGAGCTGAAAAAACTGGCCGACAAGATCGAGCAAGCGCGGAAGGACGCAAAATGATGCTGCTGGCCGAGGCCGCGCTGCGGTCGACCCTGCTGACCGCCGCCGTCTGGCTAGCCCTCACACTGCTCCGCATCCGCAATCCGCACACGCGGATGGCGGCCTGGGCCGGCGTCCTGATTGCCTCGCTGACAATGCCGGTATTGATGCGATGGGCCCCGGCCGAATCGGTGCCCATGCCCGCGGATTTATCGCGGCTGGGATACGCAGTCGGTGCCGGCCGCGCCGTCCCCGGCGGCGGCGGATGGCATCACCCCAGCGACCCCGCTCTCCTGGGACCGGGCCGCGCTGTCGCTCTATCTGGTTGTTGCCTCGCTCCTGACAGTCCGCCTCGCGCTCGGGCTGGTGCGCGGCCTGCGCCTGCTGCGCCGCGCCGCCCGAATCACCGCGGATTGGACAGAGGGCCGCGACGTGCGTCTGAGCGCGGAGCTCGCCATGCCGGTCACCATCGGCCACTCCATCGTGCTGCCCGTCGATTTTCGCCGCTGGGACGCGGCGCGGCGGCGGGCCGTACTGGCCCATGAGGCTTCGCACGCGGCTCGCGGCGATTTCTACATCCTGCTGCTGGCCGCCTTGAATTGCAGCCTGTTCTGGTTCAACCCTGCCGCTTGGTGGCTAGACGGCGCCCTGGCGGATCTGGCCGAGGCCAGCAGTGACGCGGCGGCGCTGGCTGTTGCGGCTGACCGCCTATCCTATGCGCGGATCCTGATCGAGCTGGCCGGCCAGACCCGACACAGTCCGGCCGGTATCGCCATGGCGCGGCGAAGCACGGTACGCCGGCGGGTGGATGCCATCCTGGCCGGAGGCGCTGTGCCTGCCCAGCTGACCGCCGGGCGGCTCGCCCTGGTCGCCGCCGGGATGATTCCCGCGATCCTGGCCGCTGCCGGCGCCACCACCACGCCGGGATCGCCCAACCTGCTGGTCAAGCAGCGCATGGCCGATCAGGCGCGTCCCCGCACCGCCATCGCCCTCTTGCCGGAAGCCCTGGCGAAATTCGCCGGCTATTACGCCATCCCATCCGCGCCCGAATTGCCGCTGGTGGTCACCGTCGAAAACGGCCATCTGTTCGCCGGCCTGCTCGGCCAGCCCGCCTCGGAGATTTTCCCCGAAAGCGACCATCAATTCTTCACCCCGGAACGCCCCGGCCAGGAAGAGTTCCGCATCGACGCGGCAGGCCGCGTCACCTCAGTGGTGCTCCACTGGAACGGCAGCGAGTTTACGGCCTCCCGCCTCGACCCTGCTGCGGTGCGCGAGGTTCAGGCGGCGCTGGCCGGCCGCATTGCCGCCAACACTCCTCAGCCTGGCAGCGAGGCGGCTTTGCGCGGTCATATCGGCCAGATCCAGCGCGGCGAGATCAACGATGGCAGCCTAGCCTACGGAATGGCGGCTTCCATCCGCGCCATCCTGCCGCAGATCCGCCCCGACATGCTCGCCCTCGGCCCCGTCGTCGCCGTGGCGTTCGAGGGCGTCGGCCTGGACGGCATGGACATCTACCGCGTCACTCATGCCAATGGCGCCCGCCGCTGGCGGATCCGCCTGACCGGCGACGGCCGCATCGAATCGATGTGGTTCTCCCCTCTCACCTGAGGAGCAACCCGATTTGAAGATGAAATTCGTTCTAGCGGCCTGGCTGCTGGGGTCTGCCGCATTGCCCGCGCTGGCCGGCACACCCGCGCCCGGTCTCGCTTTCACCGACCTCCTGCAGGCACCCGAAGGCGCGAAAACCGATTGGGACTCGCTGCGTGGCAAGGCCGTGGTGGTGAGTTTCTGGGCCACCTGGTGCGTGCCATGCGTCGCCGAGATTCCGCTGATGAACGCCCTGGCGGCCGCGACCGATCCGGCCAAGGTCCAGTTCATCGCCGCCGATTATAATGGCGAGGACCGCCGGAAGATCGAGGCGTTCCTGAAAACACACCCGATATCCGCCTGGATCGGCCTCGATGCGACGCGTGAGACGCAAAGACGCTTCGATGTGCATGCCGTTCCGATCACTTTCGTGATCGGCCCCGATGGCTGCATAGCGCATGTCACCGGCCATCCGGACTCCCTGACCGGCGAACAGCTGACCGCCTTGGCGGAGGGAAAACCTGTCATTTTCGACCGCGCTGCCAAGACCAACGCCAAGTTGGTGGAGGAACAGAAGCAGGCCGCGGCTCAAGCCGAACAGGCCAAACTCGTTTCCTTCAAGGCCACCAACGGCAAGACCCTGGCGTCGAACCCGGCGTCAACGATCACTCTAAGCGAAGCAGCCCGGGTCCCCGACGACGGATTGCCCGCCGATCTCGCCCGCACGGCGATCTGGGCGCCGGGCCGCTTCGATCTGCTCGATGCCCGGGTGGCGGACCTGGTCGCGCATCTCGGCCATACCCAGGCGGCGCGGGTCTCCGTCTCCGGGGTTTCCACCGACAAACGCTACAATCTGCATGTCGACATGCCCGGCACGGATCAAAAGACGCTCGAGCGTGCTGTCGAACGGATCATCGCCAAGGGCCTCGGCGTGACGATAAAACGCGATATGCGGACCACCAACGTCGCGATCCTCGCCGCGACGGACGAGACCGCCCGACATCTCGACAAGACCAATCCTCCGACGGCGAATACCGGCTGCTATTTCCTGCCCATTCCCCCCGATAAGAGCCTGATCTGCGACGGCGGCTCCTTCGCCGATCTGGCCAGCGCCGTCGAGGAGACGCTCGAGATGCCCGTGCTCACCGGCCAGGCTCCGGTTGGCCATGTGACGGTGAAGCTTTCGATCCCGTCGCCGGATCTCGCCACGATCTCCAGGCTATTGAAGACGGAGATCGGCGTTATGCTGACGCCGGCGAAACGCCCGGTCGAGGTCATGATCGTCGAGAAGGCAAAGCGAACCTCGTGAGGTATAGCTTGCCTAATGGAAAGGGCACACGATATCTTACTTATGTCTTACTGCGGAGGATCGATTGCCAGCCCGGGCCAAATCGACGACGACGGTCTCCACCAAGGGGCAGGTTATCCTGCCGAAAGCGATCCGCGATCAACGCCATTGGGACGCGGGAACCCGTCTTATCGTCGAGGATACGGAGGCGGGCGTGCTGTTGACCCGCGCTCCGCTATTCCCAAAAACGGACCCGGACGAAGTATTTGGTATGCTCTCCTACAATGGGCCGCCGAGATCTCTCGAAGAGATGGAGCAGAGCATTCTGGAGGAGGCGAAGCGGCGTGGACGCGATTGATACCAATATCTTGGTGCGTTACCTCATTGGAGATCATCCGGTACAATCGCTTAAGGCCCATGCGGCGATCAAAAGCCGTACAATTTTCGTCAGCAGTACGGTGTTGCTGGAATGCGAATGGGTTTTGCGGAGCCTCTACGGTCAATCAACCTCCGAAATATGCCGGGCCCTTCGAGGCTTAGCCGGCCTCCCCCAGGTGACTATCGAGAACACGACACTCCTTGCAGATGCTCTCGAACGTGCTGAAGCGGGAATGGATTTTGCGGACGCATTGCATTTGGGGGCATTGAGCCAGTGCGATTCCCTCCTGACTTTCGATCGTAAGTTCGCCAAAGCATCCGCACGATACAATCTCAGGGTCGAAGAACTCTAGACACCCTTGCACTTTTACCGGGTCGCAAGAATGCTGGCCGAGGAACTCGGTCACGCCCGTCTTGACGCTTCCCGGCAAAGGCCGCACACTCTGTTTCAACAACCGTTGAACGCGGGGAATGGGAAGATGTCCAAGCTGCTGCGCCGGCACTCCGTGCTGGTCCTGTTGGTGCTCGTCTATACGACCAACTATCTCGACCGAACCGTGCTGCAATCGGTCGTCGAACCAATCAAGCATGAGTTCGATCTTTCGGACGGCGCGCTCGGCCTGCTGGGTGGCATCACCTTCGCCCTGTTCTACGGCACACTGGGCATCCCGATCGCCATGCTGGCGGATCGCTTCAACCGTCGCAACATCATCGCCATCTCCTGCGCCCTCTGGAGCGTGATGACCGTGCTGTCGGGTCTGGCCGGGTCGTTCTGGCAATTGGCGGCGGCGCGCGTCGGCGTCGGGATCGGCGAGGCGGGCGGGACACCGCCGGCCCATTCGATGCTGGCCGACATCTATCCGATGAAGGAACGCGGCCGCGCCATGGGCATCTATGCCATGGGAATTCCGATCGGCGTGCTGTTCGGCTTTCTGCTGGGCGGCAATATCGCCGCGCATTATGGCTGGCGCGCGGCCTTTCTGGTGGTCGGTCTGCCCGGCCTGATCTTCGCGCTGCTGGTGCGCTTCACCCTGACCGAGCCGGTCCGCGGCGGCGGCCATGAGATGGTGGTCGCCCGGGCGCCTCGCTTCGGCGAAGCGCTGCGCCAGGTGGTCAAGCGGCGCTCGATGATCCATCTCATCATCGCCTCGACCATCGCCACCTTCACCGGCAATGCCGGCATCTATTGGACCGGATCGTTCCTGGCCCGCACCCATCATATGGGCCTGGCCCAACGCAGCACCTATCTGGCGCTGGTCTTAGGCATCGGCGGGGTGCTGGGCAATCTGCTGGCCGGCACTCTGATCGACCGGCTGGGAAAGCGGGACGTGCGCTGGTCGGTTTGGGTCCCGGCGATCGGCTATATCCTCGCCATTCCCTTCAGCGTGGTCGGGCTGCTGATCGGCGATTTGGACGCCTGCCTGATCCTGATCGGGCTGACCACCTTGGTGCCGACCCTCTATCTGGTTTCGCTCTGGACCCTGACCACCGGCCTGGTCGGATCGCGCACCCGCGCGCTGGCCTCGGCCCTGCTGCTACTGATCCTCACCCTGATCGGGATCGGCGGCGGTCCCTCGGCGGTCGGCGCGCTGTCGGATTGGCTGAAACCCAGTTTCGGCGACGAGTCGCTGCGCTATGCCATGCTGCTCGGGCCGGTGCTGACGGTCTGGATGGTCATTCACTTCTTCCTGGCGGCGCGGACCCTGGCCGCTGACCTCGAAGCGACCCGGATCGCCGAAGCCGCGTCTTGTAATTAGACTCCGGACGGGGCAGTTTGGGGCGCGATGAGTAGCCCCAGGCCCCACGCATGTTGATCGACCTGCAGGATCCTGCCGCACCGGCCATCGGCGCCGCGTTGCTGATGCTGCTGATCTTCATGCCTATCATCCTGTGGCTGCGCCGCGAGCTGCGCCAGGCGCAGCGCGACAGCGACGGCCGCAGCGCCGACCATGCCCGCCTCGAAGAAATCCTGTCAACCGCCCCCGATGGGTTCTTCCGCTGGGCGCTGGACGAGGACGGCCGCGTGACCGACGAGCAATGCTCGCGCCGGCTGGCCGTGCTGCTGGGCCTCTATGGCGGCATGGCGGCCCGCTTCGACGATGTGCTGGCCTGCTTCTCCGACGCCGATTCAGCCCGCCTCGACAGCTATCGCCGCCGTCTGCATGAGGAGGGCGAGGCCTTCGATCTGGAACTGCCCTTGCGCGAGGGGAGCCGGCGCATCCTGGTGGTGGGCTGCCGCGCCGCCTCGCCGGAGGGCACGCCGCTGGCCGACGTGCTGTGGCTGCGCGACGTGACCGAGGGCGCCGCCGCCGTGGCCCGGCTGGAAACCGAGAAGACCGATCTGGACCGCGAACGCGACCGCCTGCGTGCCCTGCTCGACGGTCTGCCGCTGCCGGTCTGGCTGCGCGACGGTGATCTGACCCCGGTCGCCTGCAACCGCGCCTATGCCGGCGCCGTCGACATGGACGGACCGGCAGAGGCGATCGAAAGCGGCGCGGAGCTGGTGCCGGCCAGCGCTGTTCGCGAGGCGCGCGCGCTCGCCGCGCGGGCGCGGGCTTCAGGCCTGCCGCGCTCGGCCGCTTTCCACCTGGTGATGGGCGGGGCGCGGCGCCTGGCCGATCTGACCGAGACGCCGATCGTCACCAATGAGGGGCTGTTGACCGTCGGCATGGCGATCGACCAGACCAAACAGGAAGAGCTGCAGAACCAGCTCGAACGCCATATTGCCGCCCATGCCGAAGTGCTGGAAAATCTCGGCACCGCCATCGCCATCTTTGGCGCGGACAGCAAGCTGGCCTTTTTCAATACCGCCTTCTCAGTGCTGTGGCGGCTCGATCCCGATTGGCTCAATAGCCAGCCGACCTACGGCAGTCTGCTCGACAGCTTGCGCGACCATCGCCGCCTGCCCGAAGTGGTCGATTACCGCTCGTTCAAGGAGGAAGAGCTGCGGCGCTTCACCTCGCTGCTGGAAGCCCGCGAAGACCTTTTGCATCTGCCCGACGAGCGGACCCTGCGCCGCCTGATCTCGGCACATCCGTTTGGCGGATTGCTGTTCACCTATGAGGACGTTACCGACGCGCTGGCCCTCGAACGCTCTCACAAGACCTCGCTGGCGGTGCATCGCGAGACGCTCGACAATCTGCATGAGGGGGTCGCCGTGTTCTCCTCGGACGGACGGCTGCGCCTGTCCAATCCGGCCTATGCCCGCATCTGGAACATGAGCGTCGAGGCGCTGGCCGGCGAGCCGCATATCACCGATTTGATCTCGCATCACCGGCCGTTGTTCGCCACCGCCGGCGACTGGCCCGCGGTGCAGGAAGGCATGCTGGCCCTGTTCGCCGAACGCATTGCCCGCCATGGGCGCATCGAGCGCTCGGACGGCGCCATTCTCGATTATGCCTCGGTGCCGCTGCCCGACGGGGCGGTGCTGACCACCTGGCTCGATGTGTCGGATTCCGCCCATGTCGAGCGTGCGCTGCGCGAACGCAATGACGCGCTGGCCACCGCCGATCGCCTGAAGAGCGAATTCATCGCCAATGTCAGCGCCGAGGTGAAGACGCCGCTGGCCACCGTGCTGGCCTATTCGGAAATGCTGGCCAACGAGCATTTCGGAACACTCAGCCCGCGCCAGCGCGACTATGCGACGGGGATTACCGATGCCGGCCAGCATCTGCAGCAGGTCTTATCCGACATTCTCGACCTCGCCACCATCGAGGCGGGGCAGATGACCCTGCAACTGAACGCGGTCGACGTCCACGCCATGTTGACCGGCGTGCTGGGCCTGGCCCGCGAGCGCGTGCGCCAGAAGCAGATCACCATGGAGTTTCTCTGCTCGCTCGAAATCGGCTGGATGGTGGCCGATGAACGTCGCATCCGCCAGGTGCTGTTCAACCTGCTGTCCAACGCAGTCAAATCGACCCCCAAGGGCGGCAGGATCACCTTCGCCGCCGAGCGCGAGCCGGGCCCCGATGGCGATTCGATCGCGTTCACCATCACCGACAGCGGCGAGGGCAGCGGCCCGGCGGTGCAGGAGCGCATGTTCGCCAGCTTCGTGCGCGCCGACCTCGAAGAGATCGAGGAGGGTAGCCGCGGCGGCAACGGCACCGGGCTCGGCCTCACTTTGGTCAAGCGCTTCGTCGAACTGCATGGCGGGCGGGTCGGGCTGAGATCGATCCAAGGTGAAGGCACGACAGTGACCCTGCACGTGCCCGCCGGAGGTATCGCGAAATGAGCTTCGAGGCGGTGTTCGACCTGCCGCATCCGGCCGCCACCGCCGCCTTGGGGGCGCGGCTGGCCGCGATCCTCCAGCCGGGCGACGTGGTCGCGCTGGAGGGTCCGTTGGGATCGGGCAAGACGGCGCTGGCCCGCGCCATCGTACGGACGCTGACCAATCCCCTGGAAGAGGTGCCCAGCCCGACCTTCACCCTGGTGCAGGTCTATCAGAGCGACGCAGGGCCGCTTTATCATTTCGATCTTTATCGGCTGGAGGCGCCCGACCAGGTGGTCGAACTCGGCATCGACGACGCTTTCGCCGAAGGGATTTCCCTGGTCGAATGGCCCGAGCGGCTGGGTGGCTATCTGCCGCGCCGACATTTGAAAATCACCCTGGCGGCGGGCGCTGACCAGGACAGCCGGATCGCCAGGATCAGCGGGGGAGCGCAATGGAAGGAGCGGTGGGTTTGAGCAGGGATGCGTTGCTGGCCGACTTCCTCGGCAAGGCTGGCTGGGGCGCAGCCGACCGCAAGGTGCTGGCCGCAGACGCCTCGTTTCGCCGCTATGATCGGCTGACCTTGCAAGGCCGGCCCGCCGTGCTGATGGATGCGCCGCCGCCCAAGGAAGATGTCCGACCCTTCCTGCGCATCGCCCGCCATCTTCTGGGCTTGGGCTATAGCGCGCCCGCCATTCTGGCCGCCGATGAGGAGGCCGGCTTTCTGCTGCTGGAAGATCTCGGCGACGCCACCTTCACCCGCCTGCTCACTGCCGGGTCAGCCGAACTGCCGCTCTATCAGATGGCGGTCGATCTGCTGATCGATCTGCACAGGCAGCCGACCCCTGACGGCATCGCCGCCCCCTATGACCGCGAGACGCTGCTGACCGAGCTGTCGTTGCTGACCGACTGGTACGCGCCGGCGGTCGGGATCGAGCTGGATCACACGGCGCGCGCCGCCTATCTGGCCGCCTGGCAGGACGTGCTGCCGCTGGCCTTGGGCGTGCCCGAGGGCCTGGTGCTGCGCGATTTCCATGTCGACAATCTGATGCGGCTCGAGGGACGGGAGGGACTGGCCGCCTGCGGCCTGCTCGATTTCCAGGACGCGCTGGTCGGCCCGGTTACCTATGACCTGGTCTCGCTGCTCGAGGATGCCCGGCGCGACCTCGATCCCGCCACCCGCGCCGAGGGCCGCCGCCGCTATCTGGCCGCCTTCCCCACGCTCGACCAAGCCGCCTTCGACGCCTCGTGGGCCTGCCTTGCCGTCCAGCGCCACGCCAAGGTGATCGGCATCTTCACGCGTCTGTGCAAGCGCGACGGCAAGCCGACCTATCTGCGCCATATCCCGCGGATATGGGGTCTGCTCGAAGCCGGGCTGGGACATCCGGGTCTGGCGCCGGTGAAATCCTGGTTCGATCGCCATATCCCGGCCGACAAACGCGCGGTGCCGGCACCATGAATGCGATGGTTCTCGCCGCCGGTCTCGGGCTGCGGATGCGCCCCATCACCCTGACCCTGCCCAAGCCTTTGGTGCCGGTAGCCGGCCGGACCATGCTCGACCGCGTGCTCGACCATCTCGATCAGGTCGAAGCCGGGCGCAAGGTGGTCAATCTCCATTGGCTGGGCGAGACGATCCGCAGCCATCTGGACGGGCGGCAGGACATCGTCTTTTCCCACGAGCCCGAGCTGCTGGAAACCGGCGGCGGGGTGGCCAAGGCCTTGCCTTTGCTGGGCGCCGACCCCTTCTTCGTCTGCAATGCGGATATGGTCTGGACCGACGAGGGTGAGCCGGCGCTCGACCGCCTGGCGCGCGCTTTCGATCCCGGCCGCATGGACGGCCTGTTGCTGCTGCAGCCGGTCGAGAGAGCCTTCGGCTATGACGGGCAGGGCGATTTCGACCGGCTCGCCGACGGCCGCCTTGCCCGACGCAAGCCGGACCAGACCTCGCCCCTGATGTTCGCCGGCGTGCAAATCCTGCATCCCCGGCTGTTCGACGGCCATCCCGGCGGCGCCTTCTCGCTGAACCTGCTCTATGACAAGGCGATCGCCGCCGGCCGCCTGTTCGGTCTGGTGCATGACGGCGGCTGGTACCATATCGGCACCCCGCCGGCCTTGGCCGAGGCGGAAGCGTTGCTGGGCTGAGATGAGCGTCTTCACCATCCCCGCCGGTGAAAGTTTCGTCGATTCCCTTGCCCATCAGCTGCTCAAGGAAACCGCAGGCGAGCCGACCAGGCTCGCCGACATGCTGATCCTGCTGCCCACGCGGCGGGCCTGCCGGGCCTTGCAGGAAGGCTTTCTGCGCGCCAGCGATGGCAAGCCGCTGCTGCTGCCGCGCCTCCAGCCTCTGGGCGACGACGAGGAGGAGGAAATGTCGGGCGACGGCATCGAGTTGCCGCCCGCCGTGCCGCCTCTGCACCGGCGCCTGCTGCTGACTCGCCTGGTGCTGCACTTAGGCGGCGGACGCGGCGGCCAGACACCCTCGCCCGACCAGGCGGCACGCCTCGCCGACGAGCTGGGGCGGCTGCTCGACCAGGTGCAGACCGAGGAGCTGAGCTTCGCGCAATTGGCCAAGCTGGTGCCCGACGAGCTGGCCAAGCACTGGCAGATCACGCTCGACTTCCTGACCATCCTGACCGAGCACTGGCCGATCATCCTGGCCCAATATGGCTGGATGGACGCGGCAGAGCGGCGCAATCGGCGGCTTGGCGCCCGCGCCGAGAGCTGGACGGCGAACCCGCCCGCCCATCCGATCCTGGCGGCTGGGTCGACGGGCAGCCAGCCCGCCACGGCGCGCCTGCTCGCCGCCATCGCGCGGCTGCCCAATGGGCGGCTGGTACTGCCCGGCCTCGACCGCCGCTTGACCGCCGCCGAGCAGCGGCTGCTCGACCATACCCATCCGCAATATGCCCTGCTGCAGCTGGTCCGTTCGCTGGATCTGACCCCCGCCGAGGTTCCGCTCTGGCCCGGCTGCGCCGAGATCCCGCGCGCCAGCTGGGTCGCCGAGGCGCTGCGCCCGGCCGCCACCACCGAGGATTGGCGCCATCTCGATCCGGCCGAGGCGGTCGCCGCCTTCGAGGGGGTCGAACGGCTCGATTGTCCCGGCCCGCGCGAGGAGGCGGCCGCCATCGCCCTGATGATGCGCGAGGTGCTGGAAATTCCCGCCCGACGCGCCGCACTGGTCACGCCCGACCGTGCCTTGGCCCGCAGAGTGGCGGCCGAGCTAGGCCGTTTCGATATCGAAATAGATGATTCGGCGGGCCGAACCCTGACCGTGACCCCGCCCGGCGGGTTCCTCGCCCTGACCGCCCGCATGGTCGCCGAGGATTTTGCCCCGCACGCCACCTTGGCGGCGCTCAAGCATCCATTGGCTCGGGGCGGTCTGCCGCCAGGACAGTTCAAGGCGCGCGTGCGGCGACTCGAACGCCGCGCTTTACGCGGGCCGCGTCCGGCGCCCGGGATCGCGGGCATGGCGGCGCTGTGCCACAAGGATGAAGAGCTGATCTCGTGGCTCGGCCATCTCGGCCGCCTGGCAGCCCCGCTCGACGCGCTGATGCGCCAGGACAAGCCGTCGCTCGCCGCCCTGCTGGCCGCCCATATCGCCCTGGCCGAAGGACTGGCCGCAACGCCGGAGGAACCGGGCGGGGCCGATCTGTGGCGCCACGATGCCGGTCAGGCCGCCTGGCGTTTCGCCGCCGATCTGGCCGACGCCGCCGCATCGCTGCCTGAAATGGCGGGCCGCCATTATCCCGGCCTGCTCGAACAGCTGATGGACGGCATCACCGTGCGGCCCAGCTATGGCGGCCATCCGCGCCTGGCCATCTGGGGTCCGCTGGAAGCCCGACTGCAACAGGCGGATCTGCTGATCCTGGGCGGATTGAATGAGGGCTCCTGGCCGCCCGAACCGTCTGCCGATCCGTGGATGAGCCGGCCGATGCGCGCCCGCTTCGGCCTGCCCCCGCCCGAGCGCCGTATCGGCCTCGCTGCCCATGATTTCGCCCAGGGCATCTGCGCACCCCGCGTGGTGCTGACCCGCGCCGTGCGCTCGGGCGGCGCGCCCACCGTGCCGTCGCGCTGGCTGCTGCGCCTCGATGCGCTGCTGCGCCGACGGGCCTGGCCGGCGACGCCCTGGCTGGGCTGGGCCGGCGCGCTCGACCAGGCCGAGCAGATGAGCGAGGTGCGGCCCCCGGCGCCGAAACCGCCGCTCGCAGCCCGCCCGCGCGACCTGCCGGTCACCGCCATCGAGCTATGGATGCGCGATCCCTATGGCCTCTATGCGCAGCGGATCCTCAAGCTTCGCGCACTCGACCCGATCGATGCCGATCCGGCGGCACGCGACTATGGCAGCGCCGTGCATGGCGCGCTGGAGCGTTTCCTCAAGACCTATCCCAAGGGCCCGCTGCCGCCCGATGCCTTGGAGCGGCTGATCGAGATCGGCCGCGACAGCCTGGCGGAGGTGGCGGCGCGGCCCGGCCTGTGGGCCTTCTGGTGGCCGCGTTTCCAAAGCATCGCCGCCTGGCTGGTCGAAAAGGAACGCGGACGGCGGGCCCATATCAGCGAAAGCTTCGTCGAGATCGCCGGTTCGGTCGAGTTGGCCGCGCCTGGCGGTCCCTTCACCCTGACGGCCAAGGCCGACCGAATCGACCGCATGGATAACGGCACCCTGTCCATCATCGATTACAAGACCGGCGCGCCGCCCAGCGTCAAGGAAGTGGCGGCCGGTTTCGCCCCGCAATTGCCGCTCGAGGCGATGATCGCTCGGGCTGGCGGTTTCAAGGATGTCGGCCCGGCGGAAGTCGGCGCGCTGCTGTTCTGGCGGCTCAAAGGCGGCCTCGATGGCGGCGACGAGCGCTCAGCGGGCAGAAACGTCGCCGAATTGACCGATCAGGCCTTCTTGGGCCTGGTCGAACTGGTGCGCCGCTTCGACGATGAGAGCACGCCCTACGAAGCGCGCCCCCATCCCGACCGCGCGCCGAAATACAGCGATTACAGACACTTAGCAAGGCTGACCGAATGGTCGGGCGGGGAAGAAGAGGAATGAATTCCCAATTTCCCGATCCCGGTATCGCGCAACGCCGCGCCGCCGACCCGGCCTCGTCGGTGTGGGTCGGCGCGTCGGCCGGCACCGGCAAGACCAAGGTGCTGACAGATCGCGTGCTGGCCCTGCTGCTGGCCGGCACCGCGCCGGAAAGGCTGCTCTGCCTGACCTTTACCAAGGCAGCCGCCTCGGAAATGGCCAATCGCATCGCCGCGCGCCTGGCCGCCTGGGCCACCGCCGAGGATGCGCTGCTGGCGCGTGAATTGACCCCGCTTCTGGGGCTCGAACCGTCACCCGAACAGATGGTCGGGGCGCGCCGATTGTTCGCCAGACTGCTCGATACGCCCGGTGGCATGCGGATCGAGACCATCCACGCCTTCTGCCAGTCGCTGCTGCGCCGCTTCCCGCTCGAAGCCGGGCTGGCGCCGCATTTCCAGGTGATGGACGACCGCTCCTCCAGCGAATTGCTGATGGAGGCGCGCGAGGAGATGCTGGCCGCGGCCGAAGGTGAAGCCGATCTCGCCTTGGTGACGTCGCGGCTGCATGAACAGCGCTTCCCCGAGGTGATGGCGATGCTGGCCAATGAGCGCGGCCGGCTGCTGCGCGTATTGGCCGATCACGGCGGCTCGGTCGAGTCGGTGATCCAAGCGATCCGCCGCCAGTTGGGCTTCGGCCCCGACGATACGGCCGAAAGCCTGCTGGCCCGGGCCTGCGCCGACGATGCCTTTGCGCTGGAAGACTGCCGGGCCGCGATGTACGCCCTGCTGGGCGGCAAGCCATCCGATGTCGAGCGCGGCGAGCGGATGGATTTTTGGCTGGCCAAGCCCAATGAGCGCGCCGCCAATTTCGGTCTGTGGCAGGGTGCTTTCCTGACCGGCGAGGGTGAGATCCGGGCGCGGCTCTGCACCAAGGATGTCGAGACGGGCCGCCCCGGCACACTGGCCATCCTGCAGACCGAAGCGGAGCGGGTCTATCGCCTGTGTGACGCCTTGCGCGGTATCGGGGCCGCCGAGCTGACCGCCGCGCTGCTGCGCCTGTCGCTGCGGCTGATCGAGACTTACCAGCGCCACAAGGAACGGCGCGCCTTGCTCGATTACGACGATCTGATCCTGACCACCCTCTCGGTCTTGCGGGCCGATGGGGGTGCCGCCTGGGTGCTCTACAAGCTCGATGGCGGCATCGACCATCTGCTGATCGACGAGGCGCAGGACACCAATCCCGACCAATGGGGGGTGATCCGGGCGCTCACCGACGAATTCTTCGCCGGCAGCGGGCGGCGCGAGGCGGGCAGCCGCACCGTCTTCGCGGTGGGCGATGCCAAGCAATCGATCTATTCCTTCCAGCGCGCCGATCCGCGCGAATTCGAGGCCAGCCGCGCGATGCTGGCCGCCCGCGTACCCGCCGCCGGCGGACGCTGGGACGAGGTGGCGCTGAATGTCTCCTTCCGCTCGACCGGCGCTGTGCTGGCTGCCGTCGATGCCGTGCTGGCCGGCGAGGGCGGACGCGGCGTCGCCGAGGGGAAGGTCGAGCATCTGGTCTGGCGGCGCGGCATGGCCGGGCTGGTCGAGATGTGGAAACCGGTCGAGCCCAAGCCGCAGGACGAGGACGAGCCGTGGAAACCGCCCGTCGAGCGGCGCGAGGGCGACAATCCGCGCGCGCGCGCGGCCCGACTGATGGCGGCGCGCATCCACCGCATGATCGCCACGGGCGAGAGGCTGGACTCGAAGGACCGGCCGATCACGGCGGGCGACGTGCTGGTGCTGGTGCGTCGGCGCGGCGCCTTCGTCGACCAGCTGGTCAAGAGCTTGAAACGCCTGGGCGTCGCGGTGGCCGGCGCCGACCGCATGGTGCTGACCGAACAGCTGGCGGTAATGGATCTGATGGCGCTGGCCGAGAGCTTGCTGCTGCCCGAGGACGATCTGACGCTGGCCACCGTGCTGAAGGGGCCGCTGATCGGCCTCTCGGAGGAGGAGCTGTTCGAGCTGGCCTGGAACCGGCCGGGCAGCCTGTGGGAGAGCTTACGCAAAAGCCGCTTCACCGAAGCCTATGCCAGCTTGTCCGATCTGGCCGCCAAAGCCGATTTGTGGACGCCGCACGATCTGTTCAGCCATGTGCTCAATAGAGGCGGCAAGAAGAAGCTGCTGGCCCGGCTCGGTCCCGAGGCCGAAGACCCGCTCGACGAATTCATCGGCCTGACCCTGGCCTATGAGCAGATGCATCCGCCCTCGCTGCAGGGCTTTTTGCACTGGCTGGCGCAAGGGGGCACCGAGATCAAGCGCGATCTCGACCAGGGCGGCGGCGCCATTCGCATCATGACGGTACACGGCGCCAAGGGGTTGCAGGCGCCGATCGTGTTTCTGCCCGATACGCTGCAAAAGCCGAAACGCCAGGCCGGGCTTTTGTGGCTGGAAGGCGGATTGCCTTTGTGGGCGGCGGGGCGCGGCGGGCTCAACGAAGTCGGCCGTAACGCCCAGGACGAGCAGGATCGGGCGCGCGACGCCGAATATCGCCGCCTGCTCTATGTGGCGATGACCCGCGCCGAGGACCGGCTCTATGTGTGCGGCTGGAACACCCGCCACGAGCCGCCCGAGGATTGCTGGTACAAGCTGATCGAACAGGGGCTGCGCCCGCTGGCCGAAGAGGCGGAGGAGCCGTTCCTGGCCCGCCACGACCATGATCCGACCGTGCTGCGGCTGGTCGGTTCGCAAGACGGTGCCGCCGAACCCTCGCGGGCGGCCGAGGCGGCGCGCGATGCCGTACCCGTGCCGGCCTGGGGGCGCGCACCCGCGCCCAGCGAACCGGTGCCACCGCGCCCGCTGGCGCCGTCGCGCCCCGAAGCCGACCCGCCGGCGCGTTCCTCGCCAGCCTCCGCCCTGACCCAGGACGCCCGCAATCGGGGCGGCCGCCAGCGGGGCAGCCTGATCCATCGCCTGCTGCAAAGCCTGCCCGATCTGCCGCCCGGCGAGCGGCCGGCGGCGGCGGTCCGCTTCCTGGGACGCACCGCCTGGGGCCTGTCCTATGCCGATCAGGCCGAGATCGCCGCCGAGGTGGCG
>Ga0116226_10000299_pt1 | contig 41287 bp, 38 predicted proteins | sample S1TSphfallax_FD_89692 | JGI IMG/M metagenome (GOLD analysis project Ga0116226, IMG submission 89692) | Host-associated microbial communities from peat moss isolated from Minnesota, USA - S1T2_Fa - Sphagnum fallax MG | ecosystem: Host-associated > Plants > Peat moss > Unclassified | place: USA... | reverse complement strand
ATCGCCCAAATTCTTCACATAGAGCGTCGCCTGCCAATCGCCGGCATCGACGCCGATGCTGAGATTGAGCACGTCATATTGGGGATTGGTGAAATCCGGGTTGCTGCGCACGTAACTGCCGTGCGAGCGGCCGACCCAGTTATAATCCGTCTCCACAAAGGCGATCATTTTGTCGTTGAGCGGCCAGTTATATTTGGCCGAGATATCCGCCGTCCAATCGGGCGTATTCAGGACCTTCTCGCCGACCGCCGCGGTCGCGGGATTATTCGAACTGGTTATGATCGCATGGTCGCCGCCCGCGTTGAACCCGAGTGTCAGCGACGAAATCGGCTTGTAGCGAACTTCCAGCTCCGCGCCATAGCTTTCTGCATTACCGACATTCGACGTGAAGTTAAAGCCGCAGATCGGCAGATCGATAGTCTGCTGAATATTCTGCCAGTTGATGTAATAGATCGCACCATCGACGGACAGCTTATTGTCGAGCAACGTGGCTTTGGTGCCGGTCTCATAGCTCCACAGCTTGTCGGAATCATATTTCAGCGGCGGGTTGGTGATGCCGAGATTTTTATAGTCCTGGCTACATGCGTTGACCGGTCCGACGGGCGTCGGTCCCGTTGGACCGCCCAGCCGAAACCCCTTGGCCGCCGTGGCATACAGCGTCGACGTATCGCTGAGATCGTAGTTCAGCGCGAATTTCGGCGTGAACGCATAGTAATGGCTGGTTTCAACATAAGGACTCACATTGCCGATATCGTAAAAGCCGCCGCCATAGCGTGTATAGGCCTCGCGCGCGAATACATAGCGCAGACCGACCGTGCCGTGGAGATCAGGAAGAATATCGAAATCGGTCTGGCCGTACCCGGCATATTGCCGTTCGTCACTCCGCGAAGTCGATAGATAGATCAAATCCGACGCATAGAGATTGGGGTCAGCCGGATCATAGAGCGGCGATTGCGGGGAATTAATCCCATACCCATAGATTTTCTGGAATGTCGCGTCGAGCCCAGGGATCGGCTCGTAATCGATATGACGGTCCGCATAATCCGTGTAATAGAGCCCGGCGACCCAACGGATCGGAATGCCTGTCTCGGCACTGGTCTTTGAGGTAAAGCGCAGTTCCTCCGTTTCCTCGTGATAGGTCGTCTTGAATGAGACAGGCGATGCGAGTGTCGCGATCGGCGAATTGGGCGCATTCAGAAAGACCGAGGCGACCACATCGCTGTTATAATAAGTTCCATCGGTCTGCCGAGGAAAGTCTCGCCAAAAATAGCTGGTGATCGATGTGACAGTGGCGAAGCCGGCATTGTAATCGACGGTGACACTCGGAATGACCACCGTGTCACGACCAAATTCGTCAACCTCTTTGTCCTGTCGCCACAACCCAAGTGACGGGTAAAACACATCCGTATCGCCAACCATAGCGCGCTGATAAAAGACTGACGGCGTAATGGTCAAATCATCATTAGGCTTATATTTTGCCGCCAGCTTCAGCACGTCCGTTCGGTTATCGTTGGTCCCGGATTTCTGCAGATCGCCGCCGAGCGAGTAATTATCAATATAGCCGCTGTCATAGCTATATTGGGCCCCCGCGCGGATCGCAAAATTATCCGTGACCGGAATATTGGTGACTGCCGACTCTTCGTAATTGAGCCCGCCATGCTTCGTGCCGGAGAGTTCCGATGTGACGTCGGTCTCAAAACTGTCGAATTGCGGCTGCTTGGTCAGAAAGCGGATCGTGCCGCCCATCGAACTGGCACCATAAAGCGTACCCTGAGGCCCGCGCAGCACTTCGACATCCGCAAGATCGAACGGGCGCGGCTGGGTCGAGCCGTCATAGGTGTTCTTGATGGTGAGCGATACTTCATCCAGATAAATGCCGACGGTCGCCGAACCCGAGGTCGAACTTACGCCGCGTATTTCGATATTGGTCAGGCCTTCGCCGCCCTGCGCACCAAAGGATACGCCGGGCACGGCACGGGTTAGATCGTCGTAATCGACGATATGTTTTGATTCGAGTTCCTCGCCGCCGATCGCGGAAATGCTGGTAGGAATATCCTTGATGTCCTGGCTACGTTTTTCGGCGGTCACCACCACTGTTTGGAGCCCGCTTGTATCGGACGGGGCGGGAGTTGACGCGGGCGCGGTCTGCGCCACGGATATTTCACTCCGACCGGCCAGTCCCACCGCCGCCATACCAAGCACGCTTAGCGTTCTTCCGAATCCGCGCATCCGATGCTCCCCCTTTATCTGAAGGAGCCCCATTCCGGCTGGTGTCAAAATCAGGATAAACGCTTGAGCGTCATACTGAATTTGCCCGCAGGTAATAAGCTCCCTCGCGTCTCCCAAGATTGCAATCATTGTGCCGTCAGCACGGCGTGAATTGGCCTCGTTGCCGGCACATCGTAGTGACAATTCCCTCTCTGCCCTTCAGGGCGGAGAGGGTTAGGGAGAGGTGGGTTGTGCCGCGGCACAATCCTCGCAGACTTGCGCACGGCGCCCCCACCTCACCCCGACCCTCTCCGCCCCATCGGGGCAGAGAGGGAGAAAAAGCCCGCGATCACGAGAACTCGTTCACCGCTTTACGCTTGAAGGGATTGACCGCATGCAGCGGGAAATCGATCTTGAGTTCGCCGCTCAGCACTTTTTTGCGCAGATGCTTGCAGCCCAGAATACTGAACCCGGCGAGATGGTCTCCAGCTACTAGCTTACTGTAGCGCGCCGGGTTGTCGGGACTGACGAATTGCGGCAGCGGCTCGATCACGGTCGCGTAATCAGCGGAAAAGAACAGCGGGATGGAGAAGCGCTCCTTGCCGCTATTCACCACCCGATGCTGGGTCGCCTTGAACCTTCCATTGGTCCAGGCCTCCAGCGTATCGCCGACATTGACGATGAAGGTGCCGGGGATCGGCGGCGCCTCGACCCATTCATCGGCGGCATTCATGACCTGCAGGCCCGGTGCGGTCTGGTGGAGGATCGTGAAACATTCAAAGTCCGAATGCGCGCCAATGCCGAGATTGCGGTTATCCATCGGGAAATCGTTTTCGGGGTAATGCAGGAGCCGCAATTGCGATGGCGGCTTTCGCGCATGCTCGACGAAGAACCCCTCTGGCAGATCCAGCGTTCGGGCGAAGGCGCGGAACAATCGATCGCCGAGCGCCATCACCGCATCGAAATAGGCCCGGACATCCTCCTTAAAGCCCGGAAGCCAGTCTGGCCATTGGTTCGGCACCAGCATGACATTGCCGGCCCGGAAATCCGGGTCATCTGGGGCGATCTCGATTGACGTGTCGAATGCTGCGTGGAGCCGAGGCTTGATCAGGAAATCGTCATTCGGATCCTTGGGCTGCACCAGCCGGTAGAGCTCAGGGTCCGGATCGTCATCCTCCATCGTGGTCGGGACCCAGCCGCGATTGCCGGGCGAGTTCGAGACATGAACCTGCCGCTTCAACGCTACCGGCGACCGATGAAACGCGCGCGACTGGGCATAAATCCGCTCGATCAGGCTTTCGGGAATGCCATGATTCTGGATGTAGAAGAACCCGACCTCCTCGCAGGCACGGCCGATTTCGTCCGACGTCGCACGGCGAGCCGCTGAATCGGTACCGGCGAGCGACGCGATATCGATCACAGGGATCGCCGAAAACGGCAGAAGCCGCGCGCCCATCGCCCCGACCGATCTCTCAGATGCCATATATTCCTCCTTGGGATCGGCTCACGATACGCCATAAGAGGTCAGCAATCACTATGCCATGGCCCGTCCCTTGCAGGATTCCGCACAACAGGTCCGGGCGGGAAACGGGGCAAGATGCATGGCGGTATCGCTGAATCCATTACACGCTGCGCCAACAAGGCGCGCCATATTGCGGGGCGCTGGGATGCTCGCCGCCGCCACGGCCCTGCAAGCACCGTTCATCCGCCCTGCCCGTGCGGCGCGCAGCCTCAAGATCTCCACCTATGGCGGGAATTTTGAGAATAGTTTCAAAGAGTTCGTCTATCCCGCCTTCACCGAGGCGACCGGCATCACGGTTGAATCGATCTCAGAGCCGGGCGGCCCGCAGATCCTGATGCAGATTGAGGAGGCCAATCGGGCAGGCACAGCACCGATCGATATCTGCACCGCCGAGCAGGCCGATGTCGAACGCGGCAGCATCGCGGGTCTCTGGCGTCCGTTCGATGTCTCCAAGATCCCGAACATCGCCAATCTGAACAAGCGCTATGTCCATACCGGCGCCAAGGGCGTCGACGCGGTCGGCGCCATGGCTTGGTATATGAGCCTGATCATCAACCCGTCGAGCGTGAAACCGCCACCGGATAGCTGGAAGATCCTTTGGGATCCCGCGCACAAGAATGCCTGGGGCCTGTCTTCCGGCGGCACCAGCCCGCTCTTCGAAATCACTGCTACAACCTGGTTCGGCGGCAATGAAATTCTGGATACGGAGGAGGGCATCCTCAAGGTGCTCGCCAAGATTGCCGAATTGAAACCCAACGTGAAGCTGTGGTGGGAATCCGAGGGCACGATGCAGACAGCCTTCGAGAATGACGAGGTCATTGGCGGTATGTATTTCCATGATGTTGCCGGCACGATGGCAAAGAGCGGTGTGCCGGTCGTGTCGATCTTCCCCAAAGAAGGCGCTGTGATCGATTTCGGCTCATGGTGTCAGCCGGCCGCCTCGACCAAATCGGAGGAAGCGGTTGAGTTCATCAATTTTATGTGCAGCCCAAAGGCCCAGGCGCTGATGAGCCGCAAAGTCGGCTCGGCGCCGCTCATTGACCGTAAATTGACCGATTTGACGGATGCGGAATTCGCCGCCGTCTCCAGCGATGCGCCGCCGATCCAGATGGCGGTGTCTGCAATCGTCAAGCATCTCGACTTCATGGAAGCCCAGTTCACCAAGATGATGACGAGCTGACCGGCATGCTCGGTCTCAAGATCGAAACGGTCTCCAAATCTTTTGGGCCGTTCAAAGCGCTCGACCGCGTTTCACTCCAGATCCCGCAGGGTCAGTTCATTTGTTTTCTGGGACCATCGGGCTGCGGCAAGACCAGCCTGTTACGGCTGATCGCCGGCCTGGAACAGCCGACCAGCGGCCGGATCCTGCTGAACGACAAAGACATCACGCCGATCCCGGCGAATCGCCGCGGTTTCGGCATGGTGTTCCAGTCGCTGGCCCTGTTCCCGCATTTGACGGTCGAGCAGAATATCGCCTACTCGCTGCGCCTCAAGGGTCGTGACCGGAAACAGCAATCGGAGCGTGTCGAGGAGTTACTCGCGCTCATTCGCCTGCCTGGAGTTGGCAAGCGCCAGATCGGACAGCTCTCGGGCGGGCAGCGGCAGCGCGTCGCCATCGCCCGCGCATTGGCCCAGGAACCGATGCTGCTATTGCTCGACGAACCGCTGTCGGCGCTCGACGCCAAGCTGCGCGAGAGCATGCAGGTCGAGCTCCGCCTGTTGCAGCAGCAGCTCAAAATCACCACAATACTGGTCACGCATGATCAGCGCGAAGCCATGACCATGGCCGATACCATCGTGGTCATGGCGGCCGGCAAGATCCAGCAGGTCGGCTCGCCGATCGAGATCTACCGCGAGCCGGCCAATCGCTTCGTCGCGGATTTCATCGGCCAGAGCAACCTGCTGGATGCCGATTACGAGGCCGGTGACCAGGTGCGGGTCGGCGATTACCCGGCCCGGATCGGCAATATTTCGCAATTGATCGAGCCCGGGCGGAAAGTAACGATTTCGATCCGCCCGGAAGATATCCGCCTCAGCCCCGCCGGTGCCACAGGCCCGAACCAGCTACCGGGTCAGATCATTTTTGTGCGCGATATGGGCTCCAGCATCGAGGCCCATATCGCCTGCGCCGGCAAGCAGATCATCAGCGTCAGCACGCCGCGCGAATGGCTGGGCGGTCACGCCAATGACGCGGTGTCGGTCGAACTGCCGCCCGAGGCCTGCCGGTTGCTGCTGGAATGACCGAGCGGATCGACCGGGCGAGCCGCAGCCTGATCCTGTCCTGGCCGGCACTGACCATTGTCAGTCTGGTCGCGATCCCGTTTCTGCTCTTGCTGCAGGTCAGTGTCGGCCACCATGATCCGTCCGGTCTGTGGAGCCCCGGCTTTGATCTTAGCAATTTTGCCTTGCTCGCCGATCCGATCCTGCTGCGCACCCTCGCCTATTCGGCCGGGCTGGCGATTTTGGTCGCGATCGTCTGCACCGCGATTGCATTTCCGCTAACCTATCTGATCACGCGCATGCCACGCCGGCGGCAGATTGCGTGGCTGATCCTGTTGCTCTCCACGCTCTCCTTGTCGGAGGTATTGGTGGCGTTTGCGTGGCAGGTCATGCTGGCCAAACGCATCGGGCTCTCCGAGATCTTCGTGGTGCTGGGGCTGCTGTCCGAGCCGCAATCCCTGTCGCCGGGCTTCGGCGCGGTCGTATCGTGCCTCATCTATCTGGTGATGCCGATCACCGTACTGCTGCTCTATCCCGGTCTGTCGCGGCTGGATCGCGACCTGATTGAAGCGGCGCAGACCATGGGGGCGTCGAACAGGATGATCTTTCTGACCGTGGTGCTGCCGATGCTGCGCGGGCCGATCATCTCCTCGGCGATCCTGGTGGCGGTCTTTACCATCGGCACCTATGTCACACCGTCTGTATTGGGCCAGCCGCAGCAATGGACGATCGCCGTGCTGATCAGCCGAACCGCGCTGTCCGATGGCAATCTGCCGGGTTCGGCGGCGATGGCGCTCCTGCTGCTGGCGGTCACGTTGGCCCTGACTGGCGGGACGATCCTGCTCGGCCGCAAGAAGGAAAGCGGGACATGAAAGCGCGTCTAGTGACGGCCGGGCAGTATGTGTTTCTCACGATCATGGCGCTGTTCCTGGTCGCCCCCATGGTGGTGGTGACCGCGGTCAGCCTGAATTCGACGCGGCGCATGAGCTTCCCGCCCGAGCATGTCAGCCTGATCTGGTACGGCACCTTCCTCGGCGATGCCGGCTGGCGTGCCTCGTTCGGCTCGTCATTGCTGATTGCCGTGTCAGCCGCGTTGCTGGCGATGAGTATCGCCCTGCCGCTCAGCTACGCGATCTGGCGCTTCGTCTCGCCGATCGCCCAAGGCCTCGCCGCATTGGCGATGCTGCCCTTCATGCTGCCGGCGGTCGTGCTCTCGGTCGTCTATCTGATCTTCTGGGGCTGGGTCGGCCATCCGGGGCGCATCGAGGACGTCATGCTGAGCCACGCGGCCGCGTTCCTCGCCGTGCCGCTGGTCACGGTCGGGCTGGGCTTCAGCCTGATCGACAAATCCCTGGTCGAAGCCGCCCGCACGCTGGGCGCCGACGAAACCGCAGTGTTCCGCAGCATCATCCTGCCGATCCTCACCCCCTATATCGTCTCCGGCCTCGCCTTCGTGTTCGTGCTGAGCCTCAACGAATATATCATCTCCTATATGGTGGCGGGATTTAGCGTCGAAACGCTGCCGATCCGGGTATTCAACAGCCTGAGACTGGGCTTCGAGCCGACCATGTGCGTCGGCGCCACGCTGTTCATGCTGGTGACGACGGGGGTGTTCCTGCTGATTGCGGCGATCGGCGATTTGCCGCGGCTGTTGGGAGCGGATCGGTCGCGGGGGTGATGGGTTCTTCGGTTTCGACTATCAGGCGATTTGGTGCTATAAACACCCCATGATGCAGGTTCACACACCTTCAGCACTCGTCGGCACATGGCGACGCTTCGGCACAGTCGGCCCGGTCTATGAAATCATCGGCACCGGCGGCGAACTGCCGAATGGGGATCGCCTGATGCGTATCCGTGTGATCGAGAGCGGCGAGGAAGTGGATTATCGCCTTGCTGAGATTCTGGATGACCCACGGGAACGGTGAGTGTTCGCTATTGCCTTTGATATCGTCGTAGCGGAAACAGCGGAACATCATCCCAAAGGTGTGTCACAAGCCTATGCCGATATCGGCAATACTCTAAGTAATGACGGTTTCAACCGGGTGCAAGGAAGTCTCTAAACAAACGCGTCCGAAGACTTGGCAAACTTGTTCGCCGCGATCATGGCCCTCAAATCGCTGCCATGGCTTCCTGCTTCGGTACGCGATATCCGTGCGTTCCGGGTCGAGCAATGGTCGGACTTTACAAACCTGGTGAAGAGCTGATCCGGACGGCGCATGTAAGGAAATGATACTTTGATGGATGCATCCGAACACTCTTTGGCCGTAGGTCGGGTGGATGAGGTCGGCGAGGATAAGGCAAAGGGTCGGCAGTTAACCCGCGTCCAGCTTGACCTGCCGCCGCGTTCAATGAAGCGGCTTGCGGCGCTCAAGGAAAAGACCGAGGCAAGCTCTTACGTCGAGGTCATCAAAAACGCTCTCCAGCTTTATGAGGGGCTGATCGAGGAAGTGGAACAGGGAAAACAATTCCTTGTCCGCGCCGAGGGTGGCACCGTGTCGCCGTTTAGGCTGTTTCTATGAGTGCACGAAGACTCTTCGGCCGTTCAAGCCGGTCTGGCACATACGTTTTGCGGCAATCCTGGTTTGCGGTGAGGTGACCCAGACAACCTGGCTCAAGATTTCTTTTCCAGAGCTGCGGTGAAATACTTGATCAGCTCCTCCTCTCCCTCGATGACCCATGGCGTATTAAGATCGATCGTTGCATCTGAGTACCGGTGACAGGCGTCTCCTTGCAACGGACAGGCCGGCGTCCCCACAAGCCGGTTCATGAGCTCAACCCTATCGGCCACAGAACCGCTTCGCAGCCTGTCTATCACGGTCGCCATTGCGGTGCGGTCACCTTGGAGCGCCAAATAGACGGCAGTGGCCCCACGGACCGGCGCTGTCTTGGCGTTTAGCAGAGATTGTACTAACTCCATCCCGGCTGCTCCAAAGTTATGCGCGACAAAATAACAAGGATTTAGATCATTGTTAACGAAAGTGGCGCCCTGTGGCCCCATAAGCCGATCCTTTAAGAAGGGAAGGTCCGCGGCGTTCGGGTGATTTAATAGTTCTATGAAAGCGGTAACTGCTCCTTGATCATCCTGCTCCGCGAACCTTTTCACAACCTCACGGCCGTCGGGATCGTGATAGCTGCCCTCAAAATAGTATATCGCAGACCGTTTGGGGTCGTCGTCTGAACCGGCCCGCTGGTCATCGGGACCGCCAAGAATCCTCGGCAAAGCCTGAAGAACCGCCGCATCCGCGGCCACAGATGCCGGGTCGTCGTCGTTGCGGCTCTCCTTCAACTGCGTCAGCCGCGTGATGGCGTGGGCGAGGTCAGCTCCCTTCGCCCTTGGAATCGCCGCAGTAGTCGCCTCGAACAGGCGTTCCCGCTGTTGATCCGTTATTGCTTCGGGAAATTCCATCGGCGCCCGCTTCCCGACGAAAATATCCAATCCACCCGACGGACAGCCCTTCACGATAAGCTGTGCGAGATAAATCTGCTCATCATCCGATAGCGCTGCGTGGAAGGCCTGCAGGACCGATGTGCTCATCGAATAGTCGGCCGAGCAACTAATCTCCAGAAGCTTGTGCCTGACCTTCGGGTCATCTGACTCGGCGAGGAGCGACGGGATATAGTTCTCGCGTAGAGCACGCCAATCATCCGGCTGATGCGCCAGCAGATCGGCCAGCCACGCTTCTCGCTGATCTTGCGTACTGGGCAGCACTTCGAATTTCAGCCAATCTGTGGGTGGAACCGCTCCGAGCTTTGTAGTCTTCGGCACTAACCACCGAACGGAATACTGGCCAGGCTCCCGCAAATTGGCCACTAGATGCAGGGGAATGCGATGAGTTCCGCCGTGGCCAGACACATAATCGCTTGGACAGGCACCAGGCTCCTGCAACACGCTGCCATGACGGTAAAAATGCGCCTGGAACCCGACCCGGAGTTCTTGGCCATCGCTGCCAATGACTTCAGCGTGGCCGCCTTCCGCGAACCCTCCCATGTTGCCGGTATAGTGGACAGCGAGACAGGGATCATCCGACTCGACATCAAGCCAGATTGGGAGGCCCGCATAAGCTGGCTGCTCGATTTTCAACGTGATGCGGGGCGAGTCCGCGCGCGCCGCGACAATACAGGAAAGCCCCAAACCCACGCAGAAAATGATCGGACCAAACCGCATCACTCTCACCTCCTCACCATTTCGCCGCTCGGGATGGCGCCTCGATCGGCTCAAATTTCATGTCATCAAAATCGGCAAGCTCAGAGGCATCGTTGCACGTTATTGGCGGAACCGACATACGAAACAGCTTACCGCAGCGTGAAAACAAGATGTGTTTCTGTCGCACGTCAGCCCAATCCGCAGCTAAATCGACGGAACCGTTATGCCTATCTCGCACCGTGTAAGTCAGCTTCCTGGCGCTCCTGCCCGACATTTCCAGCCAGACCGCGCTTGAGCCTGACGATATGGGTTTGCGATAAACCACTGGCGCAGTCTGTGCCGGAGATTTTCTGCCATAGACCGGATCTCCAGCATGCACCGTCCAGCCATCGCGGATCAGCCGCTCATGATCCTCGAGCTTATAAAAGAAACCCAGCCAGGGCCTGGGCGTCACCTGAAGTTGCGGCGGGATCGCAAACCCCGTTACCGGTTCCAGGCTCGAGTCCGAACGATAGGTCGCCAATGCCAGCTTCCTGTTGGTTTCGAACAGGCTGATCCCGTCCCACGTCCCAAGCCTTTCCCAGAGCACATGCGCCGTGAAGAAAGGCGGCGTACTGACGGCAGTCCAAATCGGCAGCGTTCCGCGATGCTTTGCGGCGGTATAGACAAGCTTTGTGCCATCGGGCGTCAGATCCGATTTGCGGACATAGATTTGGCCTTTGAACCACTGCCCCGGCTCGAATGTATCGATCTTCAGGTTCCAACGGATCAACCGCACCAACCGTCTCGGCCCACGCCGGAAGATGATCCCGGTCTCCGCCTCACGCGCAAAGATGCAGTAAAGCTTGCTCATCATCAACCCTAACATGGCCGTATGGCCGCAAGAAAGTGATAGCGCGTTCGAACCAAGCCCGCTTGCCCGAACCCGTGATATACGCTCGGGTGGTACATCGCCCGCAGCCAGCACCGGAGCCGCCATCATGCATCATCCCCCCTTCCCGACCGGCCTCTGGCGGCGGCTCTCCATGACCTATCCGGACGGGCACAGCGATATGACGACGCGGGTGCTGTGGCTGCAAACCCAATCGATTTTTGCGGACCTTCGGGTCAAGGCGGACCGGCCGGACGCCATCGGATTTGCGCAGATACCGGACGAGATCCTGCTCGCTCTGGCGCAGTCTCAGGGGTTTGCCGGCGTGCTGGAGGTCGATGGGTCGATTTGCCGGTGGCGGCGGCAGATTGATTTTGAGCCGCCGGGCGGGCCGCCGGATGAGGCGACATTCTCAATCAAGGGCAATCGACTGATCGAGACCGGAATCCATTCGCCCTATGTTGAGGTTTGGGAGCGTGTGACCGCGCCGGACGTGCCGCTCACCGCATTCCGGCTCGATGGTCCGACCGCAGGCTATCTCGTGCTGGCCGGGGCTCAGTTCATCGAGATCATTGACCGGCCGATGAAGGTGTCGCCGGCCAAGGATCTGGCACAGCTGGTACAGCAGCATCTTGATGCAGGGGATCGTGCCGGCGCCGTCGCGCTGGTCGATATGCGGATCGCCTTCGGCGAGATCAATCGCGGCAAATGGCGGATCAACCTCGCCACCCTGCCCTGGCTCGAAGGCACAACGCTGGCGCCGATGGAATTCGACCCGGAAACTAAGACGCTGACCGGTGAGCGGCGCTGGACGCTGGTGGATTCGACGCTTAGCATCGGGCAGCTGAATTTGTGGTTGAAGGGGAGTGCCTGACTCATGACGGTTGCGTTCGATCGGTTGCCGATCGTCGATATCGGGGCGCTCCGCGGCGATGATGCGGAGGCGAAGGCGAGGACCGCCGAAAAGCTGGCGGCCGCCGCGCGCGATGTCGGGTTTCTCTATGTCACCGGGCATGGCATCCCGCGCGACGTGATCGACGGGCTGGAAGCGGCGGCCGAAGCCTTCTTCAATCTGCCGATAGATCAGAAGCAGGCCTACCATATCCGCAACTCGACCTGCCATCGCGGCTATGTTCCGGTCGGAGAGGAAGGGTTTTACGCGGCCAATCCGGAGATGGTGGATCTCAAGGAGGCGTTCGATACCGCCCTCGATCTCCCGGCGGATGATCCCGATTATGTCGCCGGCAATCGGATGCTGGGCCCCAATATCTGGCCGGCGGAACTGCCCGGCTTTGCCGCGAAGGTCACGGATTATTACACAGCAGCGACCGGTCTTGGACGGACCCTATTCCATGGCTTCGCGCTGGCGCTTGGGCTCGAGGAAGATTTCTTCGATCGGCACCTGACCAAGCCGCCCTCGCAGCTCCGCCTGCTTTACTATCCCCGCTCGGACGTCGCGGCGCGCGCGACCGGCTGGGGCATCGGGCCGCATACCGATTTCGAATGTTTCACGATCCTGCATTCGACCAAGCCCGGCCTCCAGGTGCAAAACGCGGCCGGCGACTGGATCGAGGCGCCGCCGATCCCAGGCGCGTTCGTCGTCAATATCGGCGATATGCTGCAAGCCTGGTCGAACGGCAGCTTCGTTGCCACCGGCCATCGTGTTGCCAAGACTGGCGAGCGGCGCTTCAGCTTCCCGCTGTTCTGCGCGGTCGATTACTGGACCGAGGTGCGACCGTTACCGTCCCTCTGCACCGCGGAGCGGCCGGCGCAGTTCCCGCCGGTAATCGCGGGCGAGCATCTGGTGGCGCAGACAATCCGAGCCTTCACCTATTTACGCACCCAGCTTGAGGCCGGCACCATTTCCATGCCGGACTCGGCCCCGCCGGAAGGCACATTCGGCCACGAGACGCTGCAAGATGCGCGGATCGTTGCCTGATGGGTCGGGATCCGCGCTACGATATATTGTTCGAACCGGTCAAAATCGGGCCGGTGACGGCCAAAAACCGGTTCTATCAGGTGCCGCATTGCAATGGCATGGGCTATCGCGATCCGACCGCGCTCGCCACCATGCGCATGATCAAGGCCGAGGGCGGTTGGGGTGTCGTCTGCACCGAACAGGCCGAAATCCATCCGAGCGCCGAGATCTGTCCCTATATCGAGCTTAGGATCTGGGACGATCAGGATATCCCGATGCTGGCGCGCATCGCCGAGGGCGTGCATCGCTATGACGCGCTGGCCGGGCTCCAGCTTTGCCATAATGGGATGGCCGCACCCAATTTCTATTCGCGCGAAATCCCGATGGGGCCGGCCGATCTGCCGGTCGCCTCCTATACCAATGACCCGGTCCAGGCGCGGGCGATGGATAAGAGTGATATCCGCAATCTGCGCCGCTGGCATCGCAACGCGGCACTCCGCGCCAAGCGCGCTGGGTTCGACATCATCTATGTCTATGCCGGCAAGCTCCTCGGCGGGCCGATGTATTTCCTGTCGCGCCGTTATAATCAGCGCACCGATGAATATGGCGGCTCACTCGAAAACCGCGTGCGGCTGCTGCGCGAGCTGATCGAGGAGACCAAAGATGCGGTCGGCGACACATGCGCGGTGCCATGCCGGGTCTCGGTTGACGAGCTGATCGGCGAGGAAGGGCTCAATGTTGCCGAGGCCCAGGATATGATCGGGATGCTGGCCGAGCTGCCGGATCTCTGGGATCTGACCTTGTCCGGCTGGGATAATGACAGCCAGACCTCGCGCTTCGCCGATGAGGCCTATCAGGAACCATTCATCCGCGGCATGAAGCAGCTAACCACCAAGCCGGTGGTCGGTGTCGGCCGCTTTACCTCGCCCGATACGATGGTGCGCATGGTGCGCCAGGGGCTCATGGATCTGATCGGCGCGGCGCGGCCGTCGATCGCCGATCCGTTCCTGCCGAACAAGCTGGCAGAGGGTCGCGAAGACGAGATCCGCGAATGTATCGGCTGCAATATGTGCGTCGCCAGCGATTTCACCATGTCGCCGATCCGCTGCACCCAGAACCCGTCGCTCGGCGAGGAATGGCGCCGCGGCTGGCATCCCGAGCGGATCCGCGCCAAACAATCCGACTCGCGCGTGCTGATCGTCGGATCGGGTGCCGCGGGCCTCGAAGCCGCGATGATGCTGGGACGGCGCGGTTATGATTTGGCTTTGGCCGAAGCGACCACGATTCTCGGCGGCCGTGTCGCGCTGGAACGCCGCCTCCCGGGCCTTGGCGCCTGGGGACGCGTTGCCGATCATCGGATCCACCAGATCTCGACGCAGCCCAATATCGAGATCTATCGGGAGTCGCGCCTGACCGCAGAGGATATTCTGGGGTTCGGGTTCGAGCATGTCGCGATCGCAACCGGCGGAATTTGGCGACGCGACGGGGTCGGTCGGCGCGTCTTGAAGCCGGTGCCTTGCGCGGGTGACGCTACGGTACTGACGCCTGACGATCTCATGGCCGGCACAAGGCCTCCGATGGGCCGCGTGCTGATCTATGACGATGACCATTACTATATGGGGGGCGTGCTGGCCGAGTTGCTGGTGCAGGAGGGCTATGAGGTGACGATCGCCACACCGGCAGGCGATGTATCGAACTGGATGCACATGACCATGGAGCAGCATCGCGTTCAGGCGCGGCTGATTGAGCTTGGCGTTACGATCCGGCCGCATCGGGTGCTGGCCGCGATTAAGGATGGCGCCGCCGATATCGCGTGCGCCTATACTGGACGGATCGAGACTGTCGAAGCCCCCTCGATCGTCGTAGTTGCGGGTCGCCTGCCCGCGAACGGGTTGCTCGCCGATCTCAAGGCACGGCAGTCCGATTGGGCAGATGCCGGGATCCTGAGTGTCGCCGCAATTGGTGACGCGCTGGCGCCCGGCACGATCGCCGCCGCGGTGTTCGCCGGACGGCGCTACGCCGAGGATCTGGATGCGGAACCGGTCGGCGACGCCGTACCGTTCCGCCGCGAAATCGCCGAACTGACGGAGGTTGAATGGCCCGCACATTAGTCTTGCTCGCCGCCTTATTGCTGACGAGTCTTCAGGCCCAGGCCGGTTCGATCACGATCGGCCATACCACCTGGGTCGGCTATGGACCGCTCTATCTCGCGCGCGATCTCGGCTATTTCAAGGAGGCTGGGCTCGATGTCGAGCTGCCGACCACAGAAGATCATGCGCTCAACATGTCGGCCCAGGCGGCCGGCCATATGGAGGGCAGCGCCGCGACACTCGACGAGCTGTTGAAATATCGCTCTGCCGGGTTTTGCTTCAAAGCCGTGTTTGCGCTTGACGAAAGCCATGGCGGCGACGGAATTCTGACGCAAACATCGGTCGCCGATGTCGCGGCCCTCAAAGGCCAGTCGATCGCGGTCAATGAGGGCTCGACGTCAGAATTCTTCCTGTCCTATCTGCTGGCGAAGCAAGGTCTCTCGATCAGCGATGTCACCATCACCAATATGACCGCTGACGATGCCGCCTCGGCCTTTATCAGCGGCCATATCCCCGTCGCCGTGACCTGGGAGCCGCATCTGACCTTTGCCAAGACCAAGCATATCGGCAAGGTGCTGATCGACAGCAGCAGCGCGCCCGGCGTCATCGTCGATGTCGTCGAGCTGAGTTGTGACGTCATCGACAAGCGGCCGAATGACGTCGCCGCGCTGACCAAAGCCTATTACCGCGCGCTAGCCTATATGGACGCGGAGCCGGACAAGGCTAATGCGATCATGGCCAAGGGCGTCGGCGGCTATCTTGCGGAGCCGGCGGACTTTGCCGAGGCCCGCAAGGGCGTCAAATTCTATGATAAGCCGACCAACCTTGCCTATTTCGGCACGCTCGCCAAGCCCGGTAAGGCGGGCGAGTTGGTCGCACTCGGCAATAAGATCTGGGCCCAGCTCGGCAAGCTATCTCAGCCGATCGCCTACGATGCGATCATCGAGCCGCGCTTCCTGGATAATTGATATTAGGAGCCGACAGCGGTGAAGAGCTTCTACACCCCGGATCACAAACTCCACGCGAGCGCTGGCGAGTTGATGTTTGGTGATTATGTACCGGCCTTCGAAAAGCCGGAACGGGCCGAGCTCATTCGTGCTCGGATCGAGGAAGTCGGCCTCGGCCCGATCCTGCCGCCCGTGTCGTTTCCGCGCGAAACACTGCTGAAGGTGCATGATGCCGGCATGGTCACGTTTCTTGAAACAGGGTATGCGGAATGGCTAGCGGCCGGCCGAACCGGCGATGCGCTGGCCTTTTCCTGGCGCGCCCGCGGGATGCGCGACGATATCGTTCCTAGCTTCGTCGATGGCAAACTTAGCTATTACAGTTTCGATTCCGGCGCCCCCTTAACCGCGACAAGCTGGACCGCGATCAAATCATCCGCCGATGTCGCTTTGACCGCCGCCGACGCGATCCGGCGTGGTGATCACGCCGCTTTCGCCCTCTGCCGTCCGCCGGGTCATCATGCGCTTAGCAGCCAATATGGCGGATATTGCTACCTCAACAATGCCGCGATTGCCGCGCAATCCCTGCTGGATGCGGGCGCGGGCCACGTGGCCATTTTGGATGTCGATTATCATCATGGGAACGGCACCCAGGAGATTTTCTGGTCTCGTCCGGACGTGATGTTCATCTCGATTCATGGCGATCCGAATTTCGAGTATCCGTTCCTCTCGGGGTATCCGGATGAGATCGGTGCGGGCGCCGGGGAAGGCAGCACCGTCAATTTGCCACTCCCTGCCGGCACGACATGGGAAGGCTGGGGGGCTGCGCTCGAACTGGCCTGCCAGCGGATCGAGCGTTATGGACCTGATATCCTCCTCGTCTCGCTGGGCGTCGACACTTACAAGCAGGACCCAATTTCGCAATTCAAGCTCGACCACCCGGATTATCTCAAGATGGGTGAGCGGATCGCCAAGCTCAGTCGTCCGACCTTGTTCGTCATGGAGGGTGGCTATGCTGTTGCCGAAATCGGCATCAATGCAGTCAACGTCCTGCAAGGGTTCGAGAGCTGAGACAAACCGTGCTGGTTGAGGCGACGGATCGCTCATTTGCGGCCCTGATCGACGCGGAATCGATCGATGGGTGGGCGGTCGCACCGGGCGGGTTGGAGAGCGCGTCAATTCTCAAGATGTTGCGTGCGCTGGCGCTACAGGTCCGCTCCGTTCGGTCGCCGGCGGCGTGGCTCATGGTCGAGTCTGACGAAATCGTCGGGCTTTGCTCGCTAATGGCTGCGCCCGACCGGTCCGGTGCGATCGAAATCGGCTATGGCGTCGCCGCAAGCCGGCGAGGCAAGGGGATCGCGTCGCGCGCGATCGCCGACCTCGTGAGAGTGATGGCCGACCAGCGCGGCATCACTGCCCTGACCGCAAACACCGCCATCGACAATCTGGCGTCCCAGAAGGTCTTGCAAAATAACGGATTTCGAAAAATCGGGCGACGGACCGATGCGGTCGACGGTGAACTGATTTGCTGGCGATTGGATATTGTAACGTCAGGCAATGCTGACGTGTCTGTGGCGTAGGTCACATATCTCTCTAAAAACATCGTGATTCTGTACTAAATGTGAAGAATTTATTAAACTCATCTATTAATAAGATCTAATCTAATCTAATCTTATATGTCAGCAGATGGCCACAATTAGAGCTATTACTTCTTACACTCTAAAGTGCAGCGGCGAAATCATCCCCTCTAATTATTGCATATATACTTGGCCGACATTCCGCTTCCCGGCGCAGGCCGCATACCGGATAGAGAGTCAATCGGAAAGAGAGGCCGCTTGAACGGCTTGCGATCGCCTCACGCAGGAGCATCTGGACATGCTGAAGAACATGAGCATTAAACTGAAGGCAACCATCGCGTTCGGCATGATTTGTCTGACGGTTATCGTATCAGGTATTATCACCTATTCTTCTCTGCAACGCCTCGATCAAGCATCAAGGGCGGATATTCATTCGGCTGAAGTACAACAGACGATCCTTGCTGTGCGCATGAATATGCTCAACCGGGAAACCGCCATCCGCGGATATATTATTTCTTCGAACCAGGACTCGCTGGAACCCTATCGCACCGGCCTTGCTGGTTATCAGGATCAGTTAGCCCGGCTACGCGACCTCGTTCGCGATAACCCGGCTCAGAAAGCCCGCGTCGACGAGATCGAGGCAGCCGCAACAGAATGGACCGACAAGGTCGCTGATCCGGTGATCCGCTTGATGGGCTCCGTCGATACCAAAGCCGATGCCGCCAAGATTGAGGCGAGCGGCACCGGGAAGAAAATGTTCGATGCGCTGCGGACCAAAGTCCTTGAGATGCAGCAGGCAGAGGCAGTTTTACAATCTACCCGTGCGGCCGATTTCGCATCGACTGTCTCAACAGCCTCCATTATCACGCTCGCGGCCCCCGGGATCACGCTGATCCTGTCGATTGCGATTGCGGCAGGCTTGCAGAAGCTTGTGACCACGCCGATCACCCACCTAACCCAGGTCATGCGGCGGCTCGCCAACCGGGAATTGACGGTGGAAGTCCCAGATACTGATCGCGGCGATGAGCTTGGTGCAATGGCTCAATCCGTCCAGGTGTTTCGCGATAATATGGTGAAAGCTGAGAGCCTGGCCGCGCAGCAAGAGGCTGAGCGCGCGGAGAAGGCCAGACGTCAGGAAGCCACATCACGCCTAACCGAACAATTTGCCACGAAAATCGGCGGTATCGTTAATACGGTCTCGAGCGCGGCCGCGCAGGTCAAGGCCAATTCGCAAAATCTGACCGCAACGGCCAATGATACCGCCCTGCGCTCAACAGCTGTCGCAGCGGCCGCAGAACAGGCGACCAGCAATGTGCAATCCGTCGCCAGCGCTTCGGAGGAACTGAGTTCCTCAATTAAGGAAATCACCCGGCAGGTTACTAAGGCCTCGGATGTTGCCGTGCGAGCGGTCGGCGAAGCGCAAGCGACCAACGCCACTATGCTGGGCCTGGCCGAGGCTGCGAAGAAAATCGGCACCGTGGTCAGCCTGATTAACGATATTGCCGGTCAGACCAATCTTCTGGCGCTCAATGCGACGATCGAAGCCGCACGCGCCGGGGAAGCTGGCAAGGGCTTTGCGGTTGTTGCGTCAGAGGTAAAGTCTTTGGCCAACCAAACCGCAAAGGCAACTGGCGATATCCAGACCCAGGTCCAGGAAATCCAGAGCGAAACGGAGCGGGCCGTCCTCGCAATTGGCGGCATCGCTGATACGATCCAGCAAATCTCGGAAATAACGACCACCGTTGCCTCCGCCGTCGAACAGCAAGGTGCGGCAACCGAAGAAATCGCCCGCAATGTGCAGCAAGCGGCGCAAGGAACCACCGATGTCTCGAGCAATATCGTGAGCGTCAAAGACGCGGCGGAGGCCACAGGCCAATCGGCCGGTGAAATGCTTGATGCCGCGAAAAATCTTGAAGGACAGGCGGCATCGCTGCGGAATGAAGTTAGCAGTTTCGTGAGCAACCTCCAAGTCGCGTAAAAGCGAGCCATCACGCTTGATCATCGGCAAAACCGGTCTAGATCCCCTCTCAGCTAATATAAGTCAGCCGAGGGGGGAACGGACGATGCGCTGGTTTGCCGTGCTGTGCTTGGCGTTGATGCTGAACGGTGCGGCATCCGCTGACGATCCTACCCCGCTCTATACTGTGCGTGATGGGCTCTATGTCGATCGCGGCACCTACAAGGGCTTCATTTATTACGGCGATCAATGCGAGCGCTGTCACGGACCGGAAGGGTCCGGTGGCACCTTTGCTCCGGATCTAACCGAAAGCGCCCGCAAGCTCAGTCAGGCGCAGTTCGAACAGATCATACTCGACGGGCGCCGCAATATGACCACATCGGTGCACAACATCATGCCATCCTTCCGGCCGAACCCGGATGTGATGGAAAATCTCCATCACATCTATGCCTATATCAAAGCCAGGTCTGACGGGGCCTTGGAGCGTGGACATCCAGAACATCTGGAAGACCGCACTGGTTCGGAACGCTAACCCGCCAGTTCGATAATCGCTTGAGCCAACACGCGACAGCCGTCGGCGACATGCTCCGGCGTGGCGCTTTCCGATGGGTGGTGTGACACGCCACCGGCGCAGGGAATGAAGATCATCGCGGTGGGCACGATATCGGCAAGAAACAGCGCGTCGTGGAACGCGCCTGATGGCAGAGCAAGGCGTTCCAAACCAAGCGACACTGCCGCGCGATCGATGGTATCGATGATAGCGGGATCAAAGCGGCACGGATCAGCGGCGAATAGTTCCTCGACGCTGATCTGGCAAGGGCCAGCCGCACACTCGCAAATCTGATGCACCCACTCGCCCGCATGGCGCAATGTTCCGCGATCCATGTGGCGTAAATCGACGGTAAAGGCCACACGCCCGGCAATCGTGTTGGGCACATTCGGGCTCACCTCGACCCGGCCGATCGTAAAACGGAGCCGATCAGCCGGGTCGTTGAGCGCCTCCTGGAGCGCCGCCATCAACTCGATCGATGTGCGAAGCGCATCCCGCCGAAACTCCCGGGGCGTTGTGCCGGCATGGGCGCTGGTGCCGAGGACCGTGATCTCGAACCAGCGCACGCCTTGAATGCCGGAGACAATCCCGATCGGCACCCCCGCCTGCTCCAGAACCGGCCCTTGCTCGATATGCGCTTCGATGTAAGCCAGCGGACGCGGGGCACCATCGCGCGGTGAGGCATCGGGCAGTGCGGCCAATGTAGACGCCAGCGCGTCACCGAAACGGATACCGTGACCATCAACAACGTCAACACAGAACTCGAGCGAGCGTTTGCCGGCATAGACCATCGATCCCATGCAGCCCGGCTGATACCGAGCGCCCTCCTCATTGGTCCACGCAACCAGTTCGACCGGGCGCGCTGTCTCGATGCCGTGATCCTCCAGCGCCTCGAGCACCTCAAGACCGGCCAGAACGCCATAGATTCCATCAAACCGGCCGCCGCTCGGCTGACTATCCATATGGCTTCCCGTCAGGATTGCCGGGCCCTCTGCCCGCCCAGCCCGCGTGATGAACAAATTACCGATCGGATCGACGCTTACCCCAAATCCGCGCGCCCGCGCCCACCTGGCCAGCAAAGCCCGCGCCCTGCTATCCTCCGGCGACAGGCAGGGCCGATCGACTCCCCCGTCCGGTGTCGCACCGATTTCCGCCATCGCCTGGAGCCGCGCCCAGAGCCGCGCCGCATCGATCGGCAGGATCGTGCTCATTCGATGATCCGAAAATGGGCCTCCGTCGGCCGCCCGGCGCTGCCGTTGATCGGCAGAATATCTTGCGGACATGCAGACATAGCGACGATGCAATCGAGCTCGGCCCGGAACTGGACCCGATCGCCCGGATGGCCGACCGGCGCCTCGAACGACAACTGCCCCGCTGCATTCCAGGGGATATTCATAAAGAGATTGAACGGGCTTGGCGTTTCCATCGCCCGCACACCCAGTTCGGCAAGTGCAGCATGGAGATTATCCGTGCAGTTGTCGTGATACTCGGTGCAGCCGAGCAATCCGTATCGCTCATTATCGCAGGCCGCGATCAGCGTATCGTGAATCCCGGGTGAGCTATCCTCGACGAGCGTCAGAATCGGTCGCCGCTTATTCGTGTAAAGCTGATCGCCTGCCGCAGGCCGTAGCTTCAGCAAGGTCGCGCGCGTATGCTCCATCGACATGAATTCGACCATATGGCCGTCCAGGAATGCCCAGGTATCGACAACCTGCTCACCATGGGTGTTGATGATCTCGATCGATTGACCGCGCTGCAGCCGCACCGCCTTGCCGCGGCGGGCGGGAATCGTGGTGAGCCCGCTGATCATGGTGGCGCGACATCCGTCTTTGTGACTTTAACTCATCCTGACGCAAGATCCGTGCAAGGCGCTTTCGGTCGAGGACGGTTCTGATCTAGGCTTGCCTCAAGAGCGAAGATCAGCAAGGCGAACCCGAATGGTCGATCACCCTCAAGGATTTCCGCAGCCGGTCGATGGCAGCGTCGTGCCGCGCTTTGCCGGGCCAGCGAGTTTCATGCGGCTCCCGACGGTAACCAGCCCGGCGGAGCTCGATATCGCCTTGATCGGCGTGCCCTGGGATGGCGGCACGACCAACCGGCCGGGCGCCCGCCATGGCCCTCGGGAAATCCGCAATCAATCGAGCCTGATGCGGCGTGCCCATCATGTCAGCAAGATCGTGCCCTATGAGCTGGCACGGATTGCGGATCTCGGCGATGTGCCGCTGAACCCGATCGATCTGATGGGAGCGCTCGCGACGATCGAGGCCTATTATCAAACGGTGCGTGCGGCCGGCGCCATTCCGCTGTCGGCGGGCGGCGATCACCTGACGACCCTGCCGATCCTACTGGCGCTGGGCCGCGACCGGCCGCTGGGTCTCGTGCATTTCGATGCGCATTCCGACACGAATGACCGGTATTTCGGCGATAATCTCTACACGCATGGAACGCCGTTCCGCCGCGCGATCGAGGCCGGCGTGCTCGACCCCAAACGCACGATCCAGATCGGCATTCGCAGCGCGCTTTATGATGCCGAGGAACATCGCTGGGCCAAGGATGTCGGCATCCGCATCGTCTATATCGAAGAATTCGGCGAGCGCGGTGCCGCCGAGATCGCAGCCGAAGCCCGCAAGATCGTCGGCGATGGCGCCACCTATCTGAGCTTCGATATCGACTGCCTCGACCCAGCCTTCGCGCCTGGCACCGGCACACCGGAAATCGGCGGCCTCACCACCCGCGAAGCGCAAGCGACGCTGCGCCTGCTGCGCGGCATCGATTTCATCGGCGCGGATGTGGTGGAAGTGGCCCCACCCTTCGATCCCAGCGGCACGACCGCCCTGGTCGGCGCCACCATGATGTTCGAGATTTTGTGCCTGCTCGCCGACCGCGTGGCGGCGCGCCGCTCATAACCCACCCGCATCGCTGCGGGATTGCATCCGCGCCCGAGCTTGGGTAGGTTCCGCCCTCCCCGGCAACACCGGTGGGCATGGAGGGGTGGCCGAGCGGTTGAAGGCGCACGCCTGGAAAGTGTGTATACGGGAGACCGTATCGCGGGTTCGAATCCCGCTCCCTCCGCCAATCCCCCATTTCCGACGCTCTCAGTCTGTCTCAAGCGACCCTTTAACCCTAGGGTTTCCCTCACTTTTCGCTTCCTGCCGTCTCTCACCGTGTCCTACTATCTCAATATCGGTGGGGGAAGGAGTGGGGGAAGAGGTTCGGCGATCCCCCATTCTTCCCCCAAGGCGGAACCCAGATGGGGGAAGAGCGATGGCACAGACCAATAAGCTTTCAGCGACCGAGGTTCGGAACGCCAAGGGGCCGGTTATCCTGCATGACGGCGGCGGGCTCTATCTGCGGGTTGCAGAGACAGGCGCCAAGGCGTGGGTGTTCCGCTATCAAATCGACGGCAAGCGCCGTGACATGGGGCTTGGGCCGTATCCCGACGTCTCGCTCGCCGATGCGCGGGACAAGGCTTCGACCTGCCGCACGCAACGGCACGATGGCATCGACCCCTTAGAGGCGCGCGATGCCAAGCGGGCAGCGGCACGGGTCGAGGCCGCGAAGGGCCGGACGTTCAAAGAGTGCGCCGTCGAATTCATTGCGACCAACAAGCCGGGCTGGCGGAATGCCAAGCATACCCAGCAATGGGGGAATACGCTCGAAACCTACGTCTATCCCACACTTGGGCACTTGCCGGTTTCGGCGATCGATACCGGGCTTGTCGTGCAAGTGCTGAAGCCGATCTGGACGGAGAAGCCGGAGACGGCAAGTCGGGTTCGCGGACGGATCGAGGCCATCCTGGACGCCGCGACCGTGCAAGGCTTTCGGCAGGGTCCGAACCCGGCGCAATGGAAAGGCAACCTCACCCATATCCTGCCCGCCCGCGGCAAGGTCCGGCAAGTGGCGCACCATGCCGCAATCGACTTTGGCGAGCTGGCGGCATTCATGACCGACCTGCGGAAGCGCGAAGGCGTTGCGGCGCGGGCGCTGGAATTCGCAATCTTGACGGCCGCGCGGACGGGCGAGGCGCTTGGCGCACGTTGGTCCGAAATCGACCTGAAGGAAAAGGTCTGGACCATACCGGCGGAGCGCATGAAGGCCGGCCGGGAACATCGCGTCCCGCTCTCCACCGCGGCATTGGCGGTGCTGGAAACCGTTCGGCCGATCGCGGTTCAGAAGGATGGGGACACTGACCCGGCCGCCCCCGTGTTCCCAAGCGCACGCCGCGCGCTGCCGCTGTCCAACATGGCGCTGTTGATGTTGCTCCGCCGCATGAAGCGCGACGATCTAACCGCGCACGGGTTCCGCTCGACCTTTTCCGATTGGGCAGCGGAGCGGACGTCGTACCCGCGCGAAGTCGTCGAGATGGCGCTGGCCCATACGATCGAGAACAAGGTGGAGGCCGCATATCGGCGGGGCGACCTGTTTGAGAAACGGCGGCGGCTCATGGATGAATGGACGCGGTTCTGTGCGACACCGGCCGGGCGCGGCGGCAAGGTGGCGATCCCCAGGAGTATACCCTCTTAAGACGTCACCACATGCTAAAAAGCTTTTGGGAGACGCATGCCGACTCCTGCTGCCGAGAGAGATATATCACACGATATACAGCCGACGCGGCGTTTTTGTTAGCCACGATCAAATTTCCAAAACGCGTATAAAGTCACGCCAATAAACACTAACGCAGCCACCCATAAAGCTAAACCTTCGCTTAAACCCCATTTCATAATAGCACTATTGTAGGCCAAATAGGCTAATGCCACGGCAATGACGGATATGATCCAGCAGCCGATATAGTATTGGCGACGTTCAATACGCCTGAGCACAAGCCGCAGCGCTGCGTCATCTTCGGGAGTCATTGCCAATCAAATGCACTTCTTCGGCGCCGGAGCTATGCACACTATCCTATATAGGTGATGCTCAAACAGACGATTTCTTTCTTCGTACTCAAGGGCGCGCGCAATATCTAAACAGTGTTGATTCCATCTAGCGCCATTGTTCTTTCTACGCAATTTTCACTGCCCTTGTCTCCGAAAAATGGCATGAGAGCGTGCATCATCGCGGGCGAAAGGTACCTTTCGATAAGGTATTGCGGGATCTTATAATCAGTCGCACGCCTCGCAACATCTTCCTTTCCGTTAATGCCTTCAATGTGACGCAACCTATCTCCGTACGGAAATAGAAACTCCACGGCACAAATTTCTCCAAGCGATTCAGATACCGTCGGATGCCCCAGATCAAGTCCACTACTCTCTGAGCTGGACATCAAAATCATATTCTCGACCAAGTCAATAATGTCAGTCGTATTTAGGTTTTCCTGATATAGAATTGTCTGAAATCGATTAAAGTTTCGATAAAAAATTCTCGCCAATCGTGCTCGTCAAAGCGCAGTCCGATCAGCTATTCGTCGTAAACGCGCAAGCAACACGTTCGTTATAACGAGGCGAACGCCGCTGGAGCAATCTCGAGATATTGTTTGCTAACATGTTGATAAACGCTGTGAATGCTACTCCCGAAAAACCTAACATAGCCTTCGATAGCAGTCCTGTGAGCGGTCCGCCATGGTATTCACCAATGCCTTGGGGGACGAAACGAGGAACCGAAACCGCTTACCAAGCGGAAGATGTTTGAGCACGTCATCAGTCTCACGCATCGACCCAATGCCGATCCACTCTTAAGAATCGGCCCTAGCGTTGCGATCTTGACATTCGGTACGTGCGTCGAATGCACGCGACCACCGCGCTACTTGTGCAGGCGCCCCCGCGCAAACACCACTAACCTTGCGTTCCCAATGGGGGACTGCCTGTCACCAGACAGTAGTGGATTCTTTGACCAGCACGTAAGCTTGCGGAAATCGTTTGCAGGTTGGAAAGTCTCTCCCGAGTATCGCTACGACCGCCGGGGAGGCCTGGTTCCGCACCACGCTTCCCCAACCAACTTTGCGGACGCGCTGACGGAGGCGCGGCTATGACCGAAAATCACGAACATCGTGTGTCGCTCCGTGAAGCCGTCCGTCAGGTCGGCATCGCAATTTATGCGGCAGACTGGATCGGCAGCCTCACCGAGCGTGAGCGGTGGCTGATCGCAGAGTATGTCGAGAACCCCCATAATCTCGCCCCTCAATCGCTTTACCCATCGTCCATAGACCCAGGTAATGTGCGTATCGTCTACACCGATGGATCAGGCCGAGATTATAACCGTCTGCGACGGGACTCGCCTATCTGGCAGGAGGTCGATCTCGCACTCGATCGACGCAAATGGCGGCAGGCGCAATACGACCGCGTCTATCAATGGCTGACGGGCCGCGGGTTCAATTGCCAGGCTGATACGCTCGATGCTCTCGAATTTGCGCGGGCATTTTCAGAAGCATTCGGCGCGACGACCCACGGCCGGCGTAAATTAATAGCACCACGCGTGCCCCGGACCGCTTTAACCGCAGCACTGCAAAAGAAGCTCCGCGAATTTGCTGAGGCGGAAAAATCGGAATATGGCACCTACCCTCCTATTGCGGCCGGCGCCTCTGGGCGGAAATGCTACAGGGATTGGGCAAGCGAGAACGACGTTTCGAGAAATTCTGTCGAGGCCTATGTGAGAGAAAACCAGCTTACCAATCGTACTGGCGCACCAAAAAAAGTTACCCGCTGAAAGTTCCCAGGTATTTAATCGCTGGTAAATTGGCGAATTAGACAACCTGACATAGCCAGAGTAGTTCGGAGGGGTCCTGAGACAAAGGGTGGACCCGATGATTCCCAATACTCACGAGCCGATACCCGAACGCCGGCTATATTCGCTGCGGGAAACGCGGCAGATCATCAATCTGAGCAACGCAACGATATGGCGCCGCATCGCTCGCGGTGATCTCGATGCGGTGAAAGTCGGCTCCCGTACTTTTATTCCGGTCGAAAGCATTGAGCGGTTTTTAGCGGAGCTGCCCAAGATTGGCGGGCCTTCTCACGGAGGGAAGGCGTGAAGGCTAAAGAATTCAACCGCTTGCCAATCGACTTTGCGGCAATCAACCGCGCGGGGCTTGCCGCTCTACCGAGGCTTCTTGCGCGATGGCTGCCGGACGGAAAGCGCGTCGGCAGCGAATGGCTGGCTCGGAACCCCCGCCGTTCCGATCGACGCGCGGGCAGTTTCAAGGTGAACCTTCGAACCGGCCGATGGGCTGATTTTGCGACGGGCGATCGAGGCGGCGACCCGATTGCGTTGGCCGCGTTCCTTTCCGGAATGGGACAGGCGGACGCCGCACGAAAATTGGCGAAAATGCTCGGTCTTGAGGTGGGCAATCGTGCCCGACTCTGACGGCATGTTTGAGCCGCTGTCTCCGGAATGCGACAACCCCGGAGGCGGCTCGACCGGCGGCATGCCACTGTCGGACTGGGTGCCGATTCTCCCCATCCCGCCCGAGATCGAAGCATCATTGGTCATCCCTTGGCATTCTCTCGGCCGTCCAGATTCGGTCTGGCAATATTGGGACCGCAACCGCCAGCTACTCTTCATACTCTGCCGCTTCAATTTGCAGGGCGGCAGCAAAGCTTTCCGGCCGCTAACCTTTTGCGCACACGCGGAAGGTAGGCGGGAATGGCGGTGGAAGGGGGTTCCTACACCCCGCCCGCTCTATGGGCTCGATCGGTTGGACGCTTTCCCGAATGGGCCAGTGCTGGTGGCCGAGGGCGAAAAGGCGGTCAGCGCCGCGATGGCTTTGTTCCCGGACTTTGTCGCGGTCACATCCCCAAACGGCGCGCGCTCGGCCGCCATGGCCGATTGGTCCCCGCTTGCGGGGCGGCGGGTTGTCGTTTGGCCGGACCATGACGAAGAGGGTCGCCAATATGCCGCCACGGTAACCCGGCTTGTGCTTGATGCCGGCGCGGTTTCGGCAGCCATCGTTGCGGTGCCCGATCACTTCCCTGAGAAATGGGATATTGCCGACCCGATGCCGAACGGCTGGACCGTTGACGAGCTTCGCAAGTTGCTTGAGGGCGCGGAGCCTGTATCCGCATCGGTTGACGTTCCGCCGAATGAATGTGACGACGCTCAATCCAATGACGACGCGGAGATCGCGCACCTCGCAGCATTGCCGCGGCTGGACTATGACAGGGCACGCGATGCGGCGGCGGCGCGATTAGGCGTGCGAGTGTCGAGTCTCGACCGTGCCGTTATGGACGCGCGTCGAACCGGAGACAGAGCAGCAGTCAGCAGTGATGCCATGTTCCCTGTCGTGCTGCCGTGGCCGGACCCGGTCGTCGCCATGGCGCTGTTGGACGAAATCCGCCAGACCGTGCAGCGCTTCATTATCTGCACCGACGAGACAGCAACCGTCGTCGCACTTTGGTGCGCCTTCACCTGGTTCATCGATCGCGTGCAGGTCGCACCGATTCTGGTTATCACGGCTCCTGAAAAGCGGTGCGGCAAGTCACAGCTCCTGGATCTGGTCGGACGGCTATCATACCGGCCGCTTGTCGCGTCCAACATCTCCCCGGCTGCTGTCTATCGCGTGATCGAAGCCCATGGCCCTACCCTGCTGCTTGACGAGTCCGACAGCTTCATGCGCGAAAATGAGGAACTACGCGGAGTTATCAATTCGGGCCATACGCGGCAATCGGCCTATGTCGTCCGCACGGTAGGCGATGAGCACGAACCCACACGGTTCTCGACATGGGGCGCGAAGGCGCTCGCTGGAATCGGCCATCTGGCGGAAACCATCCGCGACCGAGCCGTGGTGATCGAACTTCGCCGCAAACTGCCGAATGAAACGACCGAACGATTGCGCCATGCCGAAGCCGGGCTGTTCGATCGGCTACGCGAAATGCTTGCCCGCTTCGCCGCAGATGCAGGCGACATGATTGCTCGGTCGCGGCCTCTGCTGCCCGACGAATTGAACGATCGCGCCCAGGATAATTGGGAGCCGCTGCTCGCCATCGCCGACCATGCCGGCGGCCATTGGCCGGCCAACGCGCGTGCCGCGGCCTTGAAGCTGTCCGGTGCCGACCGTGAGGCAAAGTCACTCTCAGCCGAACTCCTAGCGGATATCCGCGACATCTTTCAGACCAGGAGGGTCGACAAGATGACAACGGCAGAGCTGCTTCATGCGCTGAACGCCGATCACGAACGGCCATGGTCGACCTATGGCCGCGGCACGCCAATGACGCCGCGGCACCTTGCCAAGCTACTTGGTGAATACGGAATCGCATCTCAAAATCAATGGCTTGGGACCCGTTCGGTCAAGAAGGGATTCAGCTTGGCGCAGTTCGAAGACGCCTTCGCGCGATATCTTTCTTCGGGCTCTTCAGAAACATCCGCACTGCCGCTAGAAGTCGCAGAAAACCCTAACGAAACAATGGTTTCCGGCCTAGCGGCTGATTCTAACATGCCGCTAGACTCGGTCAAATGCGCTATGACGCCCGGCATGGAACCTAGCGGCATAGCGGATACGGCGGCATCTAGCGGCAAGCGAAATCGATCCGCTATGCCCAGCACATTGAGCACGCGAAGCAGCGTGCCGGTGGGTTACGGCAGCAATGGGGCGGTAAGATGAGCGCCGGTCGCTCCTTTTTAAGAGAGCCGGAAATATGCCGATGCCCCCTATGACCAGCGCCATCGACTTCAGCGCGCTTGACCGCGCACTCGGTATCGACCGCCCAGCCGGAGCCGATATCCCCTCGCCTTTGGGTTCACTCATCCTCCGCCCGGCCGTTCGCTCGCGGAACGCGGTTGCCTTCCTATCGCTGCGTTCCTGGCGTGCCGACACAAAGGCGATGGACCTGAAGGCTCTCAAAGAATGGAAGGCGGCTCGCACGCCTGCCGACATTACCGCCGCTTCCGAAGAGATAGCATCGTTCGTCGGCGAACTGATGGGATCTTGGCAAGGTGTAGTTACTAACATCGCATGCGGCCATTCGCGATGCGCCGAGTGTTGGGGCAAGCAACTCGCCCGCGAGACCGCCCGGCAGATCGGGGCGCCGTTCGTGCAGCTCTTCGAGGATCGCTTCATCTCGGGCAGTTCGCATCCGAAAGAATTCCGCCGACTAGGGCCACTCGTCTGGCATGAGCAACCGACCGCGCCGGTTCTGATCGTCGATGATCTCATGACCTCCGGCGCGCATTTTGAGGAGGCGCTGGTCCTGATCCGGACTACGGGACAGCCCGCCATGGCCGTCGCCTGGATCGGCGGGACCCTCACGGCATGATGATCGTGACTAACTTTCCCGCCTGCACCGCGCGGCGCACCGTGTCCTCGGTTCCGCCCGTCCGATCCATACTCACGAACGCCACGAGCCGGTCGCTGTCGTCGACGACGCGCTGGTTCCGTTCATACATCCGCCGCGCCACCTCGCCGCGGTTTCTGACCCCGTCGAGCACAGGCTTGTGGATCGACACGGCAAGACCGCGCGCCTTTGCTGCCGCTTCCGCCCAGCGATCGGGGCCGATGGCACCGCCCGACACGACAATATCGTCGGGCGCCAGGGTCGCGACCAGACGGGTGACGGAGTCAGGATCGGAACGGCGACGAGATCCGACAATCGCTACTCTCATAAGGATCTGGATATGGCATCGAAACCCGGCCGTCCCAAGGCCGATATCGACATCACGCTCATTGAAGAGCTGGCGGCGATCGGATCGACACTGGAAGAAATGAGCGCCGTGTTGCGCATCGGCAAATCGACCATCAAGGACCGCGCGGCGGCGGAACCGGAGATCGGCGAGGCGATCGAACGCGGCCGGGCGCGCGGCAGGACGACACTGCGTCGCCACCAGTGGCAACAGGCCGAAGCCGGCAACCCGACCATGTTGGTCTGGCTCGGCAAGCAATTGCTCGGGCAACGCGATGTCACCAGCGTTGCCCGCCCCATAAAGCTGCCGCTGCCCGCGATCGAAACGCCCGAGGATGTGCTGAAGGCCGTGACCGCGGTGGTGGACACCATGGCGCGCGGCGAGATTACTCCAGATGAAGCGGCCATCGTTGCCGGCGTAATCGAGGTGAAGCGCAAGGCGATCGAGACCGTCGATATCGAGCGGCGGCTTGCAGCCGTCGAAGCGGATACGTTCGGGAAATGAGCCTCCGATCCCGCCTCCACCGCCTGGAAGCCCAGACTGAGCTCGATCACGAACTGACCCTCGGGGAACTCATCACGGCATCGTATGAGCTGCGCGATTTGCCGCCGCGAGATCCCGAAGAGTGCCGCGCCTCAGATGAAGCTGAACTTGCTAGGTTACGCGCCAAACGCGGTAGATCGCCCCGAAAGTCGGTTATGGAAATGCTATTGGAGGTGAGCCTTTGCCACAACAAACCGGCTAAAACACCTTGAGCGACGCAGGCGCGACAGCGACGTCGCGACGGCTGACGATCTGATCGAGACGGTCGAGGCGATATATCGGCTGGAGCATCCACCCGACGGGTACACAGCGCGACAGCGCATGTCGGATCAGGGCGCGCTCGCCAGGATGCGGGCGAAGCCAAAGCAGACGCCTGAGTTTCCGGCGATGGCGCGGGAGTTGTTTCAGGTGTACAATGATGCTTTTTCGTCGCAGTATGAGGAAAAATCGGTCTAAATCGAAATGGCTAGTTGATTTCAGTATCGCGGATGATACTATGAATCTGAAGGGAATAAAAGCTCTTCGGAAAGAGGTGGCTGCACTGCGCCGATTTCAGCCGAAAGCCAAGGACTTAGAAGCTCTTGCAAAGCGGCTTGGACGAAAAAAGACGGACCGAGGAAAGGAACCCACTTATGTCAGTGAGAAGTTTCCTGATCTTAGGCCGTTATCGATTCCAAATCACAAGGGACGCGATTTAGCTACTGGTACCAAGAACAGCATCTTGAATCAGTTAGAAGACGACTTGCTCGAATGGGAAGACTCGCTGGACCATGATGACAACACCGATGACACCTGAAACAACAGACCTTGAGAACACCGCCGCAGCTTATCTAAAGCTGCCGTATTTCCGTGGCTATGTGCCGGAAGATGATGGCACTTTTCGAGCGGAAGTTCTGGAGTTTTCAGGATGTATAGCGACGGGCGATACGGCGGCTGAAGCTATAGCTTGCGTAGAAGAGGCAGCTAAAGAATGGATTGTAGCCGCATTATCACAGGGGCAAAAAATACCCGATCCTGCTGAAAACACGGAGTTTAGCGGAAAACTGGTATTGCGCCTTCCGCGAAGTCTGCACAAAAAGTCTGCACGATTTGCGGAGCGCGATGGCGTTAGTTTGAACCAGTTAATTATAACATCGTTAGCGAACTACGTTGGGCAATCTGAAGTAAGGAAAAATCAAATATCAGAGATTAAGACAATAAACGTAGTATCGATAAATGAACAATACACATGGAATATAAACGCGATTCCAAGTAACTCGTCTCCTCGACAGTTTCAGCTATCGAGTTTGAAAGAGAGAACTTTGTAAAGTACAATTGATATCGCAGGAGTGCGATAGTATGACAGAAATAAATCAATATACTTTCACGCATCAAGAACTTCTAGAGATGCTGATAAAGCATAGCGGCACCCACGATGGCGTTTGGTCCCTGCTGGTTGGTCTAGGGGTTGGCGCTGGAAATTTTGGCCCTACGCCAGATCAGAATTTTCCAGGTGTTACTGTGGTTTTTAACCAGATCGGAATTCAGCGCGTACCCCCAGGCACTGCAATTACTCCCGGCTCAATCAGCGCTGACGCTGCCAAGGTGAACCCTAGACGGAAAGAAGGCGGTTAATCGGCGCTTTCCCACCGTTTCGCCGCTGCCTTCCTGGCAATCTCTACCCGCCGCTCTGGCATCATGCTCTTAGCACGTGCCGCGCCGCCCTTCTTGCCCAGCGCCTTTGCAGCCGGGTTTTTGCCATCATCGGGTACGGTATCGTCAATCTCGCCCGTCGCAATTCGCGCCGCCATAACAGCTGCGCCGATCACATCGCCGGGGCGCTTTTATCCGTTAGGTCCTTTAGGCATTGAAGGGCGCACCTAAGTCGATTTCGGCAACGTACTGACATGTCGATTCATCAATAATCTTGATATCGGTCGCGCCATTGTCCCGGAACTCGTGAACCCATGCCATAGCTAGGCCGGAATCTCTTCCTTCTGAGAGATAAACCGTCCAGTGCGATCAATGGCTGATACCGAATATGACATACGTTCCACTCCATGCTTTTCGGTAAGCATCATATGGGAACAGGCGGGTGGATGCGATAGAGACAGGATCAGAACAGTCGACCGTCAGAGTTCAGACTGAGACACCACCGGAAAAAATGGTGAGCATACAATGACGATCAAATCGCGCCTGGAGCGCCTCGAGGTCAAGGTCAGACCGACCGAGCGTTCATTGCAAGAACTGACAACGGATGAACTGAACGCCCGGGTTCTGTATTTGGGGCGCCGGGTGATGGCCGACCCGATGGCCAGCGAAGCGGAACGGCTGCACGCCGGCAAAGCGGTAGCCAGAATTCAGGATGAAATGGCGGCGATATCGCGATTCTGACCAGCCAATAACAAATCCGCGTCCAAAAAGCGCAACTTGGCGACAAGAGCTATTTCGTCCTAAATGGACGCCGGAAACGCCACGGGATTCAACGATGAAAACCATGGCGGCGTGCTAGGAGAAGGACGCCTTTGAGCTGATGATCGCCACCGCACGCGCTGCGCCGGTGCACATCGAAAAGCATGGGCACGGCGTGTTCATGGTGATCGCCGTAGGAGAACATGGGCGGTTGAAGGGCAGCGCGCCCGATAGGCGTATCGGCAATAGTGGCAATACGGAACGAGCATGATCAACGGCGATTTGAATTGGATCACGAACTTCATCTGGGGCATCGCCGATGACGCGCTGCGCGATCTCTATGTGCGCGGCAAATATCGCGACGTGATCCTGCCGATGATGGTTCTGCGCCGCCTCGATGCGGTGCTTGAGCCTACCAAATCCGCCGTTCTGTCGATGAAGGACAACCTCGACAAGGCCGGCATCACCAACCAGGACGCAGCCCTTCGCCAAGCGGCTGGACAGGCGTTCTACAACACCTCGCGCTTCAATCTTCGCGACCTCCGAAACCGCGCGTCGCAGGCCCAACTGAAATCCGACTTCGAGGCCTTTCTCGACGGCTTCTCGCCCAACGTGCAGGAGATCCTCGACAATTTCGAGTTCCGCAATCAGATCCCGAAGCTGTCCAAGGCCGACGTTCTGGGCACGCTGATCGAGAAATTCCTTGATAGCTCGATCAATCTCGGCCCCAAACCGGTGCTGAACGGCGATGGTTCGGTGAAGCATCCGGGCCTCGACAACCACGCCATGGGCACGATTTTCGAGGAACTCGTGCGCCGCTTCAACGAGGCGAACAACGAGGAAGCCGGCGAACACTGGACGCCGCGTGACGCCGTGAAGTTGATGGCGAAGCTGATTTTCGTGCCCATCGCCGACCAAATCACCTCCGGCACATACCTGCTTTATGACGGCGCCTGCGGTACCGGCGGCATGCTGACTGTTGCCGAGGAAACGCTGAACGAACTCGCCGAACAGCACGGCAAGCAGGTCTCCACCCATCTGTTCGGGCAGGAGATCAACGGCGAGACTTACGCCATCGCCAAGGCCGATCTGCTGCTGAAGGGCGAGGGCGAGGAGGCTGACAACATCGTCGGCGGGCCGGAGTGGTCGACGCTGGCGAATGACGCGTTTCCGTCACGCGAATTCGATTTCATGCTGTCCAATCCGCCCTATGGCAAAAGCTGGAAGAGCGACCAGGAACGCATGGGCGGCAAGTCCGGGATGCGCGATCCCCGGTTCGTGATCGAGCATGCGGGCGACGCCGAATACAGCCTCGTCACGCGCTCCAGCGACGGACAGATGCTGTTCCTGGCGAACATGCTCTCAAAGATGAAGCACAATACGCCGCTCGGGAGCCGCATTGCCGAAGTGCATAACGGCTCGTCGCTATTCACCGGCGATGCCGGCGGCGGCGAGAGCAATGTGCGGCGGTGGATCATCGAGAGCGACTGGCTGGAAGCCATCATCGCCCTGCCGCTCAACATGTTCTACAACACGGGCATCGCCACCTATGTCTGGGTGCTGTCGAACCGCAAGCCTGCCCATCGGCGCGGCCGCGTGCAACTGATCGACGCAACGACGTGGTTCCGGCCGCTGCGCAAGAACCTCGGCAAGAAGAACTGCGAACTCGCCGACACTGATCTGGAGCGCATCGTCGAGACGTTCCTTGCCTTCGAGGAGTCGGAGCAGTCGCGCATCTTCGACAACGCCGAGTTCGGTTATTCGAAGGTGACGGTGGAGCGGCCCTTGCGCGCCACCGGCATCGACGCGACGCGCGCCTATGCACCGAAAGAGATCAAGGCGTTGAAGGAGGAAGGCCGCATTGCGGAGGACGGCGTACCTGTCATCCGCCGCATTCGTAAGCCCGGCAAAGTCGCCGCCGATCCGCTGCGCGGCCTGTTCCCGGTGACGATCGACGGCAAGCGCTGCGTGGTGGAATACGAGCCGGACAGCGATCTGCGCGACACCGAGACGGTGCCGTTGCAGGAGCCCGGCGGAATCGAGGCCTTCATTCGACGCGAAGTCCTGCCGCACGCGCCGGACGCCTGGATCGACGAGTCCAAGACGACGATCGGCTACGAGATCAGCTTCACTCGCTACTTCTACAAGCCGCAGCCGTTGCGATCGCTAGAGGCGATCCGCGCCGACATCCTGGCGCTGGAAAAGGAAGCAGATGGACTTCTGAGCACTATTCTCCTGAATCAAGGACACGAAGTGTGACCACACGAGAGGACCTTCTCGCATCGATAGCCGCGACAATTGCCGACTATCGTGAGGGCGACGTGGCGGCGCCGACCCCGGAGCACGTCGATCTGTGGATCAACCAGTTCGACGCCTCGGTACAGCTACCTATCCTGCGCGAGATGGATCACGTCCTCAAGCGGACCTACTTCTCACGAAAAGGAACGCGAAAATTTCTAGCCGGGTTGTTCCAGACCAAAAAACTTGTCGGCGATGACCCATGCGCCTTCTGGAACGGTGTGAAGTTCCTTGACATTCAGGGCGGCGGGGCCAGCCAGAAGGAGATGCTCGCGCTGTTCAGCAAAGTGCTGGAGAAACAGTGCGGATTCGCCGTCGCAGGGTGTGGCGCTGAGCCCGAAGCGTTTCTCTATCTGGATGATGCGATCTTCACGGGCAACCGAGTTCGACGTGATCTTGAGGCATGGATAAATGAGGATGCACCTGAGAAAGCAAAACTTCATGTGGTGGTCATCGCGACCCACGAGGGCTCCTATTACTCTAGAAACAAGGTAAGCGAGGCGGCAAAAGCCGCTGGAAAGAAAATCGGCATCACTTGGTGGCGCGCCATAAATCTTGAAGATCGCAAGAAGTATACAGATACATCTGATGTTCTTCGGCCTGTTGCCATTCCCGATGACGATGCTGTTCGGGCCTACGTTGATGCAATGCACTACAAGCCGCACCTACGAAATGCTGGCCAAGTCGGTGGCAAAGGCATTTTTTCGAGCGACGCAGGTCGCCAGCTTCTCGAAGGAGAGTTCCTGAAAGCGGGTGCTCGTATCCGCCAGATGTGCCCTAACCTTGGGGAGTCGCAAAGGCCCTTGGGTCACACCTCCATTGAGGCTTTGGGCTTCGGCTCGATGATCGTGACCTTCCGTAACTGCCCGAACAACGCACCCCTGGCGCTATGGGTAGGTGCTCCATGGCATCCCCTTTTCCCGCGGACGACTAACAGCGACACGTCCATGAAGCGCTTTATGGCGATGCTAGCAAAGGACGTATTCTAGTGTCCCAGGCCAGCCAGGTTCGCACATATGACCCCGCCGCCAGCGTCGTCTTCCTGAAGACGAACGAGCGCTTCGGCGGTCTGTCGAATATGGCGCCAGGATTTCCGCTGCGGGTGAACAATGTTCGCATCCGCACGTCGGAGGCTCTCTACCAAGCGTGTCGGTTTCCGCACATGCCGGATGTGCAACGTAAGATCATCGACGAGCACAGCCCGATGACGGCCAAAATGCGGAGCAAGCCGTTCCGCGACGAATCCCGTGCAGACTGGGAGGCCGCGCGCGTGAAGATCATGCGCTGGTGTCTGCGGGTGAAGCTGGCACAGAACTGGCGGGAGTTCGGCCGACTACTGCTGGCGACCGGGGACCGCCCAATCGTCGAGCAATCCCGCAAAGACGATTTCTGGGGTGCGAAGGTTGCGCAGGACGGGTCGCTCGTGGGCATGAACGTGCTGGGCCGGTTGCTTATGGAACTGCGCGAGCAGTTGAAGAGCGACGAGGCGGAGAGCTTGTGGTTCATTGAGCCGCTGCCGATCCCTGAGTTCCTGCTGTTTGGCCAACGCATTGAGCCTGTCCAAGCTGGACCCAAGACTGAGATACCGGCCTGGATCAATGAGCCTCCGCCGCAGACGATCTCGGTTCCAAAATTGCCCGTAGAGCCTCAGCCTTCCTTGGTTGAGCCGCCGGTAATAGCCGATGCCACCCCTCCGGCAGCCGTTCCCCCCGCCGATGCCGTCAAAGGCTGGAAAAGGCTAGAGAGTTTCTCACGGTATCGCCACAGCAACCTGCTTTGGCTTGGCGAGATCCCCGAGCATTGGGACATACGGCGAAACGGGCGCCTGTTCGCCGCGCGGCGAGAGACCGGATTCCCAGACTTGCCCGTCCTTGAGGTCTCGATCCGAAGCGGCGTTCGTGTTCGCGATTTCGATCCCGGCGGACGCAAACAGGAGATGAGCGACCGATCCAAGTACCAGCGCGCCGCGCGTGGCGACATTGCCTATAATATGATGCGCATGTGGCAGGGGGCCGTGGGGATCGCGCCTATCGACGGGCTGGTTAGCCCCGCCTACGTCGTCGCGCGGCCCTTCGCGGAAACCGACGCCGCCTATTACGCCTACCTGTTCCGCACCGCCGCATACACGCGGGAGATCGACACGTTCTCGCGCGGCATCGTGCCTGATCGCAATCGGCTCTACTGGGAGTCGTTCAAGCAGATGCCGTCAGTCTATCCGCCGCTCGATGAGCAGCGGTTGATCGTGCGGTTTCTGGATTGGCATGGGGCGCAGACGGCGAAGCTGATTCGAGCTAAGCAAGGATTATTGAAACTTGTTGCTGAGGAACGGGAAGCCTTAACCCAAGCGGTTGTTTCGTCATCCGAAACGCAGCAAAGGCGCCTCAAGAACATAGTCGATCATATTTTCCGAAACGTCGAGCGCGAGAGTGTCAGAAGCTACACGCCAGTTGGCATGTTCAACAAGGGACGCGGGATATTTCGAAAAATTCCCGCAAAAGGAGATGAATTAGGCGATTCAACATTCTCCTGGATTGAAGACGGTGACCTTATCCTGAGCGGCCAGTTTGCCTGGGAGGGGGCGGTTGCGATTGCCGGAGCAGACGAAGCAGGCTGCGTAGCGAGCCACCGCTACCATATTATTCGCGGTAAAGAAGACCTCATTCAGACTATCTATCTCTCGTCATTTTTGAGAACAAGCCTTGGCAACCTGTTGCTTAACGAGCATTCGAGAGGGGCTGCAGGACGAAATCGGCCGCTGAACATTCGCACTCTTCTAAAAGAGGAAATCCCGATTCCACCGCAGAAAGAACAGGCGCGGCTAATCGAACTCGTCACCCTGGAAAAGCAACTGGTGGGTACTCTCACTATGTTTGCGGACCGGCTACGGGAATTCCGCACGCGTTTGATTGCTGATGTCGTCACCGGCAAGCTGGACGTCCGCGGAGCTGCAGCAAGCCTGCCCGACGTCACCGAGATTGAGCCCATCGACGATCTAACCGAGGGCGATGACCTGGACGAAGCCGTCGACGACGTAGAAACCGAGGACGTTGTCGCGTGACTCTGCCCGTTCCGGCTCGCCCCAAAATCTACCACATCGTCCACGTCGACCGTTTGGCTTCGATCGTAGCCGACAAGCGGATTTGGTGCGACGCGAAGGTGATCGAGCGGGCAGCAGCGGGGACAACCATCGGTATGGGGGATATCAAGCGGCGCCGACTTACCGAATTACGGTTAGAGAGTCATCCTAAGCTTTTTGTCGGGCAATTCACGCCGTTTTACTTCTGCCCAAGATCCGTAATGCTCTACCTAATTTATTGCGCGAACCATCCGAACTTGGCCTACAAAGGCGGGCAAGAACCGATCGTCCATCTTGAGGCCGATTTGCACGCCGCCGTCAATTGGGCCGAGGAAAAGGGCAGAAAATGGGCGTTTACGCTCTCAAATGCAGGGGCAAGATATTTTGAGGATCGATGCAGTCTCGAAAATCTGCACGAAGTGAATTGGGAGGCAGTAGTTGCAAAATGGTGGCGGGGCGCGTTTGAGGAAGGAAAGCAGGCAGAATTCTTGATGCAGGACTCGTTTCCCTGGCACCTTATCGAACGTATCGGGGTGCATTCTGCGGCCGTCGTGCCGAGGGTGACAGCGGCCATGCACGCCGCCGCGTATCGGCCTGTGATCGAGATCAAACGAGACTGGTACTACTGAGGGGACATGGCCATGCTCGAATTCACGACCGGAGATATCTTCAGGGCCGACGCGGAGGCGCTGGTTAATACCGTCAATTGCGTCGGCATTATGGGCCGGGGCATCGCCCTTCAGTTCAAGAACGAATTTCCGGCGAACTTCAAGGCTTACGAAGCCGCCTGCGCACGCGAGGAAGTGCAGCCGGGCAAGATGTTCGTGTTCGAGACGCGGGAGTTAGCGGGACCAAAATTCATCATCAACTTTCCGACCAAGCGCCACTGGAAAGGCAAGAGTCGGATGGAGGACATCGACTCGGGCCTAGAGGCGCTGGCCGATGAAATCCGCACGCGCGGCATTCGCTCCATCGCCATTCCGCCGCTCGGCAGCGGTCTTGGCGGGCTGAACTGGAGAGAGGTGCGTCCGCGCATTGAAGCAGCGCTGGATGGGATCGCCGATCTCCACGTCATCATCTTCGAGCCGAAGAGCGCACCGGTGGCGACCAAATCGCGGGAAGTCCCCAACATGACTTCCGGCCGTGCGGCGCTGGTCGTGCTGGTCCACCGCTATCTCGGCGGATTAATGGATCCGTTCGTCACGCTGCTCGAAATTCACAAACTGATGTATTTCATGCAGGAAGCCGGGGAACCGCTCAACCTCAAATACGCCAAAGCGCTCTACGGCCCCTATGCCGAAAATCTCCGCCACGTGCTAAATGCCATCGAAGGCCATCTCGTGGCAGGCTATGCCGATGGCGGTGACATGCCGGACAAGCAGATCGAGCTTGTTCCTGGCGCGGTTTATGACGCCGAGGCATTCCTGAACGACAAGCCCGAGACAGTTGGACGGTTCGACCGGGTCGCTAAGCTGGTCGAAGGGTTCGAGACACCATTCGGGCTCGAATTGCTGGCGACTGTCCATTGGGTGGTGAAGCGAGAAAATGCCACTGACATCGAGGATTCTGTGGCGAAGGTTTATGCCTGGAATGAGCGCAAGAAGCGCTTTTCGCCGCGTCAGATCGGCATCGCCTTCGACACGCTTCGCGAAAATGGGTGGCTGGCGACGATATGATAACCGACACCTCCGAGAAGGGCCTGGAAGCCCTCATCGTCGCCGAAATGACCGGGCGGATTTCCGCGCCGGCAGGCGGCGGATTCTCCGAGGAGCCGGAGCCGTTTGTCGGATTGCACAACTGGCTGCTCGGCGATCCCAAGGCGTATGACCGGGCCTGGACCGTTGATCTTGTACAACTGCACGCCTTCGTCGCCGCGACCCAGCCGGCCCTGCTGGCGGCACTCGATCTCGATCAGGACAGCCCAACGCGGCAGAAGTTTCTGGCCCGGCTGCAAGGCGAGATCGGCAAGCGCGGCGTCATTGATGTGCTGCGCCATGGGGTAAAGCACGGCCAGCACGATGTCGATCTGTTCTACGGCACGCCGTCACCGGGCAACGTGAAAGCGGCGGGGCATTTCGCGCTGAACCGCTTCTCTGTCACCCGCCAGCTTCGTTACAGCCGGGACGACACCGCCCACGCCCTCGATCTGGCATTGTTCATCAACGGCCTGCCAGTGGCGACGTTCGAGCTGAAGAACAGCCTGACCAAGCAGACTGTCGAAGATGCTGTCGAGCAATACAAGCGCGATCGCGATCCACGCGAGAAACTGTTCGAATTCGGCCGCTGCATGGTCCACTTCGCGGTGGATGACGCGCAGGCGATGTTCTGCACCCACCTCAAGGGCAAGGCGTCGTGGTTCCTGCCGTTCAACAAGGGATACAACGACGGCGCGGGCAATCCGCCGAACCCCGGCGGGCTGAAGACGGATTATCT
>Ga0116226_10000298_pt1 | contig 41387 bp, 47 predicted proteins | sample S1TSphfallax_FD_89692 | JGI IMG/M metagenome (GOLD analysis project Ga0116226, IMG submission 89692) | Host-associated microbial communities from peat moss isolated from Minnesota, USA - S1T2_Fa - Sphagnum fallax MG | ecosystem: Host-associated > Plants > Peat moss > Unclassified | place: USA... | reverse complement strand
TTTATTGGCACTAATAAAGCTGAATTTTCTTGAAATAGCAGTAAGTATTCCTACGAAAATTCAGCTTCATTATTACCAAAAATACTCGCAATAAATCACAAGTTTTGAATCATGAGCGGTATACCCGCTTCACGCGATTACCCATTTTGGTAAATATCTCATAGCCTATGGTTTGTGCTGCATCTGCCATCATGTTCACCGTCTGGAGGTTATTAATAAAGCTGATACGGAGCTGATCGTTGCGGAGGTTTTCAGGTAAAGCGGTCACATCCACCATTACCATATCCATCGAAATTCTTCCTGCTATAGGCAGTCTTATGTCGCCTGCATAGCCTGACAGGGCATTACCCGCTAACCGCACCAGCCCGTCACAATAGCCCAGTTCTACCGTTGCGATGACGGAGCCTTTGGGAAGGGTGACAGTTGCACCATACCCTATTTCGCTTTCCCGCACGAGTTTAGTATATTGCAGTATGGGAGCAGAAAGATTCACGACATTGCGTAACACGGGACGCAGGGCGGTATTAGGAGCAATGCCATATAAAGCACAACCAGGACGCAGACTATCAAAATAATAATCCTGCCCTAAAAAACAGCCAGCGGAATTGGCAAGGCTGGCTTTTACATCTGGAAAATAACTGCGTATATCTGAAAAAGCCTTAAGCTGCTCCTGATTTTTGGGATGCTCAGGCTCATCCGCACAGGCAAGATGCGACATGACAAGGCAGATAGAAGGGTCTTTTGCCAGTGCTTTTGCCGCTTCGCTTGCATAGCCCAAACGAGACATGCCCGTATCAATATGCAGGGCATATTTCCCGCTTTGTTGCCAGAGATTATGCTGATAAGGGTTGTTTATGACGGGAATAAGCTGGTGGTGAAGAAAATCCCTGTTCTGCCCTGCCCTTACCCCATGAAAAACATAGATCAAAGCCTGCTCATCCAGCACCCCCCGCAATGCTACACCTTCTTCCAGTGTCGCCACAAAAAACTCCCTGCATCCCGCCTTGTATAAAGCAGGTGCAACGCCTTCGATTCCCAAACCATAGCCATTGGCTTTTACTACCGCAGCACAGGAATGTTTCCCGTTTAAGAGCCGATAATTTTCCTGCAAAGCAGATAAATTGACTTCCAATGCAGGAAAAGGGCTACTTATCATTGTGAGCGTCGCCTTCGCCCTCAGAGCCGTCTTCGCTGCTACTGCCTTTTAGCGTATTGAGTTTGCGGTTTTTGATAGAAGCGGGAAGCTGGGTACGGTTGGCGGGAATGCTGGCAAGTTGCGTAAAGGTTTTATCGAGCAACGCAATCATATGATCATCACGGCTTTTCCAGGTACTGCCTCCCAATACCACACCCACCAGACGATGCCCATCCCGATTCACCGAAGTCACCAGATTAAAGCCTGAAGCCCGTATAAAGCCCGTTTTGATGCCGTCCACCCCGTCATACCGCATCATGACGTGATTATGGGTAATATAGGTTTTATCCCGAAAACTGAAGGATTCCGTTTTGAAAAAAGGGAAATATTGCGGGAAGTCCCGCTTGAGTGCCATACCAAGCATCGCCATATCGCGTGCGGTCGTATGCTGGGCAGGTTCAGGCAAGCCTGAAGCATTGCGGAAAGTGGTGTTTTTCATCCCCAACCGGGCAGCTTTGCGAGTCATTTGCTGGGCAAACCCCGCTTCGCTTCCTCCCAATGCCTCTCCCAAGGTTACGGCAGAATCATTGGCGGAACGCACCACAATGCTTAAAATCGCATCTTTTACCGCAATATGGTCGCCCACACTCAGTGAAATATTGGTCTGGGGTTGCCCCGCCGCATGTGCCGAAACAGGAATAGACTGGGAAAGGGTTAAGTGATTGGTTTTTAACGCTTCAAAGGTGAGATAAAGCGTCATCATCTTGGTGAGTGAGGCAGGATAATGCAGGGCATCGGGATTTTCCGCTTCCAGCACCTTGTTCGTGTCATAATCAATAATGATGGAGGAAATATGCGGAGCTGTATAGGCTACATGCGAGCCTTTTTTATGCAGGTGTTTTTTGGTGGTTTTCTGCTTTTTGGCGTAAGCAGGATTTTCCACCGCAACAACAAACTGGCATCCCATAAACACAAAGGCAAAGAGCAGCAGAAAAAAAGGATTATAGTAAATGCGTTTATTCATTAGTTTCGCCTGAGAACTGCGTATTCGGGATAATACAAAGTCTAGCAATCAATAGCAGATAAATCAAGCCCGCTTTCGCATTATTTTTCTATTTCAGCGTTCTGTTCATTGATACGATCCCGCAACCAGCGTAAAGCATGGCGAATATCACGGTTCAAATGGACATAGCTCCCTTTGTAACAGGCTTCACGGGCAATCAGCACATAGTCATAACCTGCTACGCCCAATGTCTCCAGCAAAGGGAAAACCGCATGACGCATCCTGCGTTTGGCACGATTACGAATCACCGCATTTCCCAGTTTTTTAGTAGCAGTAAAACCAACCCTGATCGTCTCTGGCGGTATGAGGAACGCACTTTTGGTTTCATGACGATGATAAGTCTGGATAACCACCGAAGGCTTGACAAACTTTAAGCCCGAATTGCTCGCAAGCAAAAAGTCACGCCGTTTTTCTATCACGGCAATAGGGGGTACTGGACTCATAACGATGGAGCTAAGACAATGTCCGTTATGCACTCAGGCGTTTGCGACCTTTGGAACGGCGTGATGCAATCACCTTGCGACCACCCACCGTCGCCATGCGAGAGCGGAAACCATGACGGCGTTTGCGTACTATTTTACTGGGTTGATAGGTACGTTTCATTTGATTATATCCTTACACACACTTTATTCACTAATGAACGCAGGCTTATAACCTCATCCCTTTTTGCTGTCAACGACTAATTGAAGGAGCCAGCGTTATTTTATCACTCCTAATCTGCATTTTGTAGATTGCTTTGTTAGAGCAGGTATTATATATCATTGCCCCAGCTTTTATCTAACCACGGAGTGATGCGATGCCGATAGAACTTCCTGCCTCTTACCTGCCTTCTGAAAATGAAGACTATATGAATCCGTTACAGGTGGAATATTTCCGTCGCAAACTGGTGGACTGGCGTAAAACCCTGATTGATGAATCACGCGAGACGATGGATCATCTCAAGGAAGAAAACTGGCATGAACCCGATATTTCCGACCGTGCTTCCCTTGAAACAGACGCAGGGGTGGAATTACGAACGCGTAACCGTTATCTCAAATTAATTGAGAAGATTAATGCTGCCCTTGCTCGTATTGATGAAGGGGAATATGGTTATTGTGAGGAAACTGGCGAAGAAATCGGTATTAAACGCCTGGAAGCACGCCCTATTGCCACCATGACGATCGAAGCCCAGGAGCGTCATGAAAAACTCGAAAAACAATATGTGGACGAAGAATAGGGTAATTCGTTACGGGAACAAGCATTTATGCGTCGATCTAGCAAGATTATCAGTGTCTTATTACTAGCGGGAGCAGTAGTTTATTATTTTGGCTGGCATAAGGAAAGTGCCGACAAGGCAGGGGATAAGAAAAAAGGAGCGACGGTGGTCGTTTCCGTTGCCACTGCCACCAAAGGCGACATGGACGTATATGTAGCGGGAATTGGAACCATTACCGCCCGCAATACCGCCGTTCTCAAGGTGCGTGTGGACGGTGAAATTGTAAAGCTGCCGTTTAAAGAAGGCGATACGGTAAAACAGGGTGATTTGGTAGCAGAAATTGATCCCCGTCCTTACATCGCACAAGTGGAACAGGCGGAAGGACAGTTACTCAAAGATCAGGCACTGCTTCAGGAAGCCAAACTGGATCTTGCACGTTATCAGACGCTTTTTAGACAGGATGCTATCCCGAAACAGCAACTTGATACACAAGTTTCACTCGTCAAGCAGGATGAGGGTAATGTTAAAAACGATCAGGGATTGCTGGATACGGCGAAATTGCAGGTGACTTATACGCGTATCATAGCCCCTTTTGCAGGACAGGTGGGCTTGCGTCAGGTGGATTTGGGCAACATTGCACAGACGGGCGATACGACAGGGATTGTGATACTCAATCAGTTGCAACCCATTACCGCATTATTTACCTTACCCGAAGATACTATTGGCGAGCTGGTCACGCGTTTTCACAGTTCTGAAAAGGTGATAGCCGAAGCATGGGATAAGGAAAACAGGCATAAACTCGCAACGGGTGAACTCATGGCGATTGATAACCAGATTGATCCCACCACGGGAACTATCAAGCTGAGAGCTGAATTTCCCAATGAAGATAATCAGTTATTCCCCAACCAGTTTGTCAATGTCAAATGCAAGATTAATACGAAAAAAGATGTGGTTATGATTCCTGTGAATGCCCTTCAGCACGGCTCGCAAGGTAACTTTGTCTATCTTGCCAAAGACGATAATACGGTTTCGGTCAAAAACGTCACGGTTACGTTAAGTGATGATAAAAATGCAGCCATTGCAGAAGGGGTGAACCCGGGGGACAGACTGGTGACAGACGGTGCGGACGGACTGCGTGAGGGAACCAAAATTGAGATAGTCGATAAAAACGCCAAACCTTCTTCTGATAAATCCGACAAAAAAGACGAAAAGAAGCACCATAAGAAAGAGAAAGAATAATATCCTCTTATGATTCCCATGCAAAAGAAAATTTACGTTAAAACTTACGGTTGCCAGATGAATGTCTATGATTCCGCCAAAATGGCAGAAATCATGCAACCCTTTGGCTATAGCAGTACCGACACCCCAGACGATGCCGACTTGGTGATACTCAACACCTGTCATATTCGCGAAAAAGCGGAAAATAAAGTCTATTCCGATTTGGGCAGAATACAGAAAAAGCGGAAAAAATCAGGTAAAGGCGACATGCTGATTGCGGTAGGTGGCTGTGTAGGGCAGGCAGAGGGCGAAGAAATCATGCGACGCGTTCCCTACGTCAATATGGTGTTTGGCTCACAAAGCTATCATGCCTTACCTGATATGGTAGCCAAAGCCTTGCGGGGTGAAAAGCCCGTCAACCTTGACTTCTCACCCATACCCAAATTTGATATGCTGCTGGAGCAATCCACGCATAGCCAGAAAGTGGCTAAATCAGAATTTCTCTCCATTCAGGAAGGCTGTGATAAATTCTGTACGTTTTGCGTCGTGCCTTATACCAGAGGAGCGGAAATTTCGCGTGATGTAGCGGATATTCTCACCGAAGCGAAAAATCTGGTTGCCAAAGGAGTGGTGGAAATTCACCTGCTCGGGCAGAATGTCAATGCCTATCACGGCACGGCAGCGGACGGCACGAGCTGGTCACTTGCCCGCCTGCTTTATACGCTCGCTGAAATGGAAGGGCTGCAACGCCTCCGCTATACTACTTCCCATCCCAGAGACATGACGGAGGAGCTGATAAAAGCACATGGTGACATCCCCCAACTCATGCCTTATCTGCATCTGCCCATCCAGTCTGGCTCTGATGCCATACTCGCCCGCATGAACCGCAAGCACAAGGCTGATTTGTACCTGAATATTATTGATAAAATCCGCAAAAATCGTCCCGATATTGCCTTTTCTTCCGATTTTATCGTAGGCTTTCCAGGGGAAACCGAACAGCATTTTATGGATACGATAAGGCTGATAGAAACCGTAGGCTATGCACAAGCCTATTCCTTTTCCTATAGCCAGCGTCCTGGAACACCCGCTGCCGATATGGCGGATCAGGTGGCAGAGGAAGTAAAATCCGAAAGGCTGCAACGCCTGCAATCATTAATTGTTTCGCAACAGAAACACTTTAATGAGCAGATGATTGGTAAAATTATGCCTGTATTATTCGACCGCACAGGCAAGAAAGACGGACAGCTATTAGGCAAAAGCCCTTATATGCAGTCGGTTTATGCAGTAGGGGATGAACGCCATATGGATCAGATGGTAGAGGTGAAAATCACGGGAGCGTTCCAGAATAGCTTGAGTGGCGATATGGTGGTTTGATAAAGACATCTTCTAAAACCCTCGTGCGAGGCAACTGCTAGGCAAAACCGCACGCAGAAGCGGAAGTAGTACATTTTAGTACATGACATTCGAGTACGGTTTTAACGAAGCAGTTGTCCACAGGAGGTAGGGTTTAAGAAGATGTCTAATCTGCCTTAATCACCCCGGGAAGCCCTATATCAATAGCGGATTTTTTGAATGCTTTTGAAAGGGCAAAGCTTTGTTTGCCTTTATCGGACAAAATACATTCATTGGTATCAGGGTTACATTCGGATTTGCAGGGAATTTCCGCAATACATTCCAGTTGAAAAAAAGTGGGGCGACGTTCATCTGCCAGAAAGTAAATATAATAGACAACTTGTGAGCTTTCCTTATCAATCTGGATTTTGTCCGGTTGTCCCAAAGCATATTCAATCATTTCTGCGGTTGCACCAATAAATACGGTACGGCTCATTAATACCTGCTTTTCCAATATACCGATATTATTCAGGCGTTTGATTTTATCAATGCGGTTATGTTCTTTTTTGGAAAGCTCGGTGATATTGAAAATATCTACATTCATGATAATCTTATCCAGTAGCTGGGGCTGGTAATTTCCAAGATAGAAAAATACCAGACAAAGCCCAAATGCAGCAATAAGGGGAGTTAAAAAAGTCAGCTTCATTTATTTATCTGTAATTATATAAAATTTTACCTATATTCCTACTGTAGACTACAATGTTTAATTATCGGTTAAGTTAGCTATATGAAAGACAAACGTATTATTTTTTTAAGCCACTTCCTGCAACTGGTTCCCTTTGACGGAATCAGCCTTTATACCATGAAACAGGCAGCAAAACAGGCGGGGCTGGAAAGCCATGAACTGAAAATACTGTTTCCCAACGGGATGGGGGAAGTAGTGGAATTTTTTGCCCTGACGGAACAGGACTATCTTAAAAGCAGGGCAGAAGCATTGCAAGGGATGCGAATACCCGAGAAAATCGAGTATCTTATGCTTTGCCATCTTGAACACAGGGCAGATAAAAAAGAAGCAGTCAGGCGGATAATAGCCTATCAGGCACTTCCGTGGAATATCAAGGGTGCAATGGCACAATTATACCGGATAGTAGATGTAATGTGGGAACTGGCAGGAGATCAGGCAACGGATTTTAATTTTTATACCAAAAGAGCAACCCTCGTAGCGGTGTATTCCAGTACGTTGATCTTCTGGCTTAATGATAATTCGGAAAATCTTTCTGCTACCCAAGCGTTCCTAAAACGCAGGCTCCAGCAGGTGGCAACCTTTGGGAAAAAGGTAAAGCAGGGTGTTAGCAGATTGCCTCTTACTTTACCAGAATCCCCGTAATCGAACGTATCTGTATTCTGGCACGCATCAGGTAAAATCCCTGTATCGCCAGATGATTAGGTAAAAACTGACTTTGCGTGGAAGCATTAAGGATAAAGAAATGCCCAAGCCCGGCCCCTTCCTGCAAGCTCTCCAGTGCCGTATCCCACACGGCTTCCAACTGTTTTTCCTTGATGATGTCACTGAAATCACGCTTTAATTCCCGGAGCAAAAGGTAATCCGCATACATTTTACCCTTCACATTATAGAAAATATCACCCGCATCACGGTCTATCCAATGCAAAGGTGCATCTTTCACATGGGTTTCGATAATCGCCGAAGCGGAACCCAGATCGGTATTGATACATTCCAGGGTTTCAATCAGATTATCCGCACGTCTATCAAAAATCGCCTCTCCCTTTGCCAGTCGCAAATTATAATTACCCAGCAATTTCACCGCCGTCAGGTATTGTTCTTCGGAAGAAGCCGTCGGCAAGAGCGAAGTGGAAAAATCAAATACCCAGACATTGGGAGAATATTTCAGCAGCCCTGCCGCTTTTTCCAAATCAGGATCAATCTGGCTGGAGCTTCGGGTTCTGCCAATCTGGTCGGACAGCTCAACCGCAAAACGCGAAAGTGCGGAAATAATACCCCGCTGAAAGGCAGGCATCCTTACCAGATAATGCGAAGGGTAGAAAAACGGGTCGTTGGGACTCCAGTGATTTTTCCAGGTTTCCCGCTGGATGAGGGACTGCATCATAGCCACCGTATGACTCCCCCCCGCAATATCGAAATTATCCGAAGCAACAAAATGGGTATCATCATCAATGCGGTGCATGATAATCATCCCCAAAGGATAATAAAGCAGCAAAATAGCTAAGAGCGTGCCAAAAAATGACACTACCACAAAGCGTGGCAGTGCTTTTGCTTTATGAAAAAGATGGCGTATATATTCCATTTGCTTGCTACTTTCTAAAACCTGTCAAGGGTCAACCCGTCCATGCTGATTTCGGTCGGTCTGCCCTCAATAATATCGGCAATTAAGGCAGCACTACCCGCCGCATGTGTCCAGCCCAGCGTGCCATGCCCCGTATTCATGTATAAATTCGGATATTTGGTTTTTCCAATAACAGGGGGGCCGTCGGGGGTGGAAGGACGCAAACACGCCCATTCGCTTTCGGGTTTGTCATATTCGCATTTGGGAAGCAGGGTTTTTACCGCCCGCACAATGGGATCAATACGGTGCGGTTTAATTTCCGTGTTATAGCCAGCAAATTCCGCCGTACCCGCTACCCGCAGGCGATTTCCCAGCCTGCTATAGACAATTTTATTCGCCGTATCGGTAAGGCTCATCGTCGGGGAATAATGATTAACAGGAAACGTGACGCTATAGCCTTTCATGGGATAAATGGGAACATGAATCCCTAAAGGTTTCAGATAGATAGGCGTATAGGAACCTAGCGACATGATATAGACATCACCCTTGATAATTCCCTTGTCCGTTTTGATACCCGTAATCTTGCCTTTTTCGGTTTCAATGGACTGGACAGCAGTATCATAATGAAACTGTGCGTTGAAATCACTTTCACATAGTGCTGCAATGCCTTGCGTAAAGGTGAAAATGTCCCCGCTTTCATCCAGCGATTCGTGAATACCCCCCTTGACGGGATGGGTGGAGTGAGCCAAAGCAGGCTCCATCTGTATGGTTTTCGCAGCATCCAGTATATCCGAAGGGCAACCGAATTTATGCTGGAAAGTGGCTTGTTTTATCGCTCCTTCCATTTCCTTTTCGTCCGTGAAGATATGCAGTATCCCTTCACGGATATTATCGAATTTCACCCCGCTGAAATTACGGAACCATTCCATCTTTTTCTTGCTATACATGCCCAGTTTCAGCGTATTCATGCTATTAGTCTTCGCTCTGGATTCCGTGCAGTTCGCCAGAAAACGCAGCCCCCATTTGAGCATTTCTATATCCGCTCTGGGACGCAACACCAGTGGTGAATCATCACGCAATGACCATTTGATAATTTTGCTTAAGACCTGTGGATTTGCCCACGGCTCTGCATGACTGAAACTCAACTGCCCGCCATTGGCAAAACTGGTTTCCAGACCACTGGCGGCGTTGCGTTCGATGACCTCCACCTCATGCCCCCTCGCACCCAGCATATAGGCAGTGCTAACCCCGATAACCCCCGCACCCAGAATCACAATTTTCATATTTGCACGCTTTTTTAGCCATTTACAATAACAATAGAGCGTAGTTTATTGCATTTTAATCGTCAAGGCACAATTCAGCCCTTTAAAAAATTCTGAAACCCAGGTCATGGATAAGTCGGGTAATGAAGCCATACACACAAGTCAACGGGCAAATAGAGCTGCTAAAATGAATGAGAGCGTCATTATTTTGAGCATTCGCATCACTAAAAAGCATTTTAAGAAATATTCCCTTGAGTATATCGTATTTTCTATTATGTAGGAGTATATTTTATACTTCACGGAGCATTCTATTGTGAAAACCGCCGCAGTAAAAAAACCTTTTTATAAGGGCCTGTTTTTTCAGGTTATCGTCGCTATTATTCTGGGAGCCTTGTTTGGCTACTGTTTTCCAAGCGGAAATGGGGTGGCGGGGCTTGGCGAAAAAATGGAGCCTCTGGGTAAAGGCTTTATCAACCTGATTAAAATGATGATTGCTCCGATTATTTTCTGCACGATTGTATCAGGTGTGGCAAGTATGGGCGATATGAAGCTCGTGGGACGGATAGGTGCCAAATCCCTGCTATGTTTTGAAGTGATTACTACGTTTGCGATGATTATTGGTCTGATCGTCGTCAATATTCTTCGCCCTGGCGAACATATGAATATTGATATTCATACCGTGGATACGAGTGCAGTGCATAGTAAAATTGCTGCTGCCGCCCATAGTGCGGATATGGTGGATTTCTTCCTGAATATCATCCCTTCCACGCTGGTAAGTGCGTTTTCCAGCGGTGAAATTTTACAGGTATTGCTGGTTGCCATCCTGTTTGCCGCTGCCCTGCCCTCTTTAGGGGAAAAAGGCAAGCAGATGCTTTCCTTTCTGGATATATTTGCTGGTATATTGTTTAAGATGGTGGACTTCATTACCCGCCTTTCTCCCATTGGAGCTTTTGGGGCGATGGCATACACGGTAGGTAAATTTGGTATTGGATCGCTGCGTTACCTGGGCGAATTGGTGTTGGTTTTCTACGGAACCTGCATTTTATTTGTGATTATTGCCTTTGTACCTATCATGATGTTTTATTGCAGGCTTAGCACCTGGAAATTATTGAAATTCCTCAAGGAAGAATTTTTTATTGTGCTGGGGACTTCTTCTTCGGAATCGGTTATGCCCCGCCTGATGGAAAAAATGGAGCGTATTGGTTGCAGGAAAAATGTCGTCGCTATGGTTATTCCTACAGGCTATTCGTTCAATCTGATTGGTTCTTCCATTTATTTCACGATGGGAGCGTTGTTTATTGCCTTTGCCACCAATACGGAAATTACGATATGGAAACAGCTAAGCCTATTGGGGGTTTTGCTCATTGCCTCCAAAGGAGCCGCTGGCGTATCGGGCAGTGCGTTTATTGTGCTGGCAGCTACGCTTTCTTCGCTCAATATCATGCCGCAACAGAGTCTGGAGCAGGGACTCGCCCTCATTTTTGCGGTGGATCGCTTCATGTCAACGGGTAGGGCGTTGACCAATATGGTAGGGGAAGCCATTACCACGATTATTGTTGCCAAATGGGAAAATGCACTTGATCATGAGCAGGCGGTAGCGATGCTCGAAGAGGGTAGCGATGACCTCTAGGCTAGAAAAAAAGATAAAAATCATAAGTCAGGGGTTGAATGTTTTTTATGGCACGAAACAGGCGATAAAACAGGTGGATATTGCGATTGAGGCGAATACGGTTACCGCCTTTATAGGGCCTTCTGGCTGTGGCAAATCTACTTTTTTACGCTGTATCAACCGTATGAATGATACGATTGAGCATTGCAGGGTAGAAGGCACACTGCTCATTGATGGACAGGATATTTATGCTCCTGCTGTTGACCCTGTGCAGTTGCGTGCCAAAATTGGCATGGTATTTCAAAAACCTAATCCCTTCCCCAAATCCATTTATGATAATGTGGCTTATGGAGCGAGAATTCACGGGCTGTGTAAAAATAAAGCAGAACTGGATAATCTGGTAGAACGTAGCCTTGCCAAAGCAGGCTTGTGGGAAGAAGTGAAAGATCGTCTGAAGGAATCAGGAACGGGGCTTTCAGGTGGGCAGCAGCAACGGCTTTGTATTGCCCGTACCATAGCGATTAATCCTGATGTGATTTTAATGGATGAACCCTGCTCCGCCCTTGACCCCATAGCCACGGCAAAAGTGGAAGAGCTGATTGATGAATTGCAAAGCAACTTTACCATTGTAATTGTCACCCACTCCATGCACCAGGCAGCCCGTATTTCCAGCAAAACCGCCTTTTTCCATCTGGGAACCCTGATGGAATATGATGATACGGCAAAAATATTCACCCACCCCCAATTATCCCAAACGCAGGATTATATTACAGGGCGTTATGGGTGAGAGTTGGTTTGCCATCCTCTCAAAAAACCTCATGAAACAATGCGGTAAGTTCCTGATGATTCTTGACATGCCGTGCAAAAGGATGCGTGAGAGAGGTTGCAGGTAATTCGCCGTAAAAAACCGGAATACAGCCTGCATGATAGGCACATTCCATATCGACATTGCTATCCCCGATAAACCAGACTTCATTTCCTGCTTTAATCCCACTGCCTGCAAGGGCGGCATACACCATATCAGGAGCGGGCTTATCATTTGGGGTATCTTCTGCACCAATTACTTTGCTAAAATAGGAATCCCAGCCAATATGCTGCGTTTCCTGCCTGAGCGTCACACCTTTCTTATTACTCGCCACCCCCACATAGACGGGCAGGGTTTTTAGCACCTCCAGCATTGCCTGGCTGCCTGCCAGCGGCGTTAAGCGTTCCAAATGGATGGAGCGAAAATTTTGCTGGTATTTTGCTCCTGCTTCCTCCCACTGCTCGCCAAAAATAGCGGGAAAGGAATCCCGCATGGAACGTGCCACCCGTTCTTTTACCTTTTCCAGACTCCAGGGTTCTCTCCCCATTTCCACAAAGGTTTTTTCCAGTGCGACGTGGATAACTGGCCACGTATCCACTAACGTGTTATCCCAGTCAAATAGTATGGCTTTGGGTGCTTGTAAAATAGTCATTTTTTACCTGTCTGTGTGTAAATATGTTCCAAATAAAGAGCTTGCAGGGTTCTGGTCACCTGCCCTAATTTTCCATCTGCTACAGGTGCATTATCTATCCTGACGACGGGCAGCACGTTGGAAGTGGTACTGGTTAAAAATGCTTCACTGGCTGCTTTGGCTTCTGCAAGACTAAAGGGACGTTCAACCACCGCCATACCCGCATTGCGGGCAAGCTGGAGCACGACATGACGCGTAACGCCACCCAAAATAGAGGTATTTTCAGGATGAGTAATAATTTCGCTTTTTTCATTAACGATAAAATTATTGGAAACGGCTCCTTCCGTGATAAAACCCTGCTCATCGACCAGCCACGCTTCCCTTGCTCCGCTCTCACCCGCCACCTGCTTTGCCAGCACATTCGCCAGCAGGGAAACGGATTTAATATCCCGTCTTGCCCAGCGTAAATCCGGCGTGGTGATGACACTCACCCCCTGCTCTATTTCCTGTATTTTAGGCGTTTTTGCACCTGTTATCATCATCACCAGCGAAGGAGATGTATGTTTGGGAAACAGATGATCGCGTTTGGCAATCCCTCTTGAAATCTGGATATAGACTGTGCCATCTTTCCGCTTGTTTTTGGCAATTAATTCCCTGATGATGAGCAACAACCCTTGGGGTGTCATGGAAAAAGCAATGCGAAGTGCAGCCAGCGAGCGGTAGAGGCGTTGCAGATGCAAATCGCCATCCAGCAGTTTTTCATTATAAAAAGCAATCACTTCATACACAGCATCCGAAAAAAGCGAGGCTCTATCTTCAATAGAGATACCTGCCTGATGTTGGCGCTGATAGGTTCCGTTGATATAGGCTATTTTTGCCATCTGTTTTCCATGCTTTCCTGAGCTAACCTGTCTCTATCCTCGTTAAGCCGTGCGGATATATCCATTTTATGTGCATATAACACTTCGATTACAATCACTTTTTCATCTTTTAGCTGAAATAGCACTTTATGTGGAAACCCTTGTACATTCCATTTACGGAAACGGTAAGCCTGTAAATCATGATATTCCTTTCCCATCTCATAGGCTGGGCAGGCATATACGTTCTGTTCTATGAATTTCAATGCTTGCTCTACACTAACAATAAACCTTTCAGCAATTTCCATTCCAGCCCTGTTCTTATAATCCTGTGCATATTCCTGCCATTGTCGCATAAATAAAGCACTTTTAAGCAATTTCATCATGCTATATCAGTGCCTGACGAATGCGGAGTGAATCCTCAGCCGTCACTGGCGTATAATGATTTTCGCTGATGGATTGACGCAATAATCTATTAAGCGTGTGGCTTTCATCCGCTGCCATTTTTTCCATATAACGGCGAATCAGGTCACGCACCAACTCACTGGGCGTTTCATATAATCCACCTTCACCTGTCATTTCGGCAACAAATTGTGCCAGTGCATCTGGCAAGGTGGCATTCAGGCGTTTGACAGGCTGGAAATGGGTAGAAGCCATAATGAATTCCCTTTATCGTGTGGATAGTGTCACGATTGTACCACAATTACCCTATAAGGGCAATAGATGCGATATATTGCACTACAAACTGGTGGGGGGAGAGGGATTTGAACCCCCGACCAAGGCGTTATGAGCGCCCTGCTCTAACCGCTGAGCTATCCCCCCTTTGTGATTCCAGAACAAACTTTTACCAAATAACCGTCGCTTGTAAAGCAGTTATTTAGACTTCTTTAGAAAATTACAATTTTTTATAGATGGACTGTGGAATATGGTGACGTTGCCTATTCAAAATCACTCCATCTATCCCTAGATTCGTAGAACGCACAATGTCACAGAGGGATTTTATTGATTCTACAGGTGTTTTTTCTGCCTGAATCACCAGTATATTTACCTCTGCCTGCCGTGCCAGTGCCATACTGTCAAAGGAATGTGAAATAGCTTCACCATCCAGAATAATCGTGTCAAAAGACGCCGCTAAAGGCTCCCAGAAATCGGGATTGGCAAGCGTATCATAAAAAGCAGGAGGTTTTTCACTTCCATATAGTGCCGCCTGATAGTAATTTGGCATAACTTCTTCTATTATATCAGTAAAATCCTTGTCGTCCAGGAACTGTTCTACCAGCCCATATTCCACCTGATGATTTATTTTTATCAACAAAACCCGTCTGGAAGCTGCCTTAACCAAGGCTTTTGCATAATGTTCCGCCAGAAAACTTTTGCCTTCCCCTGATCGAGCCGACATAAAATGTATGATACGCAGAGCAGGGTTAATCTGGTGCAGCAATACCGAAATATCTATCTCTTCCAGATGCTTATAATAAGGAATCGCTGCCAGTGGCTTAAGCCCGAGTGCGGCTATCTGTCCCAGATTATGGAAACTGCGTCCATGAACAAACTGAATGAAATAGCCATAAAGCAACGAGCAGAAACCCGCCACCATAGCACCCGCCAGTAGTATCAGCCATTGCCATTTTCTGGGTTCTGCGGAAACAAAAGGCTGCTGCACGGTACGGACACTGCCAAGTCGCTCCTGCTGCAAGGCATCAAATGATCTGGCTTCATTGTATTTTTGTGTATAGAGGATAAAGGCATCCTGTGTTACCTGCACTTCTTTTTCTTTAATAACAAGCTGTTGCTCCAGAGTATCAAGTTTAGCCAGTTGCGTATCATAACTCCCCATGAGCTTTTCCATACCCGCATTATGCAGCACTAATCCTTCTTTCATCAGGTCTGTTTTATTGGTGAGTAAAAGCGTACGTTGGGTGGCAATATCATAGACATGATTGTCAAGTTTGAAGCGACTTAAGCTGCTTTGAGCCTGTTCATAAGCCGTTTTACTGTTCTGCATTTCTTTTTCGGCTAAAATGAGGTGGGATTCATTATAAATCTGTTTTCTAAGCTGGAAATAATGATTAAGCAGGGAATCCATCACCTGTTTTGCCATATCGGCATGTTTATGCTGAAAAGATACGGTAATAACAGAAGATTCTTTTTGCGTTTCAATATCCAGTCGCTTAAAGAATTTTTCCACCGCTTTTGCCAGCAATACCCGCTTTTTTTCCGCTTCACTTTGGGGATCATTAAAAAAATCCAGCACAGGATTGAGAAACGAAAAGATACTCTCTTCCACCAGCTCGGGAAACAGCTTTTCAATCGTGATTTCGTTAATCACGGCTACATGCAGGTCGGTATTTTCCAGCAAGGCAATTTCAGGCTTGAAAATCTGGGAAGGGTTGAACGGAACCGTACTTTCCACATTGGTACGGTTATTCCAGTTTTCAGGTTGGTAAATATATTCCGCTCCCATTTTCACCGTTAAGACGGCATCAGCACTGTAACGCGGCGTGGGGATAAAGGACACGGCAAAAAAGAGTGCAAAAACAAGCAGAAACACGCTAATCATTTTGGCACGGTATTTGTAAAAAATCGTCAGCAATTCACGCAAATGTAACGTAGGGGAAGCAGCACTCATGGAACCGTACCCAAGGCATTGTGATTATAATTATAGCTGGCTCCCATTCTAAACGGCACGGCTTGCGTGACATGCTGATCCAGCCAGCGATCAAACGCTATCATATTTGAAGGTGGCACAAGAATAATATCCCCCGCCATTACCTGCACATTCTGGGAAGTATCTTCTCCGCTTAACGCTTTGGTCAGGTTAAGGTGATAAATATGGTCTTTATGATTACTATCATTGCGAATCAGGATGACTTCCTCAAGGCTCGCAGCAGGCGTAATCCAGCCCGCTTCGCCAAGCGTCTGCATGACGTTGAAATTTCCCGTCAACACGACAGGTGCAGGTTTTTGTACTTCCCCGCCCACATACACCCTGCGACTGGCAAAACCAGTCACAGAGATAAGCATATCCAACGGCTTGACATGCGGTGCAAGGGCATCTTTAACATCATCTGTCAGTTGCTCAACCGTTTTCCCCGCAGCCTCTATGTCATTGGCAAACATGATGGAAATCCTGCCGTCGGGTCGCACGGTGACTTTATCGTTGAGTTTGGGCAGAAAATAAAATTTGATGTCCAGCTCATCCCCCACCCCAATGATATAAGGCGTTTGCATTTCAGAAGCTAATTGCAATTCACTCAAAGGTGCAGGCTTTTTCACGGGAGGAGAACAGGCAAGCAGCAGGAGAGAAGCCAGGACAAGGAATAGTTTTTTCGGCATGACTTATAAATTCATCGCTGCTAGTTTGAGTGCCTCTTTCGGATTAACACTGCCATCATACAACGCACGTCCGATAATAACCCCTTCAATACCCTGATGCTGATGTTTTTTAATCGCTTCAATATCAGAAAGTTGTGAAACACCCCCTGATAATATGAGAGGCGTGGAAAGCCGTTCAGCGATTTTTGCGGTTTCTTCAATGTTAGGGCCTTGCATTGCACCGTCACGGTTAATATCCGTATAGATAATCGCACTTACGCCTGCATCTTCAAATTTCAGTGCCAGATCAATCGCCTGCATTTCCGAGGTTTTTGCCCAGCCGTCCGTTGCGACCATACCGTCTCTGGCATCAATCCCTACCACAATCTGATCAGGGAAACTACGGCAGGCATTCATCACCAGATTGGGGTTTTTCACTGCCACCGTTCCCAGTATCACCCGTGTAATACCAACGGAAAGCCAATGTTCAATCGTATCCATATCCCTAATGCCACCACCCAGTTGGGTTAGCATATTGACATTATTGATAATATCACTTACTGCCTTGGAATTGACGGGTCTACCTTCAAACGCACCGTTTAAATCCACCAGATGGAGCCAGTGAAAGCCCGCCTGTTCAAACTGTTTTGCCTGTTCGTAAGGTTTATCGGAAAATACCGTAGCATGTTCCATTTCACCCCGCAGCAAACGTACGCATTTGGAGTCTTTCAGGTCAATGGCGGGATATAATATCATACTTATACTATCTTCATGATGGGTTTGATGTTTTTGTAAAAATAATGTCCGGCAATCATGGTATCATTTACCATTTCATAATAGGGCATCATGCCCCAGCGTATATAGCCAGACTCGTGATAGAGCTTAATGGCTGCATCCTGTGTTTCCCTGACATTCAGCGATAACACGGAAAAACCCTGCCGTTTGGCTTCTTCTTCGGCTGCCAGCAGCAAGCCCTTGGCAAGTCCGTGTCCTCTTGCCCAGGGAGCGACGAAATGATACCCAATCGTAGCATTAAAGCGGGTGGTTTCACGCGAAGGCGGGGGTTTGATCAGCTGAATGGCAGAGACAAGCGTTCCGTCCAGCCTGCCGCCAAACAGCATACGTTCAGGCACGACCAGCACACCCCGCCAATAGGATTCCAGCACATCGCGGTTAGGAGGATTCGTCCAGTTGAATCCAATCCCGTCGCGGATGGCATCTTCCGTTGCCAGACATAAATCTTCCAGATCGCCTGAATTAAGCTCCAGAATTTCGCTAATTTTACTATCAGCCATAACTTCTTTAATGGTTGGTTTTGAGTCAAGTCCTGTGAGGGTTCTAGTCATTTTTTATCCTAATGCAAGTATGTATCTTGATTATAGGGTAAAATAATTAATAAAAGCTAAAGGGGATGGAGGTTAAATGCAGGGGGGGAAGATTCACCTGTGCCGGGAAAATCTCAACTTATGTATTGCATTTTTCTATACAAAAACGTATAGTATTACTGTATAAAATGAAAACGAAGGAGTAGCGAAAATGTTACAGGAATCTCTGAATGAGCCTATCTCTATCAATATTCGTGCAAAGAGCCGGCAACGTGATTTGATTGATCTGGCTGCGGAAAAGTTGGGGCGTAGTCGTTCCGATTTTATGTTGAGTGTTGCTTGTCGTGAAGCGGAATATGTCTTGTTGGATCAAGCCTTTTTTACGGTAGATGCTACTACTTTTGAGCAGTTTCAAACCCTGCTGGATAATCCCTTACCTGCAACTGAAAAGTTGCGTGGACTGTTGAAGACAAAAGCTCCGTGGGAATCCTCTCATGCTTAATCTGACTCCGCCTGCCCCTATTACGGTTCATCATCAGGTTGAACATTTTAATAGCGGTGAGGTTTCTTTAGATGAATGGTTGCAGAAACGTGCGTTGAAAAATCATCACTCGGGAGCATCCCGCTGTTTTGTGATTGCACAAGCCATGCAGGTAATTGGTTATTACAGTCTGTCGGCAGGAGCTATCCAGCATGAGATCATGCCTAAAACGATGCGAAGAAATATGCCAAATCCGTTGCCTATCCTGTTATTGGGACGATTGGCGATAGATAGTGCCTATCATAATCAGGGGTTGGGAAAGGCTCTCTTGCGTGATGCGATGCTACGGTCGGTACATGTCGCAAAAGAAGCAGGTGTTTTTGCGATTATGGTACATGCACTTTCTGAATCTGCACGCCGTTTTTATCTTTCCTGTGGCTTTGTGGAATCACCTTTACAACCAATGACGCTCATGATGACGTTAGCAACCGTTCGACAGATTCTATTGGAACAGTAGGGAAGGTGGCGTGGAAAAAATCTCTTGGGTGACGGCTTAATGATACAGATTACTTGTAGCATTGCTGGCAAATTAATAGCTTGACTTGTATCCCATATAGATACACTATACATAAAAAGGGTAGTGCATGATTGAAGGATTCAAACATAAAGGCTTGAAAAAATTGTATGAGGATGACGATCGCAGCGGTTTAAATCCCGAACATGTTGATAGAATAAAAAAGATTTTATCCATGCTTGAAGCTGCCGAAAAACCTGAAGAAATGGCGGTTGTAACCTTTCGTCTTCATGCTTTGACAGGTGACAGAAAAGGAAGCTATGCCGTGACCGTGCGTGCCAACTGGCGAATTACCTTCTCCTTTGAACACGGTAGTGCATTTGATGTAAATCTTGAAGATTACCATTAGGAGAAAAACCATGACCATGATGAAAAATCCCTCCCATCCCGGCGAAATAATCAGAGATTGCCTTGATGAACTTAAGCTCACCGTTACGGATGCGGCAACGGCATTAGGGGTGACACGCGTTACCCTGTCACGGCTACTAAGTGCAAAGACCAATGTTTCCCCTGAAATGGCGGTACGGCTATCCAAGGTATTTGGTAGCACCGCAGGTTTCTGGTTGCGACTACAATGTAATTTTGATCTTGCACAGGTGGAAAAGCGAGCTTCAACCATTCATGTTAGAAAAGTCCTGTTCACGCAACCAGTCTTCGGGCAGCCATGCTAAGAACAATTATGCCTGAACTGCCCGAGTTCTGCCAACCTATATTAAACACACCCTAAAGCTGAAGAAAATTTCCAATAATCTTCAACCCCGTTTCCTGACTTTTTTCAGGGTGAAACTGTACACCCCTGATATTTTCTTTTCCGACTACTGCGTTGATTTTTATACCATAATCCGTAGTTGCCAGTATGTTTTGCGGGTCAGTGCAAACTGCATGATAGCTATGGACAAAATAGACATGTTCTCCCGAAGCCAAATGCTTCAGCAGAGGGTCATGCGGAGCGTTTATTTCCAGCTCGTTCCAGCCCATATGCGGAATTTTTAGTTTAAGCGTGGTATTAATTTTCTCAACATGCCCACTCAGCCAACCCAGCCCTTTATGCTCCCCGTTTTCAAAACCTTTCTCAAACAGCATCTGCATCCCCACACAAATACCAAGGAAAGGTTTTTGCTGCTCCAGCACTGCTTCCCGCATCGCTTCCACCATACCGAGGCGTGCCTGCAAGCCTGCAATACAGTCACCAAATGCACCCACCCCCGGCAATACTATATGCGAAGCCTGTTTTAATGCCTGATAATCAGACGTTACCTGAATGCGATAGGCATTGCCTGCCACCTGCTCAAACGCCTTGGCAGCAGAGCGTAAATTCCCCGAGCCATAATCAATAATCACTACTTCTTTTTTCATTATTTTTCCGTATCTTTTGCCCCGAAATAGCGGTCAAAGAAACGCTGTTCGGCACGGATCAGGGAATCTCCTGTGACAATATCCGCCGTGATATAGCCTTGCTGTTTCAACTTTGCCCTTCGCCAGTCATTGGCAAAATAGCCTATCAGTATATGGACACCCAGCTCAAGCGAGACTACCCCATAGTGATTAATGCCCATATCATCCGCCCTGCCTGAAAGGTAAAACATGGCTCCTCCAAACAGGATGATAGCCAAAAGCGGAAGCCACAGGCGATAATAAGCAGCCCAGAAGCCTGCAAAGATAAAGGCTTTCCAGTTGAAACGCTCTTCAATAAACACTGCATGTTCGTAGGGTTGTGGCAATGCAGGATTGATATGTACGGTATAGATATGTAGTCGACTCATGGATAGCACCTTACGGTAGAAAAAAGCCTGTTTCAGGCAGGGCAATCTAACTGCTTTTTCCTTTTTTGCAAAGCACAAAAATATTAATGTTTTATTACAATCCCATTATAGTAATTCTACTTTTGAAATATCTATTTCAAAATAGATAAAATTACTATAAAACTTATAGTTATAGACATTCTTATCTCTTTTATAAATGCTTTATAAAAGAGGAATGGCTATCGTTTTTTTGTAGTAATACCGCATAAAAACCATCTATTCCCCCGATTAGCGGGAAAGTCCCAGGCAAGGTACGCACCGCTCCCTGAAAATTAACCGTAGGTTGTGGCAATTTTGCCAGTATGGAGGCTGCTAATGGCTTGATAGTAAAATCTTTATGGCTTTTTAAGAAATTTTCTATCTGCATTTCACCTTCTTCAGGTTGCAAAGAACACACACAATAAAGCAATATACCGCCTTTTTTCAGCCAGCCACTGGTTTTGTGCAGTAATTCCGCCTGAATGTTTGCAAGTTCTGCTACATCCTTATTACTATTTTGCCATAGCACTTCGGGATGACGACGCAGCGTTCCCGTCGCCGAACAGGGAGCATCCAGCAAAATAATATCAGGAGTAAAAGCTGGCTGATAAGTCAAAATATCACTTTCAACAACCATTGGTTGATAATTCAGTCTTTGCATATTGGTGTTTAAAACTTCCAGACGACGTTTCGATTTATCCACCGAAATAACCTTCGCACCCGCTTGTAGTAATTGTGCGGTTTTACCTCCCGGAGCCGCACAGAGATCCAGCACCGTTTTTCCCGCTATATCGCCCAGCATCAATACGGGTAAAGCGGAAGCAGCGTCCTGTATCCACCAGTCACCCTGCTCATACCCTGCCAGCTTCTCCACTTTTCCCGCATCAAATACCCGTACCTGCCCCGTAACAATTACCTCACCGCCCAAGGTTTTCGCCCATTTTTCTGCATCTTCCTTCACCGTAATATCCAGCGGGATCGCTTCGTTGGTGCTGGCATAGATGGCACGGACACTGTGTTCCCCAAAGGTTTTTCGCCAGGATTCATATATCCATTTAGGCAGATTCAGCTTTGCTTCATCCTGTTTCCCCGCAATGTTTTTACCTTCCACTGCCACTTTTTTAAGCACGGCATTGACCAGCCCCTTCATCTGGCTATGCCCGAAATCCGCCACTATTTCCACTGTCGCATTCACCGCCGCATGGGGAGGGGTTTCCAGCCAGAGTAATTGTGCCACCCCCAGTCTTAAACAGTGCATCACCGTATTACTTTTTCCCTTTAACGGGCTTTTCAGCATTGCTCCTATTATCGCATCTATCTGTCCAATACGGCGAATCACGGTTTTGACCAGCAGATGCGTGAAATTGCGATCACGTTCGGAAAGCCCAGCAATATGCGGATTATCCGCCATTGCCTCATCAAACATTTTCTGATGATCAAGGATGTCGGCAAGGACTTGGGCAGCTAGAGAGCGGGCGGTAATTTTCATAATTATGACACTATTGCCCGCTCACCCTTATGCTTCCAAACACACCGTCTTTTTCATCATCAGGTCCTGCGGTAAAATAGAGGGCGTTTGCATCTCCAAGGCTTGCACCATTGCCAAACACCAGTCCCCATATCCCGCTGATAACAAACGAATGATCTTTTTTGTCTTCTATATCAGCCAGATAAGCACCCGTCTCAGGATCAAAAGCAGCAATCGTACCGCTTCCAAAATTAGCCACCAGCAATTTGCCTGATAATACCCCAAAATGTGCAGGAGCGAATGCCATGCCCCAGGGGGCGGTTAAACTTCCCTTATCATCCCATATTTTTACCAGTTTTCCTGCTTCGGTAAATTCTGCCAGCCTGCCATTGCCAGCGACGGAAGCATCTTCTTCACCTGCCAGTATTTCGCCTTGTTTGCAGAGGTTTTCAGCAATCGCTTGAGTATCACACGCACGGGTTTTGGCGTAGGTCACAAAAATATGGTCTTCACCTTTAGGGGTTTTAAGCTGCATGACGTTAAACGGTGCATATTCACCTGCATCCACCCTGCCGTTTTTATTGCCATCAAACGGATTATCAAACACCACAGGAAGCAGTTTGAAATTGCCGTCATATGTTTTTACGCCAGGATTTTTACCAAAATTCGCTGCATAGATACGGCTATAATCGTGGCTGGCAGCAATACCGAAAAACTGCGATCCTTCCGCAGATTCATCAATGACGGTTTTGGCAACAACAGGTCGATCAAAAGTGCCATCGGGCTTTTTGCGTTCCGTCCAGGCGGAAATAATACCACCATCACTGGCAAACAAGAATTTGGCAGGAGCGTTAATGGGGTCTACCCCTTTCACATCCTGCTGGATGATGAACTTATCCTTACTATCCAGATATACCGTACTGGTAGTAAATTCCCCTTTCTTACCGAGCGGAACTTTCACCTCTTTCAAGGTATCCTGATGAAGCGATTTGAGTTTTGCATCCTGGGACTGAGTGACATCCCCCACATATTCATAACTGGTATCTTTCGCCGTAATCCAGAAATGCCCGCCTGCTCCTGCGGGACGAATCGCAATCCCCCAGGCATTCACCATATTTTTTTCTACACCCAAAGCAGGATGATAGGCTGCTTTATTGGCAACAAAAACCTGTTCCTGATAAATATTTGCAACATTATCCGCAAAAGCAGAAGAAAATACTCCGCTACCCAACAACCCTATCATTGCCATTAGACTTTTTTTGAAACCCGCTCCTGTGAGGCAAATGCGAGGCAAAACCGCACGCAGAAGCGGAGTGTACAACTTAGTACATGAGCATTCGAGTACGGTTTTAACGACGCAGTTGCCCGCAGGAGTAGGGTTTCGGAAGAAGTCTATTTTAGAAATACGCATAGTCATAACAATCCTACCTAATTCAAAAAAAAGCACCATACTAATAATAATTATCAGTTGCAATAAAAATAAAAAGGATTATCTTTGAAATAAGAATGATTATTAATTGCAATGGTGGTTTTTCACTTCAAAAATAGGGAAAAACATGATAAGGTGAAGACAACCATTTCCCCGACATAAGAAAGCTAGTATGATTAAGCAGGAAAAAGACAAAACACAAGATAAAGATCAAGAGGCTAATGAACTTTCCACCCATATTTCCTATACGCTTAATCATGCCCTTTTCTGTGTTTTATCGGATCCTGTTACGGATCCTATCGTAAGCAAATTTACTCAGGATTTGCTGCAAAAGCATTTTCCTGCTTCAGGTAGTACCAGAGAGCCAGTCAGTCCATGGAAATTAGGACTTGCCGAAATAGCAGGCGATTTGCTCGCTGTACCGCTGGTAGTCACGGCACAGTGCCTTTTCCCCCATTTTATGCAGAATATTTCCAAAACGGCGGAGCCTATTCTCGGAGCTTTCTTTAAAAATGGTGCAGAGCGTTCTGCACGCCTTTGGGCTGCCAGACATGATGTTGCCCTTAATTCAGAAGCCTATCAAGAAAAAGTGCAATCCATTTACAAGCGGGAAATGGAAAATGTACCCAAGTTGTTATTATGGACGGTCTCTTCTGTCGCCATTAATATATGCACCCAGAAACTCATGAAAAATGATGCTCCCTTGTGGCATATGCTGGTGGGTAAAGCTGCGGGTGCGGGTGTTACTGCCTTACTCTCCACACTGGCAAGGGGCATTGCCCCGGGAGCAACAGACGCAATCGATCAGTTCACCCACCAGCATATTGTACACCCGGTCAACAAATTGGTGAGAAACATTTTTGGCGGTCACTCTCATGCCAAAGAGGAACATGGTAGTTGGGAAGCAAGAGTAAAAAACGAATCCCCTGCTTCCCTTGGTTTGGCGTGATTAGCTGGCGATAGCAGTAATAAACCGGTTCACCCGTGTCGCAAAACCGCCCGGGTCTTTAATTTCTTCACCGTGCATGATTTTTGCCTGATCCAGCAATAGCCAAGCCATATCCTGTAATAACTCATCCCCTGCCCCACTACCATGTTTGACACGGTTTGCCAGTTTTTGAATAACGGGATGTTCAGGGTTGATTTCCAATATCTTGGCAAACGTTTCCTTAATCTGTTTTTGTTCACGCAGGAAACGCTCAAGTCGAATATCCATCGCTCCATCATCGACCGCTAGGCACACCGCACTTTCAGAGAGTTTATGCGTGATGCGGACTTCTTTTACCTGTTCGCCGTAAATGGTTTTTAATACGCTAATCAGGCTTTCCATATTTTCAGAAGCTTCAGGGGTTTCCGTCTTTTTTTCGGCTTCGCTTCCCTCAATTTTATCCAGCTCCTGATTGCTGCGATTCACCGACAAAAACGGTTTTTCCTTATAATCCTGTACCACATTCACCCAGAAATCATCAACATGATCAGAGAGTAACAACACTTCCACACCGCGTTTTTTGAACCCTTCCAGTTGCGGACTGTGCTTTAAGGCTTCAAGATTTTCACCCGTTAGATAAAAAATATGTTCCTGATCAGGCTTCATATTTTTGATGTAGGTGTCAAGGCTGGTAAGTGCGTCTCCTGCGGTGCTATAAAAACGGCAGGCTTCGAGAATATTCTCCTTAGGCGACATATTTTCGCATAGTCCTTCTTTCAGCACTGCACCAAAATTCTTCCAGAATACCGCATAGCTTTCAGGATCTTTTTCGGCTTTTTTGGTAATGTCCGAAAGCACTCTTTTTACCAGTGATTCCCGTATTTTATCCAGTATCGGATTATGCTGTAACACTTCACGACTGATATTAAGCGGCAAATCTTCCGAATCCACCACACCTTGTAAAAAACGCAAATAATGCGGGATAATTTCCGTCCCTTCGTCCGTAATAAATACCCGTTTAACAAACAGCTTTACCCGACGTTTGCGGTCAGGGTGAAACAGGTCAAAAGGCTGAATGGAAGGAATAAATAACAGGTTGGTATATTCCACCTTGCCTTCTACTTTATTATGAATCGTAAGCCACGGCGTATCGGGTGAATGGGAAATATGATGATAAAATTCTTTATATTGTTCTTCGCTCACCTCTGCTTTAGGACGCAACCAGAGGGCAGAACCATTGGTAATTGCTTCCGCCTTGCCTTCTTCATCGACAAATTCAATGGGGAAAGCAATATGATCCGAATAGGTTTTGGCAATATGTTTCAGGCGGAATTTATCCAGATATTCCTTTGCTTCTTCTTTGATAAATAAGGTGATGTGTGTACCACGGTTGGCATCCGCTGCTTCACCTACCGAAAATTCACCCTCTCCTTGGGATTCCCAGAAATAGCCCTGTTCTTCACCCGCTTTTTTGCTTACCACCCTGATTTTGTCTGCTACAATAAAGCCGGAGTAAAAACCAACGCCGAATTGTCCAATCAAAGGCAGGTCTTTTTTGGCATCTCCTGTGAGATTGGCAATAAATTCCTGTGTGCCTGATTTGGCAATCGTTCCCAGATTCATCATCAGGTCTTCGCGGTTCATACCAATACCATTATCCGTAATCGTAATCGTTTTGGCTTGTTTGTCCGACGTAAGCGTGATTTTCAGTGGCTCATCCCCCAGCAGGCTATTATTCGTTAGAGCAGCATAACGCAGTTTATCGCACGCATCCGAAGCATTGGAAATCAGCTCACGCAAAAATATATCTTCATTGGTATAAAGCGAGTGAATCATCAGTTTTAATACTTTGCTGATTTCCGCACTGAAACTATGCTTGTCTGCTGTTATGTTCATATTGTAATACCCCTTATTGTCTGTTATATTAAATGGCTACTCATCAATATGGTATGTATATGGCTAAATTCAAGATCAGGTTTTTAGGTATTCTATTTTTTATAGGAATATCGGTTTCTGTTTATGCAGACGGTCAAAATTATTCTCTTGATGAAGAATTGATTTATCGCCTCAATTTTGGCAGGGCGGACGATATTAAACTATTGCTCGCCAGAGGGGCAAATCCCAATGCCATCAGTAAAACGAAGGACTCCGCCTTGACGATTGCGGTGGGTAGGGATGACGCAGAATCCGAACCTATCGTAAAATTATTGCTGGATAAGGGAGCGAATCCTAACGTAGCTGATAGCTCAGGCTATTATCCCATCATGACGGCTATTACGAATGGAAAGCCTTTGATTATAAAGGATTTACTTGCCAAGCGGGCGGATTTCCATGTAAAAACAGCGAATGGAAAAAATCTGCTGGAACTGGCAAAAACGAATAATAACCCTGAAGTTATCGCTATTATCAAGGCAGAATTTGATAAGGAAGCGGAATTTATGGCAAGCCTGCATACGCCCGAGCGTTTCAAAAGCATCATCCAGAATTATATTTCTGCAAGCTGCATTTACCAATATTGGAGCTTTGTCAAAAGCTCCCGCCAGATGACGGACAAGGAAGCGGAAATAGACGATATTATTGCCCGCAATAAGGCAGAAATCACGATTGCCATAGAAGAAATCCAGAAATACTACCCCTCAACCCCCGCCAGCGATTTACAGAAAGCCTCAGGGGATGCTTCACAGAAAATCTATGATACGCTGGATGCCATGATTTCCAACTATAACCGCAGCCATAATGGCGTGGGAACGCAGGAAGATGCCGCCAGTCGCTGTAGTAAAATTGTGGATTCCGTTGCGATTGAGTTTCCACCGAGTGCTTATAAGTGATGAGCGTTTAAGAGTATGAGCGGTATATAGTCTTACTTCTCATTCACCACCAGACAATTTTCCCCTGCCTGTGATAATCTGGCACAGAAACTATCCGCAGCGGTAGAAGAAGCAAAAGGCCCCGTACGCAAGCGGTAAGTGGGTACATCGGCACTGCTATTATCAGGAGCCGTCACATTGCCTGCATATCTGCCAATGATTTTGGCTTTGGATTTACTCACATCCGACCATTTTTCCCATGCTTCATCAGGTGAATTATAAGATCCCAACTGCACCCAATAAACACCCAGATTTTTAATATCACTTACGGCTGGATTCACTGGCTGGCCGCTATCCTGCACCGCTATAGTGGAATTATCAGGAAGTAGGGAAGCAATTTCTTTCACATTGGTACAATTATAGCCAGCGGAAATAGCAGCATTGCACAAGGCTTTTACCTGTTCGGGTTTGGCAAAAGGTCCCATACGCAAAGCAAGTTTTTCCTGTTTCGCATGGGTGCTATTTACGGCATGGGTAATTTGTATTCGTAATCCGTCTGCCACATCACTATGCTGGTTGCGGAAATTGTCGTAAAAAGCCTGTGCGGAGGCATCATTATGGAAATATTTTATTTCTGCCCAGAAATTTCCTTTTTCGGCTGCTGCCTGATTTAAATCCGATACGGAATAGGGTTTATCATTAGCAGGAGGCTGGCTTTTTCTTTGCTCGTCAAGCGGAACACGAATAGCTTCCGCCACTTCCACATTCGCAACGACGGGTCTGGAAGGCGTAGCAACAACCGCTTGCTCAACTTTTGGCTGCTCTACCGGAGCGGGAGGTGGAGATACCGGCTTTTCATCAGAACTATCAGCACCAAACAGGCGGGCAAAAAATCCCGGGCGTTTTTTGGGAGGGGTTACGGTATTTTCTGCTACAGGCGGGGCAGGCTGTACAGGCTTGCTTTCTGCTATAGGAGGAGCAGCCATTACGGTTGCGGGTTCATCATCCAAGAATTTAGGTTGACGATCCGCAATAATCTCGTCTTTTGGCTCTCGCAACATTTTGGGAGACTTGCTACTCTTTTTCGCCAGTTTCGTTTTTTTCACTTTTCCCCGGGCAGGAGCGGGTACGGGTTTGGGTTCTGGCAGGCTGGCAACAACAGGAGGAGGAGGAGCAGCAACAGCCGAGCCGTCATCCAGAAAGTGAGGTTCCCTACCCGAAATATAGCCTGAGGTTTTAGGAGCCTCGCTGGCAGGCGTTGCAGGGCTTTTTGCCACCGCTTCAGCAGGTTTATCCACAAATGCCACTACATCCTCATGCGTAGCAGCACTTTCCACCACATAACATTCCGCTGAAACATCCTCAATCTGGCCACATAGTTTATCGGCTTTTGCCTGAGAAGTAATGGGCCCTGCCTGCGTACGGTAGCTGATATTATTTTCAGGTGGCAAAGACACTTCCGCAATATGCAGACGCAATCCCTTGAAAATAGCAGGATTGGCAGCTTTTAGACTATTCCATTTTTCGGTTGCTTCTTCTTTGGTATAAAAAGAACCCAGTTGCAGGTAATAATTGCCTTGTGCATCAGCAACGGCACAAAATGGCAGAGAAACCGCAAAGGCAAGGGCAAATACTACGCCACGGGTATGAATATTCATTGAAACCTCTTAAATCCACGAATCTATTTATCATCTCTCATAACAGAATAATAACGTGCATGGCAAGATTATTTGATTGGTACATAAAAATTATTGCAGAAATCCTATTCTGATTCTATAGAATCATGCAAACGCATCATAAACGGAGTAAGCTCTCATGACCAAAATATATGGAAAATCCATCCTGCCCAGTCGCCACGTTACGGAAGGGGCGGAGCGAGCTCCTCACCGCTCCTATTTTTATTCGATGGGACTGGATAAACAGCGTATTGATCAGCCGTTTGTAGGGGTAGTTACCACCTGGAACGAAGCCGCTCCGTGCAATATCACGCTTGCCCGTCAGGCTCAAGTCGTTAAAAAAGGCGTAGCAGCAGCAGGTGGAACGCCACGGGAATTTACCACGATTACCGTAACGGACGGCATTGCGATGGGGCATCAGGGCATGAAATCCTCGCTGGTTTCACGCGAAGTCATTGCGGATTCGGTGGAGCTTACCGTGCGGGGACATTCCTACGATGCACTGGTGGGACTTGCAGGCTGTGACAAGTCATTACCTGGTCTGATGATGGCAATGGTAAGGCTGAATATTCCCAGCGTTTTTATTTATGGTGGTTCCATCATGCCCGGGAAATTCAGAGGCAAAGATGTAACGGTAGTGGATGTGTTTGAAGGCGTGGGACAATATAGTGCAGGCAAGGTAGATGCCGCTTATTTGCAGGAGCTGGAACAGGCAGCCTGTCCTTCTGCTGGCTCATGCGGGGGGCAGTTCACGGCAAATACGATGGCTTGCGTATCGGAAGCATTAGGCATTGCATTGCCAGGTTCAGCAGGTGCACCCGCTCCATATGAATCAAGGGATATGTTTGGTTTTGCTTCGGGTGAAGCCGTGATGCGTTTATTAAAAGATAAAATCCGCCCTAGAGATATTGTCACCCTGAAATCCCTTGAAAATGCCGCTGCTGTGGTCGCCGCAACGGGAGGTTCCACCAATGCCGCCCTGCATCTGCCCGCTATTGCCAATGAAGCAGGCATTGATTTTGATATTCATGCAGTGGGGGAAATTTTCAAACGCACTCCCTATATTGCTGATCTCAAACCGGGTGGAAAATATGTGGCAAAAGACCTCTATGACGTAGGCGGGGTTTCTATCGTCTTAAAAGAATTGCTGGATAATGGCTTTTTGCATGGCGATTGCCTAACCGTAACAGGCAAAACCATTGCGGAGAATCTGGCTCATGTTAAGCTCCCCGCTTCGCAAGATGTGGTACTGCCCGTAAAAACCCCGCTTTCTCCAACAGGTGGTGTGGTGACACTCAAAGGGAATCTTGCCCCCGAAGGAGCGATTGTAAAAGTAGCAGGCATGAAAAATCTGGTATTTACGGGAACAGCTCGCTGTTTTGATTCCGAAGAAGCCGCTTTTGTGGCGGTGGAAAAACGGGATTATAAAGCAGGTGATGTAATTGTGATTCGCTATGAAGGCCCTAAAGGCGGGCCGGGAATGCGGGAAATGCTTTCCACCACCGCTGCGCTTTACGGACAGGGTGCGGGTGATACGGTAGCATTGATCACCGACGGACGTTTTTCTGGTGGTACGCGTGGTTTCTGTATCGGGCATGTCAGCCCCGAAGCCGCCGTGGGTGGCATGATTGGACTGCTAAAAGACGGCGACCGCATCACGATTGATGCCATTAAAGGCACCATCGAAGTGGATTTAGATGAAGCAGAAATTGCCAGACGCAAAGCAGACTGGAAACCGCGTGAAACCGCATATGAAAGCGGTGCATTATGGAAATATGCCCAGATGGTAGGCTCTGCTGAACATGGGGCATTGACGCATCGCGGTGCAAAGGTGGAGAAACAGGTGTATGCGGATATTTAAATAAATTTTAATAACGCTGATAATAAAATCACATGATTTTCTGGAAGCCCTTTTTGTATGCTGGCATTACTTATGACCTGTCACACTTACACCCAACTCTCATCACCTACCTGCAAACTGCAAAGGAAGGAAAGCCTGAACGTGCTTATAAGGTGCAGATTATTTTTAGCTTGCATTGCTTTACGAGCGGCAAGATAAAAGGAGAACAATACGCCTCATCTTTGTATTACAAGGATAATATTGAAACACGTATTTTCGATTTCAAACGCTATGCACTTTCCAAAGGATTGCCTGAGATAATGCGTAATCTGATGCAAAAACAATGCTATCATACCGAAAAAGGAAATTTTTTTGCACTGGAACTTGTAGATAATAAGGGTAACAAGAAAAACTACGAGATTTATTTTATCGTTTTTCTTTCAGCAGAAAATCGTCTGACGCTGCGGGTACAAAGTGCATATATAAGAGATGAACACCATCTTGGCAGTCAACCTAAAAGACAAAAAATTAATTTCGGCGTGATTTTATCCAACACTCAGGCAAGAAAGCCTATCAAACCACCCAAATAAAAAGCCCCAAAAAGGGGCTTTTCAAAGCGTAAGCGGATACTTTATTAACTCACGCACATGGGGCGTGAACCATTTCTGGCAATACCAGAATTTGGCGTAACCTACACACGATCTTCATCGCTTCCGTTTATATGTAGGTATGCTCTTTATAGCATAATGTATCTCACTGTGCAAGTTATTAGTATAAAAATGAGTGCAAAAAAGCCTATCGGGAGCAGCTAACGAATTTGTAATAAAAAAACACTTTATTCTTATAACCTTTTCCTATAAGATGCAATCTGCTGGTACGGTGGATCTTCTTTAAGAGCTTTTCGTACCCGTATTTTTTTAAACAACTCATAGGCATTATATGTTTTTTCGTAGCAAGATCCCTTAGCTTCTCCAACCATTTTTCAAGGAATATAGTAAGAAATGAACAAGCAAAACACCAAAACTGCACGCCTTGTGCGTAGCCAACTCTCCCTCATTCCCAATCCCGCTCACAAGAAGTCTTCCAGTAGTCCGAAGTTCGCTTCTGCTTCTGATCTTGTACTCAGCATGAAACCGCATCAGCCTGTGCATTGCACGCGTAAGCATGTCATTGACGTAGCTGCTCGCTGGTTTGTATCGGCATTTCCAGGTAAAGTCATGTATGCGGTGAAAACCAATCCTGAAGCAACAGCACTTAAAACCATTTATAAAGCGGGTATCAGGGATTTTGACGTAGCATCTCTCAGTGAAATTGCCCTGGTGGCAAAAGAGTGCAAAGGTGCGACCATGCACTATATGCACCCTGTGAAAAGCCGTGAGTCCATTCTGTTTGCCTACCATAAATACGGGGTAAGGAGTTTTTCGCTTGATAGTCAGGCTGAGCTTGCTAAAATCCTTGAAATGACCAATAATGCCAAAGACTTGACGCTTTATGTACGCCTCGCCGTCAATAGCGAAAGTGCGGCTCTGAGCCTGAAAGGAAAATTTGGTATTGCAGGTAAAGAAGCCGTGGATTTGCTAAAAGAGGTGAGAAAAGTCGCCCGCAATGTGGGCATCTGTTTTCATGTCGGTTCGCAATGTATGAATCCGCAAGATTACCGTCAGGCGATTGCCCTTACCCGTACGCTGGTGGATGCAGCAGGTGTTAGCGTGGACAATATTGATGTCGGAGGCGGTTTTCCTTCCGCTTACCCTGGCATGGCACCCGTTGCCTTGCAACATTACATGGACGTGATTCGTTCCTCACTGGCGGAATATGGTTTTGATAAAAATCATGCGGTGTTATGTGAACCAGGACGTGCGATTGTCGCCGAAAACGGTTCGTTAATTGTGAAGGTAGAATTACGCAAGGGTAATGCACTTTATATTAATGACGGCGTATATGGCGGGTTGTTTGATGCTGGCTATCCTGAATTCATCTACCCCACCCGTGCGGTAAGGTTGGAAGGCGGGTTTTCTTCCCAAATGGAGGAATTCAGCTTTTTTGGCCCCACTTGCGATTCGATTGACACGATGAAAGGACCTTTTATGCTGCCTTCAGATATTGCTGAAGGTGACTGGATTGAAATTGGTGGATTGGGAGCCTATAGCAAAAGTATGCGTACCAACTTTAACGGTTTCCATGCCAGCAAACAGGCAGATTTACTGGATAATCCCATGTTAAGTATGTATGGGTTGTAATAGAAACAAGGGCTGGTTTTTTCTCCAGCCCTTTTCTTCAGATTTCTTCCTGTGGTTTATCACCGAGTGGCACTTCTTCCAGAGCATAGCCTGCTGAACGCACAGTTCTTACCAACTCGGGCAGTAGCACCCCGTTGCCATTATCCAGCCCTTTACGCAGCCTTCTGATATGGACATCCACGGTTCGCAGTTCCACATAAATATCATGTCCCCAGACGGCATCCAGTAACTGTTCGCGTGAAAATACCCGCCCTGGATGCTCCATAAAATACCGCAGCAAACTAAATTCCGTAGGGCTTAAATGCACTGCCCTGCCACCACGCGTAATATGATGCGTTACCAGATCCATGCGGAGTTCCCCAAATACCAGCGTTTTCTCTGACAAGGCAGGACGCAGGCGACGCAACACCGCACGAATACGGGCAATCAGCTCGCTAGGGGAAAAAGGTTTGGTCATATAATCATCCGCACCCGCATCCAGCCCGCGAATACGGTCACTTTCTTCGCCTCTTGCCGAAAGCATGATGATGGGAACGGTTTTGGTTTCTTCCTGACGACGCAATTCGGCACAAATATCAATACCCGACATACCTGGCAACATCCAGTCAAGGATGATAATATCAGGCTTATGGGCTTTCACCATTCCCACGGCTTCGTCGCCGTCTCCTGTGAAATAGACTTTAAAGCCTTCGCGTTCCAGATTATAACGCAGCATCGTGACGATGGGCATTTCATCTTCAATAATCAGGACTTTCGTTTCTATATTATGCGGAGCAGTCATACTATTCTCAACGTAAATTTACCTATTCTTTTCTATAGCAAGGATTGCATTACTTGTCAAAACATGCAACAAATAGCATCCTTTATCACTTTTCAAGAAACACACTATGACGAAATTACCTCCGTTAGTAAAGTTTATAATAGATACCATACCCTTATTATGCTTTTTTATAGGCTATAAATATTACGGATTAACGATTGCCACGTTCGCCATCGTCCTGCTTACACCCGTTAGCGTGTTGATTTTATACGTTTTTGAACGCAAAATTGCGATTGCTCCGCTTATCACTGCCGTGGTGGTGGCATTTTTTGGCGGACTCACCATCTATCTGCATGACGAAACCTATATCAAAATCAAACCCACCCTGGTTAATCTTGTCTTTGCCGCTATTTTAATGATAGGATGCCTGAAAAAGCAGGGTTTTTTGAAGCATGTATTTGGTGCAGCCTTTAACCTTACTTCAGAAGGCTGGTATCTGCTTTCGCTACGCTGGAGCTTCTTTTTTTTAGGCTTAGCCGTATTAAATGAAATAATATGGCGAAACTTCCCTACGGATATATGGGTAAATTTCAAGGTGTTCGGGCTGATGGGGCTTACGATTTTATTTACGTTTTCGCAGATGGGGTTGATAAAGAAATATGCTTCTGTAGAACCTTGTGACTAGAAGCCAGGGAAACCTTTTTATAAATTATAATCTTGAAGTCATATAACATATAGGTTATACTAAGTATGATTTGGAGTGTAGCATTTCACCCTGCTTTTGAGGGGGAAACGGAGAAATATAGTAAAGCCGTCAAGATTGAACTGGCAGCCTATATCAAATTGCTTGCAGAGTTTGGTCATGAGTTAAGTCGTCCAAATGCGGATACGTTAAAAGGCTCTCGTCATGCTAACCTGAAAGAATTGCGTTTTAAAGCAGATAACGGCGTGTGGCGTGTAGTATATGCGTTTGACCCCGAACGAAAAGCGATTCTATTAGTGGCAGGGGATAAAGCAGGAGTCAATGAAAAAATTTTCTATAAAACACTGATTACCAAAGCAGAAATAAGGTTTGATGAGCATCTTACACAGTTGAAAGCAAGGAAATAGCGATGAAAAAAGATACAACCTATCGTTTTTGGGATTCTTTCTCGGATGAGGATAAGGACGCAATAGAAACTCGCTATCAGGAATTGCGGGAAGAATATGTGACGTTGCAAAGCCTCCGCAAGGCACATGATCTTACGCAGGAACATCTGGCAGAGATTTTAAATGTACGGCAGGAAAATATCTCTCGTATGGAAAAACGCACGGATATGATGCTCTCCACCCTGCGTAGCTATATTCAGGCAATGGGAGGCGACCTCAAATTAGTGGTAGAGTTTCCTAACCGTAGCCCCATCCTGCTAACGGGATTAAGCACGTTGGGAGCATAGTGTTATGGCTGGTGAATCTGCGAGGTTAATTAAACCGCAATACCATTTTCTCCAGCACATTCAGGATTTTTTCAATATCACCTGGTGTAGAAAGGCGATGGTCACCTTTTTCAATCAGGATGGTTTTTACGTCTTTGGTGAGCAGTTGGCGATTGATTTTAAGCGAAAATTCCCACGGTATTTCCTCATCATATTTGCCGTGCAGCAACACCACAGGGCAACGCACGGGGATAATATCCTGTAATAACAAATGATTTCTGGCCTCTACAATCAGCTCTCTGGTAATGGGATACTGTTCGCCAAAATCGGATTTCACCATGATTTTACCCTGAGTTTCCAGCGTCTCTATCTGGGCTTTGCTCATGGTTTCAAACATCATGATTTCGGTAAAGTCGGGTGCTGCGGCAATGCCAATAATACCCGCTATGGTTTTGGGTTTTTGCATGGCGAGCAGGAGTGCAAGCCAGCCTCCCATCGAAGAACCTACCAGAATCTGCCTGCCTTGTGTCACTTTAGTAAGCATGAGACGGGCATTTTTCAGCCACAGACCAATCGTTCCGTCTTCAAAATTCCCGCTGGATTCGCCATGTCCTTCATAATCAAAACGTAAAAAGGCACGCCCGTGTTTTTTGCACCACGCTTCCAGTGCCATCGCCTTTACCCCGCTCATATCCGAACGAAAACCGCCTAAAAATACCACACCAGGTTGCTTTCCCTCTGTGTAATGATAGGCAAGTTTTCCACCCTTTTTGAGAGGAAGATAGGAGATCATATACTAATCCTTTTTAATTTTGCAGCATCCGCCCAAGTAATTCAATATCCTGTGCCAATTCATGCTCGATTTTGCATAATTCTTCCACTTTTTTGACGGCGTGCATCACGGTGGTGTGATCCTTGCCCCCAAATTTGCGTCCAATTTCAGGCAGGCTTTTGCTGGTCAACTGCTTGGCAAGGTACATCGCCACCTGACGCGGACGGGCAACCGATCTTGCCCTGCGAGCCGAGTGCATATCGGAAAATTTGATATTATAATGGGCTGCCACCTGTTTTTGAATATCATCAATCGTCACGCGTCTATCATTGGCACGCAGCAAATCATGCAGCAATTCCTGCGTACTTTCCAGCGTGATACTTCTACCCACTAATGTCGAATGTGCCACCACACGGTTTAACGCCCCCTCAAGTTCCCTTACATTGGAGCTGATTTTATGAGCCAGAAATTCCAGTATCTTGGCTGGCACTTCCACTTCACCCATTTTTTCGACTTTCGCCTGCAAAATACCCAGACGCAGTTCGTAGGTAGTAGCGTGAATATCGGCCACCAGCCCCCAGCCCAGACGTGAACGCACCCGTTCTTCCATGCCGTCCAGATCGGAAGGCGAGCGGTCACAGGAAATAATAAGCTGTTTATTCTGATCGACTAACGCATTGAATGTATGGAAAAATTCTTCCTGCGTGGATTCTTTGCCACAGATAAACTGCACATCGTCAATCATCAGGACATCCACCGAGCGAAATTCCTCTTTGAAAGAAAACGCATCTTTCATACGCAGCGAACGGATAAATTCATACATGAATTTTTCAGCGGAAAGATAGATAACCCGTCGATCAGGATTGGTTCTCCTGATTTGCCAGGCGATTGAGTGCATTAAATGGGTTTTGCCCAACCCCACTCCGCCGTAAAGAAATAAAGGATTACAGCCCTGCATGACTTTATCATTATCCGCCACACGACGAGCCGCTGCATGTGCCAGTTCATTAGGTTTGCCCACGACAAAATTTTCAAAGGTAAAACGCGGGTCAAGTGGTGCACCTTTATAGGCAAGCAGGTTGGTATTTTCCGCTTTTACCGTAGCTTCTGCTATTATGGGGACAGTTTCTACTGCCTGCTCCTGCACGGCAACTTTCTGGCGTTCTTTTGCGACACTTCGCAGTGCTACATTAATCGAAAGCAGCGACGGCACTTCGGCTTTCCATAATGTCAATATTTCTTCGGCATAATGCGAGAGTATCCAGTCGCGGGTAAATTTGGTAGGAGCCGTAAAAAAGACCTGACGGGCTTCGATGGCAACAAATTCAATTTCGCTAAACCAGCCCTTGAACGTCACTTCACCCAATTTTGCCTTCAGCTTGTTACGCACCCGCTCCCAGCCCGCATGAGCCGTTTCGCCTGCCAAACCTTCCTCTGCTTCCTGTATTAACGCAAGATTCATATATCATAATCCCGATTCTGGCTAAGAGCTTGTGAAACAAGCTCTTAAAGTATGGCGTTTTCCTTAAATTGGAAAATCTTTTTTATTTATTTCAGGTTGCAGGACACCTTCACGGCTTTTCGCCATGTGCCAGCAAACAGGTTGGGCAGAAAGTTAAGCAGCTAAAACGAGCGTTTTTACTTTGGCAGAAAGACGGCTTACGCGACGTGAAGCGGTTGCCAGTTTCAATACACCTTTACCTACACCGCTCATAATAACGGGCTGTGCCAGTTTGAAAGCAGCCTGTGCTTCTTCTTTTTTACCCGCAATCACGGCATTTTCCACTGCTTTGATAAGCGTACGGATTTTGCTGATGCGTGAACGGTTGATTGCCGTGCGGCTAATGGTTTGCCTGATGCGTTTTTTTGCCGATTTATGATGTGCCATGCGTTTCCAATTCCAATTAATAATTTTTTATAACAGGGGTTGCTATTTTAGGGCTGATGGCGTCAAATGTCAAGGGCATAAAAAATTTTTGATTGGATATGAGCAGTGCATAAAAGTTTACAGCTTAACTGGGCATTAATGCTCTGTATGGTACTGATGAGCAGCATTGGTTTTGCAATGATGTATTCGGCAGCAGGTGGCAGTTTTTCCCCGTGGGCATCGCGTCAGATGATACGATTTGCTATTGCCCTTGTCCTGCTGGTGGGGATTGCGATGACTCCGCCTGCCACGCTACTGCGTTACAGTTACCTGATTTACGGTATTTGCCTGATTATACTGATTGCCATTGAAGTAGCAGGATTTATGGGTAAGGGAGCCAAACGCTGGGTGGAAATAGGCGGGGTGAATCTGCAACCTTCCGAACTGATGAAACTGGCGGTGATTCTGGCTCTGGCACGCTATTTTCATGTCAGAAGCAATCTGAATATCAACCGCCTGCTCACGCTGATTCCTGCCCTGCTGCTGGTGCTGGTTCCCGCTGCCTTTATTTTGCGACAACCTAATCTGGGAACGGCAACGATTCTGGTTTTTGTAGGAGTAGCGTTATTTTTCATGGCGGGGTTGAAAATCCGCTATTTTGTCATTGTGATTATGCTTGGATTGGTTTCTGCCCCCATAGGATGGCATTTTCTGCATGATTATCAGAAACAAAGGGTAATGACGTTCCTGCATCCTGAAGATGAGCCGTTGGGAGCGGGCTATAATATCATGCAGTCGATGATTGCGATTGGCTCGGGAGGTTTTCTTGGCAAAGGCTATTTGCAGGGTTCGCAGGGGCAGTTGGATTTTCTCCCTGAAAAACATACGGATTTTATCTTTACCATGATAGCGGAGGAATTTGGCTTTTTTGGCTGTGCCTTTATCGTCGCCCTTTATCTGATGCTGATAGGTTATGGGCTGTTTATCGGGATACGCTGTCGCCATCTCTTTGGCAGCCTGTTGGCATTTGGTGTATCCGCTCTGCTATTTGCCCATATTGCGATTAATATGAGTATGGTGATGGGGCTGATTCCCGTAGTAGGCGTACCTTTACCGCTACTTTCTTATGGGGGTAGCAGTATGATTGCGATGATTATGGGATTCGGGCTGATGCAGAATGCCTATCTGAATCGCGATGAGAATCTGGGGCGTAGTCGGGGACTATTATGAAGATGCTGGCTGCCTTTAATGCTTGTGTAGTGATGGAAAATTCACTGGCAGGACAGGCACTTGCTTTGCTTGGGGGTATTGGTCTGGATAGCAAAAATGCGTTAATAGTGTGTGATGAGCATATTTTTCCTGCACTTGGCTCCCGCTTGAGCAAGGAACTGGGTTGTGAGTATGTCATACTGCAAAACCCCAAGGCAGATGATAAAAATTTAACTATTTTAGCAGAATATGCTGATAAAAACCTGATTGCAGTGGGAAGCGGAACGATTAACGATCTCTGCAAATATGCGTCTTTTCAGGCGGGCAAGGATTATTGCGTATTTCCTACCGCTCCTTCCATGAATGGCTATCTTTCTGCCAATGCGTCTATCACACTGAATAGACATAAGAAAACCCTGCCTGCCCATTTGCCAAAAGCCGTATTTTGCGATATGGGCGTTATTGCAAATGCTCCCAAACGATTGATTTTAAGTGGGCTGGGTGATTCACTCTGTCGCCCCACCGCTCAGGCGGACTGGTTATTATCCCATCTCGTACTGGATACTCCCTACACTTCCCAACCTTTTGATTTATTAGCACCTTATGAAAAGTCCCTGTTTGCCAATGCAGCGAAATTGGGACAACAGGACGTGGAGACGGTCGCACTCCTGATGCAAGTGCTGCTGGTTTCGGGTATTGGCATGACGCTCGCAGGTGGCAGTTATCCCGCCAGTGGCGGGGAACATCTGATTGCTCATGTAATGGAAATGAAGCATGGCAATGGTGATTCCTATCACGGCGAACAGATAGGCATCACGACGCTTATAATGGCAGAATTGCAGGAGAAATTATTGAATAAGGGTTTGCCTTCTATAGGGGTTTTGGCAGAAAAAGCAATTACCGCTTATTTTGGTGAAGCCCTGAAGGAAGCCATCCGGGCTGGCTATCAGGAGAAATATACTGCGTTTCAGCAAGTGGTATTAACGCCGCAAAAATGGAAAGTAATACAGGATAGGATTAAACCTGTCATGCTTTCAAGTGCTTATTTAAAAACCATACTGGAGCAGGCTGGAGCCTTCACGCAACCTCAGCAGATTGGCTGGAATGGGGAAGCATTGCAGGAAGCGTTTATCCATGCCAAATATATACGCAATCGTTTTACGTTTTTAGATATTTCAAATTGATTTCATAATTTTAAAAGCACTTTGCAACCGTACCTTTTTTAAAAGCACCATCACGACAGATACTTGCATTTTCTGGAATGGGAAGGATTAACTGATAGGCACGGTCATAGAGTTCATCAAAAATAGGAACATGCTGGTTAAAATAAAAACAGCGTAACGTATAACCTGCTCCTCCTACGCTATATTCATTATACTCTGGATTGGATTCATTATCAGGAGCTTGCACATTTTGTCGATACAGTATTTCTGCTCCTGTTAATCTTAAGGCAGAATCAGGATTGTTATTCCAATAAACAGGACATTCAACCGTATTTGCCTCTTTTGCAAATGCACTATATCCTATCAAAACGATAACCAATGCTATAATATTTTTCAGAATCATTTTTTTGTCAATATCACAGAAAAGCTATCATTAAAAGCAGCTAATGGTTCCCTTTAAAAAAGAACGGTCTCTGCATATCGTAGCATGAGCAGGGATAGGAATTTCAACATGATTGGCATGAGCATAATACTCAACTGTCATATGATGCGGACGTTTTAGCATATAATAACAATAGAGTACATATCCGTCTCCTCCTATATCATACCTGTTATAATTAGGATTTGAGTCATCAGGTATTTGCTCATTCCCATTATAACATACTCCTGCACCCGTAAGCACCTCTTTTTTACCTGCGAATGTTATATGGCGTGGACATTCCACCAAAGATGCCGCATTAGGACATCTTATTACGACTAGAGAAACCAGTAAAAATAGTATAAAATTTTTCATGGATTTTTTGTTACCCAAGTTCTAGCCACAAGTGCAACACTATGTTAAAGTGTTGTAATTATGGAAAAGCAAAACTACGAACAGCTAAGTTTGGACGAGCGATATTCAATCTATCGTCTGCATCAGGAAAACCA
>Ga0116226_10000297_pt1 | contig 41402 bp, 35 predicted proteins | sample S1TSphfallax_FD_89692 | JGI IMG/M metagenome (GOLD analysis project Ga0116226, IMG submission 89692) | Host-associated microbial communities from peat moss isolated from Minnesota, USA - S1T2_Fa - Sphagnum fallax MG | ecosystem: Host-associated > Plants > Peat moss > Unclassified | place: USA... | reverse complement strand
CCCTGGGGAATGAAGGTGACGCGGGTGACCGAGAACACCACGATGGTGGCGAGCGCCAACAGCACGTAGATCGCGCCGTTGGTCAGGCCGTCCTGCAGCAGGATCGCGAGGATGCCGGGGTCCATCCGGCGGCGACCGCGCTAATTCACCAGTTGCCAGCTGCCGTCTTTCACCACCACCATGACGAGGCCGGTGCTGTCGTGGCCGTAATGGTCGGTGGGCGACATCTTGATGGTACCGTGGGTGCCGACGATCGGCGGATCGGTCTCGATAGCGTTGCGCAGGGCGGTGCGGAACTCCGCTGTGCCGGGCTTGGTGGTTTTCAGCGCGGTCGCGGCGGCGCTGGCGAACACCAGATAGCCGTCCCACGCGTAGCCGGCGAAGGCGTTGCGGTTCTGCGCGCCGAAGGCTGCGAGATAGCGCGTCATGAAGGTCGTGCCGACGGCTTTCGATGCGTTGCTGTCGGGCAGTTGGTCATACACGCTGACCGGACCGGTGGGGGCGATCTCGCCCTCCACGCTGGCACCGCCGACACGGAGGAAATCCTGGTTGACCGCGCCGTGCGTGGAATAGATCGGACCGGTGAAGCCGCGCTCGCGCAGAGTGATGCCGGGCAGGGCCGCCTGGGTGCCGGAGGCGCCGATCAGCACGGCGTCCGGATGGGTCGCCATCACACGCAGCACCTGCGCCTGAACCGAGGTGTCGGAGCGGGCATAGCGCTGCTCGCTGGTGATGCTGAGGCCGGCGGTTGCCGCCTGCGCCTGGATGCCTTGCAGAATCTGGTCGCCGAAACTGTCGGAGAAACCGATGAAGCCGATGCGATGGATGCCGTGCGCCTGCATGTGCGCGGCCACCCCTTGCATCATCAGGCCGCCGGTTTGCACCAGCGAGAATGTCCAGGGATAGGTTTTCGGATCGAGCGGGAATGGCGAGGTGGCGATCTCCGGCACATGATCGTCGTTCATCAGCTGGATCACCGCCAGCGCCGATGTGGTCAGCGAAGGGCCGATGACGGCGTCGACATGATCCTCCGCGATCAGCTGGCGGACGATGTTGAGCGCCTGGGTGGAATCGCTGGCGTCGTCGCGCACGATATAGCGCACCTTGGTGCCGGCGATCTCGGTGGGGAACAGCTGCTCGGCGTTGCGATAATGCACGCCGAGCGAGGCATTGGAGCCGGTGGCGGACACCACGTAGCCGACCACGATCTCGTCACGCGGCTGGGCGAGCGCGGGTGTCGTGAAGGTTGCCAGAGCACCGATCAGAACAGCGAGGATGCGGGGCATGGCGGCGATCTCCGGAATGTGGTGGGGGATTTTATGCATGTTGCGGGAGGGGCAGGAAGGAAGAATCTTCTTTTTCTGAAGAAAAAGAAGCAAAAAGACTTTTCTCGTCAAGCCTGCGTGGTTGCAACCGAAGATACCAAATCAATAAAAGTTCTTTGGTTCTTTCTTTTAAGAAAGAACAACTTCCTTCTGTTGCTTTATGCCGATCAGCGCCACCAGTGCCTGGTTGAACGGCGCCGGGATGCCGTGGCGCCGGCAGCCGCGCAAGACCGCCCCGTTCAGGCAGTCGATCTCGGTCGGGCGCTGGGCGCGGATGTCGGCCACCATGGAGGGGAAGTGGTCGCTTGCGGCCGTCCCGACATCCCACAGGTAGCGACGCGCGACCTGCGCGTCGAGTGCGATATGGCTGGCGTGGGCCAGTGCCAGGATCTCGGCGCAGACGCCCTCCATCAAGGCGGCCGCGTCGGGCTGGGCGAGTGCCTGCCCGACCGTGAGGTCGGTCAGCGCGCACACCGGGTTGAAGCAGCAATTCACGATCAGCTTCTTCCAGATCTCGGTCTCGATGCCCGGGGTCATCGCGGCATCGATGCCTGATGTCGACAGGGCTTCGCAGAATGCGGTCATCGCGGGCGTGACGTCGCCGGAGTCGGTCCACAGGCAGGTGCGGCCGGCGCCGCCCACAGCGATCACGCCCGGCGCGCGGATTTCGCTGGTCAGCGGGGTGAAGCCGAACAGCAGCGGGTTGGCGGGATAGGATGCGCGGATGATCTCGACGTTGCCGAGGCCGTTCTGCAGCGTGACCAGAACGGTGGCGGGGCCGATCAGCTGATGTGCTGCCATGACCGCGGCCCGCGTGGCGCCGAATTTGGTGAAGATGAGCACGACGTCGGCGATGCCGGGTGTTGCGGGGTCGGTGGTCGCGCGCAGAGTCACCACGCGGCGCGTGCCGCCGCGATGCACCGCGATGCCGTCACGAGCCAGGGCCGCGACATGCTCGGCCCAGATGTCATAGGCCCAGACGTCCCGGCCGGCGTCACCGAGATGGGCGGCGAACAGGCTGCCCATGGCGCCGCACCCGACGATTGCGATCTTCACGACGGGGGCGTCGGGCCGAATGGCGTGTCGTCGATGAACCGGCGCAGGACATTGGTGGTCAGCTTCGCCAGGACGTTGTCGTAGCCGGCCACCGGCAGGCTGCCGACATAGGTCATCGAGCCGACCGAGAACACCGCGCCGCCCGCTGCCGTCTCGAAGAACAGCATATCGGCGCAGGACCAGTCCGCCACGGGGCGGGGATGGCGGATGGTCAGCATGTCCTCGTTGACCGGGCCATAGTCCGGATGAACCACCACGCCCTTGGCGATGATGAGGGTGTTGGGCGGGCTGCCGTAGCGCGGGTCCGCGCTGTCGAGCTCGAACCCGGCGGCACCGCCGCCCATGAAGCCGCTGTCGCCGAACACGCTGCCGGGAACGGCATCGATGCCTTCGGTGATGAACGCCACGCGCGGGTCGGTGATCCCCTCGGTGAATTTGTAGGGAAAGCCGAGATGGCGGCCTTGCGAGGAAAAGCCGCTGCCGACCAGCGCATGCGACGGCCGGCCGACCCGGCGCCACAACCCGCCATAGCCGCCGCCGAACGCGTGATAGCTCTCGCCGGCCTCGGTCGCCCAGACGCGGATGCCGCCCTCGGCGCGCCGAACCTCCAGCGCATGGGGGGCGGCAGCGCTGGGCTCCGCGCGCCAATAGAAGCCATTGCCGCCGAGATACATCAGCCGGCCGCCAGCATCGAGGAAATCGGCAAGTCCCTGCATCATCCGTTCGGAATGATATTCCGGGTGCTGCAGCGTCAGCACGACGCGATAGGGGGCCAGGGCGGCCGCCCCCTCGGCGTGCAGATCATGATCGGTGAGCACATCGTGCGCGATGCCAAGGCGGGTGAGCCAGTCGATCACGTAGCTGTCGGCGCAGATGCGCCCGGTGCCCGAGCCGGTGGGCGCGGGGTCCATCAGGCTGACCTGGCGGGGCCGCGTGTCCAGCATCGGGCGGCGCTGCGTGGTGATCGCCACACCCGAGCCGTCGGCGTGATAATTGTAGGTGGACAGACCGAATTCGCGATTCCTGTCGGGCGTTTCGGGCAGCGCGCCCCACAGCGCCGCGCGCTCGGCGATTTCCGCGCCACGGCCTGGCCGCACATAGGAGCTGTAGACCTGGTAGGTGAAAGTCGGCACCAGCACGGCAACTTTGGCGCGCGGGGTGGTCGGGCGGACGAAGAACGGGATCAGGTCCTCGCCGGTGGCATTCTTGATGTGCGCGCTGTAGAAACCGCTCGGCCAGTCGGCGGGGATGTCGAGCGTGAACGCCTCGCGCCAGCCGAGATCGCCCTGGTCGTCCGAATGAAAATGGATCGCGCCATACTGCGTCGGCGCCTGCTTCCAATCATGCACGGCGCCGGTCCAGTTCGAGCCGGTCATGGCGCGCGTTGGCAGGTTGATCAGTTCGCCGTGGGCGGCGGCAGGGCCGCTGTCATGGATCATGAAACCATCGATGCCGATGGAAAAATCCCAGCTGGCCAGGGCATCAGTGGTGTCGTGGCGATGCTGCTGGTCGAGCGCCGCGGCGATCGGTGTGGCCGGTCGCAGGGTTGGCAGTTCCAGCTTGCCGTCGAAATGGCAGCCGGCCGGTGCCGCGCTGTCGGACGGCATGGCCGCGAGCAGCACGCCGGTGACCGCGCCTGTGGGACACGTCGCCGCGGCCTCGGCGGTGCCGAAATCGACCATGCCGCCGACCTTGCGATGCGGCGACTGGGCCACCTGCAGCGTGCCAGTGGCGGTGAGCACCAGCGCCACATCGTACCACCGGCGCGCCAACAGCGACGCCGCGATGCGTGACGTCACGGTGCCCGCCGGTGTGGTCAAGCGGGCGATCGCGCCACCGGTGTCGCTGATGCCGAGTGTCAGTCGCCAATTCTCGCCGAGCAGTGCCACGATGCCCTGCTCGCCGCGCGACGGCAGGGTTGGCCAGATCGTCGCGGTGATCGCCAGGCCCTCGGACAGGCTGATCGGCAATCCCTGCGCGCGGGCGAAACTGCCGAGCCAGGCGCCTTGCGCGAGGCCGGGGTGGCTGCCGTCGAGCGCCGTCGGCATGGCGATCTCGTGATAGCCGGGGCCGGCCGGATTGGGGTCGGCACAGATGTGCCGCACGAAGCGCAGCGCGTAGGCCTGATCATCGGCGCTGCTGACCATGAAGCGGATGGGCTCGCCAGGCTTGGCGCTCCAGCGATCGGTGTAGCCGACTAAAGGATGCATGATTGCTCCGTGGCTCTCCGTGGCTGGAAGGCTCAATCGCCGCTGGTTTGGGACTGGCGGAACGGCGCCATGGGGTAGACCCCGAGGATGCGGGTTTCGCGGGAGAAGAACGAGAGCTCCTCGAGCGCCCGGCGCAGGGCCGGCTGTTCGGGATGGCCATCGACCTCGCACAGGAACTGCGTCGCGGTGAACTGGCCGCCCACCATGTAGCTCTCCAGCTTGGTCATGTTGACGCCGTTGGTGGCGAAGCCGCCGAGCGCCTTGAACAAGGCCGCCGGCACGTTGCGGACGCGAAACACGAACGTGGTCATCAGCCCGCTGGTGGTCGGTTGCAGTGCCAGCGGCTGGCGCGCCATCACGTAGAACCGGGTGGTGTTGTGGGCGGCGTCTTCCACGTTGGCGCGCAGGACGGTCAGGCCAAATAGCTCGCCGGCCAGCGAGGAGGCGATCGCGGCGTCCTCGGGGCGGCCCCAGGCGGCGACCAGTTCGGCGGCACCCGAGGTGTCCGATTGCACCACTGGCTGCAGCGCGAGCTCCTTGATGACGCGGCGCACCTGGCCAAGGGCGACAGCGTGCGAGTGCACTCGGCGGACGTCCGCGAGGGCGGCGCCGGGCGCACCGAGCAGGCAGTGCTCGACGCGCTGGAAATGCTCGCCGACCACCGATAACCCGCTATCGGGCATCAGCACGTGCACGTCCGGCACGCGGCCGACCAGGCTGTTTTCGCAGGCGATCATGGCGAGGCCCGCGCGGCCGTCGCGCACCGCTTCCATGGCCGCTTCGAAGGTCTCGCACGGCAGGGTGCGCCAGCTGGGGTAGGCGTTACGGCATGCCAGATCGGAATAGGCGCCCGGGCGCCCTTGAAAGGCGATGGTCTGCGCCGCCCGTGTGTCGGCGTCGTCCGTTGGCCTATCCATCGTCATGCGTATCGTTCGTGATGCGTGGGTTGAAGCACGGACATCCGTTCCCTAAGGTGCCGATCAGCTATAGGTCGGGCGCCGGGTCCGCGCAATTGCGCGCGGTGCTGGTGCGGGTGCGCGGAGCAGGCGTGGAATGGACGGCGGCAGCGAACAGATGGACGCATTCATTGCGGCCGCCGAGGCTGCCATCGACGCGGCGGGGGCGGTGATCCGGCCGCATTTTCGGGCAGGCCTGGCGGCCGATCTGAAATCCGACGCGAGCCCGGTGACCATCGCCGATCGCGCCGCCGAGCAGGCGATGCGCGCGGTGCTGACCGAGCGATTTCCCGAGCATGCCGTGCTGGGCGAGGAATTTGGCCAGGCGGCAGCCGGGGGCCACAGCGCGCTGGCGGGATTTTGCTGGGTGCTGGACCCGATCGACGGGACGCGGGCCTTCATCACCGGGCGGCCGGTGTTCGGCTGTCTGGCGGCCCTGCTGCATGATGGTGTGCCGATGCTCGGCGTGATCGATCAGCCGGTGACCGGCGAGCGCTGGGTTGGGGCTGCCGGCCGCGCGACCCTGTTTCGCGGCCCGTTCGGCGGCATGGTGGGGTGCCGACCGTGCCACGGGCTGGCCGCGGCTGAACTGTCCTGCACCAGCACCGAAATGTTCGACGATGTCGACATCAACGCCTGGGACCGGCTGCGATCGAGCGTCCGCCGCACCAGCTTTGGCGGCGACTGTTATGCCTATGGTCTGGTGGCGCTGGGCCAGATCGACATCGTCGCTGAGGCCGGCATGCAGATATGGGACTGGGCGGCGCTGGTGCCGGTGATCGAGGGCGCCGGCGGACGGCTGACCGACTGGCAGGGCGCGCCGCTGTCCGCCACCAGCGATGGCCATACGCTGGCGGTGGGCGATCCCGCTTTGCTGGCGCCGGCCATGGCATTGCTGGCGCATTGACCATCGGGCGGCGCGATGTGTGTCGTGGCCAGCGGCATCTGACGGAGGGGCTGATGCGATCGATGCTTGTCGCGGCTGCGCTGCTGGTGGGGCTGGGCAATATCGCCGAGGCACAAGCGGTCGACACACCAGGATTGGCGTTGTTCGGGCAGCCCGCTTTGCCGCGTGACTTCACGCATTTTCCCTATGCCAACCCCGATGCGCCGAAGGGCGGGGAAGTGGTGCTGGGCGCGCTCGGCAGCTTTGACAGTTTCAATCCGTTCGTGCTGCGCGGCACCGCTGCCGCCGAAATCAGCCGGGTGTATGACACGCTGCTGAGTGCCTCGGCCGATGAGCCGGATACCGCCTATGGACATCTTGCCGGGGGCGTCGACATCGCGCCCGATCATCGTTCGGTCACGTTCACGCTCCGCCCGCAGGCGCGGTTTCATGATGGCACGCCGGTGACCGCCGATGACGTCGCCTGGACATTCACGGCGTTACGGGAAAATGGTCGGCCGCAATATCGGCAATATTATGCCGATGTGACCGATGTCATGGTGGACGGGCCGGGGCGTGTGGTGTTTCACTTCAAGAATGGCGACAATCGCGAACTGCCACTTATCCTGGGCCAGTTGCCGGTGCTGCCGAAACATTGGTGGGCCGGGCGGGACTTCAGCCATGCGCTGACCGATGCGCCGCTGGGATCCGGCCCATATCGGCTCGACCATTTCGAGCTCGGGCGCGACACCGTGCTGACGCGGGTGAAGGATTATTGGGCGCGCGACCTGCCGACCGCCAAAGGGCTGTTCAACTTCGACACCATCCGTACCGAATATTATCGTGATTCGACGGTGGCGCTGCAGGCGTTCAAGGCCGGGCAGATCGACTTTCGCCGTGAGAATATCTCGAAGAACTGGGCGACCGCGTATGATTTTCCGGCGGTCGAACAAGGCCTGGTGAAGCGTGAGGCGGTGCGCCACCATTTGCCGACCGGCATGCAGGGATGGGTGATGAACACGCGGCGCCAGGTGTTCGCCGACCCACGCGTGCGCCAGGCGATGGACGAGGTGTTCGACTTCCAATGGACCAATCGCAACCTGTTCTTTGGCGCCTATACCCGCACCGACAGCTATTACAGCAACAGCAATCTCGCCTCATCCGGTCTGCCGAGTGCCGATGAACTCGCACTGCTCGAACCATATCGCGCGCAGCTGCCGGCCGCGGTGTTCGACACGCCGTTCACGTTGCCGGTGACCGACGGTTCCGGCAACAACCGGGAGGGGATGCTGCGCGCGCTGAAGCTGTTGAAGCAGGCTGGCTGGGAGGTGCATGACCGCAAGCTGGTGAATGCGGCGGGGACCCAGATGGCGTTCGAGATTCTGGCCGATGATCCGACCATCGAGCGCGTGGCGACACCCTATTCGCAATGGCTGCAGCGACTGGGTATCGATGTGCATGTGCGCACCGTCGATGCCGCCGAATATCAGCATCTGACTGATAATTTCGACTTCGACATGACCATGACGGTGCTGCCGGAATCGGATTTTCCAGGGAACGAGCAACGCGACTTTTTCAGCTGCGTGGGCGCCCGCGCGATCGGCAGTGAAAACCTTGCCGGCGCGTGCGATCCGGTGAGCGATGCGCTGGTCGAGAAAGTCATCGCGGCGCCCGATCCGGCGCATCTCACGGTGGCGGCGCGCGCGCTCGACCGGGTGCTGCTGAACCACTGGTACATGGTGCCCAACTGGCATCTGGATTCCGTCTGGGTGGCCTATTGGAATCGCTTCGGCCATCCCACGGCGGCGGTACGCAGCGGCGTGGTGTTCGATGCCTGGTGGATCGATCCGGCGCTTGCGGCCGCCAACGACGCAGCCCGCCACACCGGCAATTGATGGACGACGCTTGATGGCCGGCTATCTGCTGCGTCGTCTGTTGCTGGTGATCCCGACTTTGTTCGGCATCATCGCCATCAACTTCGTGGTGGTGCAGTTTGCCCCGGGTGGCCCGGTGGAGCAGATGGTAGCCGAGCTGAAAGGCCATGGTGAGGGGGCCACCGCGCGGATCAGCGGCGGTGGCAGCGAGACGTCGACGCCCGGGGCCTATCGCGGCGCGCGCGGGTTGGATCCAAATCTGGTTGTCGACATCAAGCGGATGTTCGGTTTCGACAAGCCGGCGCCAGAGCGGTTTGCGATCATGCTGGGCCAGTATCTGCGGTTCGATTTCGGCCGCAGCTTTTTCCGTGACCAGTCGGTGCTGCGGTTGATCGGCCAGAAACTGCCGGTGAGCATTTCGCTCGGCCTTTGGTCGACATTGTTGGTGTATCTGGTGTCGATCCCGCTGGGCATCGCGAAGGCGGTGCGTGACGGCAGCAGCTTCGATATCGCGACCAGTGCTTTGGTGCTGATCGGCTATGCCGTGCCCGGATTCCTGTTCGCCATCCTGCTGGTCGTGCTGTTCGCCGGTGGCAGCTTTCTGCAGATATTTCCGCTGCGCGGTCTGACCAGCCTCGGCTCGGAAAACTGGTCCTGGCCGGCACGGATCCTGGATTATTTCTGGCACATGGTGCTGCCGATCCTGGCGTTGGTGGTGGGTGGCTTCGCCAGCCTGACCATGCTCACCAAGAACTGCTTCATGGAGGAGATCCGCAAGCAATATGTGGTGACCGCGCGCGCCAAGGGGGCGAGCGAGCAGCGCATTCTGTATCGCCATGTGTTCCGCAACGCCATGCTGCTGATCATCGCAGGCTTTCCGGCGGCGTTTATCGGCATTCTGTTCTCGTCGGCGCTGCTGGTGGAGATCGTGTTCTCGCTCGACGGGATGGGATTGCTGGGCTTCGAGTCGGCTATCCGGCGGGATTATCCGGTGATGTTCGGTACGCTGTATATCTTCACGTTGCTCGGGCTGGTGATGCAGATCATCGGCGATCTGATGTATACGCTGGTCGATCCACGGATCGATTTCGAGGCGCGGAAATAATGCAGCTTTCGCCGATATCGCGGCGACGCGTCGCGGTGTTTCGCGCGCATCGACGTGGCCTGTGGTCGCTGCGCATCTTTCTGATCTTGTTCGTGATCAGCCTGTTCGCCGAGTTCATCGCCAATGACCGCCCGCTGGTGATCCATTTCGACGGGCGCTGGTTCTTTCCGGTGCTGCAGGATTACAGCGAGGATGCGTTCGGGCCCGACCTGATGCCCACCGAGGCTGACTATACCGATCCCGAGCTGGTGGCGGTGATCCGGCACGGCGGCTGGATGCTGTGGCCACCGATCCCGTTTTCCTACAACACGGTGATCAAGAATATGCCGGAGCCCGCGCCCGCGCCCCCATCGCGGCGTAACCTGCTGGGCACCGACGATGAGGCGCGGGACGTCCTGGCGCGCGTGATCTATGGATTTCGCCTGTCGGTGTTGTTTGGCTTCACGTTGACGATCATCTCGTCGGTGATCGGGATTGCCGCCGGCGCCATCCAGGGCTATCGTGGCGGGCTGACCGATCTGCTGTTTCAGCGCTTCATCGAGATATGGTCGGGAATGCCGCAGCTCTATCTGCTGATCATCCTGGCCAGCATCATCACGCCGAGCTTCTGGATTCTGCTGATTTTTCTGCTGCTGTTCAGCTGGATGAACCTCACCGGCGTGGTGCGCGCCGAGTTTCTGCGCGGCCGCAACCTCGAATATGTTCGTGCCGCCAAAGCGCTTGGCGTGTCGGATCTCGCGGTGATGTGGCGACATATTCTGCCCAACGCGATGGTCGCGACACTGACCTTTCTCCCGTTCACCCTGTCGGGATCTGTGACCATCCTGGCCAGTCTCGACTTCCTCGGGTTCGGTTTGCCGCCGGGCTCGCCATCGCTCGGCGAATTGGTCTCCCAAGGTAAGAATAATCTGCAGGCGCCGTGGCTGGGCATCACCGCGTTCGTGGTGCTGGGTGGCCTGCTCACCCTGCTGGTGTTCATCGGTGAGGCAGTGCGGGACGCGTTCGATCCGCGCAAGATTCCCAAATGAGCCTCGTCACTGTCGACGACCTCAGCGTTTCGTTCGGCACGCGGTCTGTGGTGCAAGGCGTGTCGTTCACGCTCGACCGTGGCGAGACGCTGGCGCTGGTCGGAGAGAGTGGCTCTGGCAAGTCGCTGACCGCCCTCTCCTTGCTGCAGTTGTTGCCGCCTGGCGCCAGCAACACCGGACGTGTCGTGCTGGATGGCCAGCCAGTGATCGGGGCAAGCAACCGATTGCTGCAGCGGTTGCGCGGCGGTGTTGCCGGCATGGTGTTCCAGGAGCCGATGAGCAGTCTCAATCCGCTCAAGCGGATCGGCAAGCAGATCGCCGAGGCGATGACGCTGCACCGGCGTCTGACCAAGGCCGAGGCGTTGGCGCAGGTGATCGCGCTGCTCGGTGAGGTCGGCTTCGCCGACGCGGCCCACCGGCTGGATGCGTTCCCGCATCAGCTGTCCGGTGGTCAGCGTCAGCGGGTGATGATCGCGATCGCGCTGGCCAATGATCCGGCTTTGTTGATCGCCGACGAGCCGACCACGGCACTCGATGTCACCATCCAGGCACAGATTCTGAAGTTGCTGGCAGCGGAAAAACGCGCGCGTGGCCTGGCGCTGCTGCTGATCAGTCATGATCTGTCGATTGTGAAGCGCTACGCCGACCGGGTGTGCGTGATGAAGGAAGGACAGATCGTCGAGCATGGCGACGTTGCCACCGTGTTTGGTCGGCCGCGCCATGCCTACACCAAAATGTTGCTGGCGGCGGAACCGCGTGGCCGGCCGCTGAAGCTGCGTGGCGATGCCGCGCCGTTGCTGCAAGCCGATGAGGTGCGCGTGCATTTCCCGATCCGCCGTGGCGTGTTGCGTCGGGTGGTCGGCCATGTTCGCGCGGTGGATGGCGTCACCCTCGCCATTCGGGCGGGCGAGACCGTCGGACTGGTGGGGGAGAGTGGCTCGGGTAAGTCGACCATGGGGTTCGCGGCACTGCGTCTGCAGGATGCCGAGGGGCTCATTCGATTTTGCGGTGAGGATCTGGCTCAGCTCGACGCGCGGCGGTTGCGCAAACTGCGAGCGGGGATGCAGATCGTGTTCCAGGACCCGTATGGCAGCCTGTCACCGCGCATGACGGTTGGCGAGATCGTCGCCGAGGGATTGTCGGTGCACGAGCCTCGCCTGTCGCGCGCGGAGCGTGATGGTCGGGTGGCGGAGGCGCTGGCCGAAGTTGGGCTGCCGGCGGATATCGCCGACCGCTATCCGCACGAGTTCAGCGGCGGTCAGCGACAGCGTGTGGCGATCGCGCGCGCGATGGTGTTGAAGCCACGGTTTGTCGTGCTCGATGAGCCGACCAGCGCGCTCGACATGTCGGTGCAGGCGCAGATCGTCGATCTGTTGCGCCGGCTGCAGCGGGATCATGATCTGGGCTATCTGTTCATCAGCCACGACCTCAAGGTGGTGCGGGCGCTGGCGCATCGCATTGTCGTGCTCCGGCATGGCCATGTGGTGGAGGAGGGGCCTGCCGCCGAGCTGTTCGCCAACCCAAGGCACGATTATACGCGGGCGTTGATTGCCGCCGCCTTCACCCTGGAAGCCGACGAGACTGGCGTGGTCGACCGATAGACGCCGGTGTGACCAGCGGATGCCCACCGGAGCCCGGCCCTGCTTGCGTTCCCCGCGTCATCCGAAACGGATCGCTGGTCAGCCGGCTGATCGCGGTGGGCGAGATGGGCGGCAGTGCCTGGATGTCCGCGACAGCGACATCGCGCGCGATGATGACGAGGCCCTCGTCGGCGCCAAGGCTGAAGCGTCGCGGCGGGCTGAACAATGTGCCGACGCTCTGGATCAGCAGCGGCGCGTCGGCTTCGCGAACCCGCACAACGCCCTTGGTGCGGAGCAGCCGGTCGCCGCACAGGCCAGCAAGGTTTTCCAGCCAGTCGAGCAAGTCGGCGATGGGAATGTGGTTCGCGAAGCGCGCGAGCAGCACGGCGATGCGCGGATGGTCCAGCGCGTCCCGCAGGTCGCGGGATACGATGACCGGCCCGTTGTCCGCGAATGCCGCGGCCGCGCGTCGCGCGTGATCCGGCTGCACGATGCAGTCGGCCAGTGGGGTGATGCCCGCGATGGTGGCTTCCGCCTGGGCCAGCGTGTCGTCATCGATTTCGTCGAGCTTGGTGATGATGACGCGATCGGCCGCCGCGAGTTGGGCGACGGCGTCCTCGAATTGCGCGGTGTGCAAGGCCCCGCGCTGTGGGTCGTAGGTCGCGACGACGCGTACCTTCATGCCCATGCGTCCGAGCTCGCCGAGGGACCGCACAATCGGGCCGGGGCGGGACAGGCCGCTGCATTCCAGGATGATGCGGCGGAACGGGGGCAGACCGGACTCGGCGCGGCCTTCGACCAGGGCCTCGATGGTATAGAGCAGGTCGTTGGCGATGGAGCAGCAGACGCAGCCGTTGCTGAGCATCGCCATCGGAAGATCGCGGCCAGATTCGGCGAGGATGGCGCCGTCGATGTTGATCTCCCCGACCTCGTTGACGATCACCGCGGTGTCGATCGCCTCGGGGCCGGTGAGGAAATCCAGCAGAAGAGTGGTCTTGCCGCTGCCGAGGAACCCGGTCAGCAACACGAACTCGGTCATTGTCGGGCCATCGCCTCGACGTCGGCGAGCAGTTGACGGGGATCGTAGATCATGCCGGCCTTGATCGTGGCCGAGAGGCAATGGTGCCACTCGACGCTGCGCGTCTCGTCATTGAGCCGCATCGCGCCGGTGCCATAGAGCAGCTTGAAATCCTCCAGCGGGTTTTCATCATGCACCAGCAGGTCGGCGCGCTTGCCGACCTCGACACTGCCGGTTTCATCGGACAGGCCGACCAGATCGGCGGCGTGGCTGGTGGCGGCGCGCAGCACTTCGAGCGGGTGGAAGCCGGCCTCCTGCAGCAGCTCGAACTCCCGGATGAAACCGAAGCCGTAGAGCTGAAAGATGAAGCCCGAGTCGCTGCCGGTGCAGACCCGGCCCCCAAGATTCTTGTAGTCGTTAATGAACTGCATCCAGATCCGATAGTGACCGCGCCATTCGATCTCATTCTGGGTGGTCCATTTGTACCAGTAGGACCCATGGCCGCCGCGCTGCGGCTGGTAATAGTTCCAGAGCGTCTTGGCGGTGTATTTGTCGTGCCAGTCGGCGCGCCGCGCGCGCATCAGATCGCGGTTGGCTTCGTAGATGTTGAAGGTCGGCACGAAGGTGTGGCCGGCGGCGAGGAACGCCTGCAGCGTGTCCTGCCATTTCTGGCTGCCGGGCTTGGCGCCCTGCAGGAACGTCTGACCAGCCACCGAGAAGCGCATATATTCGTCATTGTAATTGTAATCATCTGGGAAGTTCTGGATCGTGCGGTCTTCCAGGAGGGCTTCGGGCAGGCCGTAATAATGCTCGCTGCTGGTCAGGCCCCATTTGGCCGTGGTCAGGCCGTTCATCCGGCTCACCGCCATCTGGGCGTGGTGGCAGCAGGTGCGCAGGCCGAGCTGCCCGGCCTCATCGAGAGCGGCCTGCATGATGGTGGGTGGCGCGCCGAAGAATTTGACCCCGTCCGCCCCCTTCGCTTTGAGCGCGCGCATCCAGGCCCTGGCTTCCACTGGCGTGTGGATGGTCTTGACCATGTCATTGACCGCCGGAAAATACGCGTAGGCCAGCAGATTTGGTGCCGCGATCTCGTGGTTTGCCGAAGCCGCCTTCTGCGCCAGCGTCCATTGCAGCCCGTTCATGCTGCCGGCCTCGCGCACCGTGGTGACGCCGTGCGCGAGCCACAGCTTGTAGACGTAGTCGGCGGGTGGCATCGGTCCGCTGGCCGCGTGGAACGCCGTGCCGACATGGGCGTGACAGTCGATGAAGCCGGGCGTTACGTATTTGCCATGGCAGTCGATCTCGTGGTCGCCCGCCTCGGGGCGGCGTTTGGGATTGATCGGCAGCTTCGGGCTGCCGACCGACTTGATCGCGGTGATGCGGTCCTGTTCGACGACGATGTCGGCGGGACCCCATGGCGGCGCTCCGGTGCCGTCGATGATGATGGCGCCGCGCAGCACGAGCCTGTTGTAGGGACCGTGGCCACGGTCCCGTGTGGTGGCCGGCTGGACTGGCGGCAGGCCCGCATAGGCGAAGCGCTGCGAGAGTTCCTCACCGATCTCCAGCGGTTGGGCGGCGTCGGACATGCGGCGTTTCCCCGGAACACAGATGGCGATGGCGGCCGCGCAGTGTGCACCTGCGCCTTGCCATCGCCAAGCCGGGTGCTGCGATCAGTTCGACGCCAACGCCATCTCGGGCATAGGCACGAGCGACAGGCTGGGCACCGATGTCACCAGCAGATCGTAAAAACCCTGCCACAGCGGCAGTACCTCGTCGTCGATCGGGATGTGACGGCTGAGTGCGCCGTGGCCCTGGTCGGGGTCGCTGTCGAAGCGCACATGTTCCGCGAGGAAGTGCTCGAACGCGTGCAGCAGGGGCCCATCCCACTGGGAGAAGCCGAGGATCGCCTTGAACACGGCTTCCAGTCCGCCGTCCTCGTAGCTGGCGATGCTGGCGGCGCGCGCGGCCGCAGGCTGAGCGCGCATGGCGGCGAGATAGGCTTGTCCGATCGCGGTGAGCTCGCTGGCGCGCTCGGTCGGGATCGGCGACAGCGCCAGCGTGCGGCGCATATATTCGTCATGGTTCATCGCTTCGCCGTCGGCGGCGACTCCGGGCCAGGGCGATAGATTGGCGGTGTTGCACTCCTCGCGCTCGAGCTGCCGCAACTTCGTGTCGGCGGGGTAGAGTTGTCGCGCCGTCGCCAGGTTTTCGCGGAACTGGACAGAGAAATAATAATACGCCCAGGCAACCGACACCATGGCGTCAGCGGTCTGGCCGGGCCAGTCGAGTTGGCAGATCGCATCGATCAGTTTCGGGTAGGCGTGATCCGGGCTGATACTCATCGTGGCGTGCTCCAATGGATGGTAAAATAGCGGGTGGCGGTCACGCCGCAGGGGCCTGGCCGGTGGCGTGCAGCAGGTCGGCAAGGGCGTGCATGTCCGATGGCGATGTCTCGCCATTGGTGACGCAGATCCGCACGACGTCACGGCCCTGAAACCGCGTGCTGGCGACCCAGCCTTCGCGAGAGGCGACGACCGCGCGAGCGATCTCGGCCGCCGGCAGGAAGCCGGCCGGGGGGATCACGCACAGCACCGCCATCTCGGAGCTGTTGGCGATGGTCCAGCCGCGTGCCGCCAATTCGGCCTTCAGCGTCGCGATCAGGTCGACCGCGCGCTCGACGTGCGCGGCGTAGCCCTGCCAACCGGCCGCCGCCAGTGCCACGAACAAGCGGAGGCCGAGGAAGCGACGCGACCATTGCGCGGTGGTGACGTAAGGGTCGAGATGGCGGGCGTTCGAGGGCATGAAAGGTGCCGTGCTGGCGGCGACATGGAAGGCGTCGTTCAGCACGCCGCCATGCGGGGTCAGGAACATCCCGCATCCCATCGTGGTCGCAAGCCATTTATGCGCGTCGATGGTGATGGAATCAGCGGTCTCGATGCCGGCCAGCAAGGGGCGCAGACGGTCGGACACGATCACCGCACCGCCCCAGGCGGCGTCGACATGATACCACAGGCCGGCATCTCGGGCGATCCGCGAACAAGCGTGCAGCGGGTCGACCATGCCGGCCCCTGTGGTGCCGGCGGTGGCCGCGATCATCACGGGGATGCGGCCGGCGGCCCGGTCCTCGGCGATGGCGGCCCGCAAGGCGCCGGGGTCCATCTGCCCTGCCGCATCGGTGTCGACGACGCGCACGGCGGCGCGGCCGATGCCGGCCTGGTGGGCGATCTTGAACCACGCCACATGCGCGTCGCGCGAGACGTACATCATCGGATCGCCGGCGAATGCCCGCACGCCACGCCGCCCGAACGCCGCGTGGGCGCGGGTGAGAGCACAGATCAAAGCTGTGAAGTTGGCCTCGGACCCGCCGGTGGTGAAGTGGCCGGTGGCGCTGTCCGGCAAACCCGCTCGGCGGGCGATGGCGCGGATGACATGCGCCTCGAGCTCGACCGGTACCGGGGATGTGGTGGCGGTTGCCAGTTGCGGATTGAACGCGGCGACGATGCGATCGGCGCATTCCGCGGGGAAGCTGGGCTGCGGGTTGAATAGCCCGCAATAGCGGGGATGCGTGAGATGCACGATGCCATGCTCGAGCTGCTCCACGACCCAGGGCAGCAGGTCCGCCAGATGGCGGGGCGTGGCGAAATCGAACCCGGCGAGGGCGTCATGGAATGCCGGCATGTCGAGCGTCGGGCCGACCGCGCCATCGGCCATGCGGGCGCGTGCCTCAGCGAGCAGGGTGGTCATTGCGTCATCGACCGCGCGGCGCCGCGCGGCATCGGGAAATAACGCCGAGCTGGCGGCGATCGACGGGTGCATGACATTCACGCGATGGGATCCTCGACATGGGCTGTCGCGCGGGTCAGCGCGTGGGTGCCGGCGGCGTCGATGGCGGCCAGCCAGTTGGCGATGATGCGAATCGCGGTGGGTTGCCAGACCGCGACGTGGTCGGCGCCTTCCAGCACCGCGCCCACGGCGTCGAGCCATGCCGGGTCACGGCTGCTGGCAGCCCGGGTGCGGATGTCGGCGAGGGCGGCATCGCGCGTCGGATCGAAAAACTGCGTGGGTGCTGCCGGGAATGTGGCTCGCGCGCCGGCGAGATAGCGGCCGATGTCGCGGCGATATTCCCGCAGCAGGGTATGGCCCTCATATTCCGGGTGCCCCTGCAGGAAAATATCGCGATCGCGGCTGAAGATATCGGCGCCTCCCGCCTCCGAGCGGGAGAGGATCCGGTAGCCGGCCGCGGTTAGCCGCCGTTCCGGCAGCCCGTGATGGCGGGAGTGCGGGTTGGTCCATGCGGTGGGTAAACCGGCGGCCAGCGGATGATCGATGGCGATTTCGCTGCGCACCAGGCCGGAGAGTTTGTCGGGCAGGCGTTCGCGCGCCACGCCGTCGCGATGTAACACGGCGGCGTGGGCGGCAAGGCACGACCACAGCACAGGTATGCCGCGGGCGGCCGACCCGTCGGCGATCCTGGTGAGGCTGGGCCAGATCGGCTCGTCGCTGAGGCAGGCCGCGCGCGGTTCCATGCCGGTGACGATCACGGCGTCGAGCTCGGCCGTGAACAGCGCGTCGAGATCGTCATAGGTATTACCTGTGGAATCCCGCGGCGGCGTGGCGCGGGGGATCTCCGCACAGGTGAACAGGCACAGCCGCGGCGGCTGGTCGGCGGCGGCGGACAGCAGGGCGCGAAACTGCCGCTCGGTCGCGGTGAGACCGGCGTCGGCCATGTTGTTGACGAGGCCGATCGTGAGCGTACGGTCGCCCGTTCGAGGGCGCCTGTCGGGTTGCCCGAACCAGTTCATGGAATGGTTTCGAGAGCGACTGGTGTGACGGTGGTGATGAGCGAGGCCGCGTCGAGCGCCTGATCGAGATCCGCGATGATGTCGTCGACATGTTCGATGCCGATGCTGAGGCGGATGGCGTCGGGGGTCACGCCGGCCTTCAGCTGCACCTCGGGGGGCATCTGGCGGTGCGTGGTGGAGGCGGGATGGCAGGCCAGCGACTTGGAATCGCCGAGATTGACGACGCGTTTGATCAACCGCAGTGCATCGTAGAAACGCACGCCGCCGTTGAAGCCGCCTTGCACGCCGAACGTCAGCAGCGAGCAGGCGCGGCCACCGAGATAGCGCTGGACCAAGGGAAAATAAGGATTGTCGGGGAACCCCGCATAATTCACCCAGGCGACGCGGGGGTCGTCGCGCAGCCAGGTGGCGATGCGCGCAGTGTTTTCCACGTGCCGGTCGATACGCACGGCCACCGTCTCGATGCCTTGGAGCAGCAGAAACGCATTGAACGGCGACAACGCCGCGCCCGTGGTGCGCAGATAGACGCTGCGGCAGCGGGCGACGAATGCCGACGCGCCAAAATGGTCGTTATAGACCAGGCCGTGATAGGAGGCGTCCGGCGTCGAGAACATCGGGAATTTGTCGGGATACGCAGCCCACGGGAACCGACCGCTGTCGATGATGGCGCCGCCCAACGTGGTGCCGTGGCCACCCATGAATTTGGTCAGCGATTGGATGACGATGTCGGCACCATGCTCGATCGGACGCAGCAGGATGGGAGTCGCCACGGTGTTGTCGACGATCAGCGGAATGCCGTGCCGGTGGGCGACGTCGGCGAGGCCGGCGATGTCGGCGATATTGCCGGCGGGGTTGCCGACACTCTCGCAATACAAAGCGCGTGTGTCGGCATCGATCAGCTGTTCGAGGTCGGCCGGGCCGTCGCCCTCGGCGAACCGCACCTTGATCCCGAGATTCGGCAGGAAATGCGCGAACATCGAATGAGTGGTGCCATAGAGCTGCGGCACCGAGACGATGTTGCGGCCCGGTTCGGTGAGGTTGGATACGGCATAATACATCGCCGTCTGGCCGGTGCTGACGCAGAGGGCCGCAACCCCTGTCTCCAGGGCCGCGACGCGGGCCTCGAGGATGGCGTTGGTCGGGTTGCTGATGCGGCTGTAGCGGTGGCCCTCTTCCTCCAAATTGAACAGCGAGGCGGCATGGTCCGCGCTGTCGAACCCGTACGCGACGGTCTGGTAGATGGGCACGGCGACGGCGTGCGTCGTGGGGTCGCTGTCGTAGCCGGCGTGCAGGGCAAGGGTCTCGTTACGCATTCCATACCCAATGCTGCGATGACCCCTTGGGAATCAGCCCATGCGAGATCGGGGAAACGGTGGTTCACGAAATCGCCAGACCGCGCAATCCGTCGATATTTTGAGATTTTGCGCCATTTGATTGATGGTAATCGTAAGCAATTCGATATTTTTTTGTCAATCGGGATTTATATTGTGACAAGACCGTCATGCTGGCGTTGGCTGCTTCGGCGCCCCACTGGCTGGCGATGTTAGTTGTCGCGTGGCGCCGCTGCCCGTTGCAGGCGGTCGTTGATGGCAAGGCCCAGCCCATGCGTGGGCACCGGCATCACCGCGATGCCGGTGAGGCCCAAGGCTTGCCCTTCCGCGTCGAGCTCCCGCAGGGCCGCGAACAGATTGGCTGCGGCCTCACGAAGGTCGCCGGATGCGCTGAGCTGCAGCATCGTCGCGGCCCCTGGCAGCGGCGGTCCGAATGCCAGCAGCGCCTCGCGGGCGGCCACCGAGGTCGCCTGCAGACGAACCGGCAGGTCGGGCGCGTAGTGCGACACCAGCAGGCCCGGCGAGCGCAGCGTGCGTGAGGCTTCGGCGGCGGCCGGGGGGATGCCGCGTCGCACGGGCCCGATCACCGTCTCGATCGCCTCGCGGGTGATGCCGCCAGGGCGCAGCAGGAACGGTGCGTCGCCGGTGAGGTCGAGCACCGTGGATTCCACGCCGACCGGACAGGGGCCGCTGTCCAGCACGGCGGCGATGCGACCATCGAGGCCGGCCAGCACGTGCGCGGCCGTGGTCGGGCTGACCTGGCCGGAGCGGTTGGCGGAGGGCGCCGCGACCGGGCGGCCGACCGCGTGCAGCAGGGCGAGGGAAGCGGGATGCGCGGGCACTCGCACCGCCAGCGAGTCGAGCCCCGCGCCGGCCAGCAGCGAGATCGGGCAGGTGACGCGGCGGGGCAGCACCAGGGTGAGTGGCCCCGGCCAGAATGCGTCGGCCAATGCCCGCGCCAACGCCGGGCCTTCGACGTGGGCGAAGGCGGCGGGGGCATGCGGGTAGTGACAGATCAGCGGATTGAAATGCGGCCGGCCCTTGGCGGTGAATATGGCGGCGACGGCGGCGCCGTCGGTGGCATCGGCGCCCAGGCCGTAGACCGTCTCGGTGGCGAACGCGACGAGTTGGCCGTGGCGCAGCAGGTCGGCCGCCCGCGCGATGCCGGCAGCGTCATCGGTGAGGCGCTCGGTCAAGGTCGGCCCGTGGCGACAAAGCCGTCATTCTCCCAGCCGGGTTTGCCATAGCGAAGCATCTCGCCGGTGGCCATCACATGCAACGTGCCGCCGGCGGCCTCCAGCAGCGCCTGCGGGCCGGCCGTGTCCCATTCCATGGTTCGGCCGAAGCGCGGATAGAGGTCGGCGAGGCCCTCGGCCAGCCGGCAGAATTTCAACGCCGAGCCCATGTGGGTGACGCTGGCGATGGCTCGGCCGGCAAGGAACGGTGCGAGGCGCGGGTCGTCCGCATAATGGCGTGACGCCATCACGTCCATGCCGTTCCGCGGTGCCTGGCGGGCGCTGATCGGATGCCGGCCGGTGGCATCGTGCCGCCATGCGCCCAGGCCGACGATGCCGCCGAACACGGCCCCCGCGACCGGGGCGCCGACGCAGCCCAGTACTGGCCGGCCATCCCGGATCAGACCGATGCAGACCGCGAAATCGTCGGTGCCGGCGGCGAATTCGCGGGTGCCGTCGAGCGGGTCGACCAGCCAGTATTGGCGGCCGAGCGCGGGCTTAGCGCCGGCGGCCGTCGCCTCCTCCGCGACCACAGAGATATCCGGGGTGGCGCTTCGCAGGCCCGCCAGGATCAGCGCCTCGGCGGCGGTGTCGGCCTCGGTCACCGGGCTCTGATCGGCTTTGCGTAGCGTTTCGAAGCCGCGTGCGCGCACGCGCAGAATTTCCGTGCCGGCGTCACGCGCGAGGTCGAAAGCCAGGTCGAGCAACATCACGTCGTTCATGACGACGGTCTTACAGGATGCGTGGGACCGCTGCCCAGAGGGGCTGCTCTGGCGCTCGCGCCCGCCGCTGCTAAACTGCGAAAACCCATATAATTCCGGAGCGTCGTCGCCATGCTCGATATCGCATTCGCCAAATCCGCCCTGCCGAAGTCCGGCACGCTGGTATTGCTGCTGGATGAGGCTGGCGAGGCGGCAGGCGGCGCCGCGGGGCCGACGCTGCTGCACAAGGCGGCCGACGACGCGACGGGAGGGGCGATCGGCCGCGCGCTGGCGGCCGCCGACTTCACCGGGCGGGTCGGTCAGAGCGCGATCATTCTGGCGCCCGGCGCGGGGCTGATGCGGGTGATCGCGATCGGCATCGGCAAGCGCGGCGCGTTTTCCAGCCGTCTGGCCGAGGACGCCGGCGGCATGGCGACGGCAATGCTGGCGCGCGACGCGCAGGCGTCGGTCGATGTGTCCGGCCTGACGCCGGCGTTGGCGGCGTCGTTCGCGATGGGGGCGGTGTTGCGGGGCTACCGCTTCGATCGGTATCGCACCACCGAGAAGCCCGAGGACAAGCCGAAGCTCACCAAGCTGGTGTTGCTGGGGGGCGAGGCCACCAAGGCGCGCGCGGCGTGGGACGCGTTGCGCCCGGTCGCCGAGGGCGTGTTTCTGTCGCGCGATCTGGTGAGCGAGCCGCCGAACGTGCTGAACCCGGCGAGCATGGCGGATCGCTGCAAGGCGCTGACGAAGCTCGGCCTGACGGTGGACGTGTTCGGGCCGAAGGAGCTGACCAAGCTGGGGTTTGGCGCGCTGCTGGGCGTGTCCCAGGGCAGTGTGAACGAGCCGCGCATGGTGGTGATGCAATGGCACGGCGCGCCGGCGGGGCGGAAGGGCAAGACCAAGCCGGTGGCCTTCGTCGGCAAGGGGGTGACGTTCGATTCAGGCGGCATCAGCATCAAGCCGGCGGGCGGCATGGAAGACATGAAGTGGGACATGGCCGGCGCGGGCACCGTGGTGGGATTGATGGCGGCGTTGGCCGGGCGCCGCGCCAAAGTGAATGCCGTGGGCCTGGTCGGCCTGGTCGAGAATATGCCGAGCGGCAGCGCGCAGCGGCCGGGCGATGTGGTGAAAACCTATTCCGGGCAGACTGTGGAGATCATCAACACCGACGCCGAGGGGCGCATGGTGCTGGCCGATGTGCTGTGGTACTGCCAGCAAAAATTCGATCCGGCGTTCATGGTGGATCTGGCCACCTTGACCGGGGCGATGATGGTCAGCCTGGGCCACGAATATGCCGGCTTCTTCAGCAACGATGATGCTCTGGCCGCCAATCTTTACACGGCGGGCCAGACCACCGGCGAGAAATTGTGGCGGATGCCGCTGCATGAAAATTACGACAAGCAGCTGAAGAGCGAGATCGCCGACATGAAGCATGTCGGCCCGCGCCCCGCGGGCGCGATCACGGCCGCGCAGTTTCTGCAGCGCTTCGTCAACGGCAAGCCCTGGGCGCATCTGGATATCGCCGGGATGGCCTGGAGCGGCAAGGACATGCCGACCACGCCGAAGGGGGCGACGGCCTACGGCGTGCGGCTGCTCGATCAGATGGTGGCGGATTGCTACGAGAGCTGATGGCGGATATCGGGTTCTATCATCTGACGCGGACCGGGGCGGACCAGGCGCTGCCGCAATTGCTCGGTCGCACGCTGGCGGCTGGCGAGCGGGCGGTGGTGATGTGCGGCACGCCCGAGCGCGTGGCGGCGCTGGACACCGCGTTGTGGCTGTGTCCGGAGCCCGACTGGCTGCCGCACGGGACGGCGGCCGAGGGCAACGCCGACCTGCAGCCGATCTGGCTGACCACCGAGGACGCGGCGCCGAACCAGGCTCGTTTTCTGTTTCTGCTGGACAACGCCCGGTCGGCGAAGCTGAGCGACTATGCCAGGGTGTTCATGCTGTTCGATGGCAATGACGAGGTCGCGGTGGTGGCGGCGCGGGTGGCCTGGACGGAGGCGAAAGCGGCTGGCCATAGCTTGACGTATTGGCAGCAAGGGGCGCGTGGGTGGGAGAAGAAGGTTTGAGAGAGCTTTGGGTGATAGGAGGAAGAATCTTCTTTTTCTGAAGAAAAAGAAGCAAAAAGACTTTTATCCATGAAGGTCGAATGGTTGCGACGGCGAAACTCCCATGGATGAAAGTTCTTTGGTTCTTTCTTTCAAGAAAGAACAACCTATTACTTCAAGGTACGCTCGCTTATGCGCGCGTCTCATTTATTCGGCGTCCAGCCCGCTTCAAAGAAGCATGCTCGCAAATCTTGATCGCGGGGGGCGTTGTTGGTGTCGATGTCCATGAAAGCGGGCGGGATATATTGGCCCCCGGTCGACGTGCAGCTGACCATGTATCCGATGCCCGAGCACTGCGTTTGCGTTGGCGTGGTGTAACCGTTGCTGATCGCCACGTGCTGGATGTTGGGCTGGAAGCGAGCCCGCGCGCGGGCCAGACATGATGCTTTGGTGCCGTCAAATTCGGCGGCCGTCGCGCCAGGCTTGGTCCATGTCGCGGCGCAGCCGCCGAGCGCTGTGATCAGTAACAAGAGATAAACCAGTTTCACGGCTGCTCCTCCGATCAGGAGCATGATTATCAAATTGATATCGAAATGAAAAGCTTTTCGCCCCTGGGCCGACCTTCCCGGAAAGTGGCTTGCGGAGATTGATATTCTGAAATATCAGTGTTTCATGACTCCACTCAGCGTGGCCCCGATCCGACCCAAAGACGTCAGCAATCTTCGTGATCTGGCGTATCGCCATCTGCGTGATGCCATTCTGAGCGGCGGATTGGAGAGCGGGGCGCAGCTGAATGAACGGGAATTGGCGCTGGCTCTCGGCGTCAGCACGACCCCGGTGAAGGACGCGCTGCGGCGTCTGGAGATCGAGGGGCTGACCGTAACGCTGCCGCGGCGGGGCAGCTTCGTCGCGCATTTCCCGCCGCAGCTGCGTCACGAGCTGGCATTGATCCGGGCGGCACTCGAAGGGGTCGCGGCCAGGCTCGCGGCCGAGCAGGTCGCTGCCGGCGCGCCAGCCGGCGACGTGGCGGCCGCTCTCGCCGACATCCAGGCGCGCGGTGACGCGGCACCGCCCGTGGCCATCGGCCAGACCAATGCGCGGTTTCATGCCGCCATCTGCAGACTTGCCGACAGCGACTATCTCGCCCGTCTGCTGGACGGGCTGATGGTGTTCGATCAGGCGTCTCGCCGGGACATCCTGGGCACGGAGAACGAGCCACGCCAGGCCCTCGCCGAACACACGTCTGTCGCCAGTGCCATTCTCGGCGGTGACGGCGAAGCAGCCGAGCGAGCGATGCGTGCCCACGTGCTCCGCTCCGCCGGTATCCAACCGAATAAACCTACCAGGACAGGAGATTGATCATGGGTGACCTGCGGATCCGCGCGGCGCTGACCGGCGTGTCTGGCGTGCATGTTACGCCTTTCGACGCCACGGGGCGCATTGACGAGGCGCTGCTCGATCGGGTGGTCGACGGGCTTGCGGTCGCCGGCATCGACAATATTGTCACTGGCGGCAATACCGGCGAATTCTACGCGCTCGGCATGGATGAAGTCCGGCTGGTCATGCAGCGGGCGATCGCCGCCAATGCCGGGCGTCGTGCCGTGACCGCCGGCGTTGGCCGCGCGCTGTCCGACGCGCAGCGGCTCGCCGAGCACGCGGCAAAGCTCGGGGCGGACGCGGTGATGATCCACCAGGTGCCCGATCCGTTTGCCTCGCCGCATGGCGTGGTTGCCTATACCCACGCCGTGGCCGACACCACGGACCTGCCGGTGGTGCTGTATGTGCGCAACGATAATTTCAGCGCTGCGGAGCTGCTCGACCTGGTCGGCCATCGGCGCGTCGTCGGAATCAAATATGCGGTGCCCGACCCGCTGCGCCTGGCCGAGCGGTTGCGCCTGACCGCGGGGCAGGATCTGCTGTGGCTGTGCGGTCTGGCCGAGGCGTGGGCGCTGCCGTTCGCCGCGGTCGGCGCGCGTGGCTTCACCTCGGGGCTGGTCAACGTGCATCCTACCTTGTCGCTCGCGGTACGTGATGCGCTGGCGTCAGGCGACTATCCCGCCGCGCGTCGCATGATCGACGGGATTGCGCAGTTCGAGGCGATGCGGGCGCGAGAGAGCAACGGCACCAATGTCACCGTGGTGAAAGAGGCGATGCGGCTGCTGGGGCTGCCGGTCGGTCCCGCGCGCCCACCGGGCCGCCCCGAACTCTCGGAGTCGGCCAAGTCCGAACTGGCCGCCATTCTCAAATCATGGGGTCTAATGCGGGAGCGTGCGGCCTAGCTCTGATCCCCAGGGGATCAAAGGGGCTCGCCCTTTTGCGGGTCCGGGCAGTGCCCGGACCCGCTTGCTCGCTAATGCCCCCGCAAAATCTGCGAAAGAAACAATTTCAGCCGATCCGTCTGCGGATCCTCGAACATCTTGGTCGGCGGCCCGCTCTCGACGATTTCGCCGCGGTCCATGAACACCACGCGGTCGGCCACCTGTCGCGCGAACCCCATCTCGTGGGTCACGCAGACCATGGTCATGCCGGTTTCGGCGAGGCCGATCATGGTGTCCAGCACTTCCTTGATCATCTCGGGATCGAGGGCCGAGGTCGGTTCGTCGAACAGCATGATCTTGGGCTTCATGCACAAGGCCCGAGCGATCGCAACGCGCTGCTGCTGGCCACCTGATAGCTGACCCGGGTATTTCTTCGCCTGCTCCGGGATCTTGACCTTGCGCAGATACTCCATCGCGATTTCCTCGGCTTCCGCCTTGGGGGTTTTGCGCACCCAGATCGGTGCGAGCGTGCAATTCTCGAGGATCGTCAGATGCGGAAACAGGTTGAACGACTGGAACACCATGCCGACCTCGCGGCGGATCGTGTCGAGCGCGCGCAGATCGTCGGTGAGTTCGGTGCCGTCGACGATGATGTGGCCTTCCTGGTGGGTCTCCAGGCGGTTGATGCAGCGGATCATGGTCGATTTGCCCGAGCCTGACGGGCCGCACACCACGACGCGTTCCTTTTGGCCGACCGTCATCGTGACGTCGCGCAGCACGTGCATCGTGCCGTACCATTTGTTGACCTTGTCGAGCACGATCGCGGGGGCTTCATTGGAAGTGCCGGCACGGTCGAGTGTGGCAGTCTGGCTCATGGCGTGTTCTCCCTGACCGGTCAGCGCCGGTGGCCGCGATCGAGCGAGCGCTCGAGCCCGCGGCTGTATTTGGACATGGCGAAGCAGAAAGCGAAATAGATCACCGCCAGCAGGATATACACCTCGGTGCCGAAGCTCTGCCAGTTGGGGTCGGCGACGGCGGTGAGGCCGGATTTCAACAGGTCGAAGATGCCGATGATCAGCACCAGCGAGGTGTCCTTGAAGAACCCGATGAACGTGTTGACCAGTGGCGGGATGACCAGTTTCAGCGCCTGCGGCAGCACGATCAGGAGCGTCTTCTTGCCGTAGGACAGGCCGAGCGCGTCGGCGGCTTCGCCCTGCCCCTTGGGCAACGCCTGCAGGCCGGCGCGCACCACCTCGGCGAGGTAGGCGGCGGCGAACAGGATGATCGCGACCTGGGCTCTCAGCAGCTTGTCGATGTCGATGCCCTCGGGCAGGAACAGCGGGAACAGCACGCTCGCCATAAACAGCAAGCTGATCAGCGGCACGCCGCGGATCAGCTCGACATAGACCACACAGATCAGCTTGACGGCTGGCATGCCCGTGGAGCGTCGTCCGAGTGCGACCAGGATCGCCAGCGGGAAAGCGAAGGCAAGTCCGAAGGTTGCCAGGATCAGGGTGATCGGCAGACCGCCCCATTGATCCTGGGCCACATAGGGCATGCCGAGGATGCCGCCCCACATCAGCACGCCGATCGCGACCAGGGCCACCAGCCAGGCATACAGCAGTTCGATGCGCCAGAAACGGCGGTTGGCGGAGATCGCAAACATCGCCAGGAACAGCACGATGACGATCGCGGGCCGCCATTGCTGGGCGAACGGGTAGAAACCGAACAGGATGAAGCGGTATTTCTCCGGCACCAGGGCCCAGCATGCGCCGGTGCCGATGGCGTCGCGGCAGGCGGTGGTGTCGGCTCCGTTGGCGCCTTGCGGGACTGTCCACACCGCGTGGATCACGCCCCAGTCGAGCAGGCTCCAGCCGGCGCGCAGGATCACGTAGAGCAGAACCAGACTGACGGCACTGGATATCCAGGAGCCGAACAAGTTGGCGCGCATCCAGGCGACCGGGCCGACCAGGCCGGAGGGCGGCCGTTCACGGGTCGCGGCGGGAATGTGGGTGGTGGTGGTTGCGGACATGGCTCAGCGCTCCACCAGCGCGATGCGCGCGTTGTACCAGTTCATGAACAGGCTGATCGACAGGCTGAAGGCCAGATACACCACCATGATGATGGCGATGCCCTCGATCGCCTGGCCGGTCTGGTTCAGCGTGGTGTTGGCGATCGACACCGTCTCGGCGTAGCCGATCGCGACCCCGAGGGAACTGTTCTTGATGAGATTCAGATATTGGCTGGTCATCGGCGGCACGATCACGCGGAGCGCCTGGGGCAACACGATGCGGCGCAGCAGCTGGCCGCGGCCGAGGCCGAGCGCGCCGGCGGCCTCCCATTGGCCCTGCGGCACCGCGAGGATGCCGGTGCGCACGATCTCGGCGATGTAGGTGGCGGTGTAGAGCACGAGGCCGAGCAGCATGGCGCCGTATTCCGGGGTCACCGTCATGCCGCCGGCGAAGTTGAAGCCGCGCAACGCCGGCACGTCGAGCGCGAGCGGCAAGCCGAGCGCCAGCCACACGACCGCTGGCAGCCCGATCAGCAGCAGCACGCCAGCGGGCCAGACCAGGGGTTTCACGCCGGTCATGTCCTGGCGGCGGCGCGCCGCGCGGGACCAGGCGATGGTGCCGGCGAGGCCGATCAGGAACGCCACCAGCACCCAGAGATGGCCAGGCAACCAGTCGATGGTCGGCAGTTTGATGCCGCGATTGGACAGGAACACCCCAGCGATCGGGTGAAAGGCCTGGCGCGGTCCGGGCAGCGTCTGCAGCAGGGCTGCCCAAAAGAACAGCTGCAGCAGCACCGGGATATTGCGCAGGGTCTCGACATAGATGCCGGTGAGGCGCGAGACGAGCCAGTTCGGCGATAGTCGGCCGATACCGACCAGCGTGCCGAGGATAGTGGCCAGTACCACGCCGACGACAGCGAGCTTCAAGGTGTTGAGAATGCCGATGACGAGCGCCAACCCATAGGTTGACACCGACGAGGTGAACGGCAGCAGCGACTCACCGATCGGGATGGCCGCCGACTTGCCGAGGAAATCGAAACCGGTGGCGATATGACGGGCCGCCAGGTTGCGAGCGGTGTTGTGCGCGAGATACCAGACCAGCAGCGCGATGCCGCCGACGATGACGACCTGCCAGACCAGGCTGCGGAAGCGGGGGTCCGCCCAGCTGAACTGGAATTTCTTGCGTGGCGCCACGCGGGCATTGGCGAGGCGCGGATCGAGGGTCGCTCCAGACATCAGGCCATTTTCTCCCGTCGCGCGTGCAATGCTGCCCCGCGTTTGACACGTATCGTGCCGACACTGCGTCAGCCACCTCCGTAAGGCAACCGTCACAATCGAACTCTAACCGGTTTGTTACGGTGAAAGAAAAAGGCCGCTCCAACGACGGAGCGGCCTTGTTTCGAAAGTTTTTGCTCCTTTTTTCAAAAAGAAGCGCTTCCTTCCTTCCGCACGACGATAAGAAAGGAAGCGGTTCTTTTTTGAAAAAAAGAACCAAAAAACTTTTGCGGATCAGCGCATCGGGGGGGCGTATTGCAGACCGCCCTTGTTCCAGAGAGCGTTGATGCCGCGGGGCACGCCGAGCGGGGTGATGTTGCGATCCCATACCTCGGCGGTATTGCCGACCTGCTTGATCACGTTCATCGCCCAGGCGTTGTCGAGGCCCAGTGCCTTGCCGAGGTCGCCGTCCATGCCCAGCAGGCGGCGAATGTCGGGGTTGGTGGAGCTCGCGAAGCTGTCGACGTTCTTGCTGGTCACGCCGTCTTCCTCGGCGGTCATCTGGGCGTATTCAATCCAGGAGACGATGTCGAACCACTTGTCGTCGCCCTTGCGGACGGCCGGCGCCAGCGGCTCCTTGCTGATGATCTCGGGCAGCAGCACGAAGTCGGAGGCCTTGTCGCCCTGGCTGTAGCGGAAGCCGGCGAGGGCCGAGCTGTCGGTCGAATAGGCATCGCAGCGGCCGGTCAAGAACGCCTGCTGGATCTGCTGCAGCTGCTCGATCTCGACCGGGGTGAATTTCAGGTTGTTGGCGCGGAAATAATCGGCGATCGCGAGCTCGGTGCTGGTGCCGGGCTGCACGCAGATGGTGGCGCCATCCAGCTCCTTGGGCGATTTCACGCCGGCGGACTTTTTCACCAGGAAGCCGGTGCCGTCATAGAAATAGGTGGGCGCGAACAGGAATCCCAAGCTGGCTTCACGGCCCAGCGTCCAGGTCGTCTCACGCACCAGCACATCCACTTCGCCGGACTGCAGGGCGGTGAAGCGGTTCTGCGTGGTCAGCGGCGCGAACTTCACCTTGTTGGCGTCGCCCAGCACGGCGGCGGCAATGGCGCGGCAGCCATCGGCGTCGATGCCGCGCATGACGCCCTGGCTGTCCGGCAGCGAGAAGCCCGCGGTGTCGGCGGCGGTGCCGCAGATCAGCTGGCCGCGTGCCTTCACGGCGTCCAGCGTGGCGGAGCCGCTGCCCTGCGCGTGGGCGGCGCCTGAGAGCAGGACAGCCGCAAAGAGCCCCCCGGCGATGGTGGCGGACGTTCGAAACATAGCAATCTCCCTATTTTTTGCAGGTCAGACCCGCGCGACAGGCGGAGAATGCGGTGATTACGCGGCAAGATCAATGGGCGCGGCGTCAACGAGGCGGGTTCACATGTTTTCGTGCGCTGGCGGCTTGGTGTCATGCGCCGGTGATGATTTAGTCGCGATCTGTGACATTGGTGCCCCGCATGCAAATCCTGTTCAAGAATGCCCAGATCATCGACGCCGCGCGCGATACCCCCCTCGAAGGCCATGTGCTGGTGGAGGACGGCATCATCCGCGATCTCGCCGCCCGGCCGGTGGCGGCCGCCGACCGGATGGTGTTCGACCTGAAGGGGGCAACGCTGATGCCCGGGCTGATCGACTGCCATGTGCATGTGGTCGCCAGCATGATGAACCTGCCGGCCAACGCGCAATTGCCCGAGGCGATGGCGGTGCTGCGCTGCCTGCCGGTGATGCGCGGGATGTTGGATCGGGGGTTTACCACCGTGCGCGATGTCGGCGGCGCGCCGTTCGCGCTGGCCGAGGCGGTGGAGCAGGGGCTCGCCGTGGGGCCACGCCTGGTGGTGTGCGGCAAGGCGCTGTCCAAGACCGGGGGCCATACCGACCTGCGGCCGCGTGCCGACTGGCACGATCCGTATCGCTGGGCGCGCAACTTTGGCGCGCTGGGTCGGGTGGCGGACGGGGTGGATGAGGTGCGCCGTGCCTGCCGACAGGAGCTGCGCGAGGGCGCGCAATTCATCAAGATCATGGCCAATGGCGGGGTGGCGAGCCCGACCGATCCGATCGCTTGGCAGGGCTACTCGGTCGATGAGATGACCGCGGCCGTGCAGGAGGCGCGGGACGCGCAGACGTATGTATCCGCCCATCTCTACACCTCTGACGCCATCACGCGCGCCGTGGGCTGCGGCGTGCACAGCCTGGAGCATTGCAACCGCATCGATGCGGCGACGGCGAAGCTCGCGGCCGACGCCGGCTGTGTCGCTGTGCCGACGCTGGTGACGTATGAGGCGCTGGCGACGGACGGGCCGCGGCTTGGTCTGCCGCCTGTGTCGATCGCCAAGATCGAGGATGTGCGCGGCGCGGGGATCGCCAGTCTGTCGATCATGCGCGAGGCCGGGCTGACGATGGCCTATGGCACCGACCTGCTGGGCGAGACGCATGTGCGGCAGAGCGAGGAGTTTTCGATTCGCGCGCGGGTGCTGCCGAGCCGGGAGATTCTGGCCAGTGCGACGACGATTGCAGCGAAATTGCTGGGCATGGAAGGGCGGATCGGCGTCGTCGCGCCGGGCGCGTTCGCCGATCTGCTGGTGGTGGACGGCAACCCGCTGGAGAATATTTCAATCCTTGCCACGCCGGAGAGGAGCATTCGCACGGTGATCAAGGGCGGGGTGGTGCACAGGTAGGCCACGTGCGCGACAAGGCGCCGAGGCCTAGGAGAAAGGCCGCGGTGCCCTATTTGATCGCGCCCTGGGTCATGCCGGCGATGAACTGCCGCGACATCAGGATGTAGACGATCGAGATAGGCAATGCCGCCAGGGTCAGTCCGGCGAACAGCACGCCCCAGTCCGTGTTATATTCGCCGACGAACACGGTGAGCCCCTGCGGCAACGTCTTCAGGTCGTCGGACGTGATGAACACCAAGGGGAAAAAGAAATCGTTCCAGATCGGCACGGCGTTCTGGATCACCGCGATGACCATCGCCGGCCGCGCCAATGGCAGCATCACCTGCCACATGACGCGCCATTCGCTGGCGCCTTCGATGCGGGCTGCTTCCTCCAGTTCGCCCGGCAACGTGCGCAGGAATCCGGTGAGGATGAACACCGCGGATGGCAGGCCCATCGCGACATAGACCAGCACCAGGCCAAGCCGTGTGTCGATCAGGCCGAGATGGTCGAGCTGGATGAACAGCGGGATGATCGCGAGCTTCAGCGGCACCATTAGGCCGGCGACGAAGAACAGAAAGATCGCGGCGTTGAGCGTGAACTTATAGCGCGCGATCGCGTAGGCGGCCATCGTGCCGAACAGCAGGATCAGCACGATCGAGCCCGCCGTCACAACGATGGAATTTATCAAATAGCGAACGAACTCGGTGCCGGTCCAGACCTCGCGCAGGTTGGTCAGATCGAAGCCGGCGGGCAGGGCGAAAGGCGAACTGAAGATCTCGGCGTTCGATTTGAACGACGACATCACCATGATCGCCAGCGGATACAGCATCACCAACGCGTTGCATGCCAGGAACGCCTGGATCATGCCATTCTTGGCCCATTCGCCTTTGCCACCCATGTCAGATCTCGATCTCGCGGCGGCGGAGAATGCGCAGCGAGATCGCGGAGATCACCGCAATGAAGGCGAACATCAACACGGCCAGCGCACTGCCATGGCCGAAATCCTGCAGGCCGGAACTGACGCTGCCGAAGGCGGTGCGATAGAAATACAGGCCCAGCACGTCGGTGGCGCCGGCCGGCGAACCGTCGAGCCCGGCCATCACGTAGGGCAGTTCGAACCAGTTGAAGCTGCCGATGAAGGTGAGGGTGAACACGATGGTGGCACTGGGGGCCACCAGCGGCCAGATGATGCGGGTCAGCAGGACGCGGTCGGTGGCGCCATCGAGGCGGGCCGCTTCCATCGTCTCGCGGGAAATGCGCTGCATGCCGGCGAGGAAGATCAGCGCCGGAAAACCCACCCAGTGCCAGCCATTGGCGAAGATGATGCTACCCAGCGCGGTATGGTCATCGCCGAGCCAGGGATGCGGGGCGAACCCCAGCAGTCCGGTCAGCGCGTTCACCAACCCGAACAAAGGGTGCAGAAACAGCTTCCACAGGAAGCCCACGATGATGGCGCTGAGTACGACCGGCAGAAACACGATCACCTGGTGCACCCGATGGCCGGGCAGAGCTTTCAACAGGGCGAAGGCCAGCAGGTAAGCCAATCCATTCTGCAGCCCCATCAAGGCCACGAAGACGATCACATTGTGCTCGAACGCGCGCCAGGTCCACGCGGCATAAGGGGTATGGAACAGCACATCAGCAAAATTCCGCAGCCCGACGAAGTGTGAGACGGACAGGCTGTCGAAGCTGCGGAACGCATAGCCGAAGGCGGCCACCATGGGCCAGGCGACGAAGCCCAGCATCACCACGAAAGCAGGGGTCAGCAGGACGCCGATCCAGGCGCCTAGCCGCCAGTGGCCGGCACGCCTCACTTCTTCTGGAACGGCTTGTAATAATGCGCGATGCCGTCCGTCAGATCGGTACCGACCTGTTGGGGGGTGACTGTGCCCGCCATCATCTTCTGCATGCCGCCCTGCAGCAGTTCGGAGCCGGTGGGGGTATCGAAGCGGAAATAGGCCAGCATGATGTAGGGCATCGCTACGCTGTTGAGTTCCGACACCTTGGCGATCAGCGGATCATCGCTGGTGACGCCCTTGATCGGCGAGATGTTGCCCAGCAAGGCTTCGAACTTGTCGCCGTACTGCTTGGTGCCCATCCAGCGCACCAGCTTGATGGCATCGGCCTGGTCGGGTGACTTGGCGTTCACCGCGTAGCCGCCGTCGAAATACACCGTGACCGGCTGCGGTTCACCGGCCTTGGGGGCCGGCGGCGCGATGAAATCCATGTTCAGCTTCGGATTCTGCTTGCGGAAATTGGCAATCTCGAAGCTGCCGCCGGCGAAGATCGCGGCACGGCCGGACAGGAACAATTGCTGCGAGGTGGCGTAGTCGATGCCGGTATAGCCGTCCGGCATGTAGTCGCGCAGCGCCAGCAGATGGGTGAGCGCATTGACATAGGGCGGGTCGGCGAAATTGGTGCGCCCGGCCACCACATCATCGACGAAGCCACGACCCAGCATCGGGTTGGTGAAGATGCCGGCAAAGATCTCGTCGGTCCAGCCGGTGGCCGAGCCGTTGGCGATCGGGGTGACACCGGCGGCCTTCAGCGTCTTGCAGGCCGCCAGCAACTCGTCCCACGTCTTGGGCGGTGTCACGCCAGCCTTGGCGAAGATGTCCTTGTTGATCAGCAGTCCGAGCGTCTGCGAGGCGGAGGAGAGCGAATAGACCTTGCCGTCGGCGCGCAGGGTTTCGGACTTCAGCGCGTCCGGCGACAGATTTGCGAGCTCCGGCACATTGGTGGTGTCGAGCGGCAACAGATAGCCGGCCTTGGCGAACTGCTCGAGGCCGCCATAGGCCCGGGTGTGCAGCACGTCGGCGCCCTTGCCGCCGGCCAGCGCCGTGGAGACGATGGTGTTGTAGTTTTCGGCGGCGAATGCCTCGAACTTCACATGGATGTCCGGGTTGGCCTTGGTGAACTCGGCGAACAGCGTGGTGTAGGCCGCCCGGTCCTCCTGGCGCCAGGTCCAGAAGGTGATGTCGCCCGCGTTCGCCGCGGACATGGCCCCACCCCAGGCCGCAGCCGCCAGCAGAACTAGCCGCCCGAAACGCTTACTCATCGTCGATCTCCCCGTTACTGGCGCCAGGCGCCGGATCATGCCGTGATCGCAACCCTTGGATGCCGGGTCGCGGCCTGTCAAGGCAACGCCGATCAGCCTCGTCTGATGTTCCAGAACAGTGGCAGCCCGTCCAGCATGCCGGTCAGGTCGCTGCGAAAAGCGGTCGGCAGGATCGTCTGACCGAGCGGGATGTAGGGCACGTCCTGGAACGCCTGCAACTGCATCTGCACGCAGATCTGTTTCTGGGCGGCAAGATCGGGCGCCTTCAGCCAGGCGTCCCGCAGTTCCTCCAGCTTCGGGCTGGTCGGCCAGCCGGGGGCTGCGTCCTTGCCGTTGCCGCGCAGGAACACGTGCACGGCGGGATTGAACTGATCGAGCCCGTTCCATGATGTCTGGAAAATGCTCCAGCCGCCCTGCGCCACCGGGTCCATCTTGGCGCGGCGCTGCACCACGGTCGCCCAATCCATCGCCTGGATGTCGAGCGTCATGTCCAGCCGCTTCAGCAGGTCGGCGGTCACGTCGGCCAGCGCCTTGGAGCTCGGAATGTCCTGGGGGGCGAGCAGGACGACGCGCTCACCCTGGTAGCCGGCGGCGGTGAGCGCGCGCTTCGCCGCGTCGAGATCGCGGGGGCCGGTCAGCGCGGTCATCCCGGCGTCACTGGCCATCGGCGTGTCCGGGCAGAAATAGCCGATGCCGTCACGCCACATCGTGCGGTCGTCGCCCATCACCGCGGTCATGTACTCCGACTGCTGGACGGCGCCGACGATGGCGCGGCGGATGGCGGGATTGTCGAAGGGCGGCTGCATCTGGTTGAACCGCATGGTGGCGATGGTGCCGGTGGGCACGATCACCTTGGTGGCGACGCCCGCCGATTTGCGCAGCATCGGCAGCAGGTCGGCGTTGGGCGTGTACCACCAATCGACCTCGCCGCGCTGGAGCGCGCTGGCGGCGGTCGAGGTGTCCGGGATGACGCGCCATTCGACGCGGTCGAAATGTGCCACCTTGCCACCGGCGGTGCGGTCGGCCGGCTCGTCGCGGGGCAGGTAGTCCGGGTTGCGCTCATAGACCACGAGCGCGCCGGGTACCCGCTCGTCGGCCTTGTAGCGATACGGGCCGCTGCCGATCGCCTCCTTCACTGCGGTAAACGGATCGGTGGTGGCGAGGCGTTCCGGCATGATGGCGCACATGCTGGGGGCGGTTTTGCTCAGCGCGTCCGGCAGCAGCGGGAACGGGTATTTCAGGCGGAACACGATGGTGCGGTCGTCGCCGGCGAACAGTTCGTCGGTGGCGGCCAGCAGGGCCTGGCCGAAACTGTCCCGCTTGCCCCAGCGGGCGATGCTGGCGACGGCGTCGCGCGCCAGCACCCGCTCGCCATCGTGGAACTTCAAGCCGGTGCGCAGCGTCAGCTTCCATTCGAGGCCGCCGGTTGCCACGGCGACTTTCTCCAGCATCTGCGGCTGGGGACGGAACTGCGAGTCGGTGCCGTACAGCGTGTCGTAGACCAGAAACCCATGGTCGCGGCTTTGGTAGCTGGTGGTCCAGATCGGATCGAGCGAGGCCAGATCGGCGTCCGGCACGAATTTTAGCACCGAGCTGCCCTGGGCGCGGGCGATCGCGGGCATGGCGAGGAGGCCGGCGGCTCCGGCGATGAAGTGGCGTCGTTGCATGGTCTCGTCTTTCCTGGCCGCACTCGGATGAAGCATCAAGGTTCGCCCTTGTGCCGATGCGGCGCAAGGGCTGGGATGCGGCCTGGGAGGCGTGCATATGGAATCTGTCGATTGCGTGGTGGTCGGTGCCGGCGTGGTCGGGATCGCCGTCGCCCGGGCGCTGGCGATGGCTGGGCGGGAGGTGATCGTGCTCGATGCGGCCGGTGCTGTCGGCACCGAGACCTCGTCGCGCAACAGCGAGGTGATCCATGCCGGGATCTATTATCCGAAGGACAGCCTGATGGCGCGGTTCTGCGTGCAGGGGCGGCGCCTGTTGTACGCCTATTGCGACGAGCGGGGTGTCGCGTACGCGAATTGCGGCAAGCTGATTGTGGCGACGTCACCCGAGGAGTGCGACAAGCTCGCCGGCATCAAGGCACGCGCCGAGGCCAATGGGGTGGAGGGGATGCGCCTGCTGACCGCCGCCGAGGCGCGGGGCTTGGAGCCCAATCTGGTCTGCGCGGCGGCGTTGCTGTCACCCACCACCGGGGTGCTCGATAGCCACGGCTATATGCTGGCGCTGCAGGGCGATGCCGAGGCGGCCGGCGCGATGTTCGTGTTGCACAGTCCGGTCGTTGCGGGGCGGGTGATCGATGAGGGGGTGGCGATCACGGTGGGCGGCGCGGAGCCGATGCGGCTGGCCTGCCGGTTGCTGATCAATGCCGCGGGGCTGCATGCGCCCGCGTTGGCGCGGGGTATCCAGGGGATGCCGAGCCAATTGGTGCCGCGGGAGTACTATGCCAAAGGCAACTATTTCACCCTGCTCGGGCGCTCGCCGTTCTCGCGGCTGATTTATCCGGTGCCGGTGCCCGGGGGGCTTGGTGTGCATCTGACCATCGACCTCGGCGGCCAGGCGCGGTTCGGGCCGGACGTGGAGTGGATCGAGGGGCTCGACTACAGCGTCGATCCGCGTCGGGCGGATGGGTTCTATGAAGCGGTGCGGCGCTATTGGCCGGAGCTGAAAGACGGCGCGCTGCAGCCGGGCTATGCCGGCATTCGCCCGAAGATCGTGCCGCCGGGGGCGCCGGGGCAGGATTTCGTGGTGCAGGGGCGCGCGGCGCACGGCATCGCCGGCCTCGTCAATCTGTTCGGCATCGAGAGCCCGGGCCTGACCGCGGCGATCGCGCTCGCGGGATATGTGGCCGAGATCGTTTAGCGACGGCGTTCGATGGCATCCCAGATGCCGGACGCGAGATCGAGGCCGTCGAAGCGGGCGATTTCCTGCAGGCCGGTGGGCGAGGTCACGTTGATCTCGGTCAGATAATCCCCGATCACGTCGATGCCGACGAAGATCAGGCCCTGCTCCTTCAGGACCGGGCCGATGGTGGCGCAGATTTCGAGATCGCGCTTGGTCATCGCCGAGCGTTCCGGGCGGCCGCCGACATGCATGTTGCTGCGCGCCTCGCCGGCGGCGGGGACGCGGTTCAGCGCGCCGGCGGGTTCGCCGTCGATCAGGATGATGCGCTTGTCGCCGAGGCGGACGGCGGGTTCGTAGCGCTGGATCATCAAAGGTTCGCGCGAGCGGGCGAAATGCATCTCCAGCAGCGAGTTCAGATTGGGGTCGTCCTCGCGGATCAGGAACACGCCGGCGCCGCCGTTGCCGAACAAGGGTTTGACCACGATGTTCTGGTAGGTGGCGCGGAAGTCGCGGATCGCCTCGATGTCCCAGGTGACCAGGGTGGGGGGCATCAGCTGGGGGAAGTGGGTGACCAGCAGTTTTTCCGGCGCGTTGCGCACGGCGGCCGGGTTGTTCACCACCAGCGTTTTGGGATGGATGTGTTCGAGCAAATGGGTGGCGGTGATGTAGGCCATGTCGAACGGGGGGTCCTGACGCATCAGGACGACATCCATGCTGCCGAGGTCGAGCAAAATGGGAGCGCCGAATGTGTAGTGGGCGCCGGCGACGCGCTGCACCGTGACCGGGCGGGCGCGGGCGTAGAGGCGCGAGCCCGCGTGGGCGGCGCCGCCTTCGCGCAGGGCCATGTGGCGGACTTCGTAATGCCAGAGGCGGTGGCCGCGCTGCTGGGCGGCGAGCATCAGGGCGAAGGTGGAATCGCCGTCGATGTTGATGCTCTCGATCGGGTCCATCTGGACCGCGACGTTCAGGGCCATAGTCGTTCTCCGGCAAATGTCGCGATCACTTCGCTCAGTTCAGCCGGGAGCGCAACTCCTCCATCGCGGCACGGACGCGGGCGGCGGCGTCGCCCTGGGGGACCAGTTCGAGGAATTTCTCGAAGCAGCGCAGGGCGGCGGAGACCTGGTCCAGGCGCTGGTTCATCAAGGCGGCCTCGCGCCATTGCACGGCCTGGTCCGGCGCGATGCGCAGCATGTCCTCGGTGCAGACCAAGGCCGCGGGCAGGTCGCCGGCGTTCAGGCGGCGTTGCTGGATGTTGTATTGCAGCCGGAGCAGGACGGCGCGGGCGCTCATCGGGCGGAGCAGGCCGGGGCGGAGTTCGGCGTCCTTGCCCTCGACGCGTTTGATCAGCAGGCGGAGGTCGCGCGCGTCGCGCGGCAGGCCGCCGGCGAACACGTCGATGACGGTCTGTTCGCCGCGGCCGGTGAGGGCGAGCAGGAAATGGGCGGGGAAGTCGACGCCGTGGGCGCCCCAGCCGGCGGCGCGGGCGGCGTGCAGCCAGAGGATGCCCAGCGCCACCGGGAGACCCCGCCGGCGTTCGATCACGTGGATCAGGTTGGCGTTGGCGAGGTCGTCGTAGTTGGTGGTGTCACCGGAATAGCCGTAGCGGCCGGCGATCAGGCCGGCCAGCGTGGTGGCGCGGGCGGGGAGGTCGTCGTCGGCCACGTCGCGCGACGCGATGACCGCGTCCCGCGCCAGGGCGGAGAGGTGGGCGCGGGCGGCGGTGAGGTCGGCGTCCGGCGCGTCGCGGCGGGCGAGTTGCAGGGCTGCGTCGGCGATGTCGATCTCGGTGTCCGGTAATTGGCCGATGGCGTCGAGCGCGGCACTCGTGTCGATCATGGTTTGGTGTGTCTACTCCGCCGCATCCGGCACGTAGAGGGCGCTGCCGTGGGCCTTGAAGGTTTCGCTCATTTTCTCCATGCCCTCGGCGCGTTCGGAGTCGGCGCGGATGTCGTGGCTGATTTTCATGGAGCAGAATTTCGGGCCGCACATCGAGCAGAAATGGGCGACCTTGTGGGCCTCCTTGGGGAGTGTCTCGTCGTGATATTGGCGGGCGGTGTCGGGGTCCAAGGCGAGGTTGAACTGGTCCTCCCAGCGGAATTCGAAGCGGGCGCGGGAGACCGCGTCGTCGCGCAGTTTCGCGGCCGGGTGGCCCTTGGCGAGGTCGGCGGCGTGGGCGGCGATGCGGTAGGTGATGACGCCGACTTTCACGTCGTCCCGGTTGGGGAGGCCGAGATGCTCCTTGGGGGTGACGTAGCAGAGCATGGCGGTGCCGAACCAGCCGATCATGGCGGCGCCGATCGCCGAGGTGATGTGGTCGTAGCCGGGGGCGATGTCGGTGGTCAGCGGTCCGAGCGTGTAGAACGGGGCCTCGCCGCATTCGGCGAGCTGCTTGTCCATGTTCACTTTGATTTTGTGCATGGGCACGTGGCCGGGGCCCTCGATCATGACCTGGCAGCCTTTGTCCCAGGCGACCTTGGTCAGCTCGCCGAGGGTTTCCAGTTCGGCGAACTGGGCGCGGTCGTTGGCGTCCGCGTTCGAGCCGGGGCGCAGGCCGTCACCGAGGGAGAAGGAGACGTCGTATTTGCGCATGATGTCGCAGATTTCGTCGAACTTCTCGTAGAGGAAGCTTTCGCGGTGATGGGCGAGGCACCAGCGGGCCATGATCGAGCCGCCGCGCGAGACGATGCCGGTGGTGCGGCGCGCGGTGAGGGGGATGTAGCCGAGGCGCACACCGGCGTGGATGGTGAAATAATCCACCCCCTGCTCGGCCTGCTCGATGAGCGTGTCCTTGAAGACCTCCCAGTCGAGCTTGTCGGGGTCGCCGCCGACTTTTTCCAGCGCCTGGTAGATCGGCACGGTGCCGATCGGGACCGGGGAGTTGCGCATGATCCAGCTGCGGATGTTGTGGATGTTGCGGCCGGTGGAGAGGTCCATCACCGTGTCACCGCCCCAGCGGATGGCCCAGACCAGTTTTTCGACCTCGTCGGCGGCCGAGGAGGTGACCGCGGAGTTGCCGATGTTGGCGTTGATTTTCACCAGGAAATTGCGGCCGATGATGACCGGCTCCAATTCCGGGTGGTTGATGTTGGCGGGGATGATGGCGCGGCCGCGGGCGATCTCGCTGCGGACGAATTCCGGGGTGACGAAGGCGGGGATTTCGGCGCCGAAGCTTTCGCCGTCCGCCAGCGTGGCGTCGGCGTTGTCCAGCATGGCGGCGCGGCCGAGATTTTCGCGGTGGGCGACGTAGATCATCTCCTCGGTGATGAGGCCGGCGCGGGCGAATTCATATTGGGTGACCGGCTGGCCCGGGCGGCCGGCCAGCACGCTGTGGGCGGCGGGGCATTCGGCGACCAGCTTGTCGGCCTCGATGTTGCCGTTGTCCTCGGGTTTGACGGCGCGCGGCGCGATGCGGTCGAGATTGCGGCGGGCGAGCCAGGGGGCGCGGATCGGGGCGAGGCCGGCGGTGAGATCGATGGTGGTGGCGGCGTCCGTGTAGGGGCCGGAGGTGTCGTAGGTGTGGAAGGGGGGTTCGTTGGCCGTCGGGTGGAGGGCGATTTCGCGGAACGGGACGCGAATGTCCGGATGGCCGTGGGGGCTGCTGTAGATTTTGCGCGAGCCGATGATGGGACCGGTGGTGACGCTGCCCGGTTTGGTTTGGCCGGGCCTGGTTTGAATCGTCATTCGGGCGGGTCCTCTCGCGTGCGGTTGCGACACGGGGAGCGAGGACGATGCGGTGAACATGGTCCCGTCCCTACGCCGGCATGAACCGGATCAGGTCATCAGGGTCACCGCGCCGCGCCGGGTTGGCGCCTGTCGATATCTCAGCCCCTTGGCGGGGCACCCCTCGGAAGCGACCAGAGTGACGATGGGGGGTGGGTAAGTCAAGAATCGCCGGAGGGGTACGCGGGCGCGGCCCCCGGGAGGGGGCGTCATGCTTCGCTCAGCGGCCCATCAAGTTGCCCCATCCGGGGGGTGGCCGGGGTCGCGGTTCGGTTGGCTTGGCGGGGGGCTGGGCGGTTGGCTGTGTCAGCCCCGGGATTTTCGAGGGTTTGGGCGGGACGTAGGGGCGCCGGTTGGCGTGCCATTCGGCGAGTTCCCGGTCGAGCGCCTCGCGTTCCTGCCAGGTTTGGGTGGGGTAGATCTGGATGGG